>JACLAD010009276.1_pt1 | contig 31083 bp, 46 predicted proteins | sample 8027901 | NCBI WGS metagenome assembly JACLAD01 (sample SAMN15725071, study PRJNA655200) | protist metagenome | isolation source: fluorescence activated cell sorting (FACS) single amplified genomes of... | place: Spain: Blaines Bay Microbial Observatory, Mediterranean Sea | collected 2016-07-05 | reverse complement strand
TGACCGGCTTTCCGACGGCAAGGAACAGCAGGATCAGGATCAGCCCCATGAGCGCGGCCAAACCGTGCGCGCCGGCATAGACGGCGCGCGCCTCGTCCACGCGCCACGCGCCCAGATGACGGGCGAGGATGCTGGACATGCCCGACGACACCAGCGTCGCGAGCGCCACGATCACCATGTAAAGCGGAAACATCAGCGTGACGGCGGCCAGGGCCTCAGGCCCCGCGAAAAGCCCCAGAAACAGCGCGTCGGCGACGGCCAGAGCGCCGTTCATGCCCATCACGAAGATGATCGGAAGCGCCGTGCGCGCGTAGATCGGGCCAAGCGGCCCGTCGAGATATGCATAGGTTCGGGACGACATGACCCCGTGCTCCTTCCGGCTCGCGTCGCGCAAGGACTGGACGGGGCCCGCATTACCATCCGCGCGACAGGTGCCGAGGATGACGAAGATCGTGTCTGCTTCAGAACTTCACCGTGACGTAACGTCGGCGGGCGGCAGGCGTCTGTTGCCTGACGCCGCGCTTAATCCGGAACGTCCAAACCTGTCAAGTGCTCCTGCTCCCGACGGCTTCTACCAACACGCGTCAGCTGGTCAGACACGGGTCTGATGCGCCGGCTGGTCTGAAGTTACCGGTGCGTGCCCAGCCGGATCAGGAACCCCGACGAGCAACGAAGGGCGGGAATGTGCGTGTTCAAGACGCGAATAGCCGTCGACCTTCCCACCTGTCCGGCCTGACAGGCGGTCACGTCTTCAGGCTGACCTCCATTTCAAGAAGGACGGAGGCGAGGCATTTGCCGTGGGCGTCGAGCGCAAGCGAACGTGTGACACCGCCTGTCAGGGCCCCTTGGATGACGAAGTTCAGGGCGTGGAGCTGAGGGAGTTCATAGCGGGTCACATTTTCTGCGGCGAAGCTGCCAAAGTGGGCGGCCAACCGCTGCGGCGAGACCTGGTCGCGGAGCATCGGCCAATGCACCGGGTCGTAGGCGATCAGCGAGATGTTCGAGATGTCGCCCTTGTCGCCGGTGCGGGCGTGGGCGATGTCATGCAGTTTCACGAAGCACCTCTTTCATCTCGACGGTTGCACGGACCTCGGCGGTGGGCATCAGCGTGGAGGCGATGGCGAGAATCGGGCGCTGGTGACTGCGCGCGCCGCCGCCCCCGGCCGGTCCCGAAAGGTAGAGCCCCTCGACCTCTTCGCCTACACGTCGGGCGGTTTCGGCATCGGCGCAGCGCGCGGCGTAACGCATCCTGACCTCCGGGACATCAGCGGCGGCGACGGGCTGCGTCGCGACCGAATTGACCCCGATCAGCTCGGCGCGATCTTCGCTTATGCTGGCCGCCAGCGGCTTCAGCCGTTCGCGCACAAGCGCGATGGCCAGTTCGCCCCGTGCGACACAATTGGCTCCGGCATAGCTGATCTGACCTTCGCCCAGCCAGCCGTCGCGGTAGCCGACCGACACCTTCAACCGGCCTGTCGCAGCATGGCCCTCGCCCCCCGCTACGACAATGCGGTCGGGCCCGCGTTCCTCGAAGGTCACACGGGAGAAATCGGCCACCACATCGGGTTGCAGATAGCGTGCCGGGTCGTGGATTTCATAGAGCAGCTGCTCGATACAGGTGGCGCGGGTGATCTGCCCGCCGGTCCCGGGCAGCTTGGTGATGATCGCATGGCCTTCGGCGTCGACTTCGGCCAGCGGGTGGCCGATGCGCGCAAGGTCGGGCACGTCCTTGACGCCCGGATCGGCAAAGTAGCCGCCAGTGATCTGGGCGGCGCATTCCAGCAGATGCCCCACGAGAACACCGCGCCCCAGGCGGGTCCAGTCGTCACGCGCCCAGCCGAATTCGTGCACCAACGGGGCAAGGAACAGCGTCGGATCGGACGCGCGCCCGCAGATCACCACGTCGGCCCCGGCCTTCAGCGCCGCCACCAGTCCATCGACGCCAATGTAGGCGTTGGCGGAAACAAGGCGTTCGCGGAGCGCGGCGGCCGGGGCACCCGTTTCGTCCAGCACGTAGCCGCCGATCTGGCCCAGCACGTCATCGCCGGTGACAGCCGCGACCTTCAGACCGGTCAGTCCAAGCTCTCGGGCGATCTCGACGGTGCGTTCCGCCGCGCCCAACGGGTTCGCCGCGCCCATGTTGGTAATGATCCTGGTGCCGTTCTTGCGGCAGGCGGGCAAGACGGCACGCATCCGGCGCTCCAACAGCGGGTCGAAACCGCCGGCGGGATCGGTCATGCGCGCCTGTTGTGCCAGCGCGATGGTGCGCTCGCCGAGGCACTCGAAAACGAGGTAGTCGAGCGCGCCCCGTTCTGCGAGGTCCACCGCAGGCTCCAGTCTGTCACCTTGAAAGCCTGCGCCTGCGCCGATGCGGATCACGGTCATACCAGCGCCCTCCTTTGTTCACGGCCCAGAAGGTAGCCCCCTGCCAGCAAGGCCAGAGCGATGAAAGGAGTGACGGGATGGGGGTAGATCGCCAGCGCGATGACCGCGATGTAGATCGCCACGTCCAGAGCGCGGTTTCCGAACAGCCGCGCCCCGGCCAGCAGCCCCGGCACCGCGATCACCAACGCCAGCCCAGCCGTGATGGCCTCAAGGATGTCGAGCGGTCCGCCGCCCAGCAGCATCCCCGGGTAAAGCAGCAGCAGGAAGGGCACGATGTAGGTCACCGCACCGAGTCGCACGGCTTCGCCCGCCGCAGGCAACCAGTTTGTGCCCGCAATGCCCGATCCGACAAAGACGGCGACGCAGACTGGCGGCGTGATCACCGAGATGGTGGCGAAGTAAAAGACAAAGAGATGCGCGGCCAGCGGGTCCACCCCCACCGCCGTCATCGCCGGAGCCAGCACGGCGGCGACCAGCACGTAGGCGGCCGTGGTCGGCAGGCCCATGCCCATGATCAGGCACACGAGGCCGACGATGACGGCCACCAGCACCTTGCTGTCACCGGCGACCGAGACGATCAGCGACGACAGCGTGACGCCGATGCCGGTGAGGTTGATCATCGACACCAGAACCTGCGCGCCCGCCAGCAGCACGCCGATGATGACCAGACCCTTGCCCGCGTCTTCCAGGCCGTTGACAAGTTTGCGCGCCATCTGCCGCGCGGAAAGTTGCCCGGTTTCGGTGGCGAGGAAGGCGACAAGCAGCCCGAGGATGCCGTAGAAGGCCGAAGTGGCAATCGAGCGCCCGAGCCAGATGCCCACGCCCAATCCGCCGAGCGCGGCGAGGATCGGCAAGACCCGGCGCGGGGCGAGAATGGTGGCCCAATCGGGCATCTCGCCGTCCGGCACCACGGCGAGGCCCCGGCGAAGCGCCACGAAATGCACGGTCATGAACACCGACAGATAGAAGAGGATGGCAGGCAGGATCGCCCCGATAATGATTGTCAGGTAAGGCACGCCCAGAATTTCAGCCATGACGAAGGCCGCCGCGCCCATGATCGGCGGCGCAATCTGCCCGCCGGTGGACGCCACGGCCTCGACAGCGGCGGCGAAGGGGCGCGGATAGCCCAGGCGGATCATCATCGGAATGGTGAAGTTGCCGGTCGTCGCGACGTTGGCGACAGCCGAGCCCGAGATCATGCCGAACAGTCCGCTGGCAATGGTGGCAATCTTGGCCGCGCCGCCGGGCTGGCGACCGCCAAGGCGCATGGCAAGATCCATGAAGGCCTGTCCTCCGCCGGTGTGCAGCAACAGAGCGCCAAAGAGCACAAAGGCGGCGATCACAGTGGCAGCTACGCCGGTCAGCATCCCCCAGATGCCAAGATCGCCGAGGAAGATCGTTTCGGTCACGAAATCCACGCCGAAGCCGCGGTGGCGCAGCGGCCCGGGCAGCAGGTTTCCGAAAAGCGCGTAGCCAAGGCCGGTCAGCACCAGCACCGGAAAGATCACCCCGACCGTCCGCCGCCCCAGTTCCAGCACCGCCAGCACGAGGCCAGCCGTCAGGGTCATGTCTAACCCGTTGGCCCAGGGCAGTTCCGTCATGATCCGGTCGTAGTTGACGACGACATATCCGCAGGCCGCGAAGGTCACTGCGGTCAACGCGAGATCAACGGCAAGTCCCACCGGACGCCAGGATTTCCCTGCGCCCAGCGGGTAAAGCGCGAAGCCGAGCGCGGTGACAAGCGCAAGGAACAGCGCCCGCTGGATCAGCCCTTCGAACGGGCCGGTCGCGGCGGTGTAGAGGACGAAAAGACCGACGAGGATCGCCAGCCCTTTCTGAATGCGCTCGGCTTTCATGACGCTCTGCTTACTCGGTGGTTTTCAGCTTGGCAGGCAGTTCGATGCCCTGCTCTTCGAACCAGCGGGCCGCACCGGGGTGCAGCGGCACCGTGCCGAATTGCAGCGTCATGTCGGCCAGGTTGGCACCTTTGAGGCTGGCCATCGCGTTGGCCTGTGCGCTGTCATCTTCCATGATCGCCTTGACGATCTTATAGGCCGTGTCCTCATCCATCGAAGAGGGCGCAGCCACACCGACGCCAAAGCTCCAGGTGGTATAGGCCGGAACGCCGTCTGCCGCACCCTCGGGGATGTCGACCACCGAGATATCGGGCATCTCGGCCCTCAGCTTGTCGGCCTGCTCGGGGGTGAGGCCGAGAATGGCAATGTCGGTCGAGGTGGCGATGTCCATGGTAGAGCCGTCGAGCTTGTTGCCCGAGCCGGATTTCACGTATCCCGCCACGCGGTTGTCCTTGATCATGCCGACGACATCAGTGGTCGAGCCGCGCACGTAGTCGGCGGAAAGGCCGAGCGTATCGAACACCGCTTCAGTCGTCGCCTCGGTCGCGGACCCCTTGATGCCGGGATTGAAGCGCACGCCCTCCAGGCCCGACAGGTCCGACACGCCCGCGTCGGCCCGCATCACCACGTTCTGCGGCGCGCCGGTGTAAACCCAGAGCAACTGCAGGTCTTGCGGGTTTCCCTCGAATGCATTGGTGCCGGCGACGGCGTGCTGGGCGACGTTGGTTGTCACCAGTCCAAGATCCACCTGGTCGCGGGCCATGCGGCGGATATTGTCCATCGTTGCGCCAGTCTCGACGACAGAGGCGCGCAGCCCTTCGGCGTTTTCGTTGATAAGTTGGCCTACGGCCACGAAATAGCCGTAGTGGCTGGACGACGCCGAGGTGGAGCCGATCAGCAGGTCCTGGTCCTGCGCGGCCACCGGGCCAGCGAGCAGGGTTGCGCCCAGCAGGGCGTGAACGAGATGTTTCATGTAGTTCCTCCCATGGTGCCCGCTCTGCGGGTCATGAATACAGAATGCCACAGGATATCTGTTGCCAGAATTCTGCTCTTTGCGATAATTGTTGCGTCATGCGCAATAATCTGACCCTGAACGACTACCGGATCGCCCTGGCCCTGACCGAGAGCGGATCGTTTCGCGCGGCCTCCGAGGCCCTTGCCATGTCGCCCTCGGCGCTGTCGCGCCAACTGGCGGCGCTGGAAGCGCAATTGGGAACACGCCTGTTCGACCGCGATACCCGCAATGTTGCTCCGACCGCGTCCGGCGTCGCCTTTGCGCGACTTGCCGAACGAATGCTGAACACCGCTGCGGACGTGATGGAAGAATTCGACGCCCATCTGTCAGCCAGCCGTGGCAGGCTCACCATAGCCGGGCTGCCGTCTGTGACTGCAGGCCTTTTGCCGGGGCTGTTGAAAAGCTTCACCGAAAGCTATCCGGGGGTCGACCTGCGCATCGTCGACGCGCTTTCGGGCAGCGTGGTGGAGGCAATCGAAACGGGTCGGGCAGAAATCGGCTTTACCGCCGGCACCGTCTCGGCCCGGCTGCGCCTGACGTTCCACCCATTGCTCGACGATCCTTTCGTCGCTGTCGGCGCACCCGACGGGCCGCTGGCCGAAGACCGAACCTACGACATGGCCGAACTGATGGAGATGCCGGTGATCGCCATGGAAGTTGGTACCAGCGTGCGCGAACTGCTCGACGGTGCCTGCCAGCGCAGCGACTTTACAATGGCGCCGCGCTTCGAGGTCGCCCATTTGGCCACAGCGGGGGCACTTGTGGCCGAGGGGCTCGGCATTGCGATCCTGCCCACACTCACGCTTCCTGTTCTGCCGATGGAGCGGCTTGTGAAACGCCCAATTCGCGATTTCGGCGCCAAGCGCCGCATAGGCCTGGTCCACCAGCCGGGCCGCTCCCTGTCTCCCTCCGCTGCGGCCTTTCTGGAACACGCCAAGAAGAACCTTCCCGACCTGCGCCAGTCCGAGCCCGGAAAGAGGCGGGTAAATGCTGTTGGCGAGGGCGCGCCGTCGCAAACGGCCGATTTGGCGACGAGACGCTGAAACGGGAAACCTGAAGTCTGGCGCGATGCCGCATCGCAGCAGGCTCACTTGCCCGTTCTGAACAACCGCACCGGCCCCTTGCCGCCACGCGCGAGCACACCCTTGGCTTCCAGGTCGAGTTGCACGGCCTTCAGCCACCAACCTGCCTTCTCGCCCCTCGGAAACAAGTCCTGTGGCAGGGTCGGCAACAGCGCGGCCTTGGCCTCGGCGACGGACATGCCGGGGGCTTCGGACGGCAGCACCGGAAGCAAGGCGTCGCGCATGGCCATGAACTTCGCCTTGTTCACCCGTTGGACGTGATGCGGCGATGTGATGCTCTCGATCTCGATTTTCTCGTCGGCGTCAGACATTGATCTCTCCCGTGTTTGGCGTCTTCGGGTTACGGAATCCCATGGCGACCCAGGCCCCGAAGAGCTTGGCGAAGAAGCCGAGGCTCTGACTTTTTGCGTTGGGAATGTCGTCTGGCAGCGTGGCACCTTCCGGCAGATCGGAGGCCATCGTGCGCATCGTGGGCGCGGGCATTGTGCCGGCCGGCCAGAGTCCGCCATAGAGGCTCAGCCAATGTCCGCCCTTGAACACCAGATAGACGGGCGTGTTGCAGCAGGTGGCGATCACCCGCGTGCTGGAGGCCTCGGGCGACAGGCGGAACCCGGCAAGGTTATTGATGCCCGACAAGAACCGCACGCGGTCCTTGCGATACATGACAAAGGGCGTCGTGCCGTAATCCGTAAGAGTCCGGGGGGCGCCTTCAAGGGTTTGCAATCGCCCGGCCGCCTCCCGACAGGACGTGCAGCAGCATTCGACGCTTGCGATGGGCGGGCCCTCGACCTCCAGGCTGGTCTGTCCGCAGGCGCATCCGATATGTGCCGTGTCAGCCATGGGCAGTCTCCTTTTCAGCGGCGGCTTCGAGCGCGGCGATGTCGATCTTGCCCATCTGCATCATGGCCTCCGAGACACGGCTCACCACGCCCGGATCGTCATTGGCCAGAAGGTCCGGCATCCGTTTCGGCACGATCTGCCAGGACACGCCGAAGCGATCCGTGACCCAGCCGCAATGACCGGCCTTGCCGCCCTTCGCGGTCAGCGCATCCCACAGCCGGTCCGTTTCGTCCTGATCCTCGGTCAGCACGCTGATCGACGCCGCGGGGGTCAGCTTGTGATGCGGGCCCGCCGTCAGGATCATCATCGGCGCACCGGACAGCGTGAACTCGACGATCATCGGATCGTCAGGCTGGCCGTTTTCGCGCACCGCTTCGATCCGGCTGTTCGGCACGAGCGTCACGTATTCCCGCGCCGCGTCATGACCGCCTTTCTCGAACCAGAGGCAGGTCCGCACCTTGGATGCATGTTCCATAGTTCAGGTCTCTTGTGTTGTTGAGGTTTGCGGTTCGGCATCGAGGCCGAACAGCGCCCGCACGTAGCGGATGAGGTGATCGACGCTCTCGCAGGCAAGGTCCGGGTCTCCGGCGGCCTTGGCCAGAACAAAGCCGCCCTGAAGCACCGCCTGTGTGTGGCGGGCAAGGCTTTCGGCGGTCCAGTCAGCGTCGATCCCGCGCTGCGCTCTGGCCGCTTCGATATCCGCCTCCAGCGTGGCAGCATGGCCGAAGATACTGGCGGCGCAAGCGTCCCGGATCGCCGGAGCGCTGTCATGCACCTCTTGCGTCATGGTGCCGACGAGGCAGGTGTATTCAAAGGTCTCGCCGCTGACGAGGCCTTTGCGGAAATCCAGATAGGCCAGCACCCGGTCCAGCGGATCGTCCGGTTCATGGTAGGGCGCGCTGGCGAACAGGGCGCCGGTCGTCTCGGCCCAGTAGTTCGCGACTGCGACACCAAGAGCGTCCTTCGTTTTGAAGTGGTGGAAGAACGCGCCCTTCGTCACCCCTGCCGACTGGCACAGGTCATCGACAGAGGTTGCGGCGAAGCCCTTCTGCCGGATCACGTCGCGCGCGGCCTCCAGAAGACGGGTGCGCGCATCGCCGCGCTCAGGGGATTGTTTGGTCGGTCTTGGCATGGTTGGTATACATACATTACAGTCGGTATGCAGTAAAGGTCAAACAAGCGAGACCATGAGCCAAATCGACGGTTTCATGCTCGCGGCGCCGCCCGCGAACAAGCAGACGATCGATGACCATGTGGACCGGGCACGCCGCTTCTTCAGGGACGAAGGCACGCTGCGTGCCCCGGAATGCCGGCGCGACCTCCGCAAGATGACCAGTGCAGCGCGCAGTCGCCGCCGACCACTTTCTAAACGCAGCGCCGCGGCGTTGGCCTGCTGCGCAAACGTCAGCGATGGGCCCCGAACCATACGACGTGGCGGGCATCCAAGGACCGGCCCGCTGCAACGCCGCATGACGGCTTCGAGCCCAAACCTGACAAACAACATGAGATGTTGTAAGGTTGAGATGATCCACCAGCGAGGGAGTTCATGCCTCTTTCATCCGGCTGCCAGCACGTCGCTCTGGTCACAGCGGACCTCGATAGGTTCATAGCTTTCTACGAGCGTGTCTTCGATGCGGAAACCCGATGGGTTCTTGACGAGGGAAAAATGAAACATGCCTTTGTCGAACTGGGCGGTGGCTTTTGCCTCCATCCGTTCGAACTTGGCGAAGCGCATCCTGAAGCGAAAGCGGTGTCCCAGATGTTCGGAAGGGGCCACATTGACCACCTTTCGATAGAAGTGCCGGATCGTGAGACGCTGGAAATCCTGCGCGACCGTCTCATAGTCGAGGGGGTCACGGACGGGATGATTGCGGATTGGGGTATGCTGGAGCAGATTTCCTTCACTGACCCGGATGGCATGGAGGCGGAAATCAGCCTTCCCAAGGGCGGCAAACCCCGAACGTTGCAAGAACGCACATTTGAGCCTGCGCCGGCTACAAAATAAAGCTCCGGCGCGGATTGTTCCACGCCCGTCAGTCCGCTTCGTCCGCAGAGCCGGCATTGACGGCCACACTCCACGCCGTCGATCCGATCAAAAGCGTCAGACGTCAGCAACAAGCCGATGCTGATCAATCTGGATGTGACAGGACGTTGAGCAGCTTGCCTGTCGGATCTGAAAGGTAGAACCGGCGGACTCCCCAGGGCTCATCAGTCAGCTCATACCTGATTTCATGACCGAGGCTTCTGGCAAGTTCATAGACGGCGTCGACATCGTCGACCTCGATCGAGACGTCCGGAACGTCGGTTCCAGACCCCCCTTCCGTGGCTATGCCGATCTGCGTCTGCGCCACTGCGTCAGACGCCAGCGTCACGATCCATCCGTGATCCATCACCACGTTCAAACCGAAGAGGTCTTCGTAGAACTTTCTGACGTCTTCGATTGACGTAGCAGCGATATTTGTAACGATACGTCTGACCGTCATGTGCGGTGTTCTCCTTTTGGACCAGCCTACCAAAGGATTCGGGCCGTGTCCGCAATGTCCGCGTCGCTGCGGTCCAGTGGTGACCATGCGCGTGTGGGCGACATGGGCGCGGATGGCAGGCAGGTTGGCAGTCGGCATGATGGTTCCTCCGATCCACCACGCCCGCCACGTCTTCAGCATCATGTCGACGGCCCAACAAACCAAATCCGCTACGCTGCGGTGCGATCACGGTCAACTGAGTCTGCCGCACCGCCGCACGACGGCTTCGAGCCCGAACCGTCACTCCCGGAATGCGCGGCTCGAAACCTGGATCGAGTTCTTGGAGGGGTCTTTGGCATTGGCAAACTCATACCCGTCAGCCTTGTGAATCTTGCCAAAATCGAGCCCGTCAGCTTTGGCCGCTTCGCAAAAGGCCGATACGTCCTCAACGTCGAAAACGAGCTTCACCAAGACCTGCCCTTCTTTCTGCTTTGCCGCTGCGGGGTGCAATAGCAGTGTCATGCCCGAATTCTGCGCCCTTAGTTCGACGATGCGGTCGTCGTCAGCCCGCAAGATTGAGAGGCCGAAGTGCCTGGCGTAAAAGTCCGCCATCTGATCGATCTTGCTCGTGTAGATGACCAGTCGCCCGAGAGATGCTGCCATTTCTGCGCTTTCGTAAAGTTCCTGTCGGGGAACCTTAACACGGCGAACCGCGAGACGGCAGTTTCGTCCGCTCTGCCAACCTGCTGCCCTCGCCGGCGTTCGCAATCCCGGCGCAAGGCGGCTACGACGGGCTGCGCTGCAGCATTCCGAACCGGGGCGAAAGGACGGCTCTGGGCCGTGAGCGTTGCGGAGGCGATTTGGTTGGGCGCGGACCGGCCTAGTGCCACAATTCAGAATCGATCCCTGAGTGACGGATGCTGTGCCCGAACCGATGGCAGGCAAGCAGACGTACTGATCCTTCGGTGCAGGCGCATCTTCGAGAGTGCCTAGATGAACCCCTCGGTCAATGACGCGATCAGTGCAGGAGCGTACGCTGACTGCTTTGGCCCAAGTGTTTGTGCGGCGGCAGACCACTTCGCGCCATGAGCTGCGTGAACAGTTGAGCCTCTCGTGGAGTGCTCGATACGGTCATGAGGCTCTTACCATTAGAGGAAACAACCATTGCTCGAACACTTGCACGGTACCGCCGCGCTCAAGGATCACCTGCAGGCCATTGCGACGCTGATCTCTCTGGTCAATCCGGGCGTTTCTGCCCTGATATTCTCGAGTATCGTCCAAGGGCAGTCGAAGGCAGGCGCGATCCGGGCCGCCACGTTCGGGATGTTTATCGTGGGCGTCGTCCTGGCCATTGCCGCCTTTGCCGGGGCGCCACTGCTGCGGGTATTTGGCATCTCGCTCGATGCGTTTTCGGTTGCCGGAGGTGGCGTGTTGATTTTCATCGGGTTTTCCATGCTTCAGGGGAACGGCACGCCGTCCGCAGTCGGCGAATCAGAATCGACTCCGGGCGCTCCAAATCTCGGGCCACTGGTTCTGTTTGCGGCCAGCCCCGGCACCATTACTGGCGTCATCACCATTTCTGCCGCCCAGACACGCGCCCATTTCCCGATCACCGCACTCGTGGCCATCGTCATCGTTGTTGCCGTCACCTGGCTGGTATTGCTGGGGGTGGCGCTTAGACGCGATGCATCCACGAGCTCGGGCATCGCCCGCGACATGACGAGCCGCTACATGGGACTGATCATCATCGCCATGGGGCTTCAGTTCGCACTAACCGGCTACAAGGCCTTCATGGCCGGCTGAGCCGGGCCTGCGTGGCGGGCACCTGGCATGGGGGGCATGCGGAGATGGCCGGGGCCATCTTCGCAATAACCTAATCGGCAGCAGTTATTTCGCTGGGCTGCCAGGATTTGTCGAAGAAGGCCAGCTTGGGACTGTAGAGCCGCAGGATGGTGAACCATCCCTTCTCCGGATCCGTCTGAACCCAATTGCCCTCGTCCACGTCGACGGGCTTTTCGGGCGCGAACCAGATCGTGGTCGATCCGTCCTCCGCCGAAGTCGCGGCCGGCGTCGGATAGCTCTGGCTGCCGGCGCGGGGATACTTCTGCGGTGTCTGCAGCATCGAACGTGTCTGGTTGTCGTACAAGGTGAAGGACCAGAAGGCCGCCGCCGGGATGTCCTTGGGCAACGTCACCTTGTAGGTCTTCGATCCGTCGAACGGCTGACCGTCGGCGTCGAGGAAGCCGATCAGGTACTGCGAACCCACGCCGGGAAGCCGCATGATCATCGCGGGGCTATCGAGCGTGTAGGCGTAGTAGAACGCGGCGCGGCTATCCAGCGTCCGCGCCCCGGTCGGTGGATACGGTTTGAACATGCCGTCCTTGAAGGCGGGCGGCGGAGTTTCGAAAAGGGCGCCGCCCTCGAACAGCATGTTCATCCAGTGCGAACCCTCATAGTAGGCCCACTCGGGGTGCGCATCGGCATAGCGCCATTGCAGGGACCGGCCGAAAGCCTGCCCTGTCTGCGCCGCATCGCTGAGTATGTCCTTCATGCGGTCGTCGGGGGCGAACGTTTTGCCGTGGACGATTCCGATGGCGGCAAGCTGCCCGGCCAGTTCGACGTCGTAGCTGGTGGCTGGTTCGTTCTGGACGTTCTCGTTGATCAACTCGAAGAAGCCGTAGTCGCTGGGCGGGATCGTGTTGAACGATTTGCCGCTGGCGTTGATGAACTTCGTCTTCGGGATGGGTTTCTGCTGCGCCAGCCGGATTTCGCCCTCCAGCGCCTCGGCGATGGGGGTTCCGAAGGTGCCGGCCTCGTAGGGATAGATCTTCAGCTTTTCCTTGATGTTCTCCACGGCCGGCTTGGGATCATTGCCGTTCGCAATGAATGCACGCATCGCGTAGAGAACAGTGTTGGTCTTGGCATGGCCGACAAAATAGCCACCCTCGGGCAGCGGGCCGTCGTAGTCCGGTCCGATGATCAGGTACTTGCCACCGAAGCCGCGGTCTGGCCCGGGACGTCCGATGTCGATCACCCACTGGAACCACATGTCGTTCACTGCGCCGAGACCGTTCGGAGGTTGGTCGATCACCACGGGCCCGTCGGAGAGGTCGATGTAGCCGAGATAATACACGGTATCGGCGTTTGCCGTCAGAAACAGAGAGCTGGAGTCCATCAGCTCTTCGAAGATAATGATATCGCCGCTATCGGCCCCGATGATTTGGAAACCCTTGACCAGAGCCAGAGCCGACGCGCCGCGGAAGCTGTTGTTGTAAACGTTCAGAGCGCGCGTGAAATCGACCGTGTCGTAGACCTTCTGCGCCGTCTCTTTAGAGGGTACGCCATCACTGAACTCCAGCGTGCCGATCCGCGTGTCGATCGAGGAGGGAGCACCAATGGATTTGACCGTCTCCGACGGGACATCGGCCCATGCCGTTCCGGCAAAAAGGCATAAAGCCAGTGCTGAAGCAGAGTGCATCGGACGTGTCTTCATTTTCTTGTATTCCTTTGAATGCTGTTTCAGGTCGTGGATTAACCCGAAGGGCCGTGTTCCACGCGCGGATTGGTGTGATCGCTCCCCGCAGCGTGAGTTCTTCTGCCTGACCGGAAGCGACGTGCGCTGCGAACAATCTTCGGTGAGCCGCCCCCGGCAGAATGAGACAATTTTATCTCGGCCCTCCGGTCAGGGCTGAAAGCGGAACATTGACAGTAAGAAACACGCTGCCGCCTTCGGTCCGGTTCTCGGCACCGAATTCGAAATACCCCCGCAGGTTAGTGTATACGGGGACGCCACCGACATTGAAGTTATAGCCGATCTGCGGCCCGATGGCGAAAGTGCGACTCTCCATGGAGCCGAGCCGGGACGGCTGACCTTCATCCGGTGTCAACTGGACGTATGCGTAGCCCACGAGTCCGACGAAGAACTGCTCGTTCATGAAACGCGACATCCCGACATCGAGATGCGAGTCGATGCCGTTGGTGTAATTGGTATCGGGGTTTACGAAGTTGTACGTCACCCCGGCAGTTGCGGAGAATTCCCAGCCAGTCTTGGTATTGAGGTAGGTGTAGGCGCCGCCGGCATCTATTGCCGCGTGGCCGATGCCGAGATTGGACAGCCGGTTCGGGTCGTAGCTGCCCACGGGGATCGCGCCGGTGACATAGGCCATCCAGTTGTGCACGCCGTTCTCCCAGAAAAGCTGGACCGTTGGAAACACGTCGCCAAAGCCCGTCACGTTGTCTGTGCTGCTGACGGAGGCGTTCATGAGCCCGATATCGGCCGAGGTCTCGTTCCAGCCCGGAAAGAACGCAAGGGAAAGGCTCGGGCGCGCGCCGAGTATGGTCGTCTCAGGTGTCCAGGTCGGAACAACGAACTGTGCGCAGAAGTCGGTGCCGAGGCCGAAGCTCAACTCGTCACCGCGGTTGAGCGATTCGTCGCTGCTGGCGCTGCCCGAGTAGCAGTAGCTCTGCATCGGCAACGAGAAGCCTGTTGACGGTGCGATTGCGGCAAAACTGCCGTACTGACCGGGAAGCCAGAAGCTGACCCCGCCCTCGTCGGCGCGTACGCCGGACGTGAGTATTGCACAGACAATCGCGGCGCCGGACGCCGCTTTTGTCACCCAAATGCCGAGGGTTCCTGTTTTCATCCGTGCCTCCAAATGCGCCCGGAACCGGTGCGGAGATCTGGGTTGGACTTCTGGAAGAGCCCGGGACGGTTGCGACTGTCCGGTCGGACAGTCGCCCCGAAGTCCGCGTGCGTCTCGTCAATGCTTCGCTGGGTAACCCTTGAAGTCCTTCGTACCGGGAGCGATGTTCGGATACTCCGCGATGCTCTTTCTGTACTCCCCTTCGATCTCGAGCATGGGCGCGAAAAGCCAGGTCATTGTCAATTCGGTATCCCAGAGGTTGAAGTCTTCTTGCGGATCGTTGGACAGATTGAAGAACTGCGGCAATTGGAAGTCTTCAGCACCCTGGCTCAGCGTTGCCAATTCCGGATCACGAAAGCCGCGCTTGATCATTTTGTAGTAGCGCCACTTGATCGACATCAACTCGCCGTCCACACCGAAGAACATATAGTGTTCCCGGTCAGACTCTTCGCTTTGTCCCAACAGAAGCTTGGAAAAGTCGATACCGTCGATCGGGCGGTCGGTCGGCACACGGTCCGCCTCTTCGGTCAGTGCCGCGAGTGTCGGCAGCCAGTCGACCGCGGCGACGATCTCGTTGCTGACCTTGCCGGCGGGGATCTTGCCGGGCCAGCGGACCATTGCCGGAACTCGCATACTGCCTTCATAGGGCGTGTAGAAGAAGTTGCCGCGGAACGGACCGTTGGAGCCGCCGACAGCGCCCGCGTTGGCCGACAGGCCGCTGGTGGCATTGTCACTGCTAAGGACAAAGATGGTGTTGTCTTCGACGCCCGCATCCTTGACGGCATCCATCACTTGTCCCACGCGGTGGTCCATCTCGGCGATACAGTCGGCATACGCACCGCTGTGCTTCAGTGACTTGCCGACGAACTCAGGATTGCATTGTATCGGCGGGTGCATTTCCGAGTAGCCGAGATAGACGAAAAAGGGCTCGTTCGCGGCCGCCTGCTGTTTGATGTAGTCAACGGTTTTCGGGATCAGGTAGTCGCCGTCGATGATCGGTCGCACCTTCATGTCGAGTTCCATGACAACCTTGGATTCCTCGCCCTTCTTCCCTTCGAGCACGTGCGGGGGCGTGTTCAGGGCATGGGTTATGTCTCGCTCCTTGAAGATCTCCTCCACCATCGCGTTGTAGAGCGGGTAGGACGTGTAGCCGGACTCGTCCCAGCTGTTGGGAATTCCCCACCATTCATCAAAACCCTGGTCGTTCGGCAGACGCCCCTGAATGTCCCCTAGGTGCCACTTGCCATAGAGCGCCGTCTTGTAGCCAGCGTCCGAGAGCAATTCAGCGATCGTGTACTCCCAGGGGTTCAGCCCCGCAGGTCCGCCGTCCGCCGGTGGAAGAACGTTGTAGGTGCCCGAGCGGACCGGATGGCGCCCGGTCATGATTGCCGAGCGCGATGGCGTGCACTGAACCTCGACGTTATAGTTGGTGAAGCGCATGCCTTCGGCTGCCAACTGGTCGATGTTTGGGGTCTCGACCTGACCGCCGTAGACACCCCAGTCGCCCCACCCCGTATTGTCAGCCAGGAAGAACACGATGTTCGGCTTGCCTTGTGTCGTTGAACTACCGCTCTGTGCCAGTGCGACTTTCGGAAACAACAATAGGACGGCAAGACACAAGGATGCCGCGATCAGCGGTGTTAATCTGAAATTCATGGAAAAGTCCTCACGTTTGGCTGACAGCGTGGTTATAGTTTAGCTGCCCGCTCCGGCGGAAACCGAACTCGATTTGCACAGCGCGGTGATTCCAGGATGAGTATTCACAAGCAGCATATGACTTCTGGCCCCGGGGATTTGGTCGAGCGAACAAGCGCACCGCGCCGGGCGTAACGGACGTGCTCACGGCGTCGGATCCCGGCTATGCCATGGGACTTGGGATGCATCTGCGGTCGTGTCCATTTGTTGCCGTAGTCGCCATCCGCCCTGACAATCAGGGAGCGAACCTCTTTACGAACAGGCTAGCAAATGTGCGGACGTGGTCCTTACCATTTCGCGCCATTGTTGCGCCTGAGCGCGTATTGTCAGCAGTTTATTGAACGTTTCGGTGGTCTCATTGCGACACGTCCCCTTGGTCAGAGCCGCGCATTTCAATTGCTACCTTTCGGTTCTGCGGGATAATGGGGGCCCGGCATGGAACAGTCTGCATCGCGCGGGTCTTCCGGCCACTACCGAAGAGTCTCCGGATCTGTATCTCAGCCTGCCAAGGGTAATGGACTTTGTCACAGCAAACGGCGGCGCCAGCGGAGCAATGGAGCTTGGCTTCCTCGCGGGGCAACGCGCGACGCTGGAAGCGTTGCGGCCCGAGTTTCAACGCGCGATCCTGAATGCGCCAAGCGGACTTGCGCTCTTGCAGGCATTTCTTTTCCACCGGAAGGGCGAAGACACTGCGGCCTTCAGCGCTGTGTATCCGGAGGGAGGCTCACTGCGCGTGATTTGCGATCAGCCCGGCCTCGAGTACAGTAACGCACTTGTCTGCACCGAATGGATGAACCTGCAGGCGGTCGTCTCGATAGTCCGGGCCGTCGCCGGGGCGACGTGGTGCCCCAAGGAAATGACTTTCGTCTCCCGCATGGCCCCGCATGATGTCGCGAGGGAGGCTTTTCCGAACACGCGGATCCTGACGTCGCGGGCGCACACTTCCGTGCTGGTGGAGCGCGAGCTCCTGGCCAGGCCCTGCACGTCAGGCGTGGCGCGGGACACGTGCGACTACGGCGAGTTAATCGAGGACGATCACACCCTGGATGCAATTGGCACCATCCGCGAGATCGTGAAGCCGTATCTGCGCGACAGACCGCTCCAGGTTTCCAACCTCGCCGACATCCTCGGCGTCAGCGAGCGCACGCTGCAACGGCATCTTTCCAAACAGGGGCAGAGCTTTTCCAGAATCGTCGACGAGGCGCGCTACCAGGTCGCCTCCGAGTTGTTGAAAAACAGTGGTATCAAGATCGCCGAGATTGCCTTTATGGCAGGCTATCAGAACCCGTCGCATTTCTCGCGTGCTTTCCGGCGACTGGCTGGCGTGTCGCCGATCGAATACCGCAAGTTCGCCTCCGATTGAATTGGGGCGCTGCCGCCGGGGCGGCGATAGAGGCGACAAGGACCACCAGCCGCCCCACCGCGGCGTGTTCGCCGGGAAGGCCCACGTTGCCACGGCCGCGAACAAGGATCGTCTTGCGCGTGACGGGGATGTCGTACCGGTCGGCCGGCCGCGCCGTCAGGCGCGCCAGCGCGTCGATCGGCGCTCTCACCGGGCCCGTCGCCTGCCCCGAGGCGCCCACAGTGGCCGACATCTGGCAGGCGAGATGAGAAGACCTTGCCGACAAGCCGACCGGAAAGACCTTGGAATGGCAAGGTACGCCCATCTTGCCACATTTCGGCACCTACCGGCCGGAAGATATCAGCAAAGAGAGTTCATGGTGGGTGATGAGGGATTTGAACCCCCGACATCTTCGATGTGAACGAAGCGCTGAGCGCTCAAGCCATTGAAATTTGGCCTAAGGCACGCTTTTTAAAACCCTACTTTTCGCCATCCACGCATGGTTTTCCGGTTCACCCAGGTTCAATGAACTGCGGCGCACTTCGTAAAACGCTCCGCAACGACCCCTACTCCCACCGCCGGAACAGCCGCCGGAGCACATAGGACCGGCCTACGCTCGCGGCAAAGAAGACCACCGACACGACGACCGCAGGGGCGTCCCACAGCCCCAGAGCGCGCAGAGAGGCCACCAGAACCCATGATATACCCAGACCCGCGAGGGCGTTGCCCCAAGCCTCCAGGGCGTCTCGGCGGTGGGTCATGGGGCTACTCCTGTGCAACAGTTGGGTGCTTGTTGAACACGGGGGCATGGCAGATGCGGAACGCGGGGATCGTCAAACGATTTCAACGTCCGGCGGCACCGACGTTTCGTCTATGCGCAACCGGACCCGCCCGTCGTCGTCTGCCTGCCCATACCAAGTGCAGCCGTCATTCTCTAGCCGAACGCAGCGGTTCGCCCAGGCTTTGTCGTGAAGCTCCACCTCTCCCTGAATCGTTCGCTTGCCACGAATCCGAACAGTGGTCGGGGATTCGCAGGCCGGCATCTCAGGTATCTCATTGCGGTTGTTATGGGTCTTCATAGACTGTTCTCCTATTTGGGTTCCGGCCGCTCAGTCGGGACACGCGGCGGCACCCATCGACGCAAAACACCGTCTTCATCCTCGCAGTAGAATGTATGGCCCTGCATGGCCTCAACGGCGCTCTTCATCAGATGCCATTGCAAAAAGTCCACTTCAATTGTCTTCGCCATCGCCTCGATCCTATCTGGGCTCAAAGCCGCGGGCCATATCCGGCCACGCCGCCGAGGGCGTGCTTTCCACAATCAGCTTCGGCGGCAACGCGGTCGCTCGCACGAGAAGATCGACGAACCGCTCCTGGGCGAGGCGGGCGGCTTCGGTGCCAGGATCTTCCGGCAAAGGGTCAATTCTGTGCATGGCTTCGCTCCTATCTGGGCTCGGCGCGAAACATAGCCGCGCCCTTTTCGATCATTTCTTTGGCTGTCTCGACGGACATCCACCCAGCGTCATACGGACCGTCGCCCCAATCTTCCTCGTAGAACCACTTCGGGTTCCCGACGACATCCAGACCGTGCACGCCGGTGCAGCTGTGATCCTCAAGATCACTACCGATTGACAAGGACCATCTATCCCCGCGAGCGCGGAAATAGAAAGGCTGCCCGTCGATAAGCCCCTCGGCCTGCACCGGGCAGTTACCGCCGATCATCTCGATTTCGGTCGCCATCGCCTCGCTCCTATTCAGACTCGGTCCGTTGAGGCATTCGCGCCTGCCGGTGCAGGTTCCAGCGCCACGGGCGGCGGGGGTCGATCCATAGCGACCAAAGCCATGTTATCGAGGACTTGGGGTGATAGCTTGCAAGACCTAGCTGGCCTGAGTTTGTCCAAGTCCAGAATGACAGGCCCCAGATGCGCAAACGCGGGAACCCCCACGGCGCGAGGTGTTTTGAACCGATACGGACAACCGCCGGGCCGATCTTGATATGGTTCCGCATTGCTCGCTCCTTAGCTGGGCTGGTACGCGTCATGGGCCGCCTGATCTTCGGGTCCGAAGATGTCCGCGAAAATGCGCCATGTTCGACCGTCTTGGCTCAGCAGATCAGCCGCCTGAGGCGCATCCTTGGCGGCATCGAGGCCGACACTTGGAGGCCCAAAGCGACCGTTGTGGCCGCAGCATGAATGCCGGGTTCGGATGCCCGCCTGCCAAAGACGCTCAATCATCGGGGCGATGCAGGCGTCTACACAGACGGTAGGGCGGCCGGTATCAGGGAAGTATCGGGCCTGATCCAGCTCGACCTCGGGCACCGAACCTGTGCGCTCCGGCTGGTTGTAGCTTTGGCAGTCACACATGGCCTTGCTCCTGTTCAGACCCGCCCGATTGTTCCGGCGACGCGCGAACTCGCTCACCACCAGCGGCGCCCCTACTCCTTCCGCCCCGTCCTCGTGGCGATAAGCGCCTTGGCCCTGACGTAGGTAGATACGGGCATCCCCTCGCGCTCGGCCGAGGCTTCCAGCTCTTCGTACTCATCATCGCTGACCATGACCTGCAGCTTGCGACTGCGGGTCGGCCTTCCAACATCGGCATTCTTCGGACGGGACACAATCTTTTCCATGCTTGTACCATGGCGCTTGTAACCGCCAGTGTCAACGTTTCAAACGAGTTGTTATATGTATAAGAAGTGTTGAGTATGGTGCCGGGATGGGCTATGGTCGGCCAGAAGCTGATCCCCGGAGGACGATATGACAGAAGTGACTTACAGACAGCCCGCTCCCCGTGAAATTGAGCGGGCGATTGCGGTCATCGACAACGCCAGCGGTGCCGACGCGGTGACGCTAATGGCCGCAGCTTGCCACGCTGCATGGAAACGCCGCGTTCTAGAGCATGTCGCCGAACAGGTTGCGGATGAAGACGAGGCCGCTTCAAAGGCGGTCTGGTGTGCTTTTGAAGAAGTCCAGTAGGCCCCCGGAGGACGATATGACCAACCTGACATTCCCGAGTTTCTACGCCGAATGTGCCTACCGCGACGGCCAGCGCGACGCCGCCGCCGGTCACAGCGACAGCCGCCTCAGCTACATGCGCTGGGGCGAGCCTGAACCGGTCGGCATGGCTTGGTATGAGCGCGGGCGGCTCGCTGCCGCGTAAACCCAACAATCCCACGAGGAAACCATGAGCCGCGAAAACGACATCACCCTGACCAAAGAACTGCTTGAGCAGAACCGGCGGGCGCAGGGAATCAATGGAGATCGCGAACCCGGACTCTCCGAACTTCTGCGCGAGCAAATCCGCCTTGAGGATCGGCTGCGCAGTCTGTCCAGCTAACCCCCGGAGGCACAAAATGCAGGTCGAAATTGACGGTGAACAACATGAGGTCGCGCCGTGCCCGTTCTGCGGCGGGAAGCCGGCATTTGTAGAGCGCGCAGGGGATGCTTTCGGATTTCGATGCACCTGCGGTGGCAAGCGGCACGTTCACACCTACTACAACCCCAATATCCAGTCCCGCACCGGACGAATCGAAAGCGCGGTGGCCGCGTGGAATTGCCGCCCGCCAGTCGCAGTCCAATAACCCCGGAGGAACCATGAACAGCGCCGAATTCCGCAAGGAACTCCAAAAGATCATGCCAGGATACAACTGGACGGTTCACAAGACGTCGAACCCGGAGCGCCTGACAGCGACCGGCATCCAGTCGAGCGGCTTCAACCGGCTCTCCACCCTGCAGGTGACCAGGACGGATAAGGGCGACGGGCCTTGGTATGAGGTCAGGTCCGCGCCGCACGGCACAAAATCACCATGGGCCGCCCAGATCGGAGACCGGACACTCGCCCGCGCCTTGCGCGACCTTCAGACCCTCTACCAGCGGCAGGCAGCGAACTACCGCTCGCTGGCTGAACGACTCGAAACCGGACGCGCACCCGCGCAGTCCAGCTAACCCCGGAGGTGCCGATGGGCCTGCAAGATGAACTGGCGAGGGTCGAAGCCGAAGCGGCTCGGCTGCGCCGCGAGATAGCGGCAGGGCCGTGCCGCGAGCATGGCCACGACTGGCAATCCTACGGCGGTAAGAACGCCGGATGCGGGGCCAACTGCGGCTGCTCGGTGCCGGTCAACGTCTGCGCCAAGTGCGGCGACTGCGACTATGGCGAAAACGATGAAGCCGAAGCGGTCCGAACCGACTGCGCGGCACAGTCCAGCTAACCCCGACCGAAGGAGAGTAGCTATGGACCCCATCGAAGCATTCCAGATCGCGACGTGCCACATTGCCGAAGGCGACTACGCGGGCGCACTGCCGCTTCTTGAAACCGCGTCCGAGGTCATGGCTGGTGATGCTGACTTTGATGCACTGGTCGCACAGTGCCGCGCAAAATGCGCTGGCTGATCGGATACAGCACCTGCCCGCTGAACGCCGCCAGAACCCGGCGTCAGAAATCACCGCAACTCGACTGGATCGACCAGTTCAACTGACCCCGGAGGCACCATGACAGAAACGTGCGACAAGAACTGCCGACCGATCCGCATCGGTGACGTTCTGAAGGTCTATCACTTCACCGGTGCGCGGCGCAAACGCCACTTCATGTACAAGCAGGTCACGCGGACACAGTGGCTCGGTGGATACGGCGGGAGGCCGAAGGTGCTGTACTTTTTCGTCAGCCACCTCAGCCTTTCCGGCGATGGCGGGTACTGGCTCGGAATGCTTGAAGGGCGGCTCGAAGATTATGAAATCGTGCAGAGCATCAAATGCGACCACGAAGAACGTGAGCGCGTCGAAATAGGCGCGCTTGAACCTGTCCAGTAGGCCCCCGGAGGCACCATGCCAAATCACATTGTCAACGAAATCCGCCTGCATGACGTCGATCAGGCGCTGGCGCGCGCCATTGTATCCAGTGATGAGCGCCTGATCGACTTCGAGAAGTTGCTCCCCCTGCCGCTGAACTTCTGGCCCGGCAACGTGTCGATGTCGCACGAAAAGGCGTTTCCCGGAACCCACCTCAAGGCGGCGCGCGAAATTTGGGGAACGAAATGGAATGCCTATGCCCTAAGCGACGAAAGTCTGCGACATGACGGGGCAGATACGATCTTGACCTTCGAAACCGCGTGGGCACCGCCGCGTGGCTGGGTTGTGGCAATTTTCAGCACGCTGAAATGCGACATCACCCATCACTGGCAAGACGAGGGAAGCGATGACGTCCACCGCGAGAAATACGTCTTTTCGGGCGACACAATGGGCTTCTCGAGTTGGACCACAGAATTGGTCAAGGCCGGAAGCGACGACCACCGCCGCCTCTACAAACTGCAATGGGGCGTCGAGACCCCCGCCGAACTCGCAGAGTCCACCTAGCCCCGGAGGCACCATGGCCCGCCCAGACCCCGACGACATCGTGGCCTATGCTCTGGCGGCCCTTCGCGAGGTTCGCGGGGAGATGGACCGGACGCGCGGGGATGACCGGCGCCGCGTCGAAGCCGCGCTGGAGCATGTCCGCGATGCGGTCGAGGCGCTGGAGAAGGGGTAACCGCGCGGCGCTTGGCCCGCACAAAATCCAGCCTAACCGCCGCCGGTCGCGAAGCGCCGCTATGTCCGGTAATGTTCCATTATCGGACCAGCCCCTCCAGCATCCTCGACAGCTCGCGCACCAGTCCCGGCAGTGCCGTGATCTGGCGCCCGTTGACGGTCACATACCCCAGATGCCGGCCGAACATCGCAGTCCGCTCCAGCATCACCCATGCTGCCTCTGTCGTCGTCACACGGTAGAACACCCGGCCATCCTCGAAGAAGTAGAGGCCGGGCACTTCTCGCTCGGGGCAGAAGTGGAAGGTGATGATGTGGGGTTCGTCGGTCATGCGATTGCCCGGAAATACTTCTCGGCCCGGTCGCTGTCCCAGAAGACCTTGATGCGGTCGGGATCGTTTTCGTCCGCGGCGGGTTCCGCCACCAGATCCCAGACCGGGGAGATCTTCGGCCCGTTCAGGCCCCCGACATCCGCGTAGTTGTCGAACTCCTTGAAGGCCGACACCTGACAGATACGGGCCTTGAACCCGTCCGGGTGCGACACCATCCGCGGCTCATCCTGGTGAATGTGGCCGCCGATCATCAGGTGATCCCGCCACCCTTCCCGGTTCGCCCGGATCATCCCGTGCGCCGCAGATATGTTGCGGCCAGCTTGGTTCCAAGCGTCCACGCGGCGCTTGACTTCTTCATCGTCCATTGGAGCAGTTGCCATCCGATTATCCCCGATTATCCTGCCGCGATCAGGCGGGGTCGCCAGCAGTGGGCATCAGATCACCACCGGTCAGTTCCAAGTTGTGGCCCTCCGCGGCAAGACATGTCACCATGTCCGGGCGGGTTGTCGTGATGGTCCACGAACCGGATTCAAGGTTGCCCCAAACCTCGACAAGGCGCCCCGACCGATCCATGCCCGCGACATACCGGCTCTCGCCGTACTTCTGTGTCAGGATGGACAGGACATCTTCGCGTTCAGCACATTGCGGCTGCGCGATGGCTGCGACAGGCAACAGAAGGCCGGCCGCCAGAATGACGGATTTCAACATGGGGTTTCCCTTCAGATGGTCTTGTTGGCCGGGAACAGGTATGTCGAGACCGCGGCAAACAGCGTAGTGACGGCGCCTATGATTTCCGGCGTGTTCGCCTCCGCAGGCAGTAGGCCCTTGGAGACGCCAAGGCCGATGAGGCCCCCAACGATAGAACCGATCAGTTTCGAGTAGTTGCCCATGGGATCATCCTTTCTCAGGCTTCGTTGGTGGTGATGGGGATGCCGGCCGGCGATACGAGGATGCGCTTGCCGGTGACCGACTGACCGGCGGGCCAGCGCGATTCCAGGAACCGGGTCTTGGCGACGCGCGTGACGGTCACCGCATTGCTCTGGTTGCCGCCCAATACGTGGAAGTGGGTGTCGTCCTCGGCGTGATAGAACCCGACATGGCCCTGCCAGCCGGACGGGGAGCCGCGCCAGAACACCAGCACCGAGCCGAAAACCGGGGCCGACGCCTTGCCGAACCGGGACCAGTTCCGCGCGCCAAGCGGGTTCTCCGGCAACAGGATGGCCGGGCGCCACTGGCGGAAGCACGACGCCACGAAGGCCCCGCACCACGGGATTTCCCGCGGGTCGATCCACGCCACGGAGCGGTCGAACCATGCGCGCAGGGCAGCGGTATTGCGTTGCTCATGCAGGCCCCGCATCCGCTCGGCCTCTGCCATCCATGGCAGGGCAGTTTCGTTGCGCGTGCCCATCAGGGCCTCGGCCGTCAGCGGGCCGTAGTAGGGCCGCGCGCGGAACCCAATGCTGCGCTTGAACGCAACGATAGCCGCGTCCGTGCGGGGGCCGCGGATGCCGTCAATAGGACCCGGGTCGAAGCCGAGTTGCTTCAGGCGGCTCTGTACCGCCTTCCAGTCGGTCATGGCATGTCTCCAAACAGAAAAACCCCGCACGTGGCGGGGCGAACATCGGTGTGTCGGGGGGGGGGTCAGCGGCGGCGTGACTTCCACAGGTCGCGAAGGGCTTCCAGTGCGCTCGGCCAGAGCGTGCGCGACGGCCAGCAGGGCGCGGCCCACATCGACCAGCCGGGCCGCTCATCCTCAGGGATCAGCAAGTGCAGCACCTTGAGCCAGTGCAGGCCCGACCATATCAACATTGCGTTGAAGGCGAGGTTCACGTTCATGCCGCCGAAGGCGCCTCGGATCGCGCGCCGCGCCTCGCCGTCAAAGACTATGGACAGCCCCTCCCAGTAGATCGACCGGCCAGCGCCGCCGGCCATCAGCAGGACCGCGGCCGCGGCCAGGTGCCAAGCGAGCCGCCGTTGACGGTAGGCCAGCATCGGGACCATGCCGCGCAGAACCCAGAACATTAGCGCCGTTGCGGCAATCCCGCTCAACGCGGCCAGCGGGTACTCGCCCACGATTTCAGTGATTTGCACCGGAACGCTCCTTCTGCAGATCTTCAAGTTCGCGGATCGCGGCGTCCAGTGAGCGGCGGCGTCGGGTCAGTTCACGCGCGGCAGCTTGCTTTGCGGTCACCGCCTGTCGTTCGTTCGCCTCGCGGTCATCCCAGCGGCGGAACAGGCGGGTCCAAATGCTAACCACGACGCCCCTCCACCGCGTCGATTGCACGGTCAACACTACGCATGGCCTCCAGTAACTCCTTGGTGTGCTCTTTCTGGTCATCGATCCGAGAGTCGAGCGCGGCATTGGCCCGGCGGTGCTCGCGCCACCCCGCCCAACCAAGCGCGAGGATCAGTAGCCCCGGCAGCACGCCGACCTCGCCGATCAGCGCGTTGACCAGTTCAGTCAGGTCAAGATCCATCAAACCGGCCGGCATTGCGCGAATACACGCGCTCGTGAATAGTGAAAGATAGCCATGGCGGCCCTCTCCCGGTTGCAATGGTCAGCCCCCGACCGACGAGGCCCCAAAGGTCGGGGGCGCTGGACAGTCAGAAGGCGCATCCGATCGAATTGGCTGGCTCAGACCGCGTAGTCGACCAGCGTGTCGCCCCAGTAGACCGCGGCACCCCACAGGTTGATGCCCGACACGCCATCCCCCAAGAAACTTTCGAAGGCTTGGCCGGAAGTCTGGTTGAGTGAGAAGTAAATACGGTGCACCTTGTCGGTCGTCGGCCTGACCGTGTAGCTGCATCGCCACCAGCCGTCACCCTCATCCGAAATTGCCTCATTATCGGCCGCAGTACGTGTGATCGCGCCGGTGACAAGATCCCAACCGGCCGACTGGTTGCCCGAGGCAACATCCACCCAGGACGCAAAGTGCCGCAACTCATCAGCCTGTGCAAAGATCGACACAGTGTAATCCTGCCCCGCCCGCATAAACCGTTCGATATAGGTGCGGTGCGTGCTGGTGGTAGCCGCCGCGGCCATCTTGTCGGCCGTGCTGCCCCCGGATGGGCTGGTCGCAACGTTGTCGGTGACCACCACGTTGTCATTGACCCAATCGGGATGCGACAGGCGGTGCTTGGGTGGGCCATCCACCAAGTTGCGCGCCCAGGGCAGCGTCGGCGCCCAGAAGGCGTTGGCCGCGAAGCCAGGCGTGCCGCCGATCTTGTCATTGTCAATGTCGCGCAACATCCGACCGCCGCGGGACTTGCCCTGCAAATAGCCGTAGGGATAGATCAGCCGCGCCCCGGTCAGGTCGGTGGTGGTCACCAGTTGCACCGCATCGCCGCCGGCATCCACGCCATAGCGGGCCGGGATCGGCGCGGCGTTGGCATCCGCCCCCGCCGGCAGGATGCCGATACCATAGGGTTGAGGATGACGCTCGCGCCCGGTGCTGGTGTTGCCGGGCGGGACAAACAGGCGGGGATCGCTGTCGAACTCGATAGTCACGTTCTTGCCGTTCCCCGACAGTGTGGCGCGCATGGCCACGGGGCCGGTGTTCAGGCCGGTTTCGCCCTCGACGGCCTTCAACCAAACCGCCGCCTCGCGCCGACCATGGGCATACTGCCCGCGCCGGTCGATATGGACGTCCCACCAGGGGCGCGGCTGGTCGTAATAGTCGGCCGACTGGATCACGTCGTCACGCGGCAGCATCGCTTCGAAATACGCCTGTCGCACGCCTGACACGCCATCGTCGGCGGTGGTGTCTGATGCGCCGGTCAGGGAAACGAAGAACCGAACGTCCGCGGCGCCATGGGTGTTGACCAGGATGTTGCGCAGGCGATCCCATGTGGCGGTGATATTGTCGCGCATGGTCGCGATGCTGATGGTACCTTGCCGGATCGGCACCACGTCGGCCTCACCTTGACACCAGAACACATCAACCACGTTGCCGGTGACAGGGGCACCGTCTGCCAGCGCGTCGTCAAGCGCAGTGTTCCACTTGCCGACGTTCGGTCCCGGCGTGTCGGTATTCTCATTCCACCAGGAATTGGTGGTGCTGACCGTGTAGCACATGGACGACCCGCCGACCGCGCCGGGCACCCAGAAGATGTTGCGCTCGAAACCCAGATCCCTGAGCCCGTCCATGAAGCCGCCAATGCCGCCTTCCTCGAAATACCGCACGCGCGGCGACTGACCGCCGAAGATGATGCAGTGATCGCGCGCCGGCGCGGCCGCGGCCGAATAGACCGGCGTACCGGCATGGACCACGGCCAGCAGGTTCGCGCCGATCTTGCGGAACTCGACCACGCAGGCGCCGGCCACGGTCAGGGTGTTGTTGCCGGGGCTGTTCACGAATACGGCGCCATAGTCGCCGGCATAGGCGGTCAGGCCAGCTTCGGCCACGATGGTGGTGGCCGATTTGTCAGCCATATATCCCAAGTCAAGATCGACTGCGGCATCATAGACCCTGTAATCGGGGCTCCACACCGGCTGGATCTGTTGCAGGACGGTCGGCGTGACCGTGATGGTCTCGGTCTGGTTGGCCGACGCCGGAACCGGGCTGTTAAACGCGGCAACGGCCAGCGCCTCGGCATCGACGTCACCGGTCGGTCGGATACCTGCATCCGGACTGACGTCGATCAGTTCGACCCATCCGACGCGCGTAGTGCCGTCCGCGCCCAGCATCGTATTGAACGCACGCGCGTTGACGGTGCCGGCCGGGATCACGTAATCGGCCGGCTGGTCGAGACTGAACAGATAGGGGCCGACCTCGACAACGCCGCTGGCCACGGTGACACTGCGTCCACCGTCATAGACCGTCCCGTCAATACTGCCGAAACTCTCATCCATCCAGCGGATGCCCGACCGGATATTGGCCGCGTTGGCGTCGGCCGGATCGACGGTGCGCTTGTAGACCCACCGCGCCTGATATGTGTGGCCGGGCAGGATGCGAATGGTTTCGATCGGAGCGATATTTTCGCTATCAGGATTGACGAATTCAAGACATGCGCCCATGTCCGCATCCAGCACCGGCGTACCTGCATGGGCAGGCATTGCATCCGGCGCCGCGGCATTGCTACCACCGAACAAACCGGGGCTGTCACCGGGCCGGGTCGAGCTCACTTCACCCTTCGCCTTGTCCCAATCCTCGACTGACGGTTGTGCTGCATCCCACGCCGCGATCAGATCCCGGTCGCTGGCAACAGAGGCTTCCACGTCCACCAGTTCGACCCATCCGACGCGCACAGTGCCGTCAGCGCCGAACATGGTCAGGTAGGGCCGCGCAAGATGCGTGCCGGCTGGGATAACCACATCGGCCGGTTGATCAAGAGAGGCGTAGAGGGGTCCAACCTCGACCACGCCGTCGGCCACGGTCACATTGTCGCCCAAGTCAATGACCGACGCGCCGTTGATGACGAAGGCGCTGGTCATCCACCGGATCGCCGCGCGGATATTTGAGGTTGCCGGGACCGCCGGATCGACGGTGCGCTTGTAGGCGAACCGCAGGCGGTAGGTGTGACCGGGCAGGATCGGGATCGGACGAATGGGGGTGAGGTCGTCCTCGTCGGGGTCGACGAACTCCAGGCAGGTGCCCAGGTCGGCATCCGCGACAACGGTCCCGGTATGCGGTGGGATCAGATCAATCGTCCCGAAATTCCGACTGCCGAAGGACAGCGGGGCGAGCCCGGGCGCGGCGACGGGAAGCTGCGACTCGGCGCCGGCCCAGCGGGCGGTCTGCGCCCGCTCGGTCGCGGTCTGGAACAGGCGGTCGGCTATTTCGCCAACATGCTCGGCGCTGATGCCGTCAAAGCCGCCGGCCGGGACGATAGGGGATGCTGTTCTAGGCATTTACGATACCTCCACCGGGACAGATCCGGTCAACTGGTTGGGGGAGCGATACACGTAATAGTCAGCCGTGTATCCGGCGGCGGTGGTAACGGAAATGGTCGTGATGATCGGGGTTTCGTCAAAACCGAACAACCTGTAGACCGACGCCGCGCCGAAGCTGGTGGGGAAGGCGACATAGACGTACTCGCCTGTCGCGTTGACCGTTTTCGAAATATTGTGGTTTGCACGAAGTTCCGAGCCTGACAGCCCGATCACGCCTGCGCTATCCAGCGCCGCGCTGGACGCCACTCCCCAGAACACAGGCGGTTGGAACGTGACAGCAACGGTGTCGAAATCGGTGCGGCCAAGAACATCCTCGACCAAGACGGTGTAGGACGTCGTATCGGCGATTGGCGCAGGAGCGATCCATTCGGTGGCCTCGGGGTCGGGCTGGACCGCGCCATTGATACGCAATTCCTGCGGTGTGGCTGTCCCGCCGAAGGACCATGCCAGTTCGGGCGTCACGGTCGTGCCGAGTTCCTGCGTCTCGGATGGGTCTACGGCCAGATCTTCGATCGTGACGACTTCCAGCGCCGTGATACGATCGCCCAGCCCCGTTTCCACCCCGTCCAGAGCGGATTTCATCGGCTGTAGCACGCCTACCTGTTCCTCGGCCACCACACCGCCGTTGTTGAGGTACAATTGCAGATAGTCGCCCACGGGCACCCAGAAGGTTTGACCGTCCGCAGTTGCCGACAGGCCCTCCGCTGTGTCGGTGTAGGTGCCAACCGCCGCCGCCGCGGCAACCGTGGTCGCGATGACTTCCCGGTCGGCAGCGGACACGCCTTGCAACAGCAGCATCCATTCCGGCGCCGCCTCGTCCGGCGTGACGCCGGTGACATCCTGCAGGGCAAACCAGAGCGAGCCGTCGTATTCGGTCACGGATCGGCGCTCGTAGGTGCGTCCGGGTTCGTAACCCGGGCTGTCCTCGTCGAGGTAGAACGGCATGGGGCCGGTTGCGCCGCCGCCGTAGTAATCCCTGAGAGTCATGGCTGCGTAACCTCGTCCAGAACGTTGATGTAAAAGGTGTCGGAATAGGTGACTTCCCCGTTCGCGTGCACGATGCGGATGTCGGCCTGCATCAGCGCGGTCGGCCAGATGGATGTCTGTGCGGCGCTGGCGGAAAGTTCGATATCACCCAGCCTCGCCGGGAACAGAATGAGCGCGGCGAGATCCGTTACGGTGTTCCCCGCCCTGACCTGCGCCGTCACGGTGCAGTCGTCCAACGGTATGCCCGTTGCACGCCGGTGGCGGAACGTCGCCCGCCGCTTATGTCGGATGATCTCGATCACAGTGCGGTTCCTTTCTTGCCTGTCGGGTCGGCGTCAGGCCGGCGTGACGCTGGTGGCGCCGTCGGCGGTGTACCAGGGACCCACAGCCGATGCCCCCGATGCGACCATGATGCGGTTGTTATCTGCATCCCACACCATCGCCCCGACCCGCTTGCCAACCGTGTTGACCGCGTGCGCCGCGTTGGCGATCTGACCAGACGTGTAGTTCGGCAGGGCCGGGCTCGCATCGCTCGACCATGTGACCTGCCCCAGCGCAAGGATGCCGGGATCGGAGAACACGCGCTCGAATACGCAGAATGCAACGGCAGTCGGGTCGAGAACGATATCTGCGCCGACATTGCTGGATCGCGAGACGGTGAACACCACCTCGACCGCGCCATCGACCTCGCCCGGCGTGCCGGTATATGCGACACTGGATGAGATAGGCGCCAGGTCGCGGTCAAGATTTCTGACGTACACAGTGATCGCGTTATTGCCGCCGCCACCCGCCGCATTCGTCAGGCGGCGGAACCGAAACCGGAAGGTCATCACTTCGGTTTCGGTCAGGTAGAACACCTGTTTCGGGCCAATGTCCTCATACCCGCCCGAAATGTCCGCGTCGGCCAGTCGCAACACGATGCCGAAATTGAAAATATCGGTCACCGTCCCGATCGTCAGATCCGGCCGGCTTTCAACCGTCCCTTCATTGGTCGTGGACCACGCCGCGCGCGTGGCAGGTGTGGCAGGGTCAGGTGCG
>JACLAD010001431.1_pt1 | contig 31190 bp, 34 predicted proteins | sample 8027901 | NCBI WGS metagenome assembly JACLAD01 (sample SAMN15725071, study PRJNA655200) | protist metagenome | isolation source: fluorescence activated cell sorting (FACS) single amplified genomes of... | place: Spain: Blaines Bay Microbial Observatory, Mediterranean Sea | collected 2016-07-05 | reverse complement strand
AACGCATGGTTTCTCGATCAATCTGTTGGATATGGTGGGCAGTGATCTTAAATATATTCTTCAGAATTCTTTGCGCAAGGCGAATAAACAGAATGAAAAAGTCTACTATAAAAATGCTGTTTTTCAACACGACGGAGAACAAAAAGCTGTAGATATTTTCGTAAAACCTTACAAACAAAGAAAAAAGGATGTAGAAAACACTTTCGTGGTGACTTTTGTTGAAAAAGAGATTAACCTGGATGGTGTGTATAAGGTAGACGCAATTACGCTTACAAATCAAAACAAGGAATATGTTTCAAATCTTGAAGAAGAGTTAAAGCAGACAAAAGAAGATTTACAGACTTCCCTGGAAGAAATTGAAACCAGTAATGAAGAGCTGCAGGCTGCCAATGAAGAATTGCTTGCTTCTAATGAAGAACTTCAAAGCACCAATGAGGAGTTACAAAGTGTAAACGAAGAGATTAATACTGTAAATGCAGAAAATATCCAGAAAATGGAAGATCTGGAAGCTTTAAATGCAGATATGAACAATCTTCTGGAAAGTACGCAAATAGGTACTATTTTTCTCGATTCTTCCCTATGTATTAGAAAATTTACCCCCGCCATTTCACAGCATTTTAGCCTTCTAAATAGAGATATTGGAAGGCCTATTAAACATTTTACAGGTAACATGGGAAAAAGCAATCTCCTGGAGCGTTGCGAAAGAGTTCTCACTACAGGTAAAGTGCTTGAAAAGTCTATTGTTTCTAAAGGAGGCGGACATTATTTACGTAGAATCTCTCCTTATAGAAATTCTAAAGACGATATAAAAGGGGTGGTTATTACTTTTATAGATGTGGAAACACTCCAAAAATCCAGAGAAAAATTAATGGCCAGTGAAAGGCGCTATAAGTCTTTTTACGAGGAAGATCCTGTGATGCATATAAGCGTGGATCCTAAAAATTCACTCATTGTTCATTGCAATGCTATGGCTGTGACCTCGTTGGGGTATGAATCAAAAGATGAACTTATAGGAAGGCCAATATTTGAGCTTTACAATGAGGAAGGCCAGATAAAAGCAATAAAAAATGAAAAGACTTTTCAGAAAACCGGAGAACTGGTAAACCTTGAGCAGAGTTTACGAACCAGGACAGGAGAGGTTCTTCCTGTGATTTTAAATGCTATTGCCGAAAGGGATGAGCAGGATAATATTGTAACCATTCGTTATACCTGTGTTGATATTTCGGCCCAGAAAAAAGCTGAAAAGCAGCTAAAGCGTCAAAAAGCAGATTTAATTAGGGCTAACAGGGATCTTGAACAATTTGTATCTATTTGTTCCCATGACCTGCAGGAGCCGCTTTCCACGATAAAATTTGGTAGTGACGTGCTGGGGAAAATTTATTCGAATCAGTTAGATGAAAAAGGAAGGGATTATATTTCTTACATAAAAAATGCTTCCAACAGACTTTCCTTCCAGATTAAAGCTTTGCTGGAGCATTCCCGTATAGGCCGTAACGGAGATAAGACACTTGTGGATACTCAAGAGCTGGTGGAGATTGTAAAATATGATCTCGGAAAAAGTATCAGGGACACCAAAGCTAAAATCCATGCCAATGAACTTCCGAAGATATCTGGGTATGAAGTGGAACTGCGACTTCTGTTTCAGAACCTTATTAGTAACGCCATAAAATATACTCCCGAAGAGCGTAATCCGGTAATACGTATATCTGCCTATAGAGAAGCGGAATACTGGGTGTTTTCCATAGTAGATAATGGAGTGGGAATCTCGAAAGAAAACCTTAAAAACATTTTCACCATCTTCAACCGTGTAAATAAGGATGACGAAAAAGATGGTACCGGGGTGGGACTTGCGCATGTGGAAAAAATTGTTCTGCTTCATGAGGGGAATATTTGGGTAGATTCTCAGGAAGGTGTGGGAAGTACTTTTTACTTTAAACTTAAAGCATAGTCAAATTGTCTTCACACACAGAATTCTATCCTGAAAAAATTGATATTTCCAATTGTGAAAAGGAACCCATCCATATCATCGGGAAATCTCAATCACATGGTGTTATTCTGGCTTGCCGTTTGGAAACGCTGGAGATCACTCAGTGTAGTGAAAATACGGCAAAGGTTTTCTCTATGCCACAAGACGATATTTTTGGAAAACCTCTGTCTGTAATTATCGGAAGCGAGCAGGAGGCAAAACTGAAAACAAAGATTTTAAAAGAAGAAAGCCTGCTTCCGGAAGAAATATCCATAAAAGGAAGATCTTTTCTTATGCTACCTAACAGGCTGGAAGAGGAACTTCTAATTGATTGTGAATCTTTGGAAGGTGTAAACGATCCTGTGCTTTTTCAAAGACAACTAACCCGCATCCTCAATAATTTCCGCTCTGCAGGATCTGTAGGAGATTTATGCAGGGAGGCGGCTAAACTTACCAAAGATTTTTTCGCATACCACAGGGTTATGATTTATCAGTTTGATAAAGAATGGAACGGGGAAGTAGTGGCAGAGGAAAAAGAGGAAGCAGCTGAAAGCTGGCTGGGATTACGATATCCTGCCAGCGATATTCCGGCACAGTCCAGGGCACTTTTTTTTAAGAATAGGGTTCGAATTATCGCAAATGTGAATGACGTTCCTGTACCCATTAGTCCACAGCTCTCTCCTGTGACGGGTAAACCGCTTGATCTTTCCAATTCCGGGTTAAGAGGAGTTTCTCCTATTCATATAGAGTATCTTCAAAATATGGGCGTGGGGGCTTCTATTACAGCTGCCATAGTGGTTAAGGGAAAACTATGGGGCCTTATCACCTGCCACCACAATTCGGCCAAATTCCTGAACTATTATCAGCGGGAAAGTTTCCGGTTTTTGGCGCAAATGTTCTCTAATGAAATCGCCCTAAGGGAAACCAATAGTTTTTTAGAGAAAACAGCTATTTCAGAAAGAATACGGGAGAAGCTTGTTGTTCAAATGAACAGTGGGAACAGGCTGTTAAATACGCTGACTTCGGAAGTAAAGTTTACAGATCTAGTGGATTGTGGGGGTGGCGCTCTTTTTATTGATGGAGAATTATTGCTGGAAGGCAGGTCTCCTTCAGAAGCTGAGGTAATGTTTTTGATTGGAAACTTCCTGAATAGTAAACAGGAAGACATCTATTTCACTTCAAAACTTTCCGAAGATTTTTCTGAAGCTCAGAATTACAAAGAGGCAGCTTCCGGAATTCTTAGCCTTCGTATTTCAGAAAATAATTTTATGATCTGGTTTAGACCTGAAGTTTTACAAACAGTAGAATGGGGAGGGAATCCGGAGAAGAAAATGAGTTATAACGAAGAGAAGCAGCGGTTGAGTCCCCGAAAATCTTTCGAAAAATGGAGTCAGTTACTCACCGGAACTTCTACAGATTGGCAAGACCACGATCTCAATGTGGTAAAGGCGTTACAGGAAAATGTTCGTTTTGTGATCCTCGAAAAGCAAAGGAATAAAATTGAAGAACTGAATGCTGAATTATTAAAAGCGAATGAAGAACTAGAGCTTTTTAGCTACGGACTTTCGCACGATTTGAAGGCACCTTTAAGAGGTATTAAAGGGTACCTGCAAATTCTTCAGGAAGATTTTGGAAAAAGTCTGGGCGAAGGAAAGGAATATGTCGACACTACCCTGGACCTTACACAAAAAATGAATTTGCTGATTGATGATATTCTTTCCTATTCCAGGTTAAATTCCGGAGAAATTAAAAAGAAAAAGTTTTCTGTAAATCAGCTGGTAGGGGAAATTCTTGATGTTTTTAATGTTAAAATGAATTATCCCCGCACAAAAATATTGGTGCAGGAAAATATGCCTGAAGCTTTTGGCGATCGCAGGATGCTCTTTCAGCTATGGGCAAATCTTATTAATAATGCGCTGAAATATTCTTCAGGGGTGGAGGAACCGCAGATAGAAATTGGTGCGGTACGGAAAGAAAATAAAAATGTGTATTTTGTAAAGGATAATGGAATAGGTATCGCACCGGAATTTCAGGAGAAAATTTTCGAAACATTTTCCCGTTTTGCGGGAGAAAAATTCCAGGGATCCGGAATTGGACTCGCTATTGTAAAACTGGTAACCGAAAAACACGGCGGGAAAATATGGGTGGAGAGCGAACCGGGAAATGGAGCTGTTTTCTATTTTCAAATATAATCCTGAGGGAATTGGCCCTGGCAGGAGGTCTAGAATTGATAAAATGAAAGAATGATAACAACACCTTTACGTATTCTGTTGGTAGAAGATTCAGAAACAGATGTCGTCCTTACTAAAAGGAAAATCGAAAAAATTGTAGAAAATCCTGAGATAGAAGTGGTGGATAACCTGGATGACTGCAATTACAAACTGCTGAATTTTATTCCCGACATCATTTTTTCAGACTTCAATCTGCCAACCTGCAATGGGATGGATGTGCTGGAATTGGCACAATCTGTAGACCCATCTGTGCCTTTTATTTTTCTTACGGGAACGATCAACGACGAGGAGCTCGCTGCTCATACCATTCTTGCGGGTGCTTCGGGATATATTCTGAAAAAGCATATGGATGTGCTGGATGAAAAGCTGAAACCTATCTTCAAAAAAGTGGTTTTCAACATGGTTGCTAAAAAAGACATCAGGGAACAGATTCGGAAAAATAAAATTGCCGTAAACCAGATTCATAATTATCTGGATTCGCTGAAGGCAGATAATGCCGAGCAAAAAGATAATATTGGGAAAATCAGGGAGAGCATTAGAAAGTTTAAATTCAAGGAAGATGATCACGAAGTTTAGAGAACGCACCAGGGAGTTACATGAGCAGATAGAAAAGGAGAATCAGGCGAAAAAGATCATGGATCATTCCATTGATCTTGAAGAATATAAATTGCTGCTGCTCCAAAATTTTATTGCCTACAGGACTGTTGAAAATGAAATTTCCAGGCATATTCCCGAATATAAAAGCTCTAAACATCAACAACTTGAAAAAGACCTGAACGCTCTGGACGTAGATTTTTCTGTTGCTTTGGAATTTGGATCAGGTTTTATATGTAACAATTATATAGAGGCTTTAGGCGCTGCTTATGTGGTAGAAGGATCTGCTCTTGGCGGAATGGTGATCTCCAAAGAGTTGAAAGCGTGTCCAAACCTGAAGGGTCTCGAAGACCAACATTTTTTCAGCGGAAAAAGGGACAATTTGAAATCCTGGAACCGATTTAAAAAAGAGCTGAATTCCCGTGAATTTTCAGAAGAAGAAAAAGAGCAGGCGTCCGAAAAAGCCCAGGACACTTTCAGGTTTTTTGAGGATATTTTCACTTCCACACCGGGAAGGTCAGTGCAGGACTAAAGTGACAGGAAAGCTACATTTCTCCGAAAAGCTCGTATAATTTCTTTCTCCGGAATTCAAAAATTTCCTTTAACTTGGGACCCACCACTAGAGGATGAGCCATTTGGCCCAGAATGCCCAAAGGCAGCTTATAATCCACGATATCTTCCATTTCCACTCCATTTTCGATCTCTTTGATAAAATGCTTGTGGTGCCAGAGCGCATAAGGTCCAAACCGTTGTTCATCTACAAAATATTCTCCTTCCTTTACATGCGTGATCTCGGTGACCCATTTGGTTTTAATTCCCGCCACCGGTGTCACGATATATTGAATTATTTGCCCCGGATACATGGCCCTGTCCCCACCCGAAATAATATCAAATCCCATATACGGCGGAGTAATGACTTTTAGGTTAGCAGGATCTGAAAGAAAATCCCAGGCTTCCTGTACTGAAATAGGTAAACGCTGTACGGTTTTTAAGGTATAGATCTTCATGTATGTTATTTTTTTAAAGATATTATTTCTGATTCATCTTTTCAGAAATAATTAAGCCGCTCTAAAATAGAAGCGGCTTAAAGTTTTGATTTTAATCTGAATAAATCCAGGTTAAATAGGAATGGTCGCAATCTTTACAGAATATAATCTGTACTTACAAAGTTTGATGTTTTGGAATTTAAAAGTTTCTGCAGGATCTCGTTGTTATATGGATTGTCCTTTGAAGCTACAAAAGTCCTGATCGAAAAAGACCTTAGAGCATCATGTACACTCAGAGTCCCAACGGCAGAGTCTTTTCGTCCTGTAAATGGAAAAACATCAGGGCCACGCTGGCACGAACTGTTTAGGTTTACACGGCAAACGAGGTTCACCAGGGTATCAATTAACGGAGCGATCTCCTGGATATCTTTTCCGAAAAGACTCACCTGCTGACCATAGTTGGAATCGGCCATTTCATCCAGGATTTCCTGAATATCCCTGAAAGGCTTTATCGGCACAACAGGTCCGAATTGTTCTTCCTTATATACCCTCATTTCTTTGGTAACAGGATAAAGAACTGCGGGATATATGTAGTTATCGGAAATTTTGCCTCCTTTTTCATTAATGATCTCAGCTCCCTTTTCGAGAGCATCGTCGATCAATTCTTTGATATATTGTGGTTTCCCGGGCTCGGGCAGCGGAGTGAGTTTTACACCCTCTTCCCACGGATTTCCGAATTTTAAACTATCTACTTTCTTAGCGTATCGTTTGTTGAACTCTTCTCTGATATCCTCATGCACGTAAAGGATTTTAAGAGCCGTACAGCGTTGCCCGTTAAAGGATAAAGTTCCGGAGATACATTCTTCAATGGCAAGATCCAGATCGGCATCGGGTAAAATAATAGCCGGGTTTTTCGCTTCCAGCCCCAGCACAAGTCTCAAACGGTTTTTGTATGGGTGTTGATCCTGTAAAGCAATGGCAGAGGTGCTGTTACCTATAAGTGCGAGCACATCAATTTTTCCGGTAGACATGATTGGTGCTGCTACTTCGCGACCCCGTCCATAAATCACATTTACTACTCCTTCCGGAAAGCTGCTCCTAAAGGCTTCCAGTAATGGCGATAATAACAGTACCCCGTGTTTTGCAGGCTTAAATACTACTGTGTTCCCCATGATAATTGCAGGTATAAGAAGTGCAAATGTTTCATTTAAAGGATAGTTGTAGGGTCCTAAACATAACACCACCCCAAGAGGCCCCCGACGAATGTGGGCGTTCACGCCATCGCGTTTTGAAAATTTCGAACTGTCTCGATCCAGTTGCTTGTAATCTTCTATGGTATCTTCAATATATTCTACCGTACGGTCAAATTCCTTTTGAGAATCGGGTAGGTTTTTTCCAATTTCCCACATCAGGTATTTCACCACTTCTTCACGTTTGGTCTTCATTTTGGAAACAAAATTTTCCATACATTTGATTCGTTCAGCCTCTTTCATGGTAGGCCATTGTCCCTGTCCGCGTGCATAGGCAGTGCAAGCGGACTCCAATACATCTAAAGCAGCCTCCTTATCCATACTCTTTGCGGTTTAGTTCCAGGTCCCGGCCATCTACAGAAACCTGGTGATGCTCCATATCTATGCTTACATTGCCAACCTGAAGTTGGTTTGAGCCGTCAAATTTTCGCCGGCGAAGTACAGCCTTTACCCGTGCATTTAGCTCTGCCATATGAAAAGGCTTCGGAAGATAATCATCGGCTCCCAAATCCAGCCCCTCCACTTTATCATCCAGCGAATTTTTAGCCGAAACTATAATTACGGAATCTCCATACCCTTTCTCTTTTATGTTTTTCAAAACCTCCAGCCCATTTCCGTCGGGCAGCATAATATCGAGCAGGATACAGTCATAGTCATATACCCCAATCTTGGCCATGGCTTCTTTATAGGTGCCAGCCACTTCTACAAGGTAATTTTCCTTCTCGAGAGTGGCTTTCATATTTTGCCTCATGTCCTTTTCGTCTTCTATTATAAGGATTTTCATATGCCAAAAGTACAAGCTAATTTGGGAAACATTTAGGACTGGAAGAAAATCTATTCCCGATTTTTTCCAGTTTTAGGTATTTAGTTTGCCATGAATTTAAAATTTAAGTTATGAAAAAAGTAAATGTAATGGCTACCGGAATTTTAATGTTTTTATCTGTTGGAATGTTCGCGCAGAATGGAACTGATCAACTTCCGGCTACTGCCCAAAATTTTATCAGTCAGCACTTTTCTTCCATTTCTATTGCTGAAGTGAAGGAAAACAGCAGCCGGGAAATATGGGAAAACGAAAAGTATGATGTAAAACTTGCTAACGGAGTTGAGCTGGATTTCGACAAAAACGGAAATATCCTGGAAATTGATGCTCATAACAACGAATTTATTCCGCACGCAGCCCTTCCTTCAGAAGTCGTTTCTTACCTGAAATCCAATTATCCCGATGCAAAGGTTGTAAGCTGGGATAACCAGGACAATGGACAGGAGTTAGAATTAAAGGATGGTACCGAACTGGAATTTGACAAAAACGGAAAATTCCTAAAAATTGATTAACATCTCAAAACCGGTTAGGATTCTCGAAAAAATCTAACCGGTGTTTATCTCTTTTTTAATGTTATGTTTATAGAAATTTTTTAATAATAACAGGCTGTTCCTTCGGAGGCACTCCTATGACCTCGTGGTGAATGTGGACAGAGGCTCCTCCTCCGGAACTCTTTCTACCAACCTTGCCAATTCCAGATATAAAATATTTGGAGAACACCTGCAGCATATTCCTGTTCTCACTGAAGAGCAAAAACATATCGCTAAAAATCCTGTGTATGAATTCAGGAAGTTTTTAGCAAGTGCGGGCATTTCAGTTAACACTGTTATTCCGGGTTTACACCTGAAGTTAACAGCGCATGAATTGTCAGCAGGTAAAAAGATAGTGGAAGAACTTATCTCCCGGCCCGAAAATACCATTTGCCTGTTCACGTATGCCACAGGGGAAAAATGTTACGCTAAAGAATGGTGGAGTCACTTTTATAAAATTCTGAAAGAAAACTTTCCGAACTACAATTTCATCGAAGTCTTACCCATTGAAAAAATCTCAAATTTATCTTTCCAGATTCCTTTTTACTATAGTAAGGATGTAAGGGAACTGGCATCGGTCATCGCAAATACTTCCCTCTTTATAGGTGCCGACAGCGGCATTATGCATCTGTCCAGCGCTGTACATACTCCAACGGTAGGACTTTTTTGTACTACCAATGAGGAACGATACTGTCCTTATGGCGAAGCAAGTATAGCCATAAACACCCACAAAACCTCCAATCCAGAGGCTGTAAAAATTATTCGGGAGATCCTCCGGGAAAAATCGTCTTCAAATTTATCCGGAATCAGGTTTGATACCGTATCAACTCAGGCAAACTCGTACAATGAATCTCCTTTGGCAGGATTAGAAACTACCGACAAATTAGAATATATTTGATGTTTCTATGATCCCAAAAAAGGATTTTCTATGTCACCTTTCACTACCACCCACGAAGAACTTCAGGAAAGAATAAAGGAGTTGGAATGCCTTTATAAAATCTCCTCCATCATTAGGGAACACAAGGGTGATATTGAATCAACCCTGGATAATATTTCCGCAGTTTTGAAAGAAGCCTGGCGGTTTCCTAAAAAAGCCGTGGTGGAATTAACATTAAAAGATTATTCCTCTGCTACAGAAGCCATTCCTGAAAAATCTGTCCTTCAGGAAACAGACATCAGGATCTTCGGAAACAAAAGCGGATACCTCAAAGTTCATTATCCAGCTCCCGAATTTTCTGAGGCTTATTTCCTGCCCGAAGAACAAAAGCTTTTAAACAAAGCCGCCGAAGAAATTGCTTCTTTTTATGAAAAACAACTTCAGAAGGACCAGGAAGAACTGCTAAAAAGAACAGCGCAAAGAAATGACAGGCTTTCTATTTTAGGAGAGATCACAGCGGGAATTGCGCACGAACTAAATACCCCACTTGGCAATATCCTTGGTTTTGCAGAGCTCATTGAAGATCGCACAGAAAATGAGCAGATAAAAAAAGATTTAGGTAAAATTATCAAAGCTGCCATTTATTCCCGGGAAGTAGTAAAGAAATTAATGTTTTTTGCCTGCGAAATGCCCCAGGAAATGAAATTGATCAGGGTGAAACCCGTCATTACACAGGCACTTTCTCTTTTAGGTCCCAATTTCAGAAAAGCCCAGGTAAATCATGAACTGCAAATTGAAAATGCCAGACTCGAGGCACAACTTGATCCCATACAACTCACCCAGGTTTTGTTTAATTTATTGATCAATGCCTTATATATATCTCCTAAAAACACCATTATCAGGATAAAAGTGTACAGCCGTGAAAACGATCTTTACATTGAAATATCTGATGAAGGCCCCGGAATAAAGGAGGAGCATCGCTCCAAAATCTTTGAACCCTTTTTCACCACCAAACCTGTAGGAGAAGGATCTGGTCTTGGATTAAGTGTTGTTCATGGCATTATAAAAAGCCACAGAGGAGATATTCTTACCTTTGACAATAATCCTATGGGTACGGTGTTCCAGATTCGATTGCCCCTAAAATCATAACTATGTCAATAAAAAAAGAAAACATTCTTATTGTAGATGATGATTATGATATGCTGGAATTGTTGCAGCGAAACCTGCACAGCAGAAATTTTCATACCTATAAAGCTGCATCGGTAACAGATGCTATTGACATTTTAAAAACCAGTAAAATTCACCTGCTCATAACAGATCTCCAAATGCCGGGGATTAACGGGATGGAACTCATTAAATATGTAGAAGAACATTTTCCCGATATTCCAAAATTGGTGATTACAGGTTTTCCTTCTGTTGATGGGGCGGTAAATGCAGTGAAATCTGGTGCGCTCGATTATCTGGTCAAACCTTTTACCCGTGACGAACTCACAGAGGCCGTAGAAAAATCTTTGAAGCAGTCAAAACTTTTTCCTGAAGTTGAAAAAAAGGTTGCCGGTACCACCGAAAGTTATGCGGGAATGATAGGCTCTTCAGAAAAATTTGAAGAGATGATAGATCTCATCGACCGGGTAAAAAATAACCGTGCGACCATTCTCATCCAGGGAGAAAGTGGCACCGGAAAAGAACTGGTGGCACGGGCCATCCACTACAAAGGAACCTTTGCTGCAAATCCTTTCATTGCCGTAAACTGCGGCGCAATTCCGGAGAATCTCCTGGAAGCAGAGTTATTCGGACATGTAAAAGGCGCTTTCACCGGAGCTACGGAAACCCGTAAAGGATTTTTCCAGGCTGCAGCTGGCGGAACTATTTTCCTCGACGAGATAGGAACAGCCCCGGCCAATGTACAAACCAGCCTTTTAAGAGTGCTTCAGGAGAAAGAGGTAAGAATGCTCGGTGCACAGAAAACTGAAAAAATTCAGGTGCGTATTATTGCTGCCACCAATAGTGACCTTTTTCAGATGGCAGAAAAAGGCTCCTTCAGAAAAGATCTTTATTACCGGCTAAATGTGGTAAACATCAACACTCCGCCACTGCGGGAAAGAAAAGAGGACATTCCGCTGCTGGTGAAAAATTTCATCAGAAAATACGGAGTGGAATATAGCCGTCCTGACTTAAAAATTTCTGAAAAAGCTGTTGAACTGCTTAAAAGACACAGTTGGCCGGGAAACATCAGGGAACTCGAAAACGTGATGCAAAGGGCTATTATCATGAGTGAACGCAGCATGGAGATAGAACAACTTCCCGATTACCTGAAGTACCCCGCTCCTACCTCATCGAATGATGAGCTTCTAAAATCACTTAAGGAAATGGAAAAAGAGTATATTTTAAAGGTTTTGGCTTCTGTAAACAATAATAAAACCAAGGCTGCAGAGATCCTTCAGATTGACCGGAAAACCCTGCGACAAAAGCTTCAGTAGGCAGCGGTACATTTCTCTCCAGCCGGGTAATTTCTCCCCGCTTCCAGATTTAGCTGAAAAAATTTTTTAGAATTCAATTCCTTCAATACCAATACATTACACTTATACGCCTATTATTCTAATTTTAGGGGCATATCCTTTGTCTTTTAGTGTTCAGGAAAAATTAAAAAAATTGAATATGATCCTGACTCAAACAAAGACTCCTGTTGCCGGGAACTTAGAAGCCGAAGATGTTTCTGTACCACTATCCCGTGAAATGCTGAAAAGCCTTTGCTTTAATTGTGATAACAGGCGACACTGCATTTGGAAAGAAGAACGAAAAATTACTTGTGAACACTTTGAATAATAGAAAAATGATAACATCAGAAAAAGAGAATAAGCAGAGCATGTATGATACCGTGCTTCGGCAGTTCAATAAGACCGCAGATCTTATTGAGCTCAACCCAAACATAAGAAGGATCCTCGCCCTTACCAACAACGAAATCATTGTGCATTTTCCCGTAAAGATGGACAACGGTGAAGTGGAGATCTTTACAGGATACCGGGTGCAGCACAATAATGCATTGGGGCCGTATAAAGGAGGATTACGTTATCATCCTACGGTAGATGTAGATGCAGCAAAAGCACTGGCTATGTGGATGACCTGGAAAACATCTCTGGCAGGATTGCCTTATGGGGGTGCCAAGGGAGGAATCCAGCTTGATCCAAGGAATTACAGCCTTTCTGAACTGGAAAGAATTACCAGGCGTTTCACCTATGCTTTAGGCGAAAATATTGGACCTGAACATGATATTCCTGCTCCCGATGTGAATACGAATGCACAGACGATGGCCTGGATAGCCGATACGTATATGTCTACCAAATCAACTTCTGAGCGTTCTCAAAATCAACATGTGGTTACCGGAAAACCGGTAGGTTCTGGAGGTCTTGAAGGAAGGGATCGTGCTACTGGATATGGAGTGTATTTAACTATAAAGCTTTTGTATGAATCCCGCGGAGAAAATTTAAATGGAAAAACTTTCATCGTCCAGGGATTTGGAAATGTAGGATACTGGGCATCAAAATTCTTAACCGAAGAAGGAGCCATTCTTCTCGCTGTACAGGATGCACATGCTACAATTATTAATGAAAAAGGAATTTCTGTAGAGGACCTTTTTGAGCATTCCAAGCCCCGAAAAGGATCTATTGAAGGTTTTACCGGAGCTTTAGAAATGGAACCCGAAGATTTCTTTGGTCTTGAATGTGACCTGTTAATTCCTGCCGCCCTGGGTAACCAGATCACTGCAGAGAATGCGTACAAGATCAAAGCAGGTGTAGTGGCAGAAGGTGCTAACGGACCTACAGATGCCGAAGGAGAACAACTTTTACTGGAGCAGGGAATCACCATCATTCCCGATATTCTTTGTAATTCGGGTGGTGTGATTGGTAGTTATTTTGAATGGCTTCAAAACCGCAACGGAGAACTGTGGGAACTGGATGAGGTGATGCAGAAACTTGATAAAAAATTAAGGCAGGTATTCAACAATGTTTCCCGTGAGGTAGCAGAAAGAAATACCGACTGGAGGACCGCAGCTTATATTATTGCTATCTCCAGGATTGAAACTTCCTACCAGCAACGCGGGATTTTCCCTTAACAAAACATACACAAGTGGCCTGTAAGTAATCCTGTGAAACTATTCAAGGTAGGGATCTGATTTTTAAACCATCAGGTCCTTACCTATAAAATTGTTTTACAAAGTCACCTATAGAAGTTATTAATAAAAAAGGGTAACACCGCAATGGTGTGGACCCCTTAAAACAGCGTCATGAAATACGGAAATATAATAATAGAAAAAAGAGAGTATGAATTATTAAGAAGTATTCTCTCCAGGTCTCAGTTCTACCGAGACGAAACATATAAACAATCCCTTAAAAAGCTAAAAGAAGAGCTGGTGAAAGCCAATATTGTAGCTGCAAAAAACATTCCCGAGGACGTTATAAGGTTCAACTCTGTGGTCACTATTGAAACGCCGTGGAATGTGCAGAGAAAATACAAGGTAGTGGTTCCGGAACAAAGTGATATTAAGGAAGGCAAAATATCCATACTTGCCCCTATGGGCCTGGCCCTGTTCGGTTATGCCAAAGGAGATGAATTCACCTGGCAATTTCCAATGGGAGCGAATACCATTAAAATTCTAGAAGTAGTTCAGACTGCTGCTACAGTTAAAATAGAAGAACTATGATCGCAAAATTTGAAGAACACTATAGTGATGCCGAAATTATGAAGCTTAACATACATTCCGAAACAACTAAATGGAAAGAGGAACTGGAATTCCATCTAAACGAGCTGGATTTTTATTACTCTCTGCTCACTTCAAAGCTTGTAAAAGGATCTCATGCCGAAGAGCTGGAAAATTTGTTGAGGGAATTAAAAAATATGAAGGAGGATACAAAATCACATGGTCAAACACTTTTTGACTTCAAACGCAAGTTGGAAGGAATGAAGGAATGTGATGATGTACAATGTGAAAACCATTATTTACAGGATCACCTTCTCCTGAAGGCTTCCCTGGATAAACATTTCAGAAATTACCGTAGCATAAAAGCTCATTTACAAAATCATATTGGTAAAGAAATGCAAAGATCTTTTTCAGATAAATTCTAAAGAATTCACTTTTGATCAATCAGCAGTGACTTCAGACTTTATACGCCCTTCAAAAAATTAAGGCTTCGGATTTGTACAGGTTCGAAGCCTTTACAATTCCCGTTAACAGATTCTTTTTCTACTCCTATTTATAAATCAGTGCTATTAAATATTTAAATAAAACATGGGATACCCTCCTCTTTTAGATCCTCATATTGATACGCTCCATCTCTGTACAGACCTGTATCACTGGAAATCAGAAATGCTATACCACGAGCTGGAAAATCAGTTTTTTCTAAAACTTTTTTCTTCTGAAGTAATTAAAAAAGCAGGCATTTCTGAAGAGAATCTTGAATTTCTACATCGGGAGCTGAAGACCCTGAATGGTGAAAAAGAGTGCCTATTTCAAGCTTTAGGTACAGCTTTAATCGAGTCGGAAGAAATTTTGATCAAGGATGAAGGTTCCGGAAGCCAGGCAGGCCTGCAGCACTATCAAAAGCTGAAAGTGGAATTACACAATTATTCCTTCCGGAACAGGAAAGTAAAGATCCTGATCCATTCTTATCTCTCCCAGGGAATTGGAAAATTTCTGTAATGATCAACAAACAAACAGCCAAAAAGTGAGTGTCCTGCCAATAATTACCCTTACAACAGATTTCGGGAAAAAAGATCCATCTGCCGGAACTTTAAAAGCTGCAATTTATTCCCATTTTCCGCAGGTAGAGATAGTGGATATTTCCCATTCGGTGAATCCCTTTCACATTCTAGAGGCTGCATATATCATAAAAAACGCCTATAAAACCTTTCCTTCGGGCACTATCCACATCCTAGGGATAGACAGTGAATGCACAACTTTAAATAAGCACCTTATTGTTCAGATAGACGGTCATTTCTTTATTTGTGCCGATAATGGAATTCTTTTTTTTAATTGCATCAGAAATTAATCCTGAAAAAATTATTCAGGTTAACAACGAAAGCATTCCCAAAACTCCCTTTCCGGAAATGATCTTTTCTGCAATAGCCATCCATCTGCTAAAAGCTTCTGAACCGGAAAAGATTGGAAAAGCTATTCCTAAAATGAAAGGTTTGAAGGAAGTAAAACCTCTTCTTAGTGCTGAAAAGAATCAAATTGTAGGGCAGGTTTTGTACATTGACCATTACGGAAATGCTGTTACCAATATCAAAAAACAGCTATTCGATGACAGCAGAAGAGGCCGAGATTTTCATATCACTGCCCGGGCAGCAAAATTCAGGGAAATATTTGATACTTACAGTGACGGGATTGATTTTTCAATAGAAAAGGAAGCACGGGAAGAGGATGGTAAAAAAATTGCAATTTTCAATTCGGCAGGATCTATTGAATTAGCCGTTTACAAAAGTAATCACAGCACAGTGGGTAGTGCTTCCGCTCTTTTTGGTTTTCAAATGGGAGACGGGATAGCCATTCATTTCTATTAAATATCATTTGAATCTTGAAAATTGACCTGCATTCAAAACGCAAACTGCATCCTGTTTTGGGGAAAAAATTAGAAAAGTGTGGAATTAATGCACAATTAGTTCCACCTGAAAAATGGAAGGAATTTCAGGATTTTTTCAATTTTCCAAAATTATTCATCGTATAAATCAGGAAATTCTTACAAAAACCAACATAAGCAAAAAACTACCGGAACACTGACATTTAACGGCTTATAATCTATTAATTGTTTTTTTACAGTACCTTTTCTCCTGCTCTACTTACACTTCAGGGATTACCGCGTAGGAATTTTTGGAATCAAACTTGTTTCTATTGATATATCAACAACCACCAAATATGGAAGCAAAAGGAAAAAAATTCAGCAAAAAAGAATTTTACAAAATTTATGGTGCTCAAATAAACTGGGATTGGCTGTTTCTTAAAGGTCAATTAATCTTTGGCAGTATCTTACTGCTGGGGATGATTTGCTTTATTTTGTGGTTTACACAATGAATAGTATTCTCTAAATTTTAAATTTAATTCCGGCGACAATTTCTTACATTAGATGGTGCTAAAGAAACCATCGATGACACTGGAAGAACAAAGATATCCCATAGGTCCATTTGTGAAACCGGAGAAAATCACGGAAGAAGACTTACAACATTTTATTTCTGAAATCGAAACTTTTCCGGATCGATTGCGAAAGGAGGTGAAAACATTGTCAGATTCTCAACTGGACACCCGCTATCGGGAAGGTGGCTGGACCGTAAGGCAGGTGGTAAATCACTGTGCAGACAGCCACATCAACGGATTCATCAGGATCAAACTTGCTTTGACAGAAAACCAGCCAATCATAAAACCTTACCGGGAAGAACGGTGGGCAGAATTCCCCGATACCTCAAAAATACCTGTTACGGCTGCTTTAAACATGCTCGACGGCCTGCACGAGCGTTGGGCAATTTTACTAAAATCTCTCACAGAAGAACAGCTAAAACGGAAATATAGTCATCCTGTAGATGAAACAGTAAGACAGGTTGATGAAACAATCGCTATCTACGCCTGGCATGGAAATCATCATCTTGCCCACATCACCAGCTTAAAAGAACAAAAAGCCTGGAAGTAATTAACAGTTAATTCCAAGCAATTAATTGGTGCTTATTTCGTATTTTAAATGAAGTGAAAATAGTACTAAATTTATTGTTGTTTTTCAGTTTCCTAACAGCAGCACGGGGACAAATATCTTTTACCTCCCCAATAACACAATCCTGGCCGGGATTATTCAGCACAGATTTTAAAGAAATAAACCGAACCATCTGGATTGGAGATGACGAGATAAGCATTTTCACCGAAACACCACAAGGTAAAGAAGTTGAAACCCTTATAATCCGTGCTTTTGAGCATGGAAAAGAAGATATTTCTTTCATTTGTACCAGCAGAACCGGCCAACCTGTAACGGTTATTTTACCTTACAGGAATGGATTCAGCAGTATGGATCTTTACCGCCTTTCAGAAAAAACGGGTGAAGAAATACAGATCAGGTTTCATCTGAATGGTGTAGATCATTATAAATAACTGTAAATTATAACAAGAATTTCTGCTAAAAGAAATAGGGCAGATATTACATTTGTTTCACCCCTTCGGAAATGGAATGGAGATAGGTTTCGTATTGCGAATCTGTAAGAAATTTTCTCATTTCTTCATTCTCCAAAAGCTGAAGTTCCTGAAGGCGCTCTTTTTTTCCATCCCTGTTTATTTTCACTTCAAGGATCTTGTTTTTGCGTAAAGCAAAATCTTTCAGGGTTCGTCGCATCAGTTCTGTTTGTTCAGCTGTGAGGAAGAGTCTTTTTTTCCATTTTCTCAAAACATCCTCTATTGTTTTCGCCAGCAGTTTTTCAGGATCTTTTTGCAGTCGGTTGCCCGTTAAAGCAAGGGCTGTGGTAGCAGCCGCTATGGAAGAAAATAACAGAACCTGCAGATTTTTGGATAACCTCATAACTTTATTTTGCTATAAAGATAATAACCACATCCTTCGGGAAGGGTTAAAACAGGGTTAAATACCAGGACCCGCACTTTTTCCTGCCTATCAAAAATCATAAGCTGAACAGAAAATCCGGCTTCTTTTCAGCAGGAGATTCTATGCAATTCTGCGATCCATTCCGAAGGAATACAGAAGTTTATAATATTCATCCACAGATTTTTTCCAGGTAAACCTCATTTTTTTCGCATTGTCGCGAATCTGCTTCCATTTGATTTTATCGTTCTGAAAAAAGTAGATCGCTTCCTGAAAACTGGCTACCATGTTCTTTATCTTTTCGTCATAGGTCTTACCGTCAAAAGAAAATCCTGTTTCCACATGTTGCACGGTATCCTTTAATCCTCCGGTATGATGCACCAGACATGGCTGCCCGTTGCGCATAGCCAACATCTGACTTATGCCACAGGGTTCGAAAAGGCTTGGCATAAAATATAAATCGGAATCCTTATAAATGGAATTCACCACATCCTCACACTGAGTATTGATAAAAATAAAATTCTTCTTCTGGTAGCTAATAGATTTTAATAATGCTTCATATTCCGGAGCACCGGTTCCAAGAAGTACATAAACTCCGTTGATCTCTTCCAGTTTATCCAGGATTTGAAGCAAAGCTTCGGGAGACCTTTTAAAGAAATAAAACTTCTGCTCGGTCAATCTGGCCACACTAGCACAAATAAAGCCAGGTCGCTTTTGAACAAACGGTACTATTTTCTCCCCTGTATGGGCAAGAAATTTTGCTTTTTCTTTGTCTGTTTCCTTCTGTAGTTGCTTGAAAATAGTAGCTGCTATATTATAAAATAGACGATTTTTCTTCACATCTTTCAGGTTATGATAGGTGGATCCATTAAGAATCCCATAAAACCTGCCTTCTTTATCGGCCTGTTTAAGATCATTCTCCAAACCTTCTCCCCCAATAAACTCCGGAGCTAAACTTGGCAGCAGGACATCTTCTTTATAAGAAGGTGAAACTGTATGCACCGCATCGGCCAACCGGATTCCTACAGCCATTAAATTGTAGCAGTCGTGATAACGAGGATCCCTAAGATCATCATAATTAAAATCCAGGGTAGGAAACCAGTTCCTCAGGGAAGAATAACTGTTTTCAAAAGGACGGATCCCCTGGATTGCAAGGTTGTGAATGGAATATACAAATCGGCTTTTCTTAAGATCGGAATAAGCAGGATGATAATTTTTCAGAAAAAGTAAAAGGCTGGAATGCCAGTCATGTAGGTGCACAATGTTCAGCTTTCCAAATTCTCCCTGTTTAATGGCTTCGGCCACTGCAGTACAAAAGATCGTGTACTTCACGTTATCACTAAAAAATGGCTCTTCAAGATCATTGGTATAAATGCCGCCAATATCTCCTGCTTCCATTTCCGGATGATGAATCACGTAATGCCGAATATTCTTATGTTCCTCTTTACCCTCCACTTCATATAAATGGGCAACATAAGTTACACCTCTAAGTTGTAAGTTTAAATGGGCTTTTAGTATGCCATTATGGTGCAACCTTGAATAAGAAGGAACCACCACATGAACCTGGTCTCCTCTTTCAGAAATTTGCCGTGGCACGTCCCGGATCACATCCCCCACACCTCCAACTTTACAATTTGGTATGGCATCATTTTCCGAGGCAACAAAAAGAATTGTATTCATAAATTTTTGGACTTTTATCGGCAGTTAATCAACAATTCAAAAGTAGCTTTAAGCCACGTAAAAACAAGTATATCAGAAAGTTAATTATTTCCTAATTATTCCTCACACCTTGTTCTGCAAGTGCTTTCGTCAAATTCATAACTACTAACGTTTTCGCCTGGGTATTTTAACTTTTTATTGTGACAGGTCAATTTTTAGTATACATTCCGCCAGTTCCAGACAGAGTGCAAGTTGAACCGTTTTCACCCCGATTTTTTTACCGTCTGCATGACTTTATTGAGGTTCTGATTCACATAAATTCCAAAAACTTCCGTCTGGATTTAACAGGGACTAAAAGCAGTTTCACCATTTCCAATTATCTCTAAACATAATTTATTAAGATTTCTTTTATTAAGATCTGTTTCTCCGCCAATCAGAAAATGACTTTTGTACCGGGCATTTCAGCAATTGTTCAAAAAAATGATATAGAAATTGTTCTTTCTATAATCAGTTTTTACAGTTTCCGGAGCCAGTATTCTGAAAGACCAGCTCCCGGGAGGAAAAATCACCTTTAATCTTTGCCTTAATTTGATATCTTTAACCAAAGTTAATGCTGCAATGCCTGAAAAGAAAATTTACACTCTCTCCAACCTCACAAAATCCATTCAAAACGTCATTAATGCGCATTGTAATAAGGTAGTATGGATCAAAGTGGAGATTGTAAAGCTTAATTATTATTCAAAATCGGGCCATTGCTATCCTACCCTGGTCGAGAAAAAAAACGGAAAAGTTATAGCAGAACTAAGGGGAAATATTTGGTCGGAACAATTTAAACTGATCAACCAAAAATTTCAGACCGTTTTAAAGGAGGAACTTAAGGACGATATGACGGTTGTGATCAAAGGTTCGGTCACCTATCATTCCATCCACGGAATTTCCCTTAACATTATTGATATCGATCCGGAATATACGTTAGGAGAGCTTGCCAGGGAAAAAGCCGAAACCATTGCAAAACTGAAAGCTGAAAATTTATTCTATCTCAACAAACACACTGCCTTACCTGCCCTGCCCAAAACTATTGCAGTAATTTCTGTGGAGACCAGTAAAGGCTATCAGGATTTTTTAAATGTGATAGAGAATAATGGCCGTGGGTTTCAGTTTCATTACCTGCTATTTCCGGCAATCCTTCAGGGAGAACGTTCGGTAGGCATGATCGCGCAACAGCTTGAAAAAATTAAAAAATATGCCCATGTATTTGACGCGGTAGCAATAATTCGTGGCGGAGGAGGAGAAATTGGGCTGAGCAGTTTTGATAATTACTTTCTGGCAGAAAAAATTGCCACGTTTCCCATTCCAGTATTAACCGGAATTGGCCACGCCGCAAATGAGACCGTGAGTGAACTGGTGAGTTTTGAAAGTTTCATTACCCCTACAAAAATTGCAGAATTCCTTTTACAGAAATTCCAGGATTTTGCAGAGCCGTTGAACAATGGAGAAGAAAAGATCAGGAATGAAGTCGCCTGGCTATTTAAAGAGCATAAAAACAACCTGAAAGAGACCGCCAGATTGTTTAATTCCTTTACAAATCGAGCCCTTGATAATTCACGATCGCAACTGAATGGCATGGTATTAAAATTTGATAATCTTGCCCACAGAACCTTAAACGGACAAAAAGAGCAGTTAATACAGGCAAAAAAATCCCTTTTGCTAAATGCGATGACACCATTAAAAGACGAAAAGAAAAACATTATTTTCGTCGAAGGAATGGTGAGGATGTTGTCTCCGGAAAATATTTTGAAGAGGGGTTTCAGCATTACCCGCCAAAACGGAAAAATTGTAACCGATACTGAAGAATTGCAGCACGACATTCTACTCGAAACCCAATTACACGCGGGTACGGTTTGGAGCCGGATTGAAAATACAGCAAATAAAAACGAAAAGAAATGACTGAAGAAATAAGCTATACAGCAGCCCACCAGGAGTTACAGGATATCGTTTCAGAAATGGAAAATTCTGAGATAACTATAGATGAGCTGGACACAAAAATAAAACGTGCATCTGAACTTCTCAAAATCTGTAAAGATAAACTCTACACAACAGAAAAAAACGTACAGGATATCCTGGAGGAGATTAAAAGCTATTCGGTATAATAAGAATTATAATGTCTCAGGCCCAAACATCCTGTCCCCCTTCGGGACCCGGAAAATAGTCGCTTAAGATTTCTGTTTGCAGCTGGATCGTTCTCATATCTAAATTTATATCTTCGGCAGATTCGGGAGGACGAAATCCCTTAAAAAAATTATGGGCGTAAAAGAAGGCTTTATTGAAATCATCTGCCACCTTTGGGGAAAACCATTGATTGGGAGCAAATTCAATAGGCCATTTCCATACTTTTCCCTGTGTGGTTTCTTTAATATCCCAAATCTGATCAATTTTTAGATATAATTCCGGGAAATTTTCCGGCCTGCCTATTATTCCAGATTTTTCGTCAAACATCCAAATTCCAAACTGCACCATGGCATCAAGATTTAAGGTGAATTTTAAAAGTAACTGAAAATCAGATTATTTAATCGCTGCCGGTATTAAAATTTTCCCATTAAAAAGACAATTATTTCTTAATATTATTGGAAATATACACCAGCTTTTTAAATTCAGTTATTAGAAAAGCTGGTGTGGAGAGAAATAACAAAATCAGCTGTTCTCACAAAATAATGATAATAGTATGGAAAATAATATAGGTCTTGGATTTGGAGTGATCATGGGCGTCATTCTTATTGCTGTGATCATTTACACAATTATCCGGTTAAGGAAACAGGTTGCAGAACGAGAAGCTTCCGAAGAAAAAAAAGAAAGACGTAAAGATCCGGGAAAGGAGCAGAAATAGGTCTGCTCATATTCATTTTCACAACCTTCAAAAAGAGGAGCTTAATTCCTGTGGTTTCCCTACTTTTGATATCCTATTTTTACTTAAAAAATGCATTTACACCTTTATCAAATAGACGCTTTTACAGATGAGATCTTTTCCGGAAATCCTGCCTGCGTAGTACCTCTTTCAGAATGGCTTTCAGATGATTTACTGCTGAAAATAGCAAAAGAAAATGCAGTAGCCGAAACGGCTTTTTTTGTCGATTCCGGTTACAGAATAGAACTGAGGTGGTTCACTCCCGAAATGGAAATGGACCTTTGCGGACATGCGACGCTTGCCACGGCTCATGCCCTTAGAAAAATCCGGAAATATTCAAAAAAGAATATCCTCTTCGAAACCCGCAGCGGGGAACTGGAAGTCACAGCAGAAAATTCGAGGTACACGCTAAATTTCCCCTCCCGGAAACCTGAACCTACAGCACTTCCCGATCTCCTAAGCACATCTCTGAACATTCAGCCAATAGAAGTACTAAAAGCGCGGGATTTCGTCCTGCTACTGGAAAATGAGGAAGCTGTAAAGAACATACAGATCAACCGGCTGCATTTCGATCAGTTACAATTAGGTACAGGCGGAGTCATTGTGACTGCAAAAGGAACCGATTGTGATTTTGTTTCCCGGTTTTTCACACCCCGAGCATCTGTATTTGAAGATCCGGTAACAGGCTCTGCCCACTGTTCCCTTATTCCCTACTGGAGTGAAAAACTCGGAAAAAAGGAGATGACAGCTAAACAATTATCGGAACGTGGCGGTACTTTGTTCTGCAGCAATCGGGAAGATAGGGTGTTGATTTCGGGAGCTGCAAGAACTTATTCCGTCGGAAAACTTTTCACTGAATAAATCTGGAAAAACCACTTCCCAAAGAATATGGATGCTTTATTCTAAATTGTACAAGAAAAAAAATGAAATATCTACTCACCGGACAAGAAACGGAAAGATTAAAATTTAGACTCTTGAAGCCGAAAGATTTTGATCTCTGGATAGATTTATTTAAGGTAAAGAATATTCCTAAATATTTGGATCTTGACTCTAAGCTTTCAGCATCTGAATTATGTAAGATATGGTTTGACAAAGCATTTCACAGATATGAAAATGATTTGGGAGGAATGAATGTTCTAATTGATAAAAAAACTAACCGACTTATAGGCCAATGTGGACTTCTCATTCAAAACATTGAGAATGTTGAGAGGTTAGAAATCGGTTATTCCATCCTTCCGGAGTTTTGGAATTTAGGTTTTGCATCTGAATCTGCAATAAAATGTAAAAATTATGCTTTTAAGAATCAGCTAGCTGATTCGCTAATTTCTATGATACATATAGATAACTTAAACTCTGAAAAAGTGGCCTTAAAAAATGGAATGGCTTTCGAAAAGAGGATAGACTCTTTCAACATTTTTAGAATAGACAAGGAGAATTGGAACAGATAAAGTTAGCGTACAAATAAAATAAGACTGCCTAAAAACCAGCTATTACTGCGGCAAAACAGCAGTACAAAAGGTTTTTCAGGCAGTCCTATTAATTTCTTAGTCTGCTTTGACGGGTTGCAAATTCCAGATCTTTTCAACATAATCCTGGATCGATCTGTCACTTGAAAATTTCCCCATGTTGGCAACATTCAGAATAGACATTCTTGCCCATTCTTTAGGTTTTCTCCACGCCTCATGAATTTCCTCCTGGCAGTTTATATAAGACTGATAATCCTTCAGTAGTAAATAAGGATCCTGTTGCAGCAGATTTTCAAAAATGGGCTTGAATAGTTCGGTATCGCCATGGGAAATTTCCCCGGAAACCAGCATATCCAGAATTGCCCGCAGTTCTTTATTCTGCTCGTAATATTCCGAAGGACGATATCCGTCCTGCCGGGTCTGCTGCACTTCTTCTGTGGTTAATCCGAAAAGGAAAAAATTCTCCTCTCCTACTTCATCCCTGATTTCCACATTGGCGCCATCGAGTGTTCCTACCGTTAGGGCTCCGTTCAGGGCAAACTTCATGTTTCCGGTACCGGAAGCCTCTTTTCCCGCCATGGAGATCTGTTCAGAAAGATCTGATGCCGGATAGATCCGTTGCGCCAGTTTCACATTAAAATTAGGAATGAATGCCACTTTTAGTTTACCATTGACATCTGTATCATTGTTTACAAGATCGGCTACGGAGGTGATCAATTTAATGATCCTTTTGGCCATAAAATAACCGGGGGCAGCCTTGCCTGCAAAAATAAACGCCGTTGGAGAAATACGGTCTCCCTCTCCTCTCTTAATTCGGCGGTAAAGACTAAGGATGTGTAGTACCTTAAGGTGCTGTCGTTTATATTCGTGAATTCTTTTCACCTGAACATCAAACATCATAGTTGGGTCAATCTTAACTCCCGCGTATTCTTCGATGTGCTTTGATAGAGCTCTTTTATTCTCTAGTTTTATTTCCATCCATTTATTCTGAAAGTCCTCATCCTCAGCAAAAGCCTCAAGTCCTTTTAATTTATAGAGATCTGTAAGCCAGTCCCTGCCGATTTTTTCAGAAATAAGATTGGATAAAGCAGGGTTACTTACCACCAGGAATCTTCGATGGGAGATTCCATTGGTAACATTCGTAAACTTATCAGGCCACAGCTCGGCAAAATCGTTTAAAACCTGTTCTTTCAGAAGTCTCGAATGAAGGGCAGAAACTCCGTTTACCTTATAACTGCCCACGGTGGCTAAATGTGCCATTCGTATACTTGGCTCGCTGCGTTCTTCGATCAAGGACATACGGGCAATTTTGTTTGCACTATACTGAAGTTCTCTTAGTTCATTGAGAAATCTACTGTTTATTTCATAAATGATCTCAAGATGTCGTGGTAAAAGTCTCCCGAGTAGATCTACCGTCCATTTTTCCAGTGCTTCGGGCAGCAGGGTGTGATTTGTATAGGCAAAGGTATGCCGCGTCACATGCCAGGCTTTTTCCCATTCCATTTTATGGTCATCTACCAGCAAACGCATCAGCTCGGCTACTGCAATGGATGGATGTGTATCATTTAACTGAATAGTAAATTTCTCATGAAGTTGATCCAGTTTTCGACCCTGCACCAGGTGAAGCCGGATGGTATCTTTCAAAGAACAGCATACAAAGAAATACTGTTGTTTTAACCTCAGCTCCTTTCCCTGAAGGTTTTCGTCGTTGGGATACAGAACTTTGGTAAGATTTTCGGACCGCATTTTCTTTTCCACAGCCTTATAATAATCTCCGGAATTGTAAACTGAAAAGTCAAAGGACTCTATTGCTTCGGCATTCCACAATCTCATGATGATGCCGTTACTTTTATATCCCAGGATCGGAGTATCATACGCAACTCCCTTAATTACGGTATCGGGATTCCATGCAACGGAATAATTCCCGCTCTCATCAATACCGGATTCTGTTTTTCCTCCAAAATGTACTTCGTAAGCAATTTCGGGCCTTACGATCTCCCACGGATTTCCGTAATGTAGCCACTTATCGGTAGATTCCTCCTGCCAGCCATCCATGATCTCCTGCTTAAAGATTCCAAATTCATAACGGATTCCATAAGCAATGGAAGGAATCCCCAGGGTTGCCATCGCATCCATATAGCAGGAAGCCAGTCTTCCAAGTCCGCCGTTCCCCAGTCCAGGCTCCACTTCCTGATCCAGAATCTCATCCAGATCCAGATTAACCTCTGCAAGAGCTTCCCGGGTTTCATTAATTATTTCCAGACTCAGTAAATTATTTCCCAGGTGTGGACCAGGAAGATATTCTGCCGATAAGTAAGCCACTCCCCGGGCGTCTTTTTCATTAAATTCCTGCGTTGATCGAACGAACTGACGCAGTACCCGGTCCCGAATGGCAAATGCAAGAGCGGTATAAAAATCATTTTGAGTTGCTAACGCTGGAATTCTACCAAGGCCGTAAAAAGTCTTCTCAAGAAAAGAATCTTTGATTTCATCTTTTGAAAGCCCCAGCTTCCCCGATCCTACTCCATTGGAAGAAAAATAACTGTCTATTTTTTTATTTGGTGTCTTCATAGGTATTTTTTAAAAAATGTAAGAAATTTTAAACCGAAAAACTTCTTAAAACAATCTTATCTAATTAATACAAAACTCAATTTACAACAAAAATATTTTAGTACCCCCTCAGCAAAAGGGGGTGATCTGTAAAATTTACCTTAACAAAATTGCATTTACAGCGTTAATTAAACTTTCTTCCACAGGTCCACTTTAAATGAACCTCATCAATTCCTACAAAGAGAAAGCTTGCTCAGGAAAGATTTAATATTGCTATTTAATTGGAATAAACAGATGAATTTCATGAAAATTTTCTGCTTTCAACCAATTTCAAAAGCATCTACTTCTTCTATTCACCTCCACTATTCTATTGAACACAAATTGTAACAATTTTGGTGCTTTGTAGAAGATCTTTTTGTTTTTAACAAAATATGTGAATCAGCTCTCAGTTATTTTTTTAACTTAGTGAAACAAAGTTAATTACATCAGCGAAAGAATTTCCCCTACACTCTTTGATGGCACAAGAAATAAGCTATGCTTAACATCAGTAAAGACGAAAGGGAACTACTAAAAGAATCTGGGCACTGGACGATCTGGGATGCTGTTTTCTGTCAATACGCACATATTATAGTCAGCGTTTTATCCATAGCTTTGATCCTGTACATTTTTTATGCAGAAAAAGAACATGAAGTGTTTAGTTATTTCTGGACCGTGATGTTTTCCTAATGCAATCTTCTTCTGAAATTCCCTCTTCTGAAAATTTAATTAAGCTTCACAGAAATGATGTTCACAGGACAGGCTTTTGCTGCCGCTTCTGAAGTTTCCAGAATACTATGATCGCAAGATTTCAAGGTATGAAATCCTTTTTTATCTACAGCCTTCAGCAAAACGCTCTTGCCATCTTTTTTTGACATCCGGAATTGTCCGGGCGCCAGTTCCACACAGTAGTTGCAGCCTATGCACTTGTTCCGCTGAAGCGTGATCACTACCATATTACGCCTCTACCAGTTTGTAAAGTTTATCTGACAACCGTACCCTAAACGGCAATTTAATGGTACAGCTATCTCCTTTCTTTGCTGCTTCTGAAGCCAGGTCATTTACCAGCATCTCTTCAATTACTAATTCCTGAGCTCCTGTACTGGGCCCGGTGACCAGGATCTTATCGCCTTTTTTGATGTCAAAGGCCTCTATTTTAAATTCCGCTATTCCGGCTTTTGGAAAATAATGCATTCCTTTCCCTACATACACCTTTTTTTGAGTAGCCTGAGATCCCGAAGTTTTGCTCCATTCCCCCAGCTTTTGTCCCAGATAATACCCGCTCCAGAATCCGCGGTTATAAACGGTGCTGAGCCGCTCCATCCAACCCTGCACTTTCTCTTCGGAATAGGTTCCTTCATACCAGGAATCGATCGCTTCCCGGTAGGCTTTTGTGACTGTGGCAACATACTCGGGCGCCCGGCCACGACCTTCAATCTTGAGTACCTGCACCCCGGCTTCCAGTACCTCATCGAAAAAGTTGATGGTACAAAGATCTTTTGGCGACATCATAAATTCATTGTCGATCTCGATCTCAAACCCCGATTCCTGATCGACCACCGTATACTTCTTGCGGCAGTTTTGTTTACAGGCACCACGATTGGCAGAGGAGTTATGAGAATGCAGGCTCAGATAACATTTTCCTGAAACTGCCATACATAAAGCTCCATGCCCGAATATTTCAACCTTTACCAGTTCACCTGAAGGTCCTTTGATCTGTTCTTTTTCAATTTGATCTGTGATCATTTTCACCTGCCTTAAACTCAGTTCCCTGGAAAGCACCATGGTTTCGGCGAACAAACTATAGAATTTAACCGTTTCCACATTAGTGATATTCAGTTGCGTTGAAATATGGACTGCCAGGTCCATACTTCTGGCAGAAGCAATCACTGCCTGATCTGATGCGATCACGGCAGTAATTCCTGCTTCCTTTGCTTTTGCCAGCAACGTTTTTATCAGTGAAATGTCATGGTCATAAATAATGGTGTTTAGGGTAAGATAGGTACGAACATTATTTTTCTCACACCTTTTCACAATTTCCGGAAGGTCATCTATCGTGAAATTAATGGATGCACGGGCCCTCATATTAAGCTGTTCCACCCCAAAATAAACTGAATCGGCTCCATTATCCAATGCTGCCTGCAGTGATTCAAAATTTCCGGCAGGTGCCATTAATTCCATTTTCTCAGATCCCCGTTTCATTTTTTTTACTTTTAATTTCCCGTTAGCTTCTTTATTTCCAATTTCTTCAGAGGCGTTTGCGCCCGAAAAAACGCTGCAAAAGTATGAATCTGGCTTCCAATAAAAAGTGACGAAAATCATATTTCAGAAAGTATTTTTTCCGAAGTAGAAGTCAGCATAATTCTTCCCAAATTTTACTTTGTTCTGAATCACCACTTGTGACCAGAGTCATAAATCAGCCTGATTTTTCCCCTTTTCTTTGTCCCGATTAACTAACAAACTGGAAAGGGATTCAACCTTACATTCTCACTCGCTCTTAAACTCTTTCCGGTTTATCAAAAATTCTAAACATGAACGAGACTCTTGATATTTCCACGCTTCCGGCAGGGCATCCTGTAAGCATCTATTCCAAAGAAAAGGAGATGATTCAAAGACTTGGAGAAGAACTACAGGGAACAGATCCTGAATCAGAAAATCAGAAATTTTATAATATTTTCAACCAGTTGCAGCAAATTGAAAGGCGGTTTGAACGCAAGGAGAATCAGCTTTTTCCGGTGCTGGAGAATAAAGGCTGGACCGGACCATCCAAAAATATGTGGTCTTTTCATGACACCATCAGAGACCAATTTCGATTACTTCGGAAGAAGATCGAAAACTGTGAATTTTCAGAAATAAATCAGGATGTACATTACCTTATTAGCAGCATCTTTAGATTACTGATTGTTGAAGATTCGGTGCTTTTCCAGAATGCACTTACTCTACTGACCGAAGAAGACTGGAAACAGGTTCGGAAAGGGGAAGAAGAGATTGGATGGATGCTCCCTGAAGAGCCCGCAGCTTATCCCGAGGTAAAGGAAGAGGAATATATTCACCCCAGCCAGGATCATACGCGGCGGGAACTCTCCTTTTCTACAGAAAATACTGCGCACTATGATGAAGGGTATATGACGGTGGAACAGGTAAACCTTCTGCTTAAAACCATGCCGCTGGATATTACGTATGTAGATGAAAATGACAAGGTGATTTTTTACAACCGCGGTGAAGAACGTGTTTTTCCAAGAAGTGCAGGGATCATTGGTCGCGAAGTAAAATTTTGTCATCCTCCAAAAAGTGTGGGCACTGTCTTACGTATCCTGGAAGAATTTAGAAAAGGCACTAAAAATGAATCTTCTTTCTGGATTAATTTCAGAGGTCGGCTTATCTACATCAGGTATTTTGCTGTAAGGGATGCTGAAAAAAAATATTGCGGCGTGATCGAAATGTCACAGGATATTACCGATATCAAGAATATAGAAGGAGAAAAAAGATTGCTGGACTGGGATTAAAATCCAGAAAACCAAAAGGGTACCAGAGTTCCTGTATTGATTTTCCTTATCTTTAGAATCATACAGGAACTTTTCAAATATCATAATTATGAAATTACCGGCATTTACTTTTCTATTCCTTTTAGGTCTCTCTGTTACTGCACAGGAGCAAACTTCAGAAAAATTACCCACTGAAATCCGGATAAAAACTGCTGTTCTCCCGGCACCGGAAGAAGACAGGAATGCAGCTATGGTTTACGGTTATGACGAATCGGGTAAGATGGTCGTTCTTAGAGAAGGAACCAATAACATGGTGTGCCTGGCTGATGATCCTTCCAAAAAAGGCATCAACGTATCTTGTTATTCAAAAAAACTGGAACCTTTTATGAAGCGCGGAAGAAAACTGAAAGAAGAGGGAAAAGATATGATGGAAATACGTGAAACCAGAAAACAGGAAGTGGAAGCAGGAACTTTAAAAATGCCCGATACCCCTTCCATGCTCTACATTCTTAGTGGAGAGGACGAAAATTACAACAAAGAGACCGGTGAACTAAGTGATTCGTATTTTCGGTATGTGATCTACACTCCTTTTGCCACCACAGAATCTACCGGATTACCAGATAAACCACATGCTCCCGGAATGCCATGGCTCATGGATCCCGGCACCCACAGGGCACATATTATGGTGACTCCTGAAAACAACTAGTCCGGAATCAAATATCGGTTAATCTAATTCTGTCAGCAGGTTGTCCACATCCAGCCTCTGGGTGTACATTCTGAGGGATCCGTCTGGTTTTTGAGGCCATTCCGATCTGGGGCGGTCCCAGTACAACTCCACCCCGTTACCATCGGGATCATCCAGGTAAATTGCTTCAGATATCCCATGATCTGCCGTTCCTGTGACAGGATATTCTTTTTCGAGGATTCTTTTCAGCAATTCCGCCAGACTCTTCCGGCTGGGATATACAATGGCAGTGTGAAAAAGCCCCACTCCTTTTTGTGAAGCTTTTGGAGCATTTGCACTATGCCAGGTATTCAGTCCTATATGATGATGATATCCCCCGGCAGAAAGAAAGACAGCCGATTCTCCCATTCTTTCGGTTACCTGGAATCCCAGGAGATCCCGATAAAATTCCAGCGCACGATCTATGCTGGATACCTTTAGGTGTACATGACCAATCCTGGTTTCGGCAGGAACCACATAATTTGGTTTAGACATAGAATATCAGTTCAAATCAAATTTAAGAGGTAGTGTAATATGTTCTAAGTCA
>JACLAD010001430.1_pt1 | contig 31264 bp, 34 predicted proteins | sample 8027901 | NCBI WGS metagenome assembly JACLAD01 (sample SAMN15725071, study PRJNA655200) | protist metagenome | isolation source: fluorescence activated cell sorting (FACS) single amplified genomes of... | place: Spain: Blaines Bay Microbial Observatory, Mediterranean Sea | collected 2016-07-05 | reverse complement strand
GCTTATCACTAATTACTTTGAAAACACTTTAAAGAAACTAAATAATGAAAATTGAAAAGAATAAAATAGTGTTTGGGGCTGTAATCGCAGTAATTCTCCTATTTCTAATTTCCTATTCGCTAATGATTATGGGCGATGACGAAAGTGAGAGCCAAAATTTGAAACAAACTTTGGTTCCTGAACTGGAACAGGAATCGAAGGAATATGATTCCAAACTTGATGCTATAAATGATTTGAGGGAAGTACGGGAAACCAATGCTCCCAGTATTTACGATGAGAAGCTGATAGATTCACTGGGTTTCTATGACACAGAACTGACCGAAAAGGAAAAGGAAAGGATTGTTGACAGTATCTATGAATCCGGACGTATAAAATATTCAGAAGGAATAGACCAGGAATTTACGCCAGAACAAAAGATTACCACCCACACTCCTCAAATGGAAGTTGGAGAGATAGAGCAGGAGCAGAAAATCGAGGCTAAGGAAATGGGATTGGAGCATCAACTGTTCTTTGCCTCCTCTCCTAAGCGAGACAGTAGGCTTGTTGCAGCAAATACCCATTTGGTTATATATGCTGTAGTCGACGGGAACCAGGTCGTCAAAGCCAATTCCCGCCTCCAGATGCGCCTGACATCGACAGCCAAGATCAATGATCAATGGATTCCTAAAAATACTATTGTCTATGGCTTTATCAACTTTAAGCCTAACAGGACATTGGTCGAGGTTAAAAATATAGACCATCATCCGGTAAACCTGAAGGCTTTCGACCTCCAGGATGGCAGCGAAGGTATTTATGTGGTAAACAGTTTCCGGGCAGAGGCAACCAGTGAGGTTCTGGATGATATCATACAGGACATAAATATTCCAAGTGTGCCACAAATTAGTGGAATAACCAAGGTTCTTAGGCGCAATAACCGGAACGTAAAAGTAACCATACTTAATGATTACAAACTAATTTTAAAATCTGAACTATGAAAACTAATATCTTATTCCTCCTGTTTTTCACCTCTTTTGCATTTCGTCCTTGTTTGGCACAGGAAAGAAAAATCCTCGACACCATTTTTGCAAATGACCAAAAAAATGTGGCCCTGTTCTTTCCGAAACCTATACGGCAGGGAATAACAGGTTCTGACAATTTTGTTTTTACTTATAACCGGGAAGCGGAACAATATTTCGGACTCTTACAGGCCACGCCTGGAAAAGAAAGTAATCTTCTTGTAGTCAGTTCAAATGGTTCGGTCTTTTCGTATATTGTAAAGTATAAGGAACAGCTTAATCAGCTGAATTATTTTGTTTTAACATCTGATACTATCGGCAATGAAAAGCCTGTGGTCATTGATGAATCGGAGATAAATAAGGAAGAGCTTAAAGAAAGGGACAAGACCTACTATTACGATAATTTTTGCTCCTTTCTGGTTAATCGAACACAAAGAATAGGACGATTAAAAAAGCGAGATCAGAATATTGTGTTAAGCGTTGAAAATATAGTATTTGATAAAGAAGAGCTTTATTTCGTTATCCAGATCGAAAACAAATCATCCCTGGATTATGATGTGAATTTCCTGAATTTCGGAATTGAGACCAGGCAAAAAGGAAAAAGGAAATCCTCTCAGACCATCTATGAAAGACCTCTTTTTAAGTACAGTATGCCTTCCAAAATCAGAGAAGGTGATACAGAAAAACTGGTCTATGTGCTACCTAAATTTTCTTTGGGAGATGACCGCAGAGTCATTCTTGAACTGAATGAAAAAAACGGCGGGAGAAGTATAAAATTAAAAGTACCACATAAATATATCAATAACCCTAACTAGAAACGTCATGAAAAAAGTCCTCCTGTTTTCCATCATTATAGCTCTGATAGCTTGTACTGAAAAACAAATGACCCACACCGAAACGGCTAAAATTGTTGCGGAAAGTTTTTATTACAATGATGATGCTACCCTGGAAAAATACACAACCGCCGAAAAATATGCTGTCTTGTCAAGTATCCAGGGATTGTTTGCTGAGAATGAAAACACCGAAATCAATTTTGAAGTTATTGAAGACGCCATCCATGGTAATGTAGCCTGGGTTCGCTATTCCACTTCGTTCGAAGAAAAACCTGGAGTTTTTAAATTAATTAAGGAAGAGGGGCAGTGGAAAGTAACGGAAAGAAAGCCAAGGGAGGAAGTGCCTTTTTGAATAATCACATTCTTGGAATAATGGCTTCTTTTAACCATTTAAAGGCAGCTTTTTGATCATAGCGAATTTCGGACCGCAATAGACCTTCCATATCGCCTGTAAAACCCGGATCATTTTCCTTCCCTTCTATATTCTGTAGAAACTCTTTTTGTGAAGGAGCTTGTCCTACAGAAAACTCCATATAGACGTTGAAGCAGTTTATGATTTCATCAACATCCAATTTCATATTCCGGCGGGAATAATCCAGATCAAAAAGATCCCTTCCTTTACTTCTCTGATATAAAGCCCTCAACTTAGTTCCTAACAGTTCATTGATGCTATAGGTTTTTATATCTGCTTTCCCTGAAAACCAGGGATTATTGATTTCAAAAGGAAAACTAACCCATTCCAATACATTAAAATGTTCTTTACAGTTGATTCTAACTTGAGCCGGCGACGTTCTCCTTCATATTCCGAAGTAAACCGATATAAAGCCTTTGCTCCGTGCCCCTTTACCTGTGTGCGCCGATCCTCTTCAAAAAAAGTAATTACTTCACCAATGCGCTTCATTATAGGTTTGATGGGTCCCTCTTTGATTTGCACGAGATCAATATCTTCTGAATATCGTGGAGCAGGATCCAAATACAGTTTATGTAAAGCGGTACCACCTCGAAAAGCTAAATTTTCCCGTAAAAAATCATCAGAGAAAATTGCCACCAATGCCCTGCTAATAATTAAATCTTGTTCAACTTGTGCAAATTCTTTCCATGGGGAGTTTTTCTGCCATTGGGCTATGTAAGGTCTTGAAATCATAAATCGCTTTCTAGTTGTAGGTTGGTATCCACCTTCCATTTATTATCTACCGCCCCAGGTTTTTGCCTGGTATCAGGTTGCAATAATACCGGATATGTTTTTTGTTTTTTCAGATGTTCAAAAATCGAATCGCATAATGAATTCTCTGGATCTACTTCGGAAATCAAAAATCCCATCCGCTGTAAGGTAGCATTTTGACTATACCAACCTAGTAAATCATTAAGATCATTTTGGTTTACATCTTCCAATAATTCTTCTATTGTGGATAGCATCCGGCTAAGGCCACCCAATTTATTCTGATAATGGACAAGATCTGCCATTGTCAAAGCAGGACTGGAAATATGGTAAATCCCGGCATCTGATTTTTTGGAAAGAATATTTTTTTCCGGCCAGGCAGAGGTTGTCAAAAACCGAATATCAATAGCCGATTTTTGGATGTCCAACAATTTAGGTGCTTGAGTCATCACGTAATCGCGTTGGGCTTGTTGATGGCTTGCCCCATATGCTTTAGCTGCACTATAAAATCCCAAGTAGTACCTGCGCCCTAAGTAATCAAAAAGTTTATGGATATATAGACTGATTGGTAATTTTCCAAGACTGGAATATCTTGGCGTAAGTATGAGGTAAAAGCCTTGCCGGAGATTAAACACTTCGTCTTTTTCAATCAAGCGGGCCAATTCTCTTAAAATCGCAGTTTTTCCTTTCCCGGTTTCACGCAAAAGCTCATTCATTGAGAATGCATATTCTTCAACGGCTAAAAGTTTTTTGATGTATTCTGCAACAAGCATTTTAGTATTTATTCGATAAATATACCGAAAACAGGTATAACACTAAAATAAATTCTAAAATTTATTGGTGCAATTGGGTTATGAACGCCTAAGTAATTTTTAAGTACATGATCCGAGGAATTTAAGTATTATTGAAATATCGATTTAGCCTCTTGGTAAATTCTACTAAAGTTAGCCTCCAAATCAACCTTTGAAAATTGCCTCTCCTCCTGAGGAACCTGCCTATGGATTTTTTGCAATTTAAATTGCACTTTTTTATCCTCCCCATCCGCATAAGTTATAAACTCCCCCTGTTTTAAGCGGAAAAAGGAATCCGCTCTGATTTTAGGAATTTCCCGTTCCCCGGTGGTAATGCGAGTATCAAAATCAAGGCTGTATCCACGGTTTATACTGGTAGTTTCTTTTTTTACGATTTCAAAGAAGCGTTCATAGTATTTTGCAGTATCAGGATCATTCACCTTTCCAAAGAACTGATAAGAAAGGTTGCTCAAAATGGCTTTGCTCGCCTTGTCCCCATACATCATATCGTTTTGGATCTTGTCCTGCATTACGTAAACTGTCGCAATATCATAACTTCTTAAAGTGGCCGGAATTCGGTGCATATTTAACAACCGAATTGTCGGTGCTTCTTCCATCAACAAGAAAGAAGACTTACAATTGCGCACACTCATTTGTTTAACTATTGTATGAATTATTGTGGCAATAACGGGAGAATAGGAGGTCTCAAACTTTGGATTGTTAATTACGGTAATCACGGCAGGATTTTCCGAGCTATTAATATTTAATGGTACTTCATCTGCAGAAAGTGCCATAAAAATATTTTGTGTGCTTATGCGTTTCAGAGCATTGGCCAATGTACTCTTTACCCCTGCTGTCTGCCTTTCGGAATCTTTGCCGCTGATAAAGGCATCTGCCATAGCCCTGGAAGTCGTATTGGTCTCCAAAAATTTTATTAAGCTATCCGTGTCCAAAAATTGATATATAGCAATTAGATGGGGTAAAGTGCAGAATTTAGGATAGGATGTTTTCAGTTTCCAGATCAATCCACCTATTAATCCTTCAGCTGCATCATTAAAAAATTTAGTAGTCCCGGTCGTTCCTGATTCCCGCTGTTCCAGAAGATTTTCAATAAGTACTCGGGAAATCTCATTTACACTTTCTTCGTTTTCGAGATACCGGGGTGCAATGGGGTTTACCCTATGGATGATTTTGTCAAAGGAGATAATACGAAAAGGAATATCCGGATTTTTAAAAAGCGGGTATACCATTTCGGTGAGTTCAAAATCCTTATAGTCGTGAATAACCCCACAGAAATTATGTTCCTGAAAATGTTTTAAAAAACCATAAACCACGCTTTCGGTTTTTCCACTTCCGGCAGACCCAATAATGGAAGCACCGCGCCTGATGTTTTCAATTTTAAAGCTTTTCTTATCTGTTTTGAAGGTTACACGATATTTTTCAGATGTATTTTGTTTTAGATCCGTTTTATGCAGAAAAACGTAAAATACGGTATTAGTCAGAAATAGAGGGCAACCCAAATAAAGTATTGCTTTTATCGTATTATGCGGATAATACAGATAAGCTATCAATCCCAAAAGAAACACCGTATTTAAGATAAAGGCATATTTTGAAATTCGGTACAATCCATAAAATACTGAAATTGTCAGAACAATAATCAAGAGTATATGGTGTAGATTAATTAATTCCATTATATTTTTCCTTTAGATACCTATTGAACTTGATTTTATAGCGATGTCCACACCATGGCGCAGGCGGTTGAATATTTTCATTGCCATTTGTGCCTGTGTAACCGGAATACTTGGTAACATTGGAACACCACTTTCCTTCATAATTTTAAAAGCAATCGCCCTTTCATTGGTGGGCAATTTCATCAGCGATGCAAAATATATTTTAGGGTTTTTGATAAAATCCTTTCGAGCCTTGTAGGTCTCGGCAAAGTTTCTTTGATAGACAAAAGTCCTGTCAAAGGTCTTTTCTGCCCGGTCAAAAAATTGATCACGGTCAAAGCCCCGTTTTACATTCTTACCATGCATCTGGACTTCCGAGGCCTTATGCTTGCTCCCAGGAGAAAGACTGAAAGTATTGGATGCATCCTTTCTGCTTACGATGATATGGATATGACTTTGATTTCCTGCCTTGGGCATCCCCTGGACAATTCGCTTCCCGTCCTGTTGGTGCGGAGCCTCCTTTTCCAATCGGTCAATTTTATTCTGCAATAGTTTGATATAGCCTTCAGCTCGCCCCTCTTTAATGTTTCTGATTTCTGTTTTGAGCTGCAATATTTTGGTAGCAAAGGGTTGGTTCTCCCTAATCTGCCAATCCGTTCCCTTGAACGTTCGGTGGTGTTCTATTTTCGCATAATATTTTATATCATCGATGCTAATCGGTCTTCCGTTGATTTCACGATAGAAGGATGCCACATAGTCCTTCATCAGTTCACGGGTGTATCTTTTTAGATCCTCACTGTTGTTCTGTAACCGGTTCAATTCATATTTGGAAGGGCTCACCGTGATCGAATAGAATTTCGGTTCGGTCTTTTTGAGTTTGGCACCATTCCCATCAATTTCCTTTACAACTTCATCCGCTGATATTTCCTCATCATATTGATTGAAAAAATATTCCATAGCTCCCTGTTCCAAACCCTGGTTTTCTTTCTCCAGATAGCCCACAAAATCCGCTGAACTTTGCGAGTAATTGTTCCCTAATTTTTGAGGTGTGATGGTGATGTACATAGCTCAAAAATTTACAGTTCGCTGTTCCCATTTAGCTTTTCTCCAAAGCGTACTTCATTCTTTTCTTCAATGATTTTCTTTTCCAAAATCAACGGTTTCTTTTTGGGTTCTTCGGTTTGAAAAAGAGATTCCAACATTGCCACAGTGGGTTTGGTCTGGCTCTTTTCCATATCCCGCATTATCGCAATCACCGCATTGATACGTTTCTCTAGGGAAGCTTCGATTGTTCTTCCCGTAGGCCCCAATTTTTCCTTTGGGGAAATCTCATTGTAGAAGAAAAAATCGAGCATTGTTTCCAATGCTTCTGTGTGCGATTTGAAGTGTGTCCTTGAAAATTCCTGAAAACGTTTTGCCGTTTCCTTTTTGAACCTGATGCCGATAAATGAGTCCATAATTCGCCGATTTGTCGCAAATCCTTCCCTAAAAATGGGCGTTCGCAGGGCATTTGTCGCAAATTGTAGAAGGTCATGAATTTTATATTTTTTCAAGTTGCTGAATATCAGCATTTTGAAAACGAAAAGGAGTGCTTAACATCGCAGCGCGTGTTACCCTCTTGCTACTCCTTTTCGTTCGCCACAGGCGAACAAAAATTCCGTACAATTTGGTCAAAAGCCAATTGCTAGTTCCAGGGAAATAATTTCCTGTTATGTATTTTATTGATGGGTACGGTTATCGGCGAAAGTCAAAAAATGGATAACCCTACGTAAAATTAAATGCTGAATTTCAGCGAAATAAAGATAATGATTTTTATTGAATTGAAAATAATTGAAAAGAAAAACACCTCCAAATTTCTGGAGGTGTTTGACTATAAAGTTTAGGGAAATTAGATGTTGAATATGAAAGTATAGGAATATAAATTTCGCAAGGCTTCTTCCTCCACCATCGTCTCAAAGCAGGTATAATTTTCTCTTACGTATTTGCGGATATCATCCCCAAATTTTCGTTCCACATCCTTTTTGGAATTCTCCAAAAGCCGTTTTTGAACCTCTTCGTTCAGGTGTGAAAAATTAAGATAGATCACAAGCTTTCCATTTAAAGGATTCCTTCATCTGCAAAACTGAAATAATTTCCATCAGGTGTCAGGATCAAATGGTCCAATACCTTAATATCAAATAATTCCCCTGCCTTTTTAATTTTTTGGGTCAGGCGTTTATCGGGTTCACTCGGTGTCAAGGTTCCGCTCGGATGGTTGTGTGCGAGGATTACTGCCGTGGTAAGGCTTTTGAGTACTACGGCAAATAATATCCTTAAGTCTACCAAGGTGCCGGTAATGCCTCCTGTAGATACTTCATAAATACCTTTTACCTTATTGGCATTGTTCAGCAACATTATTTTAAAGGTTTCGTGCAGTTCGATATTGTTTTTGTTCCATTGCCCGTAAAGGAGTTCGGCTGCATTTTGTGAGGAAGTTATTTTGGGAAGCTGATTTGTTTTAAGGTTTCCACTATAACTAATTGCGATTTCATTAACTTTGGTTTCCATTATGATCTAATTTAAAAGGTGAATAATGAAAGAGGGCGCTACTTTCCACAGAGTCGCCCTCTTTGTTTTTTATTTACTCGGCTGTATTATTGCCGTTCTTTACGCCTAACAAAAGGATTTCATTGGCCTCCACTTCGGTAACATAACGCTTTACGCCTTCGCTGTCCTCGTAACTACGGGATTTCAATTTTCCGCTAACTCCAATTTCCTTACCCTTTCCTGCATACTTCTCAATGATTTCTGCAGTTTTTCCCCAGGCGATTACGGTATGCCATTCCGTATTTTGCACTTTTTCGCCCTTCTCGTTTTTGTAATACTCATTGGTGGCAAGTGAAAAACGGGCTACTTTTTTACCGTTTTCAAGGTTGGTAATGGTTGGTTCCTGACCAACATTTCCAATTAGCTGTACGTGATTTTTAATAGTACTCATAATAAAAGAATTAAAGATTAATTAATAGACTACCTGAACCTTTCAGGCAGTTTTCGTTTATATTTTTTTGAAGCGATTTACTTATTGTATCTTGAGCGTTTTCCTTTTTTTGTTTTTTTGGCCCCGCTTCCTTTTTGATGTTTTTGTACGATTTCATAATGTTCATTTTAGATTTACTTCCCGTAGTGCCGTCGCTGTTACCTTTTTTTGTTGCTGATACATTTTCAATATTTGGAATTGATAAAGACTTATAAAAGGGAGGCACGACCGGTTATGCAGTCTGTTCAACTTCCAAATGTTGGTATTTTGCTTACAAAAAAAGGGAAGGGACAGTGACGGCGCGGAAGTGGGTCTAAAGTCTTTATGTGAAGTACAAAAACATGGGAAGCGCGGCCAAATGAATAATGGAATTCCGATAGAGCGGACTCCATTCCCGATTTCGATTTGGAATGAGGTGCGCTTCCCAGCATAGCGGGAAGGGCTAACGAAATGGAAAGGAGAAAATGGGGATGGTGTCCAAGACTTTTATAGTGAAGCTCTTTCCCCGCAATGGAGCTTTTTCTGCGGAATGAAGTGGGAATGTGCTGAACGGGTTATGAAAGTGGATTATCCTCTTGAAGTAGGATTTAAAGCGGACTTAAGTAAAAAACTTATTCCGGTAATGGAGTTATTCCGCCTTTTTGCGGAGATAGTGGAATGGAAGAATAAATTTTTGCTTGTGTCCAAGACTTTTGTAGAGAAGCATTTTTCCCGTAATGGAGCTTTTCTGCGCAATGGAGCGGGAATGTGCTGAACGGGTTATGGAACCGAATTTCCATTCTTAGCAGGATTTATCCGCATTTAAAGCGGACTTGATTTTAAAGACAGAGATTGGGAATGTAGCGCTCCTGCCTTTTTTCGGTGAGGGTAGCGAAATGGAAATCGAAAGCTTTGAAGTTGTGTCTAAGATTTTTTAATTGAAAAGTATTTCTCTTAATGGAGCTTTTTCTGCGGAATCAAGGGGAATGGGCGTAAGAATTATAAAAAACGGGATCCGTTACTCTACAAAAAAGTTGTTCTAAAGCTTTAGTTCATACATTCGGCAATAGTAAATACAGGCAAATAATGTTAATTAGCACTATTTCTTATTACCCATATAAATACTCAAATTGTTGTACCTATGTTGTACCCAATCCATAAAAAAAGGCTTCACATTTCTGTGAAGCCTTGTCTTTGCTAGTAGCGGGAACTGGACTCGAACCAGTGACCTTCGGGTTATGAGCCCGACGAGCTACCTACTGCTCTATCCCGCGATATTGGACTGCAAATATACAACTGATTTCTACTTTTCCAAAGAAAAAAGAAAAAAATTATTCAGCGATCCAGGCAAGACCATCCAACCGTTCTTCATTTGAAAAACTTTTGATATCGGTCGCCATGATAAGATTTTTTATAAACATACTGTTTCTCAGCCATTCAAGATCTGACACCACTGCAATTTTATTAAAACTCCTGGTATGATTTAAATTGAAATTCATCTGATTTATAAAAGCTAAAAAACTGATTTTATTGCCTTTTTTGATTTCAAAGAACAAGCTAATCTCTTCATGATCCACCAACTTATCCAAAACTTTCGCCTGAATATCTTTAATAAGATCCTGATCAAGGTCGGAATCTATCATTATTCCTACTACGTTTTCGGCAAATTCGAATGTTGAAACCATTTTGTTTAAGAGATTTGGATCCCTAATTTAGTGAAATTCCTTAAAGGAAGAACAGGGAATTTTCACCATATTCAATGATTACTATTGCTCAATACTGCGAACTTCAAATTTCTCCAGCTCACCAGATTCAAATCCTACAGATATTTCTATAGGATTGCAGCATATCTCACAATCTTCAATATAAAGCTGCCGTCTTACAGAAGTATCCAGCAGCATAGATATTTCCTCCCAACAGTGCGGACATTGAAAAAAGTGTTCTAGCATATTTCAGTTAATTCAGAAAAAATATAAAGGGAGCCATTATAAATGAATTACCCCCAGCTATTCAGAAAAACTTCAGTTTATCATCAGAAAAAGAAAACCTTCAGTCTTAGGAATTCATTTCCAGCTCTTCCTGTAGTTGTTCCCAGGATTTCATAAGACTTTCTAGCTCTTTTCTCTTCTTCTGATAGTCCTCAAGAAAATTGCCTTTTGAAATGGTTTTTTCATAATCTGAAGCCATTTCAGCATCTTTTGCTTTCAGTTCCTTTTCAAGTTTACTGATTCTTGATTCTGTATTGCTCAATTTGTTATTAAGTGATTTAAGCTTTTTTTGATCATTATAAGCCTGTTTGCTGTTCGCGTTCCTCGTATCCTCCTTTTGCACCTTATCGCGCTTTTCGATAGCCCGCATATCTTCGGCGTTTCGTTGTTCCAGGTAGAAATCTATATCCCCAAGATATTCCTTGATCTTGTGATCCTTGAATTCATATACTTTATTGGTGAGCCCCTGCAGGAAATCCCTGTCATGAGATACCAGGATCAAAGTACCTTCAAAGCTTATTAAAGCGTCTTTAAGCACGTTTTTTGACTTAATATCAAGGTGGTTGGTGGGCTCATCCATTACCAGCACGTTAAACGGCTGTAACAGCATTTTTGCCAGCGCAAGCCTATTGCGTTCTCCTCCCGAAAGTACCCGCACATATTTATCCACTTCATCCCCCCTAAATAAAAAGGATCCAAGAATATCACGTACTTTGCTCCTGTTCTTTTCATTTGCGGCATCGATCATCGTATCAAGTACAGTTTTCGAACCATCAAGGTATTCTGCCTGATTCTGGGCAAAATAACTTATTTGTACGTTGTGGCCCAGTTTCAAGGAACCTTTATGATCCAGTTCTCCTACTATAATTTTAGCGAGCGTAGATTTCCCCTGGCCGTTCTGGCCCACAAAAGCCGTTTTTGAATCGCGTTCTATAAAAAGGTCTATGTTTTGCAACACATTTTTATCATCGTACGATTTGGAAATGTTCTCAGCCTCCACAACCACTTTTCCTGGGACTACAGAAATAGGGAATTTTAGGTTCATCACGCTGTTATCATCCTCATCTACTTCTATTCGATCAATTTTGTCCAGCTTTTTCATAAGGGACTGTGCCATACTAGCTTTTGAAGCTTTTGCACGGAATTTCTCAATAAGCTTTTCCGTTTGCTGAATCTGTTTTTCCTGATTCTTTTGGGAAGCCAGCTGTTGCTCTCTCAGCTCCTCACGCAACACGAGGTATTTTGAATAAGGCTTGTTGTAATCGTAGATCCTTCCGAGGGAAATTTCTATAGTACGGTTGGTTACGTTGTCCAGAAACATTTTATCGTGAGAAACGATCACTACAGCACCGGGATAACCATTCAGAAACGATTCCAGCCAGATTATTGATTCAATATCCAGGTGGTTGGTGGGCTCATCCAGCAGCAGGATATCATTCGCCTGCAATAATAATTTAGCAAGTTCGATCCTCATTCTCCATCCTCCGGAAAAGGTATCGGTAAGTTTTCCGAAATCTTCTCTTTTAAAACCAAGTCCCTGGAGGATCCTTTCGGTTTCACCCTGGTAATTATAACCGCCATGGATCTCATATTGATGTTGCACATCATTGAGGTCCACCATCAATTGGTGATAGCCGTCGCTTTCATAATCTGTACGCTCGGCCAGTTGGGTGTTTATTTGTTCCAGCTTTTTTTCGAGCTTTTTAATCTCCTCAAAAGCCTGATAAGATTCTTCTAAAACTGTTCTTCCTTCAACAAAATCTATATCCTGCTTTAAAAAGCCAATTCTAAGGTCCTTATCTGCTGCAATTTGTCCGGTATCGGGTTCCATTTCTTTGGATAAGATCTTAAGCAGTGTAGATTTTCCTGCACCGTTTTTACCAATAAGACCTACCCTGTCTCCTGCTCCAAGCCTGAAGGTGATTTCCTCAAACAAATACTCCCCCTGAAATGAAACAGATAAATTATGTATATTTAACATTCTTCTTCTTTTCTTTTTGCAAAGATGCTTAAATTTACTACGGAAAAAAAAACCCTTATGAATTTATTAAATGCCCTGAAAGGCAACAAGTTATACAGCGTGTTTACTGGAGCATGTCCCGTATGCCAGGAGGAAAATATGTACATTGAACAGAATCCCTATAAGGTTTCGAAGATTTTTGATATGCACGAGCGTTGCCCCAACTGCAACACCAAAATAAAAATGGAGCCTTCCTTCTTTTTTGGCGCTATGTACGTAAGTTACGCAGTGGGTATTGCTTTCGCTGTACCGGCTTTTTTCATTGCTTTCTTCGGACTCAATTTATCCCTCTTTAATTCCTTCCTTGTAATCGTTGCCACTCTGATAGTTTTTATGCCGGTCATTGTGCGATTAAGCAGAAATATATGGGTAAACTTCTTTTTCAAGTACGATAGAAAGTACCGAAAAATCTAATCCCGTTTAAAGTGCTTTTTTGTAAAGCGGGAAAGATCCAATTCTGAAGAAATTGCTTGGGAATGCTCTATAAAATTGAGCAGTTCTGCCGAAGCAGCCGGAGCAATGAGTACACCTCTACTCCCAAAGCCGTTACAGCAATACATGTTCGCAATTTCGGGGTGTTTCCCTACCAATGGCCGTCGATCTATAGTAGATGGTCTTATTCCCACAACCTGATCGATCACTTCGTAAGGGACAGTAATAATCCGTTCAAGTTTTTTGGTTAGCTCCTCCCGTGCTTCTGCAGTAGGCTCTGGGGTCTTGTCTTTATTATTGTAAGTAGCCCCCACAGCGTACATTCCAGATCCTAAAGGAGAAATAAACACTGAAGATTTTACGGTTACTTCCAGCCGAAGTTCAGGAGCTTTAATTATAATATATTCTCCTTTGTTTCCTACCAGTGGCAGATAATTAAAAAAAGGATTCTTACGGATACCAAAACCCTCACAATAAATGACTCTTCTGGCTTTAATATCCCTGTACTCAACAAAATCTTCAGATATTTTAAGATCCTCATAAACGAAACGTTCTTTCCGGAGTTTTTCCTCGCTCAAAAGGCGTTCAAAATAAGTATCAAGTAATATTCTGGTATCCACTCTCCCTGTTTGCAGCACCTTTCCGAAAGAATATTCCGAAGGTATTCCGGGAGTAATCGTTGATTTCAGGTTAGTATCCAGAAATGAAGCCAAATGAGGCCTGTCGGCAGCAGCAAACCAGTCATTCTGCTCTTCTACAGATGAAAACTTCCTGTAAATTTCTACCGGATTAAAAAAGGACGCTCCCAAATGCTCCTCCAGCCTTTTATAAAACCCCTGCGCATCTTTTAATTGCGCATCTGCCTGCCAGGCCAGGGTAAAGCGTTTAAGGATCACAGGATTCATCACACCTCCTGCCACTTTTGAAGAATTGACAGATCCGTCTTCAAAAACAAGAAAACTTTTGCCCATTTCTTCCAGCCTAAAAGCAGTACTCGCACCACCAAGGCCAAAACCAACTATAATATAATCCAGCATGGCGCAAATTTAAGGATAAAAAAAACGCCTTTCCGAAGAAAGGCGTCCAATATTTGGTATGCAGAAGGCATTAATAATTCCACATATCCTGTTCAAAGTTTCTAATTTGTTCTTTAATCCTTTCAGATTCCAGCAACTGCATAAAGGCATTGTTACTAATGTAGTCATCCACACTTCGATCTCCCTGTACGTTGTCTTCGGCGTAAATCGTACCGTTAAACCTTCGCGCATTCAGCAGGTGATCAAAAGTGATCGACTGGGAAGAGTTGTTAGGATTAAAGGCATAAGCCTCATTCAGCGCAGGTCTTGCATCCGGAAACCAAACCCAGAACAATTCAACCGGCTGCGCATCGGGGTTATCAATAAAGTTTACATCGGGTGCAACGGGTGCAATCCCCAGTAACCTGTATTTCAACTCTGCCTGGCGTTTGTCAAAATACCAGTATCCACGGATGTGATACGCTACCAGATCGGCTGAAGAGATGTCTCTTCGGCTTATGTACTGCTGATCGATTTCTTCCCCGGCATTGTACTGCTCGATCCCAAGATCTGTAGTATCTACTTTAGAAAGTGCTGCCTGGATATCTTTAAGAGTACGCTTGTCATTAAAATATGAATCGGCATAAATATTCTTGATGTTCCCATTTCGAATGTTAGCCACCAGTACATCATAAAGCGACCTTCTGGAACCTCCTATCTGGTTAGTATCAATTGGATAGTACAAAGGGAAATTCACCCGCTCATCCAGATCCACTACTTCCCAGGTGGTTTTTGCCCAAAGAATATCTCTCTCACCTACATAGCCATACTCCAATGGTTCGGCTTTTCCGTATTTCTTTTCTGCAACGGTAGGACCACCAATATCTTCGGGAGATTTCGCATTCAAAATGCTTGTCTGCCCCAAGGATGATACCGAAACAAGCAATCCGCATAATCCAATTATTAATCGGTTCCAGTTCATATTTTTTTTATTTTAGTTTGTTAACTCCACAACTACGGGAGAAACCTGCTTTAGCTTATAATTAGAACTACCAGCAAGTTGTGCTTCCACATCAAAGATCTGGATAGTTTCACCACGGCCTGCTCTTCTTAGTGCGGCTTTAGCAGCTGCATCTAATTGCTGACCTCTTACCTGAACAGTTGGCTGCCCTGGCACTCTGAACTTGAATCCTGTTACCCGAAGGTCAACTTCAAAATCAAAATCTGGTAGTGCAGCACCAATAGTTGCAATTTCAAGTGTATTCCTCTGCATTCTCACAGTACCATCTTCCCCTCTTACAGTTCCAACAGGTCGCGGAATATCTTTCACCCTGAAAGTCTTACTATCAGAAACGGATTCCCCTCCGGGTAATTGTCCGCTTACATTAATAGTTACTTCTCTTGCCTGAAGCGTGGTGACATCCATCATATAATTTCCGGCACCTCCAACAGATCTTAATCCCGGCGCATTAGCAGAAACACTTCCTACTCCCGGAATGGAAATTGTCATAGGGTTTGCCACCCCACGGTATACCACGTTCATTTTATCTGCTGAAATTACAGCCGAGTTCGGCTTCGGAATAACAGCATAAGAACTACTTACAGGAATCCTTACAATAGAATCTCCTTCTTGAAACTGAAGCTCTCCTGAAATCTCCTGTTCGCCAACATTTCCTGCAGGAAAATTAAGCTGAACCTGTCCTGCTGAAGTACTTTCCACTTCTCTTCCGTTAATGATCACATTTTCGAACTGAAGCGTTTCATCAACACGACCTAACATTACTCTACCAGTGAAATTTTCTCCACTAAAAAATGCCGTTTTATCAGGAATAACAATAGCCTGATAGTTTGTCAAAGATACTTCACTCTCCAACTGTCCTGAAAGCATTCTACTAAGAATCTCACTTTCGGTAGTTTTTACCTGAGACTGCAGCTGGGTAAATTTTGTAATGGATGCGATCAAAGGATATCCCTGGTAATGATATTCAAGCCATGGCTTGGTCACTCCTTCACTGTCTGTCACAGGTTCTGTATTGAACCTCTGTCTTACCTCAGCAGCAACTTGAGGAAATTCATCTTCGATTAAAGTTGCAACACCTTCACGATATTGTTCGATCTGCGCTACAAATTCTTCACCCCTACTACTTACTTTTCCGCTTTGGAAGAACATTTCATCAAGTTCATCGGGGCGGTCCATAGATTCGTAGTCACGGTTATCTTCCCTTTCTGCAAGTAACTGACTTTTAAGGTCTTCTATATAAGCATTTAGATTAGAGGATAATTCATCTATCTGTCCTGCTTTTTGGTATAGCTCCTGGTATTTTGCAGGTTGCTCATCTGCCTTCGCAGCTAAACCTGCCATTAAAGCATCGTTTCTTTCTGTTACATTTTGATTATTTTCGGCTAAGCTTTCATTAATAATTCCGAAAGCGGTTAGCACTTCTTTTGACATGTTCAATGCCATCATTGCGATGAAAACCAAATACATCAGGTTTATCATCTTTTGTCTTGGGGTTTGTTTTCCAGACGCCATTCTTTAGTTTCGTTTAATTTGTAATAATGGTTTCATCAATCTTAAACCAACTAAGCTTTTATGTGCATCGCAGATAACATACCTCCATATACTCCATTCAGGGAAGAAAGATTTGAAGTCAATGATTCCATTTGTTCCTTCAATTTCCCTGCATTTTCAGCTACCGCCTGATTAACTTCTGACTGGCGTGAAACTGATTCCACCTGAACTTTATATAAATTGTTTAATGACTCCATTTGATTGGCAGCCAAAGAAATCTCTTCGCTATATTTCTTTTGCGAAGCCATTGCATCTACTGTAGGAGAAATGCTTTTTGCAGCACCTTCAAAGTTACGGATGCTATCACCCAGGCTACTCATTAAATTTGCATCAATTTTTGCTTCTTTTAAAAGGTTATCCAATTTCTTAGACAACATTCCTTCAGAATGCTTGTCTTCTTCAACAACAACTTCATTTCTTCTTACAGAAGTTTCACCTCCTGCTAATTCAGGATAAACCAATGACCAATCTAATTCATCATCTACCGGTTCAAAAGCAGAAACAGCAAATACCAAAGCCTCTACAATAAGACCGATGATAAGCATTTCGTTACCGAAAGGCCAGTGCATAATTTTAAAAAGTGCTCCAAGAATTACAACAGATGCACCTAAACCGTACACCATGTTCATTATTTTTTTACTTGACCTTGATTGTGCCATAACAATTTTAATTTAGTTTTTTTTAATAGGTTATTTAAATAGTAATAGAATTGGAAAATTTACCTGGATTGATTTAGTGTAACATCTGTACCTAAATAATCCTGCACAGTTCTAAAGCCAATATAACTTCTGGCAGAATCTGCATATTCGTAATCACGTGAACTAACCTGTAAGAAGTAAGCAACATCTTTCCAGGAACCACCGCGAACCACTTTTTTCATATTATCCTCATCATTCACAGATGGGTTCATAGAAGAAGAATATTCGTAAGAAGCAGGGTCATAGGAAGAGAAAACCCACTCCGAAACATTTCCTGCCATATTGTATAATCCGTAATCATTAGGATCGTAGGATTTTGCCTCTACAGTATACAACGCCTGATCTGCCGCATAGTCTCCCCGTAAAGGTTTAAAGTTTGCCATAAAACAACCGCGGTCATTTTTAGTGTAAGGTCCTCCCCATGGATAACTTGCAGATTCCAGACCTCCACGAGCGGCATATTCCCATTCAGCCTCGGTTGGAAGCCTGTAGGAATTCACATTGTGTTTCCCTCTTTCCTTCCTGTAAGCGTTATGATACAAGGTTCTCCACTGTGCAAAAGCCCTGGCTTGTTTCCAGGAAACACCTACTACAGGATAATCACTGTATGCATCATGCCAGAAATAGTCATTATGCATTGGCTCATTATAAGAGTAATTAAAATCCTTTATCCAAACAGTAGTATCGGGATAAATCTGCACTTCTTCTTGTCTAATATAATCGGCTCTGCTTCCGGGTTCTGCTTTTGCCGCCCCACTAATATCCATCCAGGAATACCTGAATTTATAGTGAGTCACTTTAGGAGTACGTTGCCCGTTATAAGATTCTTCAGGAGATAAATACATCGTATCCATTACCTCAGCGTAATATTCATCCGGATAATCACGGGTATCCCAAATGATATCAACATCCTTATTTATTTTTCTGTTTTCGTATCCCTCACCCAGACTGTAATAATTGTCATACATATACTTTTCGTACACAGACATATTAGCCTCATCGGTATCTGCAAAAGCATAATCTCCAATTCCACCGGCACCGGGAGCCTCTCCCATTTCCTCTGCAAGAATAGCGAGCTTCATCCTAACGACAGAGTCCCGTACCCACTCCACAAACTGACGGTACTCAGAATTGGTTATTTCTGTCTCGTCCATATAAAAAGAACGTACAGTTACAGTTTTTGGGGGTGCATTTTTTAAGGCGGCAATATCGTCATCAGACTTACCCATAATGAAAGAACCTCCGGGAACAAGGGTCATCCCTAAAGGTTTTTCCGGATGCCATTTCTTCCCTTCTACACCTACTAACTGCCCCTGATCTCCTCTCCCACAACTGACTAGAAAAGCAACAACAGCAACAAGCGAAACAATTTTCCTCATAATTTCTCTCAAAGTTAGGACACAATAGCTAAAAAGCAGTAAACCTATTTATTTATTTGCTAATAAACAATATTTTACTCTACTACCTCCTGCTAATTTTTGTGCAAATATATATTTAAATTTCGTTTTTACGTTTTGTTTTATACCAACGTTCCGGTAAAATTTGATTACAGGCATCAACATAATCCTCTTTTGTGCAAGGTAATAACGTATGCCTTTTCAATTTATTATTGGTATTTGAGCTATATGGAATCTCTATCCACCACCTACCGCTCACCGGACTTTTATAAAAAATCAAAACCTCATCATCTATAGGAACCTGATACCTTATAAACTCTTTTTTCGCTGAAATAGTATTTTCATTCTTCCTGTAATTCACTCCTTCAACGAAGTACCATAACGCTTGGGCTATGAGCATATTGCAAGAAGGAAAGTTAATTTTGGAGGAAATTTCGTAGATACCGAATGAAGACACTTTATCACTGATCCCGGCGTACCTTGACAAGGCACAAATTTCCTTTCCGTCAAAACCATTTGGTGAATTATGCCGGTAATATCCCAGTGCACCTGTGCTTACCGACCCCATGTCTATTCCCACAAGATTGGCATCCCTCATCACAGGCTCCACGATACTTATATCCGCAGTTACATCTCCAAGGCGGTACGCATCAAAGAACAACCGGTCCATAAGTTCAATTTCATCCTGAGAATTAAAATAGGTTTGATACCCAAGATTGGAGTAATTGAACAAATTATAAGGTTTATCAATAACAATCTTTCCTATGTAAGATTTATTACTGATTGGTTTATCTGCATCCCCAAGATCAAACCCTGAATCTATATTTACCAGATTCACCATTTGATCCAGATTGTCATAGGCCCGGTACTGAGCATAGATCAAATCCTGACTTCCTCCCAAAACCACCGGGATTATATTGTTTTTCACAAGCTCTGCAACAACCTGCTGTACCGCAAAATAGGTGTCCTGCACCGTTTCCCCTTTGTGGATATCCCCAAGATCGGCTATTGACAAATGCCAGTTTCCAGGAAATAATCCATAAAAATTCTTGCGAATCGCATCAAAATTAAAGGGCTCTCCGCTGGGGTTTTCATCCAGCCGGTCTTCCAAAACTCCAAAAACGGCAATTTTCACCCCTTCAAGGTCGGGAAAATTTCCTGAAGAATGGATCCGGGAAACAGTACCAAGAGTTTGAGGCACGGCAATTATTTCTTCTGCTAAAACATTATTTACCGGAGTAAAAAAATCAAAATCCATTCACTATTTCTTTTTGGCGGTGGTTTTCTTTTTAGTGGTTTTTGCTGTCCCGGTTTTCTTTTTGGCAGTCGTCTTCTTTTTTGTTGCCTTTTTCTTGGGAGCTTTTTGCTCAATAATATCCTTCACTTCTTCCAGCGTAAGCTTAGCCGCATCTACCGTTTTAGGTAACTCGATCTTGGTTTTACCTTTTATAATGTTAGATCTTCCCCACCTGGCTTTCTCCACTCTAATGCCTTCTTCTTCCCAGTTATGGATTACCTTTTCCCGTTCTTTCTTTATTTTATCTTCAATAAGTGCTTCAATATCTTCTGCGGAAAGATTATCAAAATCATATTTTTTGTTCACATTAATGAACATATCGTTCCACTTTAGATAAGGCCCGAATCTCCCAACTCCTTTTTGCACCGGAAGATCTTTATATTCATAAATAGGCGCATCGGCTTTTTCCTTTTCTTTAATTAATTCCAAAGCCCTGTCGTACTCCACATTTAACGGATCTTCTCCTTTTTCAAGGGAAACATATTTTTTTCCGAACTTCACATAAGGTCCAAACCGCCCATTGTTCACCTCAACATCCTCTCCTTTGTATTCCCCCAGTTTCTTCGGAAGCTGAAACAGGTCCATCGCTTCCTCGTAAGTAACCGAGTCTAATGTCTGGTCGGGTCCAAGGCTGGCAAATTTTGGTTTTTCATCATCTTCTACAGACCCGATCTGCACCATGGGACCAAATTTTCCAAGCCGTACACTTACCGGTTTTCCGGTTTCAGGATCTTTTCCAAGAACCCTCTCCCCTACTTCCCTTTCGGCATTTTCGGCTACATTCAGCACCTGCGGATGGAAATCTTTATAGAAGTTTTTCATCATCTTCGTCCACTCCTCATTCCCTGAGGCAATATCATCGAAATCCTGTTCTACCTTTGCCGTAAAGTTGTAATCAAGGATATTTGAAAAGTGAGTTACCAGGAAGTCATTAACTACCATCCCAACATCTGTAGGAACCAGCTTTCCCTTATCACTTCCAACAGTTTCATTTAATGTATTCTCCTGGATTTTATTGTCACTCAACGTAAACTGCAGATATTTCCTTTCAGTACCGTCTACAGATCCTTTTTCAATGTAATTACGGTTCTGGATCGTAGAAATGGTAGGCGCGTACGTTGACGGACGTCCAATCCCAAGTTCTTCCAGTTTCTTCACCAAAGAAGCTTCGGTATATCTGTATGGCGGCCGGGTAAATCTTTCGGTAGCAGTGATGTAATTATTTCCGAGGTTTTCATTTACTCTTAAAGCAGGCAACATCCCGTCTCCTTCTTCATCCTCCTCATCGCTACCTTCAAGATACACTTTCAGAAAACCATCAAATTTGAGCACCTCCCCGTTTGCAGTGAATTGCTTATCGTGCTTGTCTGCTTCTATCTTAACATTGGTACGTTCCAGCTGCGCATCGCTCATTTGGGAAGCAATCGCTCTTTTCCATATCAATTCGTACAAACGCTGCTCATCACGCTCGGCATTTACCGTGTGATTTTCGAAGTTTGTAGGACGTATGGCTTCGTGGGCTTCCTGCGCTCCTTTTGTTTTTCCTTTAAACTGGCGGGATTTACCGTATTTTTCTCCATATGCCTTCAGGATCTCATTTTTCGCTCCTTTTTGCGCATCGTTAGAAAGGTTTACACTATCGGTTCTCATATAAGTAATATGCCCGGCTTCGTAAAGACGTTGTGCCATGGTCATGGTTTTACTCACCGAAAAGTATAATTTTCGTGCTGCTTCCTGCTGAAGCGTAGATGTTGTAAACGGTGGCGCCGGAGATTTCTTTGCCGGCTTTGTAGTGAGATCGGCTACTTTAAATTTTGCATCAAGATTCTGAGACAAAAATTGCTCGGCCTCCGTCCTGGTATCAAAGTTTTTCGGAAGCTTTGCTTTAAAGGTTTTTCCTTCTTCCGTAGTAAATTCGGCATCTATTCTAAAAGAAGCTTCAGCCGTAAAATTTTGAATTTCCCGCTCCCGCTCTACGATGAGACGAACAGAAACAGACTGCACCCTTCCGGCCGAAAGTCCGCCTTTAACCTTTCTCCACAATACCGGAGAAAGTTCATATCCTACCAGGCGGTCCAGAACCCTTCTCGCCTGCTGGGCATTTACGAGATTATAATTGATCCCTCTTGGGTTTTCTATCGCACGTAAAATTGCAGATTTCGTGATCTCATGAAAGACAATCCTCTTGGTTTTGTCTTTATCTAAATGTAATTCTTCGGCCAAATGCCAGGCAATAGCCTCTCCCTCCCGGTCTTCATCACTCGCTAGCCACACCATATCTGCATCTTTCGCAAGGCTTTTAAGCTTGCGCACTACATCCTTCTTATCTTGGGAGACTATATATTTAGGAGTAAAATCCCCCTCGGTATCCACGCCCATCTCTTTAGAAGGCAAGTCGGCGATATGACCAAAACTGGAAGCAACTTTATAATCTTTTCCCAGAAACTTTTCGATGGTCTTCGCCTTTGCAGGGGACTCCACAATCACTAAATTCTTTGCCATAGTTGTATTTTTGTAAGTGCAAAAGTATAGGAATTTTTAAATATCCCGCTTTAATTTGTGAAAATGCACTTTTTAAAGGAAACTAAAAAAGTTATTTTTCCACTGTCACTTTGTCATTCTCGTAACTAAAACTGTATCTTTGCACGTTCAATTACCTAATGGTATTTTTTGATTATGGAGAAGATAATAGACGAAAAACAACAGGGAAATTCACTGGTCCTGGAGCCTAAGGCAACAAACGGACGTAAGCTGATGATTGAGAGCTATGGCTGCCAGATGAATTTTAGCGATAGTGAAATAGTAGCCTCTATCCTGGCGAAGGAAGGTTTTAATACCACCCAGAATCTGGAGGAAGCAGATCTTGTTCTTATTAATACATGTTCAATAAGGGATAAGGCCGAGCAAACCGTTCGAAAAAGACTGGAAAAATATAACGCAGTAAAAAAGATCAACCCCAAAATGAAGGTGGGTGTTCTTGGCTGCATGGCAGAACGCCTTAAAAGCAAATTTCTTGAGGAAGAAAAAATTGTGGATCTTGTAGTAGGACCGGATGCTTATAAAGACCTGCCAAACCTCATTAGCGAAGTCGAGGAAGGAAGAAATGCCGTAAATGTAATTCTTTCCAAGGATGAAACATACGGAGATATTTCTCCTGTACGCCTGCAAAGTAACGGAGTTTCGGCATATGTTTCGATCACTCGCGGTTGTGATAATATGTGTACTTTTTGCGTGGTACCTTTTACCCGGGGCCGTGAAAGAAGTCGGGACCCGCAGAGTATTTTAGAGGAAGTAAATGATTTGGCAGCAAGAGGCTTTAAAGAAATCACGCTTCTAGGCCAGAATGTAGACAGCTATTTATGGTATGGCGGCGGACTCAAAAAAGACTTCAAGAATGCTTCGGAAATGGAGAAAGCTACGGCCACCAATTTCGCCGCATTGCTTAGGCTTGTTGCTGAAGCACATCCAAAAATGAGAATCCGTTTTTCTACTTCAAATCCGCAGGATATGACCCTGGATGTGATTGAGGTGATGGCGGCGTATAAAAATATTTGCAAATACATCCATTTGCCGGTACAAAGTGGAAGCGACCGAATCCTGAAGGAAATGAACCGTCTTCACACCCGTGAAGATTATTTCACCCTGATTGACAACATCCGGAAAATAATTCCCGATTGTGCTATTTCCCAGGATATGATCACCGGATTTCCTACAGAAACCGAAGAAGATCACCAGGATACACTTTCTTTAATGGAGCACGTAAAATATGACTTCGGATTCATGTTCGCATATTCTGAAAGACCGGGAACCATGGCTGCCAGAAAACTGGAAGACGATGTCCCTGAAGAAGTAAAGAAACGCAGGTTAACAGAAATTGTAGCCCTTCAGCGGGATCATAGCGGATACAGGACGCAACAATTTGTGGGGAAAATTGTAGAAGTTTTGATCGAAAAGGAATCAAAAAAATCTGATGCTCACTGGAGCGGAAGAACCACACAAAACACCGTGGCTGTTTTTCCGAAGGAACATTACAAAGTAGGAGATTTTGTAAATGTGAAAATCAACGATTGTACCACTGCTACCTTAAAAGGAGAAGCGGTGGGGTATAGCAGTAATCAGTAGACAAGTGGTCAGTGGTCAGTTTAGAAAGTGCAAATTTTTAAAAAACATAATTAATTGACAACCCTCCAATTAGAACCTGGTGTTTGTCATTTGATGATTAATTTAGGTTAACATTCCGCACCTTTTTAAAATTTGGTGCTTCGCTATTGGAATTTGGAAAATTTATGGAATCAATACAAGCAATCAAACAACGTTTCGGCATTCTCGGGAACGATCAGAAATTAAACCGGGCGGTAGAAAAGTCCATCCAGGTAGCACCCACAGATATTTCTGTACTGGTGACCGGGGAAAGTGGAGTTGGTAAGGAAAGTATCCCAAGGATCATCCACGCCCTTTCCCACAGAAAACACGGAAAATACATCGCGGTAAACTGCGGCGCCATCCCTGAAGGCACGATCGATTCGGAATTATTCGGGCACGAAAAAGGGGCTTTTACAGGCGCCACGCAAACCCGTAGCGGATACTTTGAGGTAGCCGACGGCGGAACGATCTTTTTGGATGAAGTGGGGGAATTGCCTTTAACCACTCAGGTGCGACTGCTTAGGGTACTCGAAAATGGGGAATTTATTAAAGTAGGATCTTCAAAAGTCCAGAAGACTAATGTACGCATCGTGGCTGCCACTAATGTTAATATGTTTGAGGCGATCAAAAAAGAGAAGTTTCGGGAAGATCTTTATTACAGGCTAAGTACGGTGGAAATTCACCTGCCGCCACTACGGGAGCGGAAAGAAGACATTCATTTGTTGTTCCGGAAATTCGCTTCAGATTTTGCGATGAAGTACAAAATGCCCACCATTCGGCTGGAAGATGATGCAGTTGCATTGCTTCAGAAATACCGCTGGAATGGAAATGTGCGGCAATTGAGGAACATCGCAGAACAAATTTCGGTTTTAGAGCAGGAACGCAGTATTAACGCTGAAAATCTGAAGAGTTACCTTCCGGGGATTGGAGATAATCTTCCGGCGGTCATCAATGAAAAGAAGAAAGAAGGGGATTTCAGCAATGAAAGAGAGATCCTGTACAAGGTTCTTTTTGACATGAAAAATGATCTCAACGACCTGAAAAAACTCACGCTGAAACTCATGGAAGACGGAAACAGCAAAAAGGTTCAGGAAGACAATGAAGGGCTGATTCAAAAGATCTACGGCGAAGAGGACGAAGACATGGAGCCCGAAGATGTTTCAGAAGAAGACCTGGAACTGTTGCAAATTCCGCAGAATAATCCGGTAGATAAACAGGATAAATATTATTTTGCTGAAGAAATTGAGGAAGAAGAAACGCTTTCTTTACAGGATAAAGAACTGGAATTGATCAAAAAATCTCTGGAAAGGCACAACGGAAAACGCAAAGCGGCCGCAGATGAGCTTGGGATAAGTGAGCGCACCCTATACCGGAAAATAAAACAATACGACCTTTAGCTAATATAACGGAAAGCCGTTTTTACACATGAAAAATTTAAAATTCGTCATTTTAGGAATGTTGCTCTGGACGGTGCAGTCTTGCGGGATCTACTCTTTTTCGGGAGCAGATACAGGAAGTGCAGAAACCTTTCAGGTAAACCAGTTTCAGAATGCAGCCGATATTGTAGAGCCGGGAATTGCGAGAACATTTACTCTTCAACTGGAAGATCTAATTCTAAGCCAGACTAACCTGAACCTGACAAACTCCAACGGAGACCTCATTTATGAAGGTGAAATCCTTGATTACTACATTGCACCCATGTCGGCCACCGCAGAAAGTACGGCCGCTCAAAACAGGCTCACCATCGTAATTAATGTACGGTTCTTTAACACCTTGGAGCCCGAAAAAGATTTTGAAAGAAGATTCTCCTTTTATTACGATTATCCTGCAAACTCACAACTCAATGGGGCTTTACTGGCCACTGCACTGGAGGAAATTTACACAAGGATCACCCAGGATATTTTTAATGCCTCACTAGCAAACTGGTAATGCAAAAAAAGGAACTCACAGCACTACTTCAACATCCGTCTTCGGTGAACGGCGCACAAACTGCTGCCTTAAAAGAAGTGCTGGAAGAACACCCTTGTTTTCAGGCAGCAAGAGCAGTTCATCTAAAGGGCCTTAAAAATGAAAACAGCTTACATTATAATAAGGAGTTAAAGGTAACCGCCGCATACACTATTGACAGAAGCGTTCTCTTCGATTTTATTACTTCTGAAGAATTTAATCAGGATGAGATTGCCAACCAGATCAAACAACAGGAACATTACCAAAAGAATATACCGGTGTTTGAACCTGAAGAGGTAAGGGAAGAAACGAACCAGTCTCTGGACCAGGCCCTCAAAATGAAGATTCGTGAATCTGAAAGGGTTTTTGATCCCGAACTTTTTTCAAAATCTGAAGCAAAAGAAGAAGATGAGCACCAAATTTCTGAAAAGCAGAGAGAGGAAGACGCTTTAAAACTGGGAAGTCCGTTGTCTTTTAACCGCGGAGAAAACCATTCTTTTACCGAATGGCTTAAGTTAACCAAAGCACAACCTGTGGAGCGGCAGGAAGAAGAAGAGGATGAGAACAAATCGAGAAAGTTTGAGCTTATTGATGAGTTTATTTCCAAAAATCCCAAGATCACTCCGGCAAGATCTGCCAAGAAAGCCAATCTGGCAAGTGACAGTCTTGCAGCACCCGAAGCCCTGATGACAGAGACCCTGGCCCGGGTTTATCTCGAACAAAAAAACTACAAAAAAGCGATTCAGGCCTATAAAATTTTAATTTTGAAAAATCCCGAAAAAAGTGGTTTCTTTGCAGACCAAATTCGGGCAATTGAAAAATTACAAGAACAATAATAGTTAGAAAATGAGCACGTTCACAATCTTTTTAGCACTCATTATCATCGTAGCATTTTTGCTCGTGGTAGTAATTATGGTACAGAATCCAAAAGGCGGAGGTTTATCTTCTTCATTTGGAGGTGGAGGAGCCAACCAACTTGGTGGGGTTCAAAAAACAACAGATTTCCTGGATAAAAGCACCTGGACGCTGGCAACTTTGTTACTGGCACTTATTCTTTTATCTAACGTGACCATTATGGATGGAAACAGCATGGGGGAATCAAAGATTATTGACGGTGAGACGGAAGTAGAAACAAATGTTCCGGCTCCTGTACAACCACCTGTAGAAAATCCTGCAGAGAACAACTAAGAGCGTTTAATACTCTATATATATAATGCCAGCTTATGACAAGCTGGCATTTTTTTTTGCCAAATGTCAGCATTTTTCAAGTGGCACAATTTTCGTCTTAATGGCTACTCAGAACAAAGATTTAATTAACTAAAATACATTTGTAAAATGGCACTAAACATTAAACCTCTTTCAGACAGAGTACTTGTTGAGCCTGAAGCAGCAGAAACTCAGACTGCCTCAGGAATTTACATTCCCGAAACAGCAAAAGAAAAACCACAAAAAGGAAAAGTAGTAGCCGTAGGTGGCGGTAAAAAAGACCACGACATGACTGTAAAGGTTGGCGATACTGTACTTTATGGAAAATACGCAGGTACCGAGCTCAAACTGGAAGGTAGCGACTACCTTATCATGAGAGAGGATGACATCCTTGCAATAGTATAACTTCATCTCCTTCCCTGCACTCGCAGGGAGTTTTTTGAAAAGTATTGAATTAATTAACCGGAAATTTCCGCCTTTGCGGAAATGACTAAAAAAATTTAAGCAAAATGGCTAAAGACATAAAATTTGACATTGAAGCCCGTGACGGAATTAAGCGCGGTGTAGATGCATTGGCAAATGCAGTAAAAGTAACTTTAGGGCCAAAAGGTCGTAACGTAATCATCAGTAAATCATTTGGAGCTCCAGTAGTAACCAAAGATGGGGTAACTGTTGCAAAAGAAATTGAACTTGAAGACGCCCTTGAAAACATGGGTGCGCAAATGGTGAAGGAAGTTGCTTCCAAAACCAATGATCTTGCCGGTGACGGTACTACTACTGCGACTGTACTGGCTCAGGCTATCGTACACGAAGGTCTTAAGAACGTAGCTGCAGGTGCAAACCCAATGGATCTTAAGCGTGGTATCGATAAAGCTGTAGAAGCTATAACAGCCAACCTTCAGGAACAAACCCAAACGGTAGGTGATTCTTCTGAAATGATCAAGCAGGTTGCTTCTATTTCAGCAAATAACGATGAACTAATCGGGGAATTGATTGCTGAAGCTTTTGGAAAAGTAGGAAAAGAAGGAGTTATTACTGTGGAAGAAGCCAAAGGAACCGACACTTATGTGGACGTTGTGGAAGGTATGCAATTCGACAGAGGATACCTTTCCCCTTACTTCGTTACCAACAGCGAAAAAATGACTGCAGACCTTGAAGATCCATATATCCTTATCTATGACAAAAAGATCTCTTCAATGAAAGACCTTCTTCCTGTATTGGAGCCTGTGGCACAATCTGGAAAACCTCTTTTAATCATTGCTGAAGACGTTGACGGGGAAGCCCTTGCAACTTTAGTGGTGAACAAACTTAGAGGATCTTTGAAAATTGCTGCTGTTAAAGCTCCAGGATTTGGAGACAGAAGAAAAGCAATGCTTGAAGATATCGCTATCCTTACCGGTGGTACTGTAATTTCTGAAGAAAGAGGATTTACTTTAGAAAATGCAACTATCGACCAGTTAGGTACCGCAGAAAAAGTAGCAATCGATAAGGACAACACTACTGTTGTAAATGGTGCCGGTGACAACGAAGCTATTAAAGCCCGTGTTAACCAGATCAAGTCTCAAATCGAAACTACTACTTCAGACTATGATAAAGAAAAACTTCAGGAGCGTTTGGCTAAATTAGCCGGTGGTGTTGCCGTACTTTACGTAGGTGCCGCTTCAGAAGTTGAAATGAAAGAGAAGAAAGACCGTGTGGATGATGCACTTCACGCAACCCGTGCGGCTGTGGAAGAAGGAATCGTTGCCGGTGGAGGTGTAGCCCTTGTTCGTGCCAAAGCGGTACTTGCAAACCTTAAACCACTGAATGCAGATGAAGGTACCGGAATCCAGATCGTGAACCGTGCCATTGAAGCTCCACTTAGAACAATTGTTCAGAATGCAGGTGGTGAAGGTTCTGTTGTGATCAACAAGGTATTGGAAGGCGAAGGTAACTATGGTTACGACGCCAAGTCTGAAACTTATGTAGATATGTTGAAAGCCGGAATTATCGATCCTAAGAAAGTAACCAGAGTAGCATTGGAAAATGCAGCATCTGTTGCCGGAATGATCCTTACTACCGAGTGTTCTTTAATTGATATTAAAGAAGACAACGGCGGTGGCGGAATGCCTCCAATGGGTGGCGGTGGAATGCCCGGAATGATGTAGTAAAACAGACCTGAGATCTTAGATATGAGATTTTAGAATGTTTATAATAATTAAGAAAGCCCCGTCTTCAATTGAAAATGGGGCTTTCTTTATTTGTTCCACTTCTGAAAATGTTATAGCAGATTTATTGATTTCAGAACCTGAAAATTATTTCCGCATCGCATTATGAGTTTTTAGAACATTATTGGCCTGCAGAATATGTCTCTCATTGTGATAAACAACTACCCTGAAGGTATCACCCAAACGAAGTTTTATCCATTTAGAAATACTTATGGAAGTTTTTGTGCGGGTAAGGCTAACCTTCTTTGCCTTTTTCAGTAATTCCAGTAGTTTTTGTTGCTGATCCAGAAATCGGTCTATCACTTCTTTATTCAAAATTTTTCCCTTAGGATCCTGATTTCTGAACGTCTTGATTTTCTTCAGCTTCTCCTTTGGCAACATCATTTTGGCAAAGTAATTCCCGAAAACTCCGCTTTTAAATATTTTTTCAGGTTCATATTTGCTCCTCCCTATCCTCTTTTCAATTTCAGGCAGGTAAAAATTTCCGTAATAGTTCAAATGTTCAATGCACTCCAACACATTCCAGCTATCGGGTTCCGTGCGCCAGTTAAGCTCATCCAGGGGCAACATTTTAAATTTTTCAGCCAGGATGTAATTTTGACGCGTACGCTCCTTTAAATCGGCTATAAGTTCTTCAGAAAATATTTTCATTTGTTACCAGACATAAACTATAGAAGCAAATAAGAATTAGTAGCCGCTTCTATAGCTACTTTTGTTTTAAGAAATCAAAAGCACCTTTTCGAAGATTGATATCATATTCCAGATAAGCCTTGAGGCTGGCGAGAAAGTTGGCCCAGCCTTCGGTATTCTGACCCAGCCATTTTATTCCGGCGTCATTCTTCTCCATGGTACCTTCAGTGATTCTAAGCAAGGTGGAATTTCCCGGCATTTCCAGAAAAGTCATCTCCACCAATAAAATATTCTCTTTTGTTCCCTCCCACTGAAATGACAGGTATTCACCGGGAGTTACTTCCACCACTTTAATAGCCGCCCATTCGTCAAATTCCGGAAACTTCCATTCCAGGGCTTTTCCCTCCTCCATCCTGCCGCTGCTCTCTGATATAAAATAATTGGACATCTCATCGGGATCAACAACGGCTTCAAATACTTCTTTTGGAGGTTTGGAGATCTGTAAGGCTGTTTTAATCTGTAGTTCTTTCATCATAGCAGTTTTCGGGAAAACATGATTTATAATTAACTAAGATAAAAAATTTAATACTCAATTTATTTCTGGAAATCAGAAATTTAGATTACTATAAAATACGAGTGCATTTCGTCCACTGGATTTTTACAGCCGAAATTTTCTCAAGTTCCAATCTTTGATCGGGTAGTTTTTTGAATCCGTTTTTTAAATAAAAACTTAATGGAGATTTATATATTTCTCCAGTTTTCTTCTTGTCTCCATTGTGGTCAATCACCCAACCGTTTAATATCTTTTCTTTGCCCTTTGCTAATTTAAGCATTTCGCTACCCAACCCTATTCCCTTTACTTCAGAATGTAAAATTATTGCAAACCATTTTTCCTTATCTCGTATGAAGTCAAAATACCAACCCTTGATGTTTTTGTTTTCATCTATTAACAAAATGTGCGATTGATCTGAAAGATTTTGAAGATAATCTTCAAAATCTGTGAGAGAGGTATAACTCAAATTCTCGGGGTACTCCTTATTCCAAAGCGTGAAAATTGCTTTTTTCTCCTTTTTAGATAGTTTTGTGCGCTTAAGAAATTCCATTTATCTCAGATTCATATTTATCATTTTATTTCTCTTGTTATAAGTTAAACTCTCAATGGTACTTGTAAAAATTAAAGTAAAAACCTGAGTTCGACGTAAGAAAAGTACTTTTTTAGCATGAAAAAAGCAGAAATATAGTTATATTTAAGTAGCTGAACACCAAAA
>JACLAD010013786.1_pt1 | contig 31294 bp, 28 predicted proteins | sample 8027901 | NCBI WGS metagenome assembly JACLAD01 (sample SAMN15725071, study PRJNA655200) | protist metagenome | isolation source: fluorescence activated cell sorting (FACS) single amplified genomes of... | place: Spain: Blaines Bay Microbial Observatory, Mediterranean Sea | collected 2016-07-05 | reverse complement strand
AAACCCTTTGTTCGCGTAAAGTTGGGCATAAGTGTTGACGGAAAAATAGCCTTGCAAAACGGTGTGAGCCAATGGATTACCACTCCAGAAGCCAGACGAGATGTACAACACTATCGCGCACAAAGCTGTGTGGTGTTAACGGGGTCGGGTACAGTGAAGGCCGACAATCCTAGCCTTTTAGTACGCGGGAAAGAGGCGCAGTTTGACGATTATCCCCTTGAACATGTTCGCCAGCCTGCTCGGGTTGTGGTAGACAGTAAAAGCACGCTTAGTAGAGACTTTGCGCTCTTTAATGACGGCAATATGACCTTTACTGCTACGTCTCAGGCTCACCCAGATACGGCAAGCCAGCATTACCTTCAGCTTGATGAAAAAGACGGTAAGCTTGACTTACACGCACTAATGTTGGCATTAGGCGATAAGCAATTTAACGAAGTATGGGTAGAAGCGGGGCCAGGCCTTGCCGGTGCACTCTTGCAAGAAGGGCTGGTGGACGAGCTTATTTGTTACCAAGCGCCTAAGCTATTAGGTGATAAAGGGGTAAGTATGGTCAATTTGCCAGCGTTTACCGCTTTAAATCAATCTATTTCACTTTCACTTATTGAAAATCGTCAGGTGGGTAACGATATTAAGCTTATCTTCCGGCCCGACGTTAGCAACACCTGTCGCTAACGCGACTAAAGAGGAACTTTATGTTTACTGGAATTATTCAAGCGTTAGGCACGATTAAAAAGCTCGATAACCGTGGCAATGATATTCGTCTAACGGTGTCTTCACCTACGCTTGATATGTCTGATGTAGCGCTAGGCGACAGTATCGCTACCAACGGTGTTTGCTTAACAGTCACTGATATGGGGACTGATTATTACTGTGCAGATGTGTCGGCAGAGACGATTAAATTAACTGGCTTTGCACATTACAGCGCAGGCTCAACAGTGAATCTTGAGAAAGCGATGCGTCCAACCGATCGCTTTGGCGGTCACATTGTGTCTGGTCACGTGGACGGCGTTGGTGAAGTTACGCAAATCATTAAACATTCAGACTATGTAGAATTCTGGGTTAAAGCGCCCGAAGCGATTGCCAAATATATTGCTCATAAAGGCAGCATTACGGTTGATGGTATCAGTCTTACCGTTAACGAGGTGAATGGCGCTGAGTTCATGCTTTGGATCATTCCCCATACGTTACAAGAAACGATAATGGGAAGCTATAAAGTAGGTACTGCAGTTAATTTAGAAGTTGATGTTATTGCGCGCTACTTAGAGCGATTAATGCTGGGCGATAAAGCCGCCGAACCACAGAGCAAAGGCATCGATATGGCATTTCTTGCCGAGAACGGATTTTTAAGAAAATAACCCTACAAGAAGCACACAACATGGCATTTAACACTACACAAGAAATAATTGAAGATATCCGCCAAGGTAAAATGGTTATCTTAATGGATGATGAGGACCGAGAGAATGAAGGTGACCTCATCATGGCGGCAGAGCATGTGACGCCTGAAGCCATAAACTTTATGGTTACTCACGCACGGGGCTTGGTATGTTTGCCTATGACGCAAGAGCGTTGTCGTGCGCTAAATCTTCCGTTAATGGTAGATAAAAACGAAGCCCAGTTCTCTACGAACTTTACTGTTTCTATCGAGGCGGCAACGGGTGTAACCACGGGCATTTCAGCGGCAGACCGCGCCACGACAATTAAAGCTGCGGTAGCGAAAGAGGCGAAAGCCACAGACATCGTACAGCCGGGTCATATTTTTCCACTTATTGCTAAAGATGGCGGTGTATTAAACCGTGCGGGTCATACCGAAGCTGGCGTTGATTTACCCCGTTTAGCGGGTTTAGAACCGGCGGGCGTTATTGTAGAAATTCTTAATGAAGACGGCACTATGGCCCGTCGCCCAGAGTTGGAAAAGTTTGCAGCTAAACACAACCTTAAAATTGGTACTATTGCCGATCTAATTGAATACCGTAACCTAAACGAAACGACGATTCAAAAAGTGGCGCAGTGCAACATGCCGACCGAGTATGGTGACTTTGAGTTACATACCTTTAAAGACAGTATTGATAACCAGCTTCACTTTGCCCTTAAGAAAGGTGAGATAAAAGAAGATGAAGCGACGCTTGTGCGTGTACACCTTCACAATACGTTTAGTGATCTTCTTGGCTCTACCCGCGGTATTCATCGCTCAATGACATTAGCAGACGGCATGCGCAAAATCTCAGAAGAAGGTGGAGTGTTAGTGCTATTAGGTAAAGAAGAGCACATCGAAAGCCAGGTACGCCGCTTTGCAGCCGAAGATAGAGGCGAACAACCTGCTGGCGCTGATTGGCAGGGATCGTCGCGCACAATTGGTGTGGGTAGCCAAATTCTTGCGTCTATGGGCGTTCACAAAATGCGTCTTCTTAGCAAGCCAATTAAATATCATGCGCTTTCAGGTTACGGCCTAGAAGTGGTCGAGTACGTGCACGACTAGTGCTTGGGTGTAGAGCACAGCGAAAGTGGAGAGGGAATGCTCGTCGCAAACACGCGGTGAATACATCCCTGTACGCTCCGCCACCGCATCCATGCGGTGGAGGGTTTGCGACCAGCATTCCCTCCCCACATTTGGCTAAGCATAAAGTGGCCGTTTACGAATAGTTGAAGTTAAAGAAACAATCGATTTAGTTTGGGCGCAGTTGTGGTATACTTCGCGCCGTTTTTTCTCGAGGAATGAAACCATGCAGGTAGTTGAAGGTAATATCAGAGCAACCGGTAAGAAGTTTGCTATCGTAGTATCACGCTTTAATAGCTTTGTAGTAGAAAGCTTACTAGAAGGTGCATTAGACACCCTAGAGCGTCACGGTGAAGTAAGTGATGACGATATCACGTTAGTACGCGTTCCTGGTGCTTACGAGTTACCTGTAGTGGCTAAAAAATTAGCCGAGAAAAAGTCATTTGACGCCATTATCGCACTAGGTGCGGTTATTCGTGGTGGCACGCCACACTTTGATTTCGTAGCAGGTGAGAGCAATAAAGGTCTTGCGCAAGTATCACTTGAATACGGTATTCCGGTTTCATTTGGCGTAATCACAACAGATTCAATTGAACAAGCAATCGAGCGTTCAGGTACTAAAGCGGGCAATAAAGGTGCAGAAGCTGCACTGGGCGCGCTTGAAATGGTAAACGTTATCGATGCTGTTGAAAAGCTTTAAGGTAAACATTAAGTGAAAGTTTCAGCTCGTCGTAAAGCCCGTGAACTCGCCTTGCAAGGCGTGTATTCATGGCAAATGAGTCACAACGATATACAGCAGGTTGAACTGGCGCTAGCCACCAGTAACGACATGCAAAAGGTAGACATGGCGTATTTTCAAGCCTTGCTGCGCGGTGTTGCGCATAACGCAAGTAAGCTTGATGCGACGATCAAACCTTATCTTGGCCGTCTGCCTGAAGAGCTAGACGCGATAGAAAAAGCGATCTTGCGCATTGCGACGCTGGAACTGACTGAGCGCATTGATGTACCTTATCGCGTAATTATTAATGAAGCGATTGAGCTCGCTAAGGCATTCGGTGCCGAAGAGAGCCATAAGTTCATTAATGGTGCACTGGATAAAGCAGTGCGCACGTTGCGCAAAGATGAGCGCGACTAACCTTACCATGGCGGCATGGATTGCCGCTGAAAGGGTTTAAAAATTACTGTGAAAGAATTTGATCTTATCGGCCGCTATTTTTCAAACTGCGGCCACAAACGCAAAGACGTTGTTATAGGTATTGGTGATGACTGTGCTGTAACAACGGTTCCTGAAAACCAACAACTCGCCGTTACTACTGATACCCTTGTTGCAGGCGTGCATTTTTTAAAAGATGCGCCAGCGAAATCTGTGGCATACAAAACAGTAGCGGTTAACTTAAGTGATTTGGCTGCAATGGGGGCGGAGCCCGCATGGATAAGCCTGTCACTGTCGCTTCCAGAAGTAGATGAAGCTTGGCTTGATGATTTTGTTGCGGGCCTTTATGAGCTTACCCAGTATTATTCCGTGCAGTTAATCGGCGGTGATACGGTAAAAGGCCCTATGGCAATGACGATTACCGCGCAAGGCTTTATACCACCGGGTTCAGAGCTGACGCGAAGCGGTGCAAAGCCGGGTGACTGGCTTTATGTTACCGGTACGTTAGGCGACGCTGGTGCTGGCTTAGATATTCTACAAAATAAGCTAAGTGTCTCAGGCGAAGCAAAAGAGGTGTTAATTAATCGTCATTACTTTCCAACTCCCCGAGTTGCAGTGGGTACAGCTATTCGTCGTATTGCCACATCATGTATCGATATATCTGATGGCTTGATATCAGATTTAGGTCATATTTTAAAAGCGTCTAATTGTGGCGCAAATGTTCACGTAGAGCGCTTGCCACTTTCTCGGGCGTTAACTAGCGCCGTGTCGCCTGAACAGGCTATCGAATATGCGCTATCTGCTGGAGATGATTACGAGTTGATTTTTACGGTAAGCGAAGAGCAACACGGCAGCCTGGAAACGTCTTTGGCAAGTACAAACGTAAAAGCAACGTGTATCGGGCAATTAACCGGTCACAACGGCAAACTCTCATTACTTAAAAATAATGAGAAGTATACGCCTGTCGCTGCGGCGGGTTACGAGCATAGCTTTTAAGTGCAATCGATTAATTAGACGTGAGACAAAGGAATTTACATGCAGGCTGAATTTCGCGCTAGAGTGAGTATGAAAAATCCGGTCCATTTTCTAGCGTTGGGCTTTGGTAGCGGGCTAATTCCTTTTATGCCTGGGACGTTTGGCTCTCTAGCTGCATTGCCTTTGCTTATCGCCTGTAGCCAAGTATCCATTGTTTCATTTATCGCGCTTACGCTAATATTCTCAGTTGTGGGCATTTACCTTTGCGGTAAGACGGCTGACGATATGCAGGTCCACGACCATGGCTCTATCGTGTGGGATGAAATAGCGGGCATGTTCGTCACGTTTCTATTTGTACCAATTACCGCGTCATCCCTGCTGGTTGGTTTCATTCTATTTAGGCTTTTCGATATTTTAAAGCCTTGGCCAATAGGCATTATTGATAAGCGCCTACACGGTGGTACAGGCATAATGCTAGACGATTTACTGGCTGGCGCCATGGCATGCGGTTGCCTACATTTGCTAATGGTGTTCTGGCCAGCAGCTTTAGCCTTGTTTTAATGCGTTAACATAAAGCTTAACGACTAAGACGTGTAGTAAGCAAAGAAGATATACCCGAGAATTTCTCACAAAAAGCCCGCATGTTTGCGGGCTTTTTCGTGTTTAATTGATGTGGCTCTAACGCTGTTATCCTATTAGCGATTTTGCCGCAGCAATAATACCTTCAGCATCTAAGCCGTGCTCTTTGTACATTTCCTGTTGTGTACCTTGCAGGATAAAGCTATCAGGCAGACCTAACATTTTAACTGCCTTTAGTACGCCGTTTTGCTGCAAGTGTTCTAGTACGGCACTACCAGCACCGCCCATAATACAGCCGTCTTCTAAGGTAATAAGTGCGCTGTGTTCACTGGCTGCTTTTAAAACAGCGTCGCCATCCAATGGCTTGATAAAGCGCATGTCGATAACGGTAGCGTCAATAGCCTCTGCTGCTTCAAGTGCATAGGGCAATAAACAGCCGAAGTTCAAAATAGCAACGCTTTCAGATTTATCTTTCGCGGTTTCTCGACAGGTACGTGATTTACCAATCTCAAGCGCTGTCATGGCTTCATCTGGCGTAACCCCCATGCCTGCCCCGCGAGGGTACCGTACCGCCGCTGGCTTTTGCAGCTTATGGCCAGTGTAGAGCATTTGGCGACACTCATTTTCGTCTGAAGGTGCCATAACGACCATATTTGGAATGCAGCGAAGGAAAGCAATATCAAACGCACCTTGGTGAGTAGGGCCATCGGCACCCACAATACCCGCTCTGTCTATGGCAAATAATACGGGTAAGTCTTGAATTGCCACATCGTGGATAAGCTGATCGTAAGCGCGTTGCAAGAAAGATGAGTAAATCGCAACAACCGCATTCATCCCGTCTTTCGCAAGGCCGGCACCAAAGGTCACTGCATGCTGTTCGGCAATGGCGACATCGAAGTATTGTTCAGGAAAACGCTGAGAAAACTCAACCATGCCTGAACCTTCACGCATAGCAGGCGTCACCGCCATAAGCTTAGGGTCTTGTGCTGCCATATCACACAGCCACTGGCCAAAAATAGCCGAGTAGGTGGGTGCAGAAGGCTTAGACTTAGGCAGTGCGTTGTCTGCCGGGTTGAATTTTGGCACTGCGTGAAATTTTATCGGATCTTCTTCTGCAACGGCGTAGCCTTTACCTTTTTTGGTGACCACGTGTAACAGTTGCGGGCCATCGAAGTTACGCATATTGCGAAGGGTATCTACAACAGCATTGACGTCGTGACCGTCGATAGGGCCTATATAGTTAAAGCCCAGCTCTTCGAAGATAGTACCAGGCACGACCATGCCTTTAAGGTGCTCTTCTGCACGGCTGGCAAACTCTTTAATAGGCGGTACGTTACTAAGCAGTTTTTTACCGCCATCGCGAATGGAGTTGAAAAAGTTTCCTGTCAGCAAACGCGCTAGGTGGCTATTCAGTGCACCTACGTTCTCAGAGATAGACATTTCGTTGTCGTTGAGCACCACCACCATATCTTTTTTGATATCGCCTGCATGGTTAAGTGCTTCAAACGCCATACCCGCTGTCATCGCGCCATCGCCAATGACCGATACCACTTTTCTGTCTTTACCTTCCTTTTCTGCGGCTACCGCCATGCCGAGTGCAGCGCTAATCGATGTAGACGAGTGGCCAACAGCAAAGGTGTCGTATTCACTTTCCGGCGGCCACGGAAACGGATGTAAACCGTTTTTCTGGCGAATGGTACTCATGCGCTCAGCACGGCCGGTCAAAATTTTGTGTGGATAGGCTTGATGGCCCACGTCCCACAACAAACGGTCAAAGGGGGTGTTGTATACATAGTGCAGTGCGACAGTAAGCTCTACTGTGCCTAAACCTGAGGCAAAGTGCCCGCTGGTTTGACTTACGCTATTAAGTAAGTACTCACGTAACTCGTCGGCGAGCTCGCGTAATTTGTCTTGAGGCAGCTGCCTCAACTTATCAGGTGTTTGCGCAAGCGCAAGCGTTGGGTAATGTTGGAGATCTAAACTCATGTACTTATTATCTTTTTCAACATGGCGCGTGGCTAATGGTCGCGTTTTACCAAAAGCTCGCTAAACGCAATTAAACTGTCTGTATTGTAGGGCAAACGCGCCAATGCTTGAAGTGCATTATCATGAAGCATTTCTAATTCACGCTTGGCGCCTTCCATACCAAGTTTGGCCGGAAATGTATTTTTCCCTAACGCTTCGTCAGACCCTGCGGGTTTCCCTAATTTTTCGCTGCTGCCAACCACATCCAAGATGTCATCTTGAACTTGAAACGCCAACCCGATATCTGCAGCGTAAGCCATCAAATCAACTTTTGCCTCTGGCAATAAATCTTCACTTACTATAGCCACCATTTCAACACAGGCGCGCAGTAAAGCCCCGGTTTTCAACTTGTGCAGCCGTTTTAATTCATCAAGAGAAATACTTTCGCCAGTACTGGCCAAATCGATGGCTTGACCGCCACACATGCCCACATAGCCGGCACTTTTAGCTAACACAGATAATAGCTGAGGGCGTTTGGCTTCAGCGTAGGTGCTCAACGGTGCATCGGCTAATACGGTAAATGCAAGTGCTTGTAATGCATCACCTGCCAATATCGCTGTTGCTTCATCGAAGGCGATGTGACAGGTAGGCATACCGCGACGCAAGTCATCATCATCCATGGCCGGTAAATCGTCATGAACGAGAGAATAGGCATGTACGCATTCAATGGCCATACTAATAGCCATTTGGTCCGTTTTAGGGACGTCTAGCGTATTTCCTACAACTTGCACTAGCAGCGGACGCATGCGTTTGCCACCAGCAAGCAGCGCGTGACGCATAGCGTCTTTCAGGCGCGGTGCGTAATCCGGTAGTTCATCAATCAGAGTAAGAAGAGATGCATCAGTTTGCTGTTTAACTTGCTGATGCAAAGCAGAAAAATTCATAGGTTGCCTGTAATGTAAAAATGAACAAATTAGGGTTGTTCACTTTCAGGTAGAGTGTGAAGGGTGTCTTCGCCTTGTTCACTAAGCAATATCTTTACTTTTTGTTCGGCGTTTTCAAGAGATTGTTGACCTTGACGAGAGAGGGCGATGCCTCGTTCGAACTTTTCTAGTGCTTTATTTAGCGGCAGATCACCGTTTTCCATTTCGTTAACGATGGCTTCTAACTCTGATAACGTTTCTTCGAAAGACGCGGATACTTTTTCTGTCGTCATAAAAACACTCATTTTAATGGCCAAAATACGTATACCGCGCACATTAACCGAGGGTCGCACAGGGGTCAAATGGTTTGTCTCTATATCGCCCATATCACCGGTATATCGCTTTTTTTTCATGCAGTACAAAAAGCAGTATTTAACCATTTTGTGCTATATTCCATGCTACTGCTAGGTGTCTTTTTTCTTTAGCGTGCTAACGTAACGCTAGAATAAACGCTTTAGGCATATAAACTCGATAATGAAATAGGGTTATAGAAGGTGTAGCTAGCGTATTTAACGCCACCTACACTTCATAAAAAACAAATAAATGTGATATTTTTCAATAATGTCGTTTTAGTATTTCTATCTATTGCCGATAGAATATTGTACATCAACAGCACTGACTGCGCATAAATGGGGAAGAGTGAGTGGATTTAGCAACCGTCATAGGTATGTTGGGCGCCATTGGTTTCATAGTTATGGCTATGATCTTAGGCGGCAGCTTGGGCATGTTCATCGACGTCCAGTCAATACTTATCGTATTCGGGGGGACCTTATTCGTTGTTTTGTCACAATTTACGTTAGGTCAGTTTTTTGGCGCAGGTAAAATTGCAGGCAAGGCCTTCATGTTCAAAATTGAATCGCCTGAAGAGCTTATTGAGAAAATTGTTGAAATGGCAGATGCCGCGCGAAAAGGTGGCTTCCTTGCGCTAGAAGAGGCGGAAATTTCAAACGAATTTATGCAAAAAGGCGTCGATATGCTGGTCGACGGCCATGATATTGAAGTAGTCAGAGAGACTCTCGCTAAAGATATTTCAATGACTTCCGAACGCCATGATTTTGGTGCTTCATTTTTCAAAGGCATGGGTGATATTGCACCGGCAATGGGAATGATTGGTACACTGATCGGCTTGGTAGCCATGCTCTCTAATATGGATGACCCAAAAGCAATTGGGCCCGCGATGGCGGTTGCACTACTTACCACGCTTTACGGTGCTTTCTTTGCCAATGTTATATGTTTGCCAATTGCATTTAAATTGTCAGTGCGCGCCGGCGAGGAAAAGCTAAACCAGAGCCTTGTTCTTGACGGAATAGTCGGTATCGCAGATGGTCAGAACCCTCGGGTGATAGAGGGAGTACTAAAGAATTACCTTGCGGCGAGTAAACGCGGAAGCGCAGAGGAAGAGTAATGGCTGAAGAAGAATGCCCAAAATGCCCCCCCGAGGGGCTGCCAGCTTGGATGGGAACCTTCGCTGACTTGATGTCATTGCTTATGTGCTTTTTCGTACTTCTGCTCTCATTTTCTGAAATGGACGTACTTAAGTTTAAACAGATAGCGGGCTCAATGAAGTTCGCTTTCGGCGTACAGAACAAAATTGAAGTAAAGGATATTCCCAAGGGAACAAGCGTTATTGCTATGGAATTCCGTCCGGGTAAACCTGATCCTACGCCTATTGAATCTATTCAGCAGCAAACCAATGAAATGACACAACAGATGCTAGAGTTCCAGGCCGGAAATGAGGACTCAGCGGGCGGTCGTCAGAAGCAGCGCGGCGAACAGCGGGGCGGTCAATCGCAACAAACCGCAACCCAGTCGTCCTCTTCGGCAGAACAGAGCACTGATCAGTCGCAAATGGCTGAATTGATGAAGAAAGTGGCGCAACAGTTAGAAAAACAAATTTTAGATGGCTCAGTTGAAATGGAGTCACTAGGTCAGCAGCTTACTATTCGAATTCGTGAGAACGGTTCGTTTTCAGCGGGCTCAGCTTTCTTACAGCCGCAGTTTCAGCCCGTTTTAAGAAAAATCGGTACGCTACTCGCTGATGTGCCGGGAGAAATTGAAATTTCAGGGCACAGCGATGGTCAGCATATTGCCAATGAGCTATATCGCTCAAACTGGGACTTATCTTCACAACGTGCAGTTGCCGTGGCAGAAGCCATGCGTACAGCCCCTGGCTTTGATGAAAGCCGCATGTCGGTAGTAGGAAAAGCCGATACTGCCCCTATTGTGGAAAACGCAACCACATCCGCCGACAGGGCGAAAAATCGTCGGGTTGAAATAAACATTAATCAGGGTAAGCCAATGATATCTAAACCGATATCAGTGGTGGATGAGTAGGCGTTAGTGCGTGGTGTCGTTACTCGTTATGAATAAGGGTTAAATATAAACAACAACGGCGCTGAATTCAGCGCCGCTTTATTGTTTTGCTGTACTAAACAAGCAACTGCACTAAACCCGAGCGAGTTCTTCTCTACAGTGTGGCTTAGAAATGACAAGCTGAACCGTGCTAATCGTTCTTTCTAAAAAACCGCCTTCACAGTATTTTAGATAGTAGGTCCACATACGCATAAAGCGCTCATCGTAGCCGTCGTTTAATAATTCGTCTTTGGCTGATATAAACGCCTCATACCAATGATTTAGCGTTTTCGCGTAGTCAACGCCAATGTCGTGAAGGTCGCGAATCATCATATTGGTATACTTTTTAAGATGCGCATTTAATTGATGCTGAGATGGTAAAAAACCGCCGGGGAATATGTATTTTTGAATGAAATCTACGCTGTCTGCGTAGCTATCGTAGCGTCTGTCATCAATAGTGATGGACTGAAGGAGCATCAGACCATCGTCTTTTAAAAGCGATGAACACTTTTCAAAGAAGTTACCTAAGTATTGTTTACCCACGGCCTCTATCATTTCGATAGACACAAGTTTGTCGTATTTTCCTTCCAACAAACGGTAATCTTTCTTGAGCAGAGTAACCTTGTCTTCCAGCCCCTCTTTCGCAATCCAGTTCTTTGCCCAGGCATGCTGCTCTTCTGATATGGTAGTGGTGGTAACCTTACATCCATAATGCTTAGCAGCATAAACGGCAAGGCCGCCCCACCCAGTGCCGATTTCGACAAGATGGTCGCTCTCATTTAACTGCAATTTATCGCAAATGGCTTTTAGCTTATAATTTTGCGCTTCATTTAATGATGCATTTGGGTCGGGGTAAATCGCCGACGAATACATCATGGTAGGGTCTAAAAAACGGGTATATAGCTTATTGCCTAAATCGTAGTGGGCTTCAATATTTCTTTTAGCTTGGTCTGTGGTGTTTCGACGAGCAAAATGTTGAAGCTTATTAACAGGCATGGTGAGCCACTTAAATTTATTCTCCCACTCATCAAGAGTAGGCAAGTTTCTGGCAAAAATTCTCACTACTGCCGTTACGTCATCGCTGTCCCATAAGTCATCCATGTAGGCTTCGCCTGCGCCAACACTGCCTCCAAGCAGAAGACGACGGTAGGCCTTAACATCTTTAATATTTACCGTTGCCCGTAAATCGTCATTTTCTGTGCCAAACTTGGCGATATCGTCGCCATTTTCTTGAATAGTTAAGCTACCAAAAGGCAGTTGCTTTAAGCATTGTAAGAATAAGCTTCTACATGCTTTATCTACAAAAGAGACCTCTGAAGTGGTCATGAGTACAGATTCACCGAAAGACATTGTTATTGTTCCTGACTTTTTTTTGGGTGTGTATACAGCGGCGTTCGTTTAAGCAGCAATTTAAGCGCATGCCAATAAATTCCGGCCATAGTTTTTAGTGTCATACTGGGTATACGTTTAAGTGCTGTAGATAGATTCGCATTATCTAAAGTAAATTTTGTTAAGTTAATGCCAGCGCTAAATTCTTTGTCCTCTCTTACGCAGTCCATCGCAAGAGAAAGTCTCGTTGAGGGTTGGGAGATTGACCATTGGTAAGTCATGTCCATTGGGTTAAACGGGGAAACGTGGAAAGCTTTAGGGGTATCGTCCTGTGTTGCTAGATTTACCAGATAATGGTGTCGCTCGTTCCATGGCGTGTTGCTTACCTCGGCTAATAAATGAGTGAACGTACCTTCTTTATTGCGTAAATAATAGAAATTGACGGGGCTGAAATATAGCCCCCACATGCGAAGTTGTCCAAGCATGAATACGTCGCCTTCAAGGCGCGTCCCGCCATTTAACTCACTCATCCTGTCAAGCACTGCTTGGTTCAGGGGTATTGATGGGGCGCCTAAATAGTCTTCACGCTTAAAACGCACTCTGGCTTTCTTTTTTGCTGAAAAGTGCTTAAGCGTATTTGATAAGGTTTCGAGTTCGCCGCGCTCTAGCTTTAGCCAAAACAAATAGATATCGTAGTCGAACTTGTGCTGAGTGGGCATAAAACGCTGATGGTAAACTTTACCCTTATAAATTGCGCTTTCAATCACAAGGTTTCACCAAAGCGTTCGCAAACATCAAGCGCGCTTTTTACACCGTCTTCATGAAAGCCGTTGTACCAATAAGCCCCGCAAAAATGAAGGTTATCGACACCGCAAATTTCGTTTCTTCTTTGCTGAGCCTTAACCATGCTGGCGCTGAACTGCGGGTGGGCGTATTGATAGCTCCCCAATATACTGGCGCGGTCAATTTCTGGCGTATTATTCAGTGTTACACAGTAGGTGTTTTTAGCTTCTAACCGCTGAAGAATGTTCATGTCGTAGGTCACAGATGCCGGGCGTTGCTCTTCTGTTGCATCTTCTTTTAGCCGGTAATTCCAGCTAGCCCATGCAAGCTTTCTTTTAGGAAGCTGAGAAACGTCTTTGTGCATAACGACATCGTTATCCGCGTAAGGAATACTGCCGAGTATCTCTTTATGAGGTGCTGAAGGGGCCTCAAGCATCTTTAATGCCTGATCACTGTGGCACGCGAAGACAACGTGGTCATAGCTTAAACGTTCACCGTTAGCGTCGGTGACTTCCCATGAATCTGTCATCTTTGCAACAGATACCACGGCCGATGATAATTTTATTTTCGATTTGAAGGGCGCTATCAAAGGAGGGATGTACTGGCTAGACCCACCTTTTATTGTGTACCACTGCGGGCGGTCGGTAATATTGAGCAAGCCGTGGTTATTGAAAAACTGTAAGAAAAAAGTCAGCGGAAACTTACGGGTTTGCTCCAAGCTGCTAGACCAAATAGCCGCGCACATAGGTAAAATGTAATAGCGTGCAAAGTCATCACTAAGGCCTAATTCTTTGATAATGTCTTCAAGGGTAAGGGATGAAGTGTCGCGCTTTTCTGCAACCATGGCCTTACACGCTTTATTAAATGTAAGGATGTCTTTAACAATGCGCCAAAACTTCGGCCTCAAAATGTTGCGCCGTTGCGCAAACAAGCTGTTTAAATTATTGCCGTTGTACTCAAGGTTGGCCTTTTTGCTCATCACAGAGAAACTCATTTCTGTGGGCTGGTACGGTACATTAAGCTGTGTCATCAGCTTTATGAAATTAGGGTAGGTCCAGTCGTTAAAAACGATAAAACCCGTATCGATATTGTGTTCTTCACCCTCATCAATAATTGTTTTCGTAGCTGTATGGCCTCCAATATAGTCATTGGCTTCGTAAACGGTGATGTTATGCTGTTTATTTAAAAGGTGAGCGCAGGTAAGCCCTGAAATTCCTGTACCTATAACGGCAACTCTATTTGTCATTCTATTGTCTCTTATTGTTTTTCTCTCATCGCCAGCGATAAGCGCTTTTGTAGCGGGGTAGGCAGTACGTGCATTAGACGAAGAATAAAGCCAAACGCCCGAGGGAAGAATACCGACTGCTTATTGCTTTCTATTCCTTTAAGCATAGCTTCTGCGGCTTCTTCTGCACTAATTTTCATTGGCATTTCAAAGTCATTTTTGTCAGTTAATGGGGTTTCAACGAATCCAGGAGACACGGCCTGCACTTTAACGCCTTTATCATGAAGGTCGACTTCAAGTGACTTGGTAAAGTAATGCAGCGCCGCTTTACTTGAACCGTATGCTTGCGTTTTAGTAAATGGAAGTAGTCTTGCCATGCTATCCACTATGACCAGCTTATCGCCTTTCTTAAACCGGGGTAACAGAGCATCTACACAATGAACCACGCCGAAAAAGTTTGGCTCGAAAACGCGGCGGAACATGTCGGGCTCGAAGCTATCGATATCAACATACTCACACGTACCTGCGTTCAGCACGGCAATATCAAACTTTACCGTTGCTAATGCGCGGCGAGCATCCTCTAGGTCGGTTACATCAAATTGACAAGCCTCGATGTTGCTGTAGCGACTCAGCTCATTTAACGTCTCTTCATTGCGACCGCACGCAATAACTCGGTAACCTTGATTAGCGGCGTGGGTGGCTAATGCTTTGCCAATACCTGAGGTTGCTCCAGTAATAAGAATTGATTTCACGATGCCAGCTTCCCTTTAATCTTTTTAATTACAAAACCTAAGATGGGTACGTGCTCATAAACCATTTCGCCCAAGTCGTAATAATCTTTGTGATAAATGATGGTGTCGTTAACCACGCCGAGTTGGGTCGTGCCGTCTAGGGTTATATGCTTACTGTTATTTTTAAGCGTCAGCCTCATCGTCCAGTTCACAACGTGGGTTACTTTGGACCTGCTGTCTTTTTCTTTTGAACAGACAAAAACGTCAGCGATATCAAACTTACAGCTTTGCGCTTGCGTCAACAAATTAGAAAAGTAACTTTTGACTTCGCCGATACCTTGGTGCGTAGTGATAGGATCGATGAAAACGATATCTTTTCCATAGACGCTTTCTAAGTCGTCTGGCGATATCTGACATATATCCGTGTAAATCTTACAAAAGCGGGAAATAACGTCCATACCCCTTCCTCTCGCTAAATTACTGATGAATGACCACAGGCAAATTCGTTAACAGTGTTTAGGTCTTAAATGAGATTAACTTTTAATCTAATCGCAAGTGGCTGATCTAATGTTTAATAATATTGCTAGTAAGGAATTAACTTACAGTAGTTTCCGTTGATAAGATCATGTTTTACAACCTGCCTGTGAAAATATTTCCCATTCGATCCTATTTGTACTCACTTGCGTAATGAATTTCGTGTTTTCGGATGTGATAAATATGAGTGTAGAACGTTTTCCATTGTTTCCTTTGTCCGCCCACCTTCTACCCGAAGGCAGAATGGCGCTGCGAATTTTTGAGCCGCGATATGTACGCATGGTTAAGCAGGCATGTGCCGAAAATAAAGGCTTTGTGATGTGTATGCTAAATGCAAATGGCGACAAGGATAAGAATCAGCATATCCATAAAATAGGGACGTACGCGCAGGTTGTAGACTTCGATATGCTCGATGATGGGTTGCTTGGCATAAAGGTTGCTGGTTCTCACTTAGTTGAGGTAAATAGCATCGAAGTTGAAAAAGACGGTCTTCGCACAGGAAACTGCAAAGCATTACCGCCTTGGCAGTGTGACTTAGCCCCTCAACAAATAGCGCCTATGGATGAGCGACTTAAAGAAATATTTGGAAATTACGAAGAGCTAGCAGCGCTCTATGAAACACCGAAGTTTGATTGCCCTAATTGGGTGTTAAACCGCTGGTTAGAGTTGCTTCCTGTTGATGGCTCGCAAAAGCAGCATTTTCTTGAACAGCGAGAGTGTACAAGTTTACTTAACTATCTCTCTGCCTTGATTGCATAGCTCAAAATGAATGAAGAGTTTCATTACAAAATCGTAATCCAATATTTGCGAATTTCGCGAACGTTTTAAGTCATTAAGCCGTAGAATGTCACAACCAAAACGGAAAAGCGGACGAATCTTATGTTAGTTGGAATTCCTTTGGAACAAAGTAACAGCACAATCAAACCTAAAGAGTGTGCTACTGAAATGTCTGATTACCTAGTCGCGGTTGCAGATGCTCGATGCAAGCGTTCATTTGCTCGAGTGTTCAACTATTTTGCCCCACGTTTGCGCTCTTATGCCCTTAAGCAGATGGGGAACGAAGCACTAGCAATGGAGCTTGTACAAGACACCATGTCAAACGTTTGGCAAAAAGCGCATTTGTTTAATGCTGAGAAAGGCTCGCCTTCTACGTGGATTTTCACTATTGCACGTAACATACGGTTTGACATGTTACGCAAGCTTCAAAATAGAAAAGAGGACGTGTGCTCTGACGACCTGTGGCCTGTGTTATGTGAGCAGACGGCAGATGCGAATGAGGCGCCACTTGACGAGCAAGTCACTCTAGAGCAAATTGGCTATATGTTTGAATCACTTCCGGTTAAACAAAAGGCGGTGGTAGAAGCTATCTATATTGACGGCAAATCTCAGCAAGAAGTCGCTGACGAACTTTCTATTCCCTTAGGTACAGTAAAGTCAAGAACTCGCTTAGCGCTTCAACGATTAAAGGTCATGTTAAACGATAATGATTAGGTTTCACCCAAGTGCCCGACAACTGTCAGACTTTGTTGAGGGCACATTGTCACCCGCAATATCATTGATGGTCTCAGCACATTGCGATATGTGCGAGAAGTGTCAGCGTTTTGTTGAGGTCGAAACAGAACGTCTTGCTAAGGATCTCGTATCTGGCGCAGGTGTAGGTGACAAGTTAGAGGTATCGTTTCAATTAGATGAGATGCTCTCTCAGATTACTCAACTTCCTAAAGCACCGCAAATCGAATCAAAAGCAATCAAAGCTAACAACGCTGTTGCTTCACCACGCAATCAAGAAGCGAACATCAGTCAGCGCAAGGCTACGAATGCGATAGAGCTAGACGGAAGAGTCTTTACGCTACCCAGAACGTTACATCGCTATATCGATAAGACGGGAAATTGGTCGAGTCTAGTTGGAAAGCTATGGCAAGCGCCCGTAGATTTAGGTAACCAAGGCGTTGCGAACTTCATTTTTATGGGGCGGGGCGGAAGCGTACCAGAACATACCCACCGCGGCACCGAATACACGCTAGTTATCGACGGAGAATTCAGTGACGGCTTAAATCGCTACGATACTGGGGATTTTATTTTCATGGATGGAGAGAAAACTCACACGCCAAAGTCTGAAGACAAAGACGGGTGTCTTGTTTTTAGTATCGTCGACCAGCCACTCCATTTTACGTCTGGTTTGGCGAGATTGTTAAACCCCTTTAGCCACCTGTTTTTCAGATAGAGTAGGTTATCCGTGCGGGCTTACATAAAAGTAGCCTCGATAAGGTAAAATGAATAGTTAATACCAAACAACAAAAAACGCACCTAGGTGCGTTTTTTAGTTTCTGGTGTTAGCAACTCTGCTTAACTAATAAATTCGCTATCAGGGTAGTTAAGCTTTAACGTCTTCATCGCATTATCACGCAGCTCTTTAAGCCCCAATTGTTCGTAACTTGAAACCATGATTTCAAGCGCCTGTTGAACCTGTGTAGTATTGGGGAAATGTTCAATCACGTAACGGCCGCGATTAGCGGCGGCAACGTACGCTTGGCGTCTCATATAGAAGCGAGCAATTGCTATTTCATATCGAGCCAAACGATCTTTAATGTGTACCATACGCTGTTTAGCGTCAGCGGCGTACTTGCTATCTGGGTACTGCTGAATCAATCTGCGAAAATCTTCAAACGCTTGGCGAGACTTCGATGGATCTCTGTCCGTACGATCGATATTCATTAGCTCTTGGAAAAGATTGCTATCAGATTCCATGTTAGTTAAGCCACGCATATAGTAAGCGTAGTCAACATCTGAATGGTTTGGATTCAAGCGAATAAATCTATCGATAGTGGCGAGAGTTTCTTCGTTCTTACCCGATTTATAGTAGCTATAGATAAGGTCTAGCTGTACTTGGTGCGATAGAGGACCAAACGGGTAGCGCGAGTCTAATGCGCTGAGGGTTTGCGCGGCAGCACTAAAGTTCCCGACTTCCATGCTTTGCTTCGCTCTGTCATACAGTTGCTGTGCACCCATGTTAGCTAAAACGGCTTTCTCTTCTTTATCCGAAGAGCTACATCCTGCGACAGATACCATAGCACCAAGTAAAACGGGTGCCAGTAGACGAAATGATTTCATAATAATTCTATTTTCCTGCTAAACAGTTTTAATACTTCGCTGTCTAAGCCCATGTGTTAAACAACAACACTTTAATTGCATTCTAACGTACTAACGATGAGAAAAACCATACAAAAACGTAAACAAGGCAGTGTACAGCGTGAATCCTTGTTATAATACCCTTTTTTAGACGTAATCAATGGTGTTATGACACAGTCGCCGAACACAATACAATTAGAAGCTTCAACGGAAGCTGCGCATTTTGGTTTACGGTTAGATCAGGTTTTAGCTGATTTGTTCCCAGAATATTCGCGTTCTAAGTTAAAAACTTGGATTCAAGACGGAAATGTCTCTGTGAATGGGGAGGTAATAACCGTTCCTCGTCATAAAATGCAAATGGACGAGCTGGTTACAGTGCAAGCAGAAATGGATGTGCAAGTAACCAGCGAAGCACAAAATATCGCATTGGACATTGTTTATGAAGATGAGCATATTCTTGTCATCAATAAACCTGCTGATTTAGTCGTGCATCCTGGCGCGGGAAATCCAAGCGGTACAGTGCTTAATGCATTGCTAAATCACTATCCTGAAATTGACAAAGTTCCCCGTGCAGGCATTGTCCACCGTCTTGACAAAGACACCACAGGCTTGATGGTAGTGGCAAAAACAATACCTGCGCAAACGCACCTTGTTGACCAACTACAACGCCGCGAGATGAGCCGTGAATATGAAGCCATTGCTCTAGGCACTATGGTTGCGGGCGGTATTGTAGATGAACCTATTGGCAGACATGCTACAAAACGCACGCACATGGCAGTTCGCGAAATGGGCAAACCTGCAATTACGCACTTTCGCGTTATAGAAAAGTTTAGAGCTTACACCCATTTGCGCTTAAAACTTGAGACCGGACGCACCCACCAGATTCGCGTTCACATGGCGCATATAAAGCATCCATTATTGGGTGATCAAGTGTATGGTGGAAGACCGCGCTTACCTAAAGGTGCATCTGAAGATTTTATTGGGGTACTTCGCGGCTTCCAGCGCCAAGCACTTCACGCAGCGCAGTTGTCGCTTTTCCACCCAGAGACAGAAGAGTGGATGACGTGGAAGGCGCCTTTACCGCAAGACATGCAAGATTTGCTTAAGGCCGTTAAAAAAGACACTGAAGACAATCCTCAGGATATGCTTTAGCGAGTATTTAGACCTATGGTACCGACGAGAGCGAACGCTTCTAAAGTTTCGACACTTGAGTTGATTGAACCTGCGTGGGCATGCCCGCCTAACATCGAGGCATACACGACCACGAGAATTGGCGGCGCGAGCCTAGGCGAGTTCGCAGGGTTAAATGTGGGGAGTCATGTGGGCGATGACTTGCTTTTGGTGAAAGCCAACAGGCGTCTTTTGCCCCATAGCGATAAAATTACCTGGCTAGAGCAAATTCACAGTAACCGTGTCGTTGCTTTACCTAGTGTAGATACCACAGCTGACGCGGCTTATTCCGCATCTAAGTCACATTTTTGTGCAGTAATGACCGCAGACTGTGTGCCTATATTGCTTTGTGACAAACAAGGCCGCGAAGTGGCTGCGGTACACGCCGGTTGGAAGGGGCTGGAATCGAATATTATCAGCAATGCAATTGCGCACTTTCGTGCTTCACCGGCAGACGTTATAGCGTGGATTGGCCCTGCTATTAGCGGCCCTTGCTATGAAGTGGACGCCGAGCTAGGCCGCAGGTTTTCCCATATTGACGGTGCTGTAGCGCCCAGTGACCAACCCGGTAAATACTTATTAGATTTACCGCTGGTGGCGCAAGTTCAACTAGAACAGGCTGGGGTAAAAAGTGTGACGCAAAGTCATTTTTGTACCTATTCAGACGAACATCGCTTTTATTCTCATCGCAGAGCTACCCATCAGCATAAGCGCACCACCGGAAGGATGGTTAGTGTTATCGGTATACGCTAACTCACTGGTGCTGCGATTTTTTTCACAGGTTTAGTTTCAAACTGCGTTAATGTTTGCGCTACATCAAATTCATTGCATTAATTGTTATCATTTGGACTAACTTTTCATTCTCATACTTGAATAGCAAATCACCAGCCTACATAAATAGAACATAACAATTGTTTCATCTATTAGGTTGAGATTATGAGATTAGATAGATTTACCAGCAAATTTCAGCTCGCTATATCCGATGCTCAATCACTCGCATTGGGGCGCGACCACCAATATATTGAACCGGTACACTTGATGACGGCTATGCTTAATCAGCAAGGCGGCTCAGTGCGACCATTGCTCGATCAAGCTAATATCAATGTTAACGCGTTACGTTCTGCACTGAGTCAAGCAATTGAGCGCTTGCCACGAATTGAAGGCATCGGTGGCGATGTGCAGTTAAGCAAAGACAGCGGCATATTACTAAATTTTTGCGACAAAATAGCGCAGCAGCGAAAAGATGAATATATCACTTCTGAAATCTTTGTACTTGCTGCCCTTGAAGACAAAGGGCGGTTGGGTGAAATTCTCAAGAGCTTAAATATTACCAAAGATGCTATTGAAAGCGCGATAGACGATATGCGCGGTGGTCAAAAAGTAACGGACCCTAATGCCGAAGACGTCCGCCAAGCATTAGAAAAATATACAACCGATTTAACCGAACGCGCAGAGCAGGGCAAGCTTGACCCTGTCATTGGTCGCGACGATGAAATTCGCCGAACTGTTCAGGTACTGCAGCGTAGAACAAAAAATAACCCCGTGCTTATTGGTGAGCCTGGCGTAGGTAAAACTGCCATTGTTGAAGGCCTCGCACAGCGTATTATCAATGGCGAAGTGCCCGAAGGACTTAAAAACAAGCGCGTACTTTCCCTAGATATGGGGGCACTCGTCGCTGGTGCCAAATATCGCGGCGAGTTCGAAGAAAGGTTGAAAGCGGTGCTAAATGAACTTGCCAAAGAAGAAGGCCGCGTTATTTTATTCGTTGATGAACTGCACACCATGGTAGGAGCAGGGAAGGGCGATGGCGCTATGGACGCAGGCAATATGCTTAAGCCAGCATTAGCCCGCGGTGAACTTCACTGCGTAGGCGCCACCACGCTGGATGAATATCGCCAATATATCGAAAAAGATGCAGCCCTTGAGCGACGCTTCCAAAAAGTATTGGTAGAAGAGCCTAGCGTTGAAGATACTATCGCTATATTGCGAGGTCTAAAAGAGCGCTATGAACTCCATCACTCTGTGGATATTACCGACCCAGCCATTGTAGCGGCGGCAAGTTTATCTCATCGTTATATTAGTGATCGCCAGCTTCCAGACAAGGCAATTGACCTTATCGATGAGGCGGCATCGAGTATACGCTTACAGATCGACTCTAAGCCAGAAGATATGGACCGTTTAGAGCGCCGTATTATACAGCTAAAATTGGAAGAACAGGCGCTTGCAAAAGAAACCGATGATGCCAGCCATAAACGCCTGGAGATGATTGAACTAGAGCGTGAGCAAGCTGAGACTAAATACGTTGAACTTGAAAAAGTATGGCTAGATGAAAAAGATGCGATGCAAGGAACGCAAACCATAAAAGGTGAGCTAGAGCAGGCAAAACTTGATTTAGAAATCGCGCGAAGAGCCTCTGATCTCAACCGCATGTCTGAACTTCAATATGGACGTATACCGGAATTAGAAGCAAAGCTAGAACAGGCTGCGGAAAACGAGACTCGCGAAACCATATTGCTTAAAAACAAAGTAACCGACGTTGAAATTGCCGATGTACTTTCTCGGTGGACCGGCATTCCTGTGGCCAGAATGCTAGAAGGAGAGCGCGAGAAGTTATTGCGCATGGAAGATGTGCTGCACAAGCGGGTGGTTGGTCAAGAAGAAGCCGTTCAATCAGTTTCTAATGCAATTCGTCGCTCACGTGCTGGACTCGCTGACCCGAATCGCCCCATTGGTTCGTTCCTATTTTTAGGGCCAACTGGCGTTGGTAAGACTGAGCTGTGCAAAGCTTTGGCTGGCTTTATGTTCGACACTGAAGATGCCATGATACGGATAGATATGTCGGAATTCATGGAGAAGCATTCGGTTGCGCGGCTTGTTGGTGCACCTCCAGGTTACGTCGGGTATGAGGAAGGTGGCTACTTAACAGAAGCGGTACGTCGCAAACCTTATTCGGTTATTCTACTCGATGAAGTGGAAAAGGCGCACCCTGATGTTTTCAATATTCTGTTACAGGTGCTTGATGACGGAAGGCTTACAGATGGGCAAGGTCGCACAGTAGACTTTAAAAATACGGTCGTGATCATGACCTCTAACTTAGGTTCAGACATCATTCAAGATAAGCACAATGAAAGCCAGTACGACGAAATGAAGGGAATGGTAATGAATGTTGTAGGGCAACATTTCAGACCTGAGTTCATTAACCGTGTGGATGACATTGTGGTATTCCACCCACTAGGGAAAGAGCAAATTAAGTCTATTGCTAAAATTCAGCTCGCTTCTCTAAGGGCCAGATTGGCAGACAAAGGTTACAAACTTACTCTGTCTGCTGCGGCAATGGATAAGCTGGCTGAAGCGGGCTTTGACCCTGTATTTGGCGCTCGACCGCTTAAGCGCGCTATTCAAGTGCAGGTGGAAAATCCGCTCGCCCATCAGCTGCTTGCTGGTGAGCTGATACCCGAATCGACCGTTCGAATAGATGCAGACGAGAGCGGGCTCTTTATAGTTAGCAACTAAAAGAAGACGTATTAATCATTACAAAGGCACTTCACTCCAGTGCCTTTTTTATTGCTTTGGTATAACCTTTTCCTTTAGTTTACAGGGAGAAAAAATCTTGTGATGAGTTTTAGGAGTTAAGCATGCAATCAGCCCCAATTATTAACGCATTTAAACGCGTGCTCGGGGAAAGTAATATTGCTGTGGGGCAGCGCCAAACAGAACACTATCGCAAAGGGTGGCGCTCTGGTGAAGGTGAGGCATTAGCCGTCCTTTTTCCGCATACGCTAATGCAGTATTGGGAAGCGCTCAAAGTTTGCGTTGAGTATAATTGTATTATCATCATGCAGGCCGCGAAAACGGGGTTAACAGAAGGCTCTACGCCAAGCGGTGAGGATTACGACAGGCCAGTAGTGGTTATTAATACTTTAGCCATGGATGACATCGTGTTGCTAAACAAAGGAAAGCAGGTTTTAAGTTTTCCTGGAGCAACGTTATTTAAGCTTGAAAAGGTATTAAAACCACTGGGGCGTGCGCCGCATTCCGTAATTGGCTCTTCGTGTTTAGGGGCATCTATCGTTGGTGGTGTTGCCAATAACTCAGGGGGAGCACTAGTAAAGAGGGGGCCCGCGTATACAGAGTTATCGTTGTTTGCCCACGTAGATCAGAACGGCGAACTCACGCTTGTTAATCATCTAGGCATAGATTTAGGCGAAACGCCTGAAGAAATCATTGGAAATTTGTCGTCGGGCAATTTTCCTACAACGCTACCTGCTACGGAAAAAAAAGCGTCAGCGAGTGATTATGTGCACATAGTTCGCGACGTAAACGCCGATACCCCAAGCCGTTTTAATGCTGACCCCACACGTCTTTATGAAGCAAGTGGCTGCGCCGGGAAAATTGCCGTGTTTGCGGTACGCCTTGATACCTTTGAAGTACCTACAAAAGAGCAGACGTTTTATATTGGAACAAACGATGCTGCTGTATTTACGCGCATTCGACGAGAAATTCTGTCGCAGTTCGACAACGTGCCAGAAGTCGGAGAATATCTTCATAGAGAAATGTTCGATATTGCTGATATCTACGGTAAAGATACTATTTTGAGCGTTCAGCGTTTAGGGACAGATTCGTTACCCAAAATGTTCGCGTTAAAAGGGCGGGTGGATGGCGTGCTGAATAAGCTACCACTACTACCACCTTATTTTAGTGACAGGGTAATGCAGTTTGGCAGTAAGTTCTTTCCTGACCAGATACCGCAAAGTTTGAGAACTTTCCGCAACAAGTACGAGCATCACTTAATCCTTAAAATGAGCGATGGCGGTATTGAAGAGGCAAAAGCACTGCTATCAAAGCTGTTTACGCAAGAGCAATTAGACGGTGGGTATATTGAGTGTAGCGACGAAGAGGCCGCCAAGGCGTTTTTACTGCGATTTGCCGCCGCGGGCGCAGCGGTGCGTTATCAAACCTTACACCATAAGCAGGTGGGGGACATATTAGCGTTAGATATTGCATTAAGGCGTAACGATGAGTTCTGGGTAGAAAAGCTGCCAGCGCATATCGCCATGCATGTAGAAAAGCCCCTTTATTACGGGCATTTCTTTTGTCATGTTTTCCATCAAGATTACATACTTAAAAAGGGCAGCGACGCTAAAAAAGTAAAAGCGGACATGTTGGCGCTACTAGATAGCAGAGGCGCTAAGTACCCCGCAGAGCATAATGTTGGGCATCTATATGAAGCGGAGGACACTCTGCAGCAGTTTTACAGAGAGCTAGATCCTACCAATACCTTTAACCCAGGCATTGGTAAGATGGAGAAGCATAAACGTAATTGTTCATGCTGTGTTTAGCAAGAGATAAAGAGAGCCCTATAGGCTCTCTAATAATGCTCTAGCTTGTGGACGCCTAAAGAAAGGGCGCTCTACATTTACTGCATACTCTAGCTCTTTCTTCGCTTCCTCAATTCTATTTAGTTTAGCGAGGGTATAGCCTAGGTGGTAGCGAATATTTGGGTCGTTAGCGTCTCTGGCAAAGGCATCTCGAAGCATTTTAAGACTGCCTTCGTAATCTCCTTGCAGCGCTTTAATATGCCCGTAAGTATCCAGTATTTTGGCTGAATTAGGCTGCAATTCGTAAGCTTGTCGGGCATAGTTTTTTGCCGTAACCAGCGACGTTTCAATATGCATGATAGCCAAACGGTTATAGGCTTCGGCGGGGTTGAGAAGGTTCGGCTCCTCAATAAGCGCTTTATAAAGCGCTATCGATTCGTCAAATTCTTGAATAAAGAATAAGTACTGAGCCAACAGGTTTTTTGCTAGCAGGTTATTCTCATTTTCAGCAATGAGCTTACGAGCAGTACTTAAAAATACATCGACGAACTGTTCGTTCAGTGCATAGTTGTATATGGCAATAAACGCTTGAGCAAACGTAGAGTCTACATCCAGTGCTTTTTCGAAAGCCGCGATTGCACGCTCATTGTTGCCCTTATTTGCTTCTAAACGACCTTTCAAGAAATGATAGACCGGGTTTTGCTGCTGGTTTTTAGGAATGCTCGTTAGTAAAGACTGCGCTTTGTCGTTGTTTTGTAGGTCTAATAGCAGACTAGTGTAGCGCAACGTAACAAAAGAACTTGAATTCGCTATTTCATAAGCACGTGCCATAGCATCTAAAGCGCCTTCATCGTTGCCAATGCTACGAGCTTGATCGGCATAGGCAATTAACTTACCTGCATCATCGTTGATGAAATTTCTTACAATGCTCAGTGTTTTCTCGGCATCGGCACGCTGGTTATTCCCTAACTGAAGCGCTGCTTTACGAAGAAGGTAGTCAGCATTGTCAAAGTCATCTTTAATAAGCAGGTCTAAATGATACAGTGCATTCTTTGTATCGCCTTGTTGCTGATATAAAGATGAAACGCGCTCTCTCGCTCCGATATTCGAAGGGTTAAGCGTTAATATATCAAGGTAAATTTGCTTCGCTTCATCTACATAACCCGCTTTGGTCAAGTTGAACGCTTTCAGCATTAAGGTTTCATTATGCTGCGGTGACAGCTCAAGAAGTTCTTCTATTAACTGATTAGATGTATCAACGTTTCCTAAGCGACTTTCTGTCGCGGCCAAATTGAATTTAGCCGGAAAAAGGGTAGGGTTCTGCGCGAGCGCTTTTTCGATATTGGCTTTAGCTTCCGCCAATTGACCCTGTCTAATCAAAATGCCCGCTTTTAGGTTGTACACTTCAGCTTCGTCGGGAAACAGTTCGCTAAGCAGGTTGGCACCTTTTAGTGCGTTTTCAAACTGCTGTGCTTGTAAATTCATCAATGAATAAGTGAAAAGAAAGCCTGCGTTATCTTTGTAAGCAGGTAGGTTCTTCTCAAGAATACTCAAGGCTTCGGCTTGCTTACCCCTTGCAGCCATTAATTTGATTTTAAATAGCTGAAGCTTGTTTTCATTCGGGTACTTGTATTCAAGGTTTTGCAAAAGGCGCTCAGCTTTAAATGCTTTGTTTTGACGAATAAACAAATCACCTAATAGCAATGCTGAGTCAGGGTCTTCCATTAGTGCATCTTGATGACGCTCAAGCAGCGCAAGCGCTTGCTTATCCTGCTGTGTAGCCATATAAACTTGGCTCAGCATTAATACCGCCTGCAAATCTTCCGGCTCTTGTTGCAGATAAGCGCTAAAATCTTTTGCTGCAGTCTCCATGTTGTTGTTGAAGAAGTTGGTTAGACCGCTTATATAAAGCAGCATAGGCTGCGAGGTTATAAGCTCAGGGTCGAGCTGCGCCATAAAGTCGTTAAGCTCTTTAAGCTTTTCGTTGTCGATAGCTTGTTGGTTGTCTCTGCTTTGCAGCCAGCTATTAAGTAAAATGGCCAAAGGATCGTTTGGCGTGTCTTCAATAATTTCATCAACGAATAGCTTGGCCGTATCATAGTCTTTCGCTTCTAAATACAAGTCCACTAGATTTCGCAGCGCTATAGGGTCGTCGCGGTTAAATGTCAGCGCTTTTTGTAAGTGTGCCGTTGCTGCGTCAGTATCACCCTGTCGGTACGCAAGTTGCCCTTTCAAGCGCCATGTTATGGCGTTCTCAGGCTCTAGTGACATGGCCTTGTCGACAAGGGAGGTCGCTTTCGGTAAATCTTCATTTTGAAGGGCAATGGAAGCTAACCCATTTATGGCTGGCACAAAGTTAGGCGTACGTGACACAATAGTGTTGTAGTCGCGCAATGCACATTGCTCGTCTTCTAATCTGATGCACGCTGTGGCACGAATCATCAGCCACTCGCGCTCTGCTTCACCCGACAGCTTGCTTATATCAGAGAAGTCTACAATTTCTTGATATCTGTTTAGAAATAGCCATGTGTTGCCGAGCGGCTCTGCCAGAAGGTTAATATCGGCACCCATTTCCAAGGCTTCTACAAACTCCATTTCGGCGGCAGTTAAGTAGCCATTAATCAGCAGTATTTCGCCCATTAATATCTTTGCAGCCAAGTTTTCTGGGTCTTTTTGTAAGCTATTTTTAAGGTGAATATAGGCTTCGTCGTACTCGTTTTGATTAAACGCAGTAAGCGCTTTTTCATAGTCTTCTGACGTAGTAGCAAAACTGTTAAAAGCGATTAACGATGAGGCAACTGCAGATAAAAGCGTGCGTTTTACAAAGCGCTTTTTATTATTAAAAAAATCCATATAAACCTTCGATATTTAGCCTAGCCACTGGCTTAAAAATAGCATAAAAAAAGGTGGCCTAAGCCACCTTATAAAGATACGTGTTTTCTAAGCGTTTTTAAACAATTAAACGCGACGCTTACGTCTGTACAGCACAAGACCTAAACCTAAGCTCATTAGTGCTAGGGCACCTGGTTCGCTGACTTCTGTTGGTGGTTTAGTAGGAGTATCAGGAGTGTTGTCTATCGAAAATCCAAGGGCAGACAACTTGAATCCAAAGTCGCTCTCCTGAGAAGCACCGGGATCAAATATAGTGTTGTAGGCACCTACTAACCAGTATTTGGCGGCGCTCAAACCAGTAAATTCAGATTGATAATAGTTGTCCACTTTACTTCCAACAGAGAAATGGCCTGTTGCAGCGGCTATAGCGCTAGTAGAAGCAATATCACTCCATGTAAAGTTACCGCCACTTTTAAATTTATTAATATCATCAAGCCCTACCACGGATACTTCTTTTTGTGATTGTCCATTGTAACGGTATCTCGAGGAAAATGACCCAGAGGTAAGGGTAACTTCTTCGCTGAAAGACAACAAAACCATATCGAAGTCTTGTTTTCCTTGTTCACCCGTTCTTCTGTTGTCTATTGCATGAGCATCTCCGTATGTTGAAGTATCGAAATACCCCGTTGTAGGCATTGCAGTAGAGTCTTTGTTTATTATGCCGTAACCCTTTTTATCGCTATTTTCATATGACCAGCGTTGCGGAGTTCCTTGATCCCTAACGAGATTATCGTTTTCATTACGATAATACCAATGGGTATATGAATCCTTTTCGCTATTATAGTAACCGGTATCAGACCACGCAGTAAGCCCAACATAAACTGTTTTGCCATCAACCGTAGTAACGGCGGTTCCGTTTGCAGAATCACCGACCAGTGAATATGAAATACCGCTATTTACCAATGAGTAAGTGCCTTCATCTAAACTGCTGTCACTACCTAACACGTTTCCAGAAAATAAAAGAAAAACTGTCGCTAAACCTAAATACTTCATATGGATTACTACCGAATCTGAATCTGCTTTATAAACTTACTGAGTGTTAAGCGATTTTTGTGCCAATGTTTTTTGTGTTTGATTTTTAGGTGTTTTTTTCAGAGCGGGATGCGTTTGATTTGGTCGAAGTAAAAAAAACTGACAGGTAATACCAGCTGTCAGTGATCTAAAGTCTAATTTCTTCAAATAGTTTTCTTGCGGCGCCACATGACGAAGAGCGAACAAGCCATAAGTAGGCCGATGGTACCAGGTTCAGACACTTCTGTTGTATCTGGTGTACCTGTTGTTTCTGTGACAGAGAAACCAATATTGGCAAGTTTAAAGGCATCGTTACCAACGTAGCCACCAATGTTACCGAATACAGTGTTGTATGCACCTACTAACCAGTATTGCGCCGATTCAGTAAACGTGAAGTCAGCGCGGTGGTCTAAATATTCGCAGTTTTCTATATCAAACGACGCTGACGTTAATGCATCGGCTACGATATCACTCCAAGTATTAATACCCGAGGTTAATTTCGAAGTATCGCTTAATGCCGCTACAGATACTTGGCTATCGTTACTGCTGTAAAGCCAAGAGAAGCTGGCGCCAGTTAGTGTTACCGCAGAGTCAAACGATAGCAATACAAAATCATAGTCTCGTTCGACATTGGTCATCCCGCTATAATAAGCATTTTTACTACCCTCGTAATAATAGTTGAGGTTATCAATGGCATGGTCTGAGCTACCGTTATACCAAGCTTCATCATTATTGGTAACGCCGTAAGCCCATTTATCAGATATTTTTTCCAACTCGGCACCAACGACGGTCTCGCCAGTGACATTATTTGTATCCGAGAACGCAGTCATTGATATATTAACGCCATCAACACTCACCGATGATTTAGTGGTTTCAATACTGTTATACACACCATCACTTACTAGGTCATAAGTATGCTCGCCAAGGGGGGAGTTACATACTTTGCTTTGGTCGCTATTGTTACTTGATGAGCCGCAATAAGAATAGTTGTGGTTATTGTAGTATGTAGCAGATGCTGGATTAACGATAATCGAAGATAGCAATGCGGTGGAAAGTAAAAGCACAGTTTGCAAAGAAAACGTTTTTTGTAGTAATCGCATAATTGCTTTCCTATATAAGAAGTGCTCGGCACTTCAAGTACACACCAAGCTAGTGGTGTACCCTTTATGTGTACACACTCTTTTGGACCGTACTTAATTTCAACATGGACCTGTATGATATATGAACGGTGAGCTATTTAAGGTATGTTGCCGTATACCTAGTTATTAGTGTTTGTTAAATCGATATCTAAAACACATCGCAGATAGAAATGCCTGGAGGCAAGCTTAGTTGGGGAAGGCGCGCATATTGAATATATTCAATGATTTTTCTAATTGAGCTTATTCAAAGAATTTTAGTAAGGAAGCACGCTGCCTTTTTACTTTGCTATGCGTTACTGGATATCTGTGAAATAATTAGCCTTATTATATGTAGAAGTACGAGGACATATGTCTGAACAAAAACGTAAAGGGATATACTTACTTCCCAATTTATTAACAACAGCAGGTTTGTTTTCAGGTTTCTTCGCTGTTGTGTCGTCTATGAATGGCCGCTTCGAAGCTGCCGCTGTTGCTATATTTGTAGCTATGATTTTTGATGGCCTCGATGGTCGTGTAGCACGAATGACAAATACGCAAAGTGACTTCGGTGCTGAATATGACTCTATGGCCGACATGGTTTCATTTGGTATGGCGCCAGCACTCGTGGCTTATAACTGGGGGTTAACAGAGCTTGGTAAATTGGGTTGGTTAGCCGCTTTCGTCTATGTGGCGGGCGCAGCACTTCGTCTTGCACGCTTTAATACGCAGGTGGGAATAGCTGACAAACGTTTCTTCCAAGGTCTTGCTAGCCCAGCTGCTGCGGCAGTTGTTTCCGGGCTTGTATGGGTTGGCGTAGAATACGATGCGGTTGGTACTGACTACGGCTTATTAGTTGCAGCAGTTACAGGCCTAGCTGGCCTCCTTATGGTGAGTAACTTCAAATATAACTCGTTTAAAGAAGTTAACTGGCATGGCAAAGTTCCTTTTGTAGGTCTATTGCTGGTGCTTCTCATATTTGTCGTTGTAGCAACCGAGCCAGCACTGGTACTTTTCTTAGTATTTGCACTTTATGCGCTGGCAGGTCCAATTAATACATTTAGAACCGTTGATAAAGTAACGTTAGATGATGTAGTAGGCGATCACGAAGAAGACGCGGATTTTAAAGGTGATGCTAAGCGGGAAGATGAGCATCAAGAAAATAAGTAGTCTTTGCACTGTGTCTGAAGATAACCTTGTAAAAGGTAGGCAGCAATAGTTAGTGTGACTCTAGAATTACTCAGCGAAATAGTAGCAGTTTTGATAAAAGCGCTGGTTAAATACACGTTTAGATTAAAAAGCGACCGAAAGGTCGCTTTTTTTATGTTTATTTGAAAAAGTAGTTGACGTGAGCGCTCATTTCCCTAAAATGCGCATCCGCTTCGGGGGAAAAGCAAAACAGCAACCCTCCTGAAGTAAGTCTCTACTACCTTTATAGGCCAGTAAAGACGGGAGTTTAGAAGAAACGCTTCAGAAAATAAATTTTCAAAAAGTGTTGACAACGAAAACTTCCAGCGTATAATGCGCACCTCACTCGAACGGGGTGAGTCACTAAG
>JACLAD010006333.1_pt1 | contig 31301 bp, 15 predicted proteins | sample 8027901 | NCBI WGS metagenome assembly JACLAD01 (sample SAMN15725071, study PRJNA655200) | protist metagenome | isolation source: fluorescence activated cell sorting (FACS) single amplified genomes of... | place: Spain: Blaines Bay Microbial Observatory, Mediterranean Sea | collected 2016-07-05 | reverse complement strand
GGAGGAATCGAGGGATTGCTTTTTTATTTATTTTACTAAAATACATTTTATCTTCTCCCTGATTTTATGCATACTCAGATGAATAACCAGATTGATGCGTTACGGTGGTATGACGAGTGAATATCTGCGTCGGTTTAGTAAATATAGATGGCCGAAAACTCTCTCCTCCAGGTGGGGATCGGAAAATTCTCGTCTTTTGCACCCAAGTTCGGCGTCTAGACCCTTCTGGGAATACACTTTCAGGAATACATTGTGTACAAAAGCAGATACCAGCCAAGCCCCCGCCAACAATAAACATTACAGACGTCAAGGGATTACTGAAGTCGACCACTAAGTCGTCGTCGTCACTGCTACTATCGTTTGGATCTGGATTTGGGTTTGGACCAGGAGCTGGATTTGGAACTGGAGCTACTGGGGCTGGGGCTGGGACTGGGGTTGGAGATGGCGAGCTTTTATTGTCTTTCTTTTTCTTCATATCTCTTCTGTCCACTGTGGGCCTCGCGAGAAGTCGACGCTTGTTTTCCATGTTGCCTGCGACATGCCGCAAAGATGGGTTTCTCACTCCCTGTTGCACCACCATATCTCCATGTACCAAGTTGTTCCCAGAATTATGGGCAAGCATGACAAGAGTCATAGCACATATTGTCAAGAATTTCATTTTTGAGTCAGTCCTTTTGAATCAAGTTAACGTTTGCACTTTGCGTTTTGAATTTGCAAAGTGGGTGTTTTTTTTTTTTTTTTTTTTTTTTTTTTTTTTATTTTCAAATTGGTTGTTTTTTTTTTTTTTTTTGCCACGAGCGCATTTTTTCATTTCCCACCAAAAATGTCCTATGAAAAGTTTTGAGCTGTACATTCAGGGATAGATCTGGACCCATACCTCGACACAAGAGGCGACATACGTCATTGTCAGTGTACAGATATAAGTCACAAGGCGACAGGAGGAGGCTTCGGGAAGTGAAAACGAACCAGATGTCCAAAAAGAGGGACCAAGATTGCATAACAAACTCGTATTGCTTTTAATTTTAAAAATGCCTTGGTTAGTGTCCACGTGAAACATTTGTAATTAAGGTGATAAATTTAAAATTAAGGTGACCAAAAATTTGCATTACACACACACACACCAGGGAGAAACACACTGAAAAAGAAAGCAAGAAAGACAAATGCCTCGCAAAGTTGTTCAAGACAACCGTAAGGAAATCACCACTCGACCTACGGGGCGATTCACTGCGGATCGTAAAACAGTTGCACGAATTGAAGATGAAAGCTTACGAATGCATTATTCAGAGTGGTTGACAAATATGACAGGATTTCAAGTTGGGATGGACACTTTTTGTCAAGATCTATTAGACGGTACTGTGTTATGCGCACTTGCATCCAAAATCGAAGGGACAAAAATCACAAAGTACCATATTGTGGCTAATAGTCCCGCACATTTGAAGGCTTTCCATGGACGTGATAATATGGTAAAGTTTCAAGATGCGTGCAAACGTTTGGCACTTCCCGACACTATTACTACAGCAGAGATTGAAGGAGGTGAAGCGAGCAAAATAATTTCAATCCTAATTCAGCTGGAAGAAATATGCGATGATGAAGAAATTCAACCTTCAATTACTGAAGAAAATCCCCAAGAGGATGTCGCTGAAGAAGAGCCTGTGAAGGAAAAGAGATCCTCGCAAAAACGTTCAAGTAAACGATCTAGCAAACGTTCGAGTCGTCGCAAGGATAAAGACTCGAATCCATTCCAAGAGTTTTTGAACAAAATTAAGGAACTTTGTGGATGTGACAAAGAACGGACTGATTAAGTTTATTTTAAAAAAGAAGAAAAGTTAAGAAAAGTCAAGATTATTCGAGGAGTGACGCCAACAAGTCGTCAACTTGGGACCAACAAGTTAAGCGCCGCTTATTCTGAATCGACCGATTATAGGGCTGATCAAATAGAATATGCTCCCAGTAAGGTTTATCGCGAATACCTGTAATCTCTGGGCGGTCGTCGATGAGAACACGACCATCTACCACGGTTTTGTCCTTGGTCAGAACGATTCGTTTAACCCATTCTCGGCCGAGATGTCGTTCTATCCATGCATACTTTTCACGGAGAACAAACTTGTATTCTGTTAGGGGTGATGTACAAATCAACACATCAACACGGGGATGGCTGTCTAATTTCAATACACCTTGAATACTTCCTCTAATTGGTGGTAGATTTTCGAAGAAACCTTCACTTTCTTGAATTTCTTTGACCCGATCCTTCGCGATCTCGCCAAATTTTTCATAATAATTTTGTTGCATGTAAAAGTATTTCCTCTCTGTTTCCATGTCAAGCACTGGTTCGCCAGGGTAGAGCGTTTTGTAGGTCTTGTTGATGGCAAGATCAAAGTCGCACATGACCCCGTCCATGTCAACCAACACAATTATTCTATTTCCATCATCATTATCATTCGTAACTTTCTGTTTCCCTCCATTTCTAGGGTTTTCCGTTGTCGTTGTACTCGTTTCTTCTTCTTGTTTCACCATTGTGTTTTCCGAAATTTCTGAGGAACGATGATGCTGACTCGAATAGGAACGGACACCTTTGGAAAGTGTTGAGCGAGAAGGTTGGGTTAATTCGGATAGAAACGTGTAAACGGATTGTACAAATTAGATTTACATGTATGCAACTTGGAGGATGAATAAAATTTTTAGCGTTTTTTTGGACCAACTCGGTGTGATTTGTTGGAAACCGTTTTCATCTTGGAGTTGGAAAATTTCTTGGCGTCTTTTCGACTCATCTTCGTCTTGTCGCGTTGACCTTTACCGCCTTCCCAGTGGCGAGCTGATTTGCTGGGGCCCATGAGCTTACCGCAATTTGAGCAAGGATTTTCTGCAGAATAAAGTTGTTCCTTTGCACAAAACCCGCATATCTGTTTCGAGGCCCAGGAACCTGGAGAGCAACTTGTGGCCTCGATTTCGTGACAAACGTCACAGGGGTAAGCAACGCCACAGCAAGGAAAACGATACCAACGATTGCTCCTCTTGTAATGCTGACAAGTTCCAAAGTTGGGAAGAGGTTTTCCTTTCGTAATTCGAGGATCTTTGTAATGTTTTTTGGGGGGGGTTCTGGGCCCTTGTATTTTCTCAGGCTGGCCGATTGCTTCAATCAACCACCCATGGAAGTGTGCAGACATTTTGCTGAAACATCCTCGACAAGCTACTTGACTTGTTTTGTCACGTCGGGCACCAGCTAGCGTTGTCATCGTTCCGCATTGAAAACACGAGCATGTAATATCACATTCTATCAAGTCTTGGATAATGATATTGCAAGTATCCAAGTAGCCTAGTTTTCCCAGTGATTCAGAGTGTATCAGTGATGCATGATAACATATTTCTAACAATTTCGGGCAGTTTTTGCACCACGCTTTCACAGGCTCCTCGTTGTTTACGTCTAGAATCAAGTCCTTTTCACATGCTTGGCAACTAACTTGGAGGCTCAGTTTTGGAGAAAAGCAAAACCCAACCTGGTACAGATCAAGTTTGGTCAACGTCCCCCGCACACCTCTTTCGACGGGATCCAAATTCGGCAGAGTTTGTGTAACTTCTTCTTCTTCTTCTTCTTCTTCTTGTTCTTGTTGTTGTTGTTCTTCTTCTTCTTCTTCCCCTCCCTCTTCCTCCTCCTCCTCCTCCTCTTCGTCTCCAATTTCGGTGCTTTTGGTCAGTGTTTGCTTTTTCAAAAATTCTTGGCGAAGAAACTTGAACCGATCTACACATTCGCGCAAAGACTTTCCTGAAACACGCCGACTTATACACTTCCACCGCTCATTTTTGTCCATACTAATCGGGTACTCCTCGAGCGCTTGATCTAAGGCTTCTTGTTGAGCCACAGACCATATTTTGGCTGATGAACAAGTTTGGGCGCTTTTTTCTTGTACCGATTCTCGCTGTGTTTGTTCATCTAAGCTATTATTCTCCTCGTCTTGTCTAGTTAAGCTGGTCTCGGATCCAAGAGAATGACTCTCCTTGACAGCCTCCCTTAAAGCCAATATTTCTCTGTTTAGATATTTGTAGCGTAAAATGCAATCCTTCTTAGTTTTGTTTGGCACAAGTCTTGGTATCTTCCTCCAACGAGCGTGTTTTTCCATCGTTGAGGGGAATTTACGCAGGGCATTTTCAAACGCAGTTTGATCCTTCAACGTCCACTTAATTACGCTTTCATCTGTTTCAATAGGGTTCTTTTCCTGGAGCTCCTTTTCCACCCCAGTACTAGTGGGCGGTGGCCGCCATGCACCAATACTTCGATCAACAAACTTTACGAGGTCACGAAGCAGAAACAAAGGTTTCCCGTTCGATTTACTGAAAGCTGCATCTATCCATCTGTCGATATCAGTTTGGACGTGTACAGCCAGAGAAGCTTGGACATTATCTCTCAAAACAAGTATCTTTGGTGATGAGTGTGGATAGCCTCCCGACAAGTCAATACGCAAGTTGAGGCCTGGCAATTGTTGAGTTTGTACCCCTGGTAAAAGCCAAGATTGGTCAAAATCGGGATCTGTCGTTCCAAGGGTAACTTGTGCAATTTTACCTTTGACAAGTTGAATTAAATTTCTTTTGCCAACACGTTTTTCGAGAAGTTTCCATTCTGCCAGCACTCTATCATCAACTTCTTCCATGGTGTTTTGTCCCTTTTTTGTTTTGTTTTGTTTTGCATTGTTTCACAGTCAATCCATGCTATTGGGGTGTCCGTAGAAAGCGCAAAGTAATAACAGATGAGGATATATCCACGGGGCTAACCTAACCAGCAACGCCACACACACAAAAAATCGTTTTCTTCTCCTCAGTCACTTTCATGCCCTGCCGGGCGGGCTGTCACGTGGCCGAGCAAGATGAGGGTTGACGGCAAAGTTTTCAAGTTGAAAAAAAAAAAGCTAATATCTGTGTAAATCGTGTTGGATTATCATTCCTTTTTCAAATCTTGGGACCCCCGCGTGGTTTTGGCGTTGGGTGTGGGTTGGTAGTGGTGTTTGGATTGTCGTGATTTGTTCGAGCATCACCTGCTGGAGTATCACCTGTTGGAGCATCACCTGCTGGAGCATCACCTGTTGGAGAATCACCCGCGGGAGTATCACCTACAGGGGCAGGAGCAACACCAAATGCCGGTGCTGTGCCAAAACCAGTAGGAAAAGAAGATGTTGAACCAAAGCCAGTTGAGGTGAAAGGCTGGGCAAAAGCTGCACCAAAAGTTGGTTTTGCAAACCCGCCAGAATCTTGTTTTTGGAGGGCACCAAAAGTTGGTTGTGCAAATCCTTCAGGTTTTTGCTTTTTGGCTGGAGTGTTTGTTGAACCAGAACCAGGAACAAATTTTGGAGCTTCAGGATTGAGTTTGCGCTTTTGTCGAAGCTTTTGTTGGTTACGCAGCTGTTCAAGTTTTGCTTCCAATTTTTTCTTTTTTTCATCGTTGGAGTCTGTTTTCTGGGAGCTAGATGCTGAGGCAGACGATTCGTCGGCGGGAGTGACGGCTTGCTTTGATGGCTGAGCAATCGTTTCTTCATCCTGTGGAGACTGTAAAGGCTTGGAAGTCTTCTTCTCGGCCAGTACAGCATTTTTATTTCGCAACAGCGCAATCATCTTATTCTGCGTATTGCACTTTGTCTCGAGAGCGGCTTTTTGTTCGAGAGCTTGTTTCAAGCGCTGTGCATAACTTTCAGTTTCTTTGATCAGGGCTTCCTTTTGAGCAAGAATTTGTTCTTTCAAATCGTCCACTGGTTGTTGCTGCTGGACGGATGCAATCTCCTTGTCGTTTAACTGGGTTTTCAAGTCGTCAAGGGATTTATTGCTTGTGGCAAGTTGTTCTTCAAGCGACGTGTTTTGATGTTGTAGCTCACTGAGGGAATGTTGCATTTCTTGCAGACGGTTTTGTAGGGTGGAATCCGTAGTATTGTCTTTGGCCTGTTGCTGAAGCAAAGCAATCTCATTGGCCTGATCTTGGTTCTGTTGTTGTAGTTCGCTGCGTGACTTTTCCACTTCTAGTAGACGGTTTTGTAGTGTGGAATCCGTAGTATTGTCTTTGGCCTGTTGTTGAAGCAGAGCAATCTCTTTGGCCTGATCTTGGTTCTTTTGTTGTAGTTCGCTGCGTGACTTTTCCAATTCTTGTAGACGGTTTTGTATGGTGGAATCCGTAGCACTGTCTTTGGCCTGTTGCTGAAGCAAAGCAATCTCTTTGGTCTGATCTTGGTTCTGTTGTTGTAGTTCGCTGCGTGACTTTTCAACTTCTTGTAGACGTTTTTGAAGGGTGGAATCCGTAGTATTGTCTTTGGCCTGTTGTTGAAGCAGAGCAATCTCTTTGGCCTGATCTTGGTTCTTTTGTTGCTGTTCGCTGAGTGACTTTTTCATTTCCTCCAGTTGCTCACTTGGGTTAGTACTGGTACCGGTGTTTGCAGCAAGCTGCTGCTCAAGTGACTCAATCTCTTTGGCCTTATCTTGACTCTCTTGTCTGTATTTTCTGCCGATTTCCCGCAATTTCCCGCAACGTAGTTCCAACTCGTGCAGTTGAGGTTTCTGCTGATCGAGCTGTGTTTGCAAGGCTGCTTTCTCTGCGTCGACTTCCTGTAGTTTTGTATCGCTTGCTTCGAGCTGCGCTTTGTTTGTTTCAAGCTGTGCCTTGGTTTCTTCAGCTGCAGCGTTGTTTGCTTCAAGCTGTGCCTTCTTTGCTTCTAGCTGCGCTCTGCATTCTTCAAGCTGGGCCGTGCATTCTTGTAATTTGGCGCCAAGACTTTGGCTGTCAGCAACAGCTTGCTTGTTTTGAGTGGACAAATCTTGTAGAGCTTTCTGGGCAGCGGCAAGCTTCTTGGGTGCGTCGTTTTCTTTGGTGGCACATGTAATACGGTCTAATTCAAGCTGCAACGAAAGAACTTGCGCTGTGAGGGCCTCTTTTTCTCCAGAAATCTGTTCACAAGCATGTTGAAGTGTAGACGTCTTGAGTTCGAGATCTTGTAGACGTTGATAATCTTCATTGGAGAGCATGTGGTGGTGTTTGTTATTTTGAATCTTGACAAGGGTAGCACTGGTGTGATTTAATTGTACCCTCAAAGTTTCAATCTTTTGATTGGCACGCTGTAATTCATCCGACACGTGTTGGCGTTCCAGGACGGCGACATCTCGCTCACGGTTGGCAAACTGTACCAATTCATTGTCTGGTGCTTGGTTTGTAAGTGCCTCGATTTCTTGGCGCTTCCTTTCCAATTGTTGCTCCTGAGACGTCACCTTGGTTTTCAAGCGAGCGATTTCTTCCACCTTGCTTTCGACTTCAACTTTCATTTCGTCGTGCTGTGTCTTGATGGCGGAAATCGTTTCCTCAAGTTTAGCTTCTGCGGCACGCGATTCTGCAAGTTTGGACGATGTCAACGTATGTTCTTCAAGTTGCTTTTCATAATTGGAGATGGCTCGCCTCAGGTCCATGCTTTGATCTGAGGAATGTGGTAAAGCAGCAGCAGCAGCAGCAGCAGCAGCAGCGTTATCCTTAGCTTCTTGGAGCTGGTGAACCAACTTTTGCTCTTGCTCTTGGGCATCCTGGAGCTGCTGCAGCACTTTATCCAAGTCACTCTGCAAGCTTTGGGTAGAGGCTTCCTTCTCCTTGAGTTCTTGTTCCAAAACCTTTTCCCGTGCAGCTAGACGGTCAATTTCCGCCTGGGCTGCAGCCACCTCATCAGGGGCGACGTGGACCTGCTTTTTCAACGCTTCGTTCTCTTCTATGTACTTTGCGACTTTGGCGTTGGTCTCAGCGATGAGGCTTTCATCCAGTTTTGAGTTTGATTCTATTATCAAAGCTTGCATGTCGCGCTCTTTCACCAACGTCGCCATACGTGCGTTGGCGTGATCCAGCTGAGCGGCGACGATTTCGCGTGAACTGCATTCTGATTGCAACTTTTGCTCCATCTTTTTCAATTGGAGCTCGAGAGCTTGGATATGCGTCGACCTTTGACTGTTGACCGTGTGCGACTGTAGCAAGTCCTTCAACAAGCTTTCTTTGCTGTCGAGCACCGATTTTAACTGATCCCTATTGGTGCTGAGAACACCCTCCAAATCTGTGATACGGGCCTCCTTTTGCTTCACTTGGGCTTGGAGACTGAGTTTCTCTTGAACCGTTTCAGAAAGTCGTTTTTGGATTTCATCCCGTTGCTTCTGAATATCATTCACCGTAGAGATCATGGATTCACGCAGACCAGCAAACGTTTCACTTTCAGATTGCCTCTCCTCCTCTCTCTTCTTCTTCTTCTCTTCTTCTACTTCCTCCTTCTCCTTCTCAGTTTCGCGCAACAGTGTCTCCATTTTGGCTTGACTGTTCTTCAAGGCTACCTCAAAAGCTTCCTTCTCTGCCTTGACTTGTTCCAAGACGGTTTTAAAATGGTCCCGCTGTTGTTGCACACCCTTGAGCATTTCTTCCGACCGGTCTTTGAAAACAACAAGCTCGTCCACTTTTTTCAAAAGTCCTTTGTATTTCTCGTCGCTAGATTCGTAAAGTTGTGTAGGTTCTCCATCTTCCACGCTCATTTCGTTCAAACCAATAAAACTGGCTACCTGTACCGTAAGGTCCTTGTTTTCCCTGAGACAAGTACTCAGTTGCTCTTTCAATTCATTTCGTTCCACTCGAACTCGCGATAGCATTTCAGTCACACCATCATACGCCTCAACTGATCGATCATATTGTGTACGCAAACGAGCAACTAGTGGTAACTTTTCTTGCAGTAACACTGCGACACCATCTAGCTCACCTTTCAACTTTTCGATTTCCGCATCCCCTCGTCGCCTTCGCAACGTTTCCTCAGAGAGCTTGCTATACAAATCGGAAACACAAACATCCCCACGTTTTTGGTTCAAAGCCACGTCTTCCAGCGTTTTCAAACGCGAGCTCACCTCGGCCGTCCTCTTCTTTTCAGCAGCCAGCAATTGTTGAACGTTTTCCATTTCTTTCTTATGTTTTGCTTCGACTTCCTTGATGCTATTCCATTTCTTCTTCTTCTCGATTGCAATTTCCTTGTGACTTTCAGAAATCCGACTATTTAGTGTTTTCTCAAACCCAGCAACTTGTTCTTCCAGTGACTCAATCTTGGCTAAATCCTTTTCATGGTTACCCCTCAACTTTTCAATCAGTTCCTTTTGTGTATCAAGTTGACGTTGATTAGCCTTCTCCTGTTTCTCTAATAAATCTTCCAACACTTGATAATTCTTTCTCTCTTCTCCATCATCCTCCATCCTTCCTTTCTGTTTCAAAATCGGTTTTGATTTTTTTTTGGTTGGTTTTTCCTCCACTATAGTGGACATTCATTATTGTCGATTCCCAGGGGGGGCCGTGCTTTTGGCCTGCCCACAGCTGTCACCACTTCTCATAGATCTAACTCATCTAATTCAATGCAAGTTTTGATTGCTGCCGGCAGACTAAAAAGCCTCCACGTGTGTCCAGACAGACAGACAGACAGACAGGTCTACAGTCCGCCCCCCCGGGGACGGGGGATGGATGATAACGCATCCTGTCCTCCGAAGTTGAAAAGAAAGGTAAAAAAGATAAAGATGAAAAAGCGAGGTCGAGTGAGTAGTGTTGATGATGAGGGTAGGAAGGGTGATGAGAGACGGTTGAGTTTTTTAAAAGTTTGTGGATGTATTTCTGTGTATAATTTGCATCCACAAGGTCATAAATTAAAAAAACTTGTTGACACATATTGTGAGATCTTTTCTCGGTTTGATGGTGCGTTATTGTATCGTAGTGGCGTTGTGACGAATAGCACGAATCCGACGTGGACGTTGAGATCAAGGGATTGGAATAGTGAACCGAAATGGATAAAAAGAGAAGGACTAGGGGAAAGCGTGCAAGATAAAGAGTTGAAATTGAAAGTGTACAAAATAGAGTCAACTTGTTGTACTGGTGAGGGCGTGTTTCCATACCACCATTTTGAAGAGCTAGATAGCAAAGTTGAAAGGGAAGTTTTGCTGGAGCAAGATTTTAGTCTGGACAAATTAAAAGATACGTGTCTTACAACACTTGAAGAGAGTAGTTTACCTTCATTTGGTATGAATCAGATAGTGTTGGGACTGTATTATAACGAGAGTAAATCGTCGGGAGTGTTGCGATTGTTTGTTCCGGCGGAAGAATGTAAAGCCGAGCGGGGGGTGGGAAAAGTGAATCGGGAAGAATATCAGGAATTAAAAAATCTAGTCCAAGAGGTCCGGGCGATGTGTTTGGCTGCAGATGAAAAAGAGAAACTTGCAGAGCAAGCAGTTGAGTCGTGCGCTTCACTTGCTGAAGACTGTGTGTCAAAAAGTAAGTTGCGCAAGGAGAAAAAATCGCTGGTTTTGCGTGAAAAGAAGTTGTTGCGTTTGTGCAAAGAAATGGAACAAGCTGTGCAAGAGGAGGAAAAGGCCAACGAAGCGGAAGCTGCAAGGTTGTTGGAAGCAGCGTGCTGGGTGAAAAAAGGAGGAAATGGGCGCCAAGTTGAAAGACTACTTGACGAAGCGCAACGTAAGTTTGAGCGTGAATTATGTGTAGTCCGCACCCATCGTCAAAGTCTTTTGAACGACTTGGTGAATATCTACCCGTTACAAGAAAGGTATGGAGAGGATAAAACCAGTTTGGTGTACACGATTCGAGGTTTGCAACTTCCAGATAGCATTTTCCAACAGAACGCGGTGTTAGGATCATTTGAAGAAGAGCAGATATCCACGGCTCTGGGTTACCTGGCGCATTTCGTGGATCTTTTGAGCAAGTATTTGGACGTCTCGTTGCGTTTTGTGCCGTTGCCACATAGCAGCAGTTCCACGATTTGTGATCCTTTGGTTATTTCCGCCGAGACACCGCACGAACCGCTTTCTCGTTATCAAAAGAATCACCACAACGCGAGGCCATCAATTTTCCCGCAGTATATTTTTGGCAGTGCAAGTGGAAGACTAGGTCGTCCCCATGCTCGTCACGCACTCAGTTTGGGCACATTTCCTCTTTATTGGAAAGGACTGGGCAAGAGTTTACGCACACGATTCGAGCGCGCAGTTGACTTGCTCTCCCGGGATGTCAGTTTAATTTCCTTTGTTATCGCTTTAAACGCTACCAACAGAACACACAACAGGAGGAAAAATAAGGCGCACGTCATTGCGGAGTTGAGAAAAATATTAGCTGACTTTTAATTTAACTTTGCCAATTTTCAGAAAGAGACTGCGAAATAACCAAGCACTCTTGGGTTGAAAGAAATTGTACCACCATGAACGCTGCCTTGTCTGGAAGTCTCATCAAACGTAATTTTTTCTTTTTTTGTACTTCTTGCTGTTGTTCTGCTACCACCCCCCTCCACTGAGTACTACTACCAAGACTGCGCCCCCACGTGACAAGCCGTTTTAGATCAGGTCTAAACACCCTGGGCGACCCTAACGGCGAGTTGTAAGGCGTGGAATCTGGTGAGATCGAACACACTGAAACTGAAGAATACGAACATACACTGTCCGTTTCTTTTATTTTATTTTCTAGTGAGCGTCTTGAACCGTGATTACTAATCATCAACGGGGCAGCTTTTTCTCCTACCGCATTACCACTTTCATTAGTATACTTGCACATTTTCTGCAGCGCTCTCCTTCCTTCTGGCGTAGTCGTCAATTCAAAAAGGTCTTTTTCATGTTTATTCAGACGAACATGCGATAAACATTGACTCCAATTAGGAAACTGCTCTCCGCACGAAGTGCACAAGTACTTTGGTTGATCCACTTTCTTCATTCTTTCTTTTTTTCGTTTCTTTAACCTTTTATGAAAAAATCATACTTGACACGAAACGAAACAAAATTTATTTATACCCCCACCTCTTGTTTCCTATTTTTATACCTCCACCTCTTCGTACAATTTCAAAGTTCTTGTTCTTCTTTTTTCCTCCTTTTTTGAACCTTTCATCGAATGACGCGCTTGATGTAGTGTAGGATTTCGGCTCTTATGTCCTGCCATAATGAATAAGACAGTATCTACGGTGCTTAGTACAGACTATTACGACAAAAGTGTCTCTAATACTTAATGGACTTATTTATTACAGTAACCCAGTTACTGTCTTTCTGACTATCTAAGACATTTCGTGATTGCCCATCTCAGGCTCTCACCAAAACTTCCTGGAGCCACGTGAGTAAAACCCTGCGTAGCTCAGTCGAACATCATCCCAGACGCTGTTCAACACGCCTCCACAAATTCACTAGAGCTGTGCATTACTTAAAAGTACCTTCACATGCTTCTCAAATGCTGCACGATGAAGTTGCTTCGTCAAAGCGTAGACCTGCTGGCATCCTATCCGTCTGCTTGCAAATACTTGACCTCAATCAGCTTATCTACGTGGATTCGGCGAAACCTAGCTAGCTAGTTGTTGGGAAACTCGGGCTAAACGTGGTCGGAGAAATTGTGGAATGAGCTGGTTCCAAAAATGTTAATGCCCAAAAAGCAACAAACGTGAGAAGGAAAACCTTGAAAAGTAAAAAGGCAAGGAATGAAAAATTAATGTTCAAAATTGCAAGTCTGAAAATTGTTGAAACAGTTTCAAGTCCTTGTTTGTGCTAATCTTTTCGATTGAAGCACAAAAGTTGCGAACTGATGCCAACCCGTGGTAACCGTGGTAGCTACGACGCACGAAGAAGGTTTTCACTTCTTTTTAAAGGGAGGTCGTCGCACAAAAGTAAAGGTAGTACAGAGTTATATCCAATTGTTGAGGACAAGGATAGTAGGTTTTGTGAAACCGTATCGGTTCCTCCACCTGAAGTGAAACTTTGTGAGACTGTGCTGATCGTTCCAGACCGAGTATACGCGGAAAAGCACGAAAGCATCAAAAAGGTTTTGGGTGTGGTTGAGCTTTCAATTGAGTTGTATCCTGTTTCGACGACAAAGACGACTGCATTTCGGGAACGTCACGATACGAAATTTCAGGTGAACACGTTGTATCGAAAGCATCCTTTGAAGGAAAAAGTTTATTTGCCGTGTACGAGTTTTGTACGTGAGCTTGATCGGGAAAAGATGATGGAGGCGCTATTTCTTTGTGAGGGTATGTGTGTGGAGACGGTTATCATCAATAAAGCCTTGTATGACAAGGTAAAAGATGCCAAGGGGGTTTCGATGAAGTTCGATCTGCCTGAAGCCACTCCTCTGGCTGCAGGCTCCATGACTACCAACCGAGACAAATCAAGGGAAGTGAATACTGCACAAGAAGTACGAGCGGTTTTCCAAGCGCCAAAGCATGGTCCGTATATCGATGAAAAGAAGCACGTATACTATGCAAATGGACTGCAACCAAATGTTGTGTCTGAACTTGTGGGCAAAGTCATGAAAGGATTCAACGAGGAACGGAAACTTCCCGGAGAAGTTGAGTTGTCTTTCAGCTCCAAAGAAGAACAATTAAGAATGCACGAGTTGCAGCTTGATATTTGTAATGTTGTTGGTGTAGGTGTGAAAGCGGAGCATTCCGAACTCTCCGAATTTGAGTACGTTTTCAAGGTGAAATTTTTTGAGCAAAGTGTTATTGAAAAGCTGAAAACGATGGAGAATAAACAAATACGTGATATGCGTAAAAGTTTGTCTCGACTAGGTTCAATGCGTACGGCGTTCCACAGTGACTGGAAGATGTATCGCGAAGACATCTTATTCAATGATGGGCAAACGGGGCCGATCGATGACTGGGTACGAAATTATTCCGAGTCGACATGGAAGGAATGGCTGAGTTCACAAGCGTGTGACAGTACATTGAGTATACCCATTGTTCTGTATGGCCCCAGCAGCTACTGTAACTCGCTGGCGATATTTACGTGGAACAATGCCATACGCGCGGGACCGGGAACGTTTTTCACGGACTGGTCACTGAATTGGAATCGAATGCTAGGGACACCAACATGTTATTATGAATCCCTTTTGAAAAATGTACGGTTCAGCCCACATCAACAAGACAGATTTTTGGAAGGACTACCAGAACTCATGGACGATGATGAATACGATAAAATGGCCAAACTGGGTGAAATGACGGAAAAGCATAAAATCCGCCTTTTGCTCAGAGACACGGAGGATGCAAAAGATTTACACACAGACAAGAACGGCGACCCGTTGCCATTTGGTCTACGTGTGTTGGTATTGGATGCAGAAGAAATCCTCAAATTAGTCGGGGTTCGCGATTCTCCAATACTTTCAAGACTCAAGTGTATGCTGGGTCCGGAAACGGGTCGTTCACCCCATACGTTATCGAGATACCCTCCTATAGCAGCACTGCTTGTGAACAGTCATGGGATGAAAGCAGATTCGCTGGAAAGCGTTTATCAGTTTGCAAGAGGCGACCTCGGGATTCTGAACGTGATCAAGATGCCCACATTTACGCCGCCAAATAAAGAAAACCAATTGAAGTACGAAGCGGATGAAAAGTTTCGTCAAACGTTTACGACAGAGTGGTTCGAAATAGCCGAGGGGGCTACATCTGCGTTGGATGACCTTCTTACATGCATAACCAACCACGAGTTTTCCTCGCATCGTAAGCAAGATAAACCTTGGGCCATTTAGCAAAGCCGTTCTGTGGTAACAATATGTACTGTGTGATATGATAAAAACATTTTTGTGAGTAAATCCTGCAAACGATGAAATCTGACTTGGTCGTTCAAGCGCGTGCATCTTTTTAGGTTTTGAAAAATGGAAAGTTTGTCCGTTCCCGAATTTGATGACTCGGCCTCGGCCTCGGACGATGATGGTTGAATCAAGTCGAGAATGTATACATACATGTATGCGATGTTGACGAAGCACGAGCACCGAAGATAGGACACTGTAAGAAGTGATATCTAAGATACCTGCTCCGGGGGGCTCCAGCGACTGCGTCGGCGTCGGGGCTTTTTGGCCCTGTCGGGCGGGCTCGTCGCAGTAGAAGGAAAGTAACATTTGAAGAAAATATTTTTACTGTTAGTCAAGGGCACGCTGACATATTGAGACAAGAGCGCGATGTATGGAGTGTTTTGATTTTGTCGAGTTGTACACGGTATCGAACTGGTCCAAGAGTTGTGCGAAAGCGTAGTTGGAGTGTTTGGCGTTAGGTGTGTCTAGAATGTTGATGATTTCCTGTGGGGAGAATTGGTCGACGTGAATGTCCTCATCGCGGATATCCTTGTCGCACTGTAGGACGAGGTTGGCGTGTATAGCCTGGAAAAAGTCCATGGCGGGTCCACGGCCTTCTTGATGGTCGAGCATTTCTATAATGGGTTGAAGAGCTTGTTCGTCCTTGATGACGTCGGGTGCAAGGTGAACAAGAGCAGTGGCAACATGGCCGCGCAATCTGGTATTTCCTTCCATTCGTAATGTTCGCAATAAAACTTGGTGTACTGTTGGTGTTAGGCGTTTTCGAATAGATTGTATGACCTGGCTTGCAAAGTCGTTACGATTAGCAAGGGCGAGTTGCCAAAGGACGGGAATACAACCCCGTTCAATCATACCAAGTAGATCTTGGTCCACAAATCTATTGACCTGTGCGCGCGCTTTACGCTTAATGTCGGAGTGAATATGTTCCGTCATCCAACAAAGTGCTGGTGTTGGTCCAATAGTAGCACAAGAAGAGAGGATATCAAGTCCACTTTCTTGTATGGCTTGGTCTTTGGATTGCATCATTTCATCAACGAGGTCCTTGGGTACCTTTATGGTTTGGGGTGAGCAGTTTGCAAGGGTAAAAGCGGCGTTCGAGTTGAATGGTGCTTGCGTCAAAACGGCGTGAGCAAGTTGTGTGCTGGTATGACTAGCACTAACATTAGCCAAAAGGGCATATAGACTATCTGTTTTCGGTTCAATTTCTAAAAGATGCTGAAAGGCCTGACTGTTGAAAACAACTTCTCGAGCTTGGGTATAGTCTGCCGTTAGATTGCCCAATCCTAAAATTGCAAATTGTGCCGTCAATGGTTCGAGGTGAATGTTTTCCAGAAAGAAGTGTGCAATTTGCTCCGAGACATGTGTAAAGTCAATTTTGGAAAAGCAAGTGCAACTCGCAAAAAGCCTATTGAGATGTTGTCTATTTTTGTTGACCGTCGATTGTCGTGCAAGCAAAGGTTTGGCGTGTTGAATACAAATGTTGGCCACGGCTTGATTGGAAGCACACGAGTTTGCCAGTTGTAAAATGGCATTACTCACTACAAGTTCATTATCACTGCATTGGATTAATTTGATATTCACGTTGGGTTCCATTTTACTTTTCTTGGACAAAAAAAACAAAAAAAGAAAGAAACTTTTTTTTTGTCCGTTGAGAAATTAAAAAAAAACCGAGTCCAGCTTGTTATTTTACAAAACCAGAAAAATGGCAACAGTGGCGCCGGCGGAAGCTGTCAAAGAAGTACGTAAATCGAATTGGTGCTGTGAAAAATCAAATGACAACGATGCGGTAGAACCGGAAACGACCAAAAAAGAACTACACGGATGGTACCTGTATGACTTTACCAACGCAGCTTTCTTGATTGGAACACAAGACTTTATTTCCATCTTTACCGTGGAACAAGCCAAGAATTACGCCAAGGATCATTTCTGCCAAGGAAATCAAACATGTATCGAGGAAGCGTATTGGGCTAAAGACATGGAAACGCTGGGGGAATGCACTGGCATTCTCACCGACGTGAAAAACAAAACGGAATGCGAAGCCTTGGACGCCAAATGGATGCCCGAATGGATAGATGATGCTGATATCGTGCCGCTATTTGGTATGAATGTACATTTCACCGCCACATACACTACAGCACTCGTGTTCACCATGATATTTCAGATCCTTCTGTTCATTTTCGTCGGACCCGTTACCGACTTTGGCAACCTGCGGAAAAAAATGTTTATCGTCACCAACGTTGTCGCTTCAGTATCAATCATTATGATCTATTTCGGCAAAGAAGATCACATGTACGAATACAATCTCGTTTTGGTCATTATCGCACAAGGCTTGCTCAACTTTGCCCTCGTCATGTACAATGCGTGGCTCCCGCTCCTCGCGCAGTGCACACCAGAAGCAAAACAAGTCCTCGAAAGAACTGGCGGAGGATCACGCAAACATGAACTTGAAGAAAGATTCAACGTCATCAACACGATCACACAAAATATCTCATCCACGGGACAGGGACTATCACTCGTTGGAGGAGTCTCCTTTCTTCTCTTCGGAATGATCATCATGATGGTGTTTGGAGAATCACACGGCGAACTCAACGTCATTAGAACACAGTGCCTCGTATGCGGTATATATATACTAGTTTTGTCTTCAATTGCTACTTACAGGCTCCAAAGCAGACCTGGACCACCATTCCCAAAAGGTAAAAACGTCATCGTACACAGTGTCGCAAACCTTTGCAGAACCGTCTCCAAGAGGAGACAGCTAGAACAACTCTTCAAATTCCTGCTTGCATACTGGTTTTATTCCGACGGATTGTCTTCGTTAACCGTCGCAGCTGCCATTTTTGGCACACAAGAACTTGGACTCAAAAATGTTGACGTCTTCCTAGCATGGTCCCTCTTTTGTATCTTGGGAGCCATAGGAGCAGTTACCATGTCCAAACTTTCCAGAAAGTACAACCTCGTCACAAAACAAATCATTCTCGTCAATATTGCTATTATTGGACTAATTCCCCTGTATGCCGTCATAGCACTAAAAACCAGAGGTGAATTCTTTGCAGTCGTTGCAGTCTTCGCTTTCAACTATGGATCGTGCATGGCTTTCACAAGAGCCATTTTCTCCTCACTCTTACCATTAGGACAAGAAGCCGAATTCTTTTCACTATACCAAATATCAGACAAAGGCACATCTATGCTAGGACCCCTTACACTATCCCTCGTTTCCACACAAACTGGATCTTTTAGAAAAGGATTTGCCGCACTTAGCATCTTTTACGTACTAGGAATCTTTTTCCTAATGCGATTCGACCACAAAGAAGCCATAGAAGAGAAAGACCGATACGAACAACAATCGGACAAAGCCAAGCGCAGATCCACCCTTCGCTTATCTTCTTTTCGCTCTTAATACTATTTATAAATAAATGTTTGACTCGAGTCCCCTACTTCCTCCGCAGCGAGAGTGCAGTCATGGAAGCCCGGGAGGCTACTGCCGTGTGGCCTTGCCTGCTGGCGTCTTTCTTCATTGGGTTCAGGAAATAAGTTTACACAAAATGATTTTAACACTGGAGAGATTGATCGTCGGGTATATCAGGAGTGTGAGTGAGAAGGAATCGATACAGCAAGAGATTCCGCTACTATGAAAACCTCAAAGATCAGGAATTGTTGTTGATCTTGGAGGAATTGTGACAATTTTCTTTTTATTTTCTTCCACTTTTTTCACTGTCAAAACCAAACCAGGGAGGAGCAAAACAAAAGGAAACAAAAAAAAAAAAGCATCCGGTATCCACTGCATGATTTGAACACGCGACTTCTGGTTGACAAGAAGACTCTATCTAAAGAGGAGCTTTTCGAAGACCAACGAAATAACCACTATTCTAAGCGGACCATGGTGCTGCTTTTGGCAGCCATGTTTGGAGATAGCGGCCGTGGAAAAATATATAAAAAAAATAAAAAAATTGAAACATTTTTTTTCCTCCCTTTCTGTTTGTGGTCGCACACACGTACTACGTACAATTCAGTACCATGGCACCCAAGGGCAACGGCAGCTGATGTCCGTTCCAGTGCTGTTGTTGAAAACGACTCTATATTATTCAACGTTGTTGGACTTGGTGTCGAAATGAAGTCCTTTGTACTAACTTTTTCTCAAGTTGGTGTATCTCAAAATTTTCATGGAGTTTTTGTGAAATGTTGTGGCGTGTATCACTTCGGTGGTTCCATTAGGGCGTCGCAAACGCCTTTTAAGGAAATACCCATAGAGATTTTATTGCACTCGAATGAAACACAACACTCATTAGTATTTAGTCGGTAAATACTTCCGATGAATACCGACGGAGACCACTCGACAAAAGCTGAAGAAACTCCCGTCCTCCTATGGAATACCATCTTTCAATGGAGCATACCGGACCAGATTCTATCCAACAATGGACTGTAAACCAAGGAAGTAGACCAAATGGTATACGTCATCAAGAGAAAAACGAAAACCCCTTCCAAAAACGGTGATAGGAAATGCTGCCAACGGGCGTTCACATGGTACGTTCCTGAAGTCGCTTGGCATTGCACGCGCTTCTGTAATGTATACACGGGCAAAGACAAAAAACGAGCATTTCCATACTCATTAAAAACGATGCACGTGTCTATGGGTAAGTGACCCTGTGAAACCATTTATCTTCGAGCGCAGACTAGTGAAGAATGCTTTGCAAATCCAGACGAGTTAGTATGCAAGAAGTATATATAATGGAAGATGTGATCACCTCCCAGTGGTGTTTGTGAATGTACAGACTTGTTAAAGTTTGTGAGTGAACTGCGATCTCTTTCAGTCTAGTGACATATGAAAAATTGTAACTTACATAACTAATCTAAGAAAAGAAGGTGCGAACCAGTCTACTGAAAACCGTCAACCGGTCTAGCTTGTTCTTGAGGATGGCTCGACGTACTGGAGCGACAGATTTTGTCTCTTCTTTAAGAGTGTCGCAGAGTACACGGCTAGCTAGTTAAAATTGAGCTTGAAGTGGTAACTTTTCTCATGCAAGCAATCAGAGTAATTGCGACAAGTTGCGATCGCCTCAAGCTGGTTCGAGTGCATACTTGATTTCACCAAGAGGTCATGGTTTGACAAGCCATCTTGATGCACTCTCTCGGAAAGAGAAAACCTTGTAGAGTCACCGGTTTCTTCATCTGTAGGAAGACTTGAAGCGGGTTTGTTTTTTCTCCCTGGCAGAATTATCCTTGGTAGCACACGCGCGTGAAACCAGCGAGCTGGGCCAACTCGAGTATACATGTATACGGAACCGACCTTGAAGGCTACGCTTGCACCGGCTTGAGGGGGGATCTCTTGAGCCTTGACCCGTAAATACTGCAGGCTGGTGGTACCAACCGTAGAGAGAGGGACTGTAGAGTTCTCTCCCACTTTTCTTGAAAGTAGGGACGAGTCGTCTTTGTACCGGAAGATGAAAAGTTCAGCCAGGTCGCTCCCCGGTTCAGCGGGAGCTGCACAGCCGGTAATGAAAACGAGTTGTGGTGCTCGATACTCGATATTCTCGAGTTACCAAAAAGCGCGTCACGGGTAAAATGAGGCAGTATAATTTGAATCTACCCCTTGCAAAATTCAATTTCAGTTTTGAAATAGGGAAATAAGGGGGTTAGAATAGAATTATAAAAAAACCTTTGTACCGTACGTACAAACATGAAATTGATCCTTGGTCAAGATGGAGGAGACGGATACAAGTTGTGGGTGGGGTCAATTTGTGGATATCGAAAAAATGAGTCAAGTTGTTGTTGTTGATGATGATGATGATGATGATGATGATATTGAGGAGGAGGAGGAGTATTCGCAGTATAATAGGTTTGAGAGAACGATGAAATGTGCTGATTTCACTCGGGTCGTTCAATTTGACGGGCAACGGAGGGAGGTGGTGGAGGAGGAGGAGGAAGAAGAAGAGGAGGAAGGGGGAGGAGGAAGAGAAATGGAGCATGGGCTACAGGAATTGACAAAGAAGAAAAAGAAAAAGAAATCTTTGAGTCTATTCCGTCGTAAGCGTCAATATGAAGTGCTACCGTTTGCTCGAGTTGGTGATATGGATTTCAATGTAATGGTAAATTTCCTCATTGCGATGCACCCAGAAGCTGGTAAAGAAAAGTCATCAGCAGACAGATTGCGAACTCAATTTAAGAATGCGTCAGTGAAAAAGAAGACGATAGTAATCAATGCAGCTTTGTCAGCTGCGAAATTGCAGGGTAGGTTTGATTTACTTGACACGTTTGGGCCTCAGTTACCTGTAGAATTACTGTAATGTATGTAATATATTGTAAACGTTTTGAAGAATTATATTTTGGTTGAAAAGCTGCCACGGCAGTGGCCCGCCCTCCTGGAAGGTATGGAGATTGTGGAACACTTGAGGAAACTAAGACAGTATCGAGGGGAGTAAATTTGTGTCCGTCCCCCAAAAAAACGAAAAGAAAAAAAAAAAGCCATTTTAAAGGTATCTGCACATAATTCTTCTTCCTTTAGTCTAGAAAGATGGCAACTTCTGATATTCAGTATAAAAAAAATGAAGAGGAACAAGATGGCGGTAATCCTGATCCATTGAGTATGTTTAAGAATGTGCTGGGTCTTGGTGGTGGTGGTGACTCAGGAGGTGATTATCAGACTGTGGCAACTCAAGATGAAAGTGTGGAAAGTAATAGTGTTACGATTGATATGCCTGATCCTGCTGGTGTGGCAGCGTTGAAAAGCAAGTTGGAAGGCATGAGCAGTCAAGATAAGGAAAAGATGGAAGCTCAAGCGGCGAAAGTGCAGGCTCTGTTGGAGGCCAAGCTTGCGACGTTACCTCCGGCTCAACGTGCAGCGTTGTTACAGCAACAAGCCAGGATGCAAAAGGCAGTCAGTGCAGGTTTCAAGTATAATGGTTCTAGTGGAGACAGTCCGATAGCAGCACCAGAAGGAGGTGTGGAAGAGCCGGATGAAAAGGATCCAAAGGAAGAGTTTGATCTCAAAGCTCTTGGACTGATTCGTTGTGGTGATGTGGAAGGTCTGGAGTTGTTGCTTGTTAGTGCGCAAGCAGATGTGGATGTGTGTTGTAAAGCTTTGAATGATAAGGAGTCGCACCCGATGCTTCACTGGGCGGCACTGAATGACCAAGTGGAGGTGTTGGAGTACTTGATAGGTAAAAAGGTGAGTCTTGATCAACGTAATCCACGTGGTGAGACTGCGTTGCACTGGGCTGCGTTGAATGGCCACATTCGTGCGGTGCACGCTTTGATCGATGCGGGTTGTGATCGAATGGCGTCTGATGCTCGTGGGTACAGTGCGATGCATCATGCTGCAATGTTTGGGCGTTGTGTTGTGATGGCGTGTTTGTTTCGTCGCGGTTTGACTGTGGATTTGCGTGATAGTAACGGTCGTACGCCGTTGCACTGGGCTGCTTACAAGAGCGAGGAGAGTGCTGCGAAATGGTTACTGGAGCATGGTGCGGATGTAAGTGCAGAGGATTTCGAGCAATGTCTTGCGGTGCACTGGGCGGCGCTTCAAGGGTCGTACATATTGGCGGCGTTATTGGTAAAGTATGGTTCGTTGGGTTATTTAGGTAAGAAAGACCGTACGGGTGGTACTCCGGCGCAACTGGCGCGTGAAAAACAAAACAAGTTTGAAAAGAACACAGTGCAGTACGAGAATTACAAGCGTGTTGCCGATTATCTCGAGATATGTCACAAGCGTCAGAAGGATGTTTGTCCGTACAACAACCCCAAGCCAAGTGTGACGTGGTATGCGTGGCCGGTGTTGGCGCCGTTGGGTTTTGCGGTGTATTACCAATATGTGTTGGACAAGACTGCGTTTTACAGCTATGTGACGGTGTTGTTTTGGGTGTTTTACTGGTCCGAGTGGTTTGCGTGGACGCGGCTACAGCTGAAAGACGCTGGCACGTATGTGATTCGGCCCAAAGTCAAGCAGGATGACCCCGGGGTGTTGACGAGGTTATTTTCTCGTGTACCCCCCGCGACGGGGCCAAAGTTCAAGGTGTGGGACGACAGCACGGTGAGTGCGTTGAATCCTGGGCGTGCCGACGCCAAGACGGCGCGCGAATTGTATTTAGAGGTATTGGACAACGGTTTGATGGTGCCTGTGTGCACGACGTGCGAGATCGTCAAGCCACTTCGTTCCAAGCATGATCGGTTCACTGATACCTGCGTGGCAAAATTTGATCACTATTGTCCCTTTATGGGTGTGGCCGTGGGTGAAAACAACTATTTCGTGTTTTTCTTTGCCATGTTTCACGCCATGGTGTGCATGCTGGCATGGCTTTGGTTGTCCATCCTTTACACGTACGAGTACAACCATTCTCAGAGTTACTTTGGAAACGCTTGGGAGTTGCTATCTTTCGAGCTCTTTGTGTGGGTGTTGTACGCCCCAATTGCGTTGTATGCCATATTGATGGTGGTCCAGCACGTCATGTTTATTCGCCGCAATATCACGACGAACGAGATGATGAATCGCCATCGCTACAGATATTTGTTTCGTGGCAACCCATTCAATAGGGGGGCTTTGAAAAACATTTGTGAGTTTGCTGGTCTCGTGGACCCCACACCTGTAAATCTCAAACAGTACTATGCGTTTGAATTTTCTGGTCGTTCAGAGTTGGTGGAGCGAAGCAATGCAGCTTTGCGTGGGCAAGACCCTCCCAGCGACCTCCCCGACCAGCCGCCTGCTTTAGCATCTCATTCGCACTCCCAAGGTGGTGGAGGCCATGGCCATAGTCATGGAGGTGCTGGTGGGTGATAAATAGCGCGGCATTTCCTTCTTTCGAGAGTGGTATCCATCTTTTAAAAAGCAAAACGAATGACGTCAAATGCCTCCAAAGTTTTCACAAGCTTGGCATTTAGCACCGACGGTTTTGCTCCTCCTCCAATATATCTTGTTGTTGGATATCGTACTTTCGAAGAAAATTGTCGAATTGCTGCGCAAGCTGCATATTACTGTGCATTACACTACTCAGTTCACCTAAATTTAAGGTTTTCAAATCATTTCGCATCTGTAATTCTTGCTCAGCTTGCGCCCGACGCCGCTCACTATAGTTTTGACTCTGCTTCGCAGCAAGTTCACTTGAACGACACTTTTCTAGTTCAAGCGTCACGTGTTCCAGCCGAGACCTGCACGAAGCTGCCTCTGTAAGCGCAGCCGCTTCACGCCTTTCCCTTTCCACCAACATGACCTGTGCCAAGTTCAACTTTTCTTCCAGAACGCCACATCTTTGAGAAAAATCTTGCGCTTGCGCTTGTGCAGCAGCCATATCTGACCTAGCTTTTTGGTGCTCATTCACTTCAACTTGGTACACACTCTCAATCTCCTCCACACGCCTTTGCATGCTCTCCATACGAACCTGCTGCGTCGCCGCACCTGTCACTGCCGTTTCACGATCTTTCAACGCTTGACTTTGTTCACTTGCATACTGTGACAATTTTTGTCTCGCTTGCCGCAGTTGCTCCCCAAGGACTGCATTTGACTCTACCAGCTTGCCATTTTCTTCCTCGACTTCTTTACTAAACTTTTCCGCACGCAACATACGGCTGCGAGCATGTGCCAACTCGATTCGCAATTCTTCACAACGAGATTCCGCAACATCAGCCTTTTCCCGGCTTGCGTTTGTAACTTTTTCAACATCACTGGCCAACATCTGAAGTTCTTCAAAACGTACACGATCGTAACCGTTACTTCGTTGAAGACAGTCCATCTCACTTTCTAAACGAGCAACTTGTTCTTTTAATTTCGCGTTCGCAAACTTGAGATCGCTTCTTTCTTGGGACCACTTTACACCTTCCTCTTCATATTTTCTCCTTGCTTGTTCAAAGTCTTGCGATAATTTCGCTAAATCACATTTCATACGAGCATCTTCCGCAATTTGTTCACACAAATGCCGATATTCTTCTTCCATTTTGCACTTATAACTCTGCAAAGCCTTTTCACCACGACCCTCCATAAATCGAAGCTCATGCTTCATTTCCATCGCTTCCGTTTGAACTTTTGAAAGCTCTTCTTCAAGTGCAGCTTTTTCCGCATCCCGACGACACAACTCGTTATCATGTTCAACTTCCAACGCTCGTAATCGAGCTCGAGAGTCTTCAATCCCTATTGCCGATCGACTACTATTTACCACACTTTCACCACTTTTCAACACTTGACATTCCAACTCCAAAAGCTTTACTTGAGTCTTCAAACTAGCTACTAGCTTTTTCTCACTCATTTCAGCACCATTTCGTACCGGTGTATTCAAATCTTTCGTTTTCAAAACTTTTCTCATTTCTATTTTTTAGATTTTTTCTTTTTTCTTTTCTCTTCTTTTTGAATTTGAATTTTGTTTTTTTTGTTTGTTTGTTTGTTTGTTTGTTCTCCCCTTTGGAACTCGTGTATACGTACACGGGAGCTGGCAACTAACGAGCACCAGGAGAACAACAACCCCCACCCGGGGTGGTGGCGACTGCGATGGGGTCCACTTTTTGCCAACCGGCAGCTGTCACAACCATTCACAGATCTTACAAGTTTGTAACTTGATTGTAGTTAACAGCTGCCGGCAGGACGAGAAAGCCCAGAGTCGGCGCCCCGAGAACGGTTAAAAAGGACAGCATCGAAGAGGTGATACAAAAATCTTCACAAAAAAAAAAAAAAGGAAAAAAAAATTCAGAAAAAAAAAGAGCATAAAAGATGTTTTTAAGAAAGAGTGTTTTGTTCATATCAAAGAGATATCATGTGCGATGTTTGAGTGTATTACCTGAAGGTGCTACTTTGTTACCTTTACCTGCACTTAGTCCTACAATGGAATCAGGAAGTATTGCCAACTGGCTGGTTGATGAAAATGCAGCTTTTGAAGCGGGGAGTGTGATGTGTGAAGTTGAAACGGATAAAGCTACAGTGGATTATGAATCTGTGGACGATGGAGTAATGGCAAAGATTCTTGTTGCTGCTGGGGCGAAAGATGTGAAAGTTGGCACACCTATTGCAGTTGTGGCTGAGGACGAGGAGATTGCAGCAAAGGTTCAGTTGCTGGACGTCGAGTCAATACTTGCTGGGGCAGGGGGAAGTACCGGGGGTAGTAATAATAATGTTAATAAAGGTAGTGAGAATGCAGTGGCAAGTAGTAGCCCTAGTCCAGTGAGCAGCAGTACAAGACAAATTGTTGCTCCTGCTGCTGCGTTCTTGTTGAAAAGTTATGGGGTTGATGTAAGCAGTGTCCAGGGTAGTGGGCGGCTTCCCAGTGGTGTTGGACCAGTTGTAACGAAAACAGATGCATTGAAAGCGATAGAAGGAAAGAGTCTTGTAGTGTCTGTGGCATCAGCACCAGTGGCTGCGGCATCACCAGTGGCTGCGGTGGCTGCGGCATCACCAGCAGCAGAGGAAGAAGGGAGAAGCTTTGAGGACGAAGACTTGACAAGTATGCGGAAAGTAATTGCAAGCCGTCTGACTGAAGCGAAACAATCACGGCCGCATTTTTATGCGGAAATAGATTGTGAACTGGACCAAGTGTTGTCTCGAAGGAGTCAACTAAAGCAAGTGATGGAAAAGGCGCCGTCAATTAATGATATGATTGTTCGAGCCGTAGGCCTAGCTTTGCGTGATGTTCCTCGTGTGAATTGCCGTATGGAAAATGGTAAAGTGATCGAGAATGAGAGTGTAGATGTGGCTATTGCGGTAGCAACTCCAACAGGTCTGATTACGCCAATTGTAAAAAACACGGACGGCAAGGATGTGTTGCAAATAAGCAGCGAGATTCGTGATTTGGCTGGACGGGCGCGAAAGAACAAGTTGAAACTAGACGAATTTCAAGGGGGCTCATTTGCAGTGTCAAATTTGGGGATGTTTGGTATTTCTTCGTTTACAGCAGTGATAAGTCCACCGCATTCTGCAATTTTGGCAGTAGGAGGGAGTCGACAAGAGCTTACAGAGGATGGTTGGAAGGAGGTGATGACAGTGCAATTATCATGTGATCGTCGAGTAATAGATGACGCAACAGCTGGTCGTTTTTTGCAGGTATTTCGAAATTACTTACAGCTCAATTTATAAAGAATTATTTTTTCCTCTTTGCTGAAGATGCACGCTTGGGTTTCTTGTTTTTCTTTTTAGAGGAAGAAGAAAGACCTAAACGAACCATGTCGGCTTCATCCTTGATGGGTTCCAGGCCCATCCCCAATTGTACGCGAGCATGCTGTAAAGTGGATAGAAAATCTCGCAGGAGGAACCATGCCTGCGATACTGTGTCAATGTGTCGCTCTTGTGATGTGACTCCGACAAGCGTATCATACACGGAGCGAAAAGTGTGTAGAGCGTCTGCGAGGTGCAAGGCGCGATCTTTAAAGTGAGCGACGCGCCTGTTTTTGAACTGCATGATTTCATCGTCTTGTAGAGCGAGTGCAGCTGGCGGTAGTGGGTGGTTGACCTCGTTGACCAGCGTTTGAGCGAGTTGATCGACATCTGCTTGTATGTTGGTTTGCAGCGGTGTCCAAATAAAATACAATAAACGCCACATGACTTCTGTACTTGCAGCTCGGGGCGGTTGACGAGGCGTGGATGATTTAGCGTTAGCAACGACGTCGGCAACGCGTGCGCCCCATGTGCATAGTCTGCGTTGCTGTAGTACTTTGGTGACCTGTGTGAGGTCCAAAGTCTGCTGCGGATCGTTGGCGTCGCAAACTGCGCGATACAGGTCTACGAGCTTGTACCTTTCTTGTACGAGCCCTGGGTTGAGTAGCGGAATACAGCGCTGCTCAAAGTCGGTGAGAGAAAGCACGGTTTCCAGTGCGACTTTGCCGCCCTCGGGGTGGTGATATTCCGGGTTTTCCAACAAAGAGTCATCCACCAATGCCTTTTGGAGTGCGCGCTTGCGATAAATCTGCTCTGAATGCCACCCCTGTAGCACAACAAGAAGCAAGCGGTCAAGATCGACATGTCCGTGATCAATATTTAGGCGCTCAATGCGTGTCATACATTCCTCAATGACTCGTGCCAACGGTTTGTCACCGCAACAAGAGTGTTTTTGTGTGGTTACTGCTCCGGCAAACACTGCACGGACGCATTGTATGGCGCGCTCGACGGGGATCCAGCGCACTTCAACGCCGCCGTCATTGATGGTGGTTTTAAAGCATGGCCATATCGTTCCGTTCTCGGAGCCGTCTCCCTGTGCAAAAAAAGCGACGGCAGCGAGATATGTGTCCACGGCGTCCGGGTGCTGCAGTGCGAGCGGGAGAAATTTCTTCAACGGATCCGCACTCCAATCATGCTCCTCGCCGAACCCGATCTCGTTTTCCGCGTCGAAATCACTAGGCAATTCGTCGAGTGCGGTTTTTGGTCGCGGCTTTTGTAGGGCGGGAGCGCGAGCGCCGGTAAAGCGGGCAAACACGCGCAACCACGGTATTTGGGAAGCATACCGATGGATACCGACAAAAATGTCGTGAATGAGTCTCTCTGCAAAGGTGCGTACGCCCAGCATTTGGATGGCCACACAGTGGATGGCTTGTTCAATGTCTGTTTTACCTGACTGTTGGATATCGGCCGCCATTTTGAATCGATAGACTTCTTCAACAAAATATTGGACAAATTCCACGCTGGGATTGGGTTCCCTAGTGAGTCTTTGCCGTTTTTGGGCATTGTTTTCTGTTGGGACGACCTCCTGCTTGATAATGAGCCCGGGCTCGAAGGAAACGCTCACATATTTGCGCATCGCCAGCGGAATGCCAGGCGCAAGTTCTTGGCGCTTGCGCCATTTGCGCTGTATCAAGGACGCGGAATTCTTCGTCTGCAACTCTTGCAGACGGGCTTCCTTTTCGTCACTGGAAAAATTTCGCAAGACACTACACAAGACTTCCATCTCGCGCTTGGCATTTGCAACGATTGCGTCTCCGCCACCGCTGCCGCCATCCTCGCCATACAACTCTTTCTGACCATTTCGCTCACCCATCAAGAAGTACAGCAAACGACGAAGCGCACACAACGCCCGGCGGCCGTCCAATTGGGCTCCACCCATGTCGAGCTCCAACCGAACAAGGTCGACGAGGCGGATCAAGTTGCGCTTCGCCGTTGGGTCCAACGTCGCGTTGAAACTTGCAATGACGGGTTCCAGTAGGGCCATCTGTTGACGAACATTGGTGCCAATCTGGGCACACTGCGCATGGGTCAACATCGACGCGGCCGCTTCGGTACCAAAGTGCGCAGGCAAACGAATACAATCCGTGTAAAAGTGGTTGCGGTCCGCGGCCTGCGAAAAGGAATCCACGGTAACCTTACCGTTGCCCAGTTCGTGTGCCAAGCGGTACAGCTGCACCGCGTCCGCCGTTGTCGCTCGCGAGTTGAGAGAACGCACAATGTGCTGCAGCTGCACCAGATCCACGCTACGGTTCGTCGCCTGGTCGTCGCCCGTGGAGCTTGCACAGCCAAACATGAGACGCAACGCCGCACGCCGGTGCGCCTGTTCGTCGCGGTATTCTTGTAGAAGCACACGCAAGCACACATTGATATCAATAATTCGCTGCCCCGACGTCTTGGTGATGCGAATCTCTTCCTGCACAGCATTCTCCACCAGCGTTTTCACAGCACGCTTGCAATCTTCCTCCGTTGCACGTGACATCACGCGTTCCGTAGACTCCACGGCGTACCGGATCTCGATAAAGATGAAATCGTCTATATCGCCGTCACCTTCTTCTTCCTCGACCTGCGCCATCGCGTCGTAATCGCACGAATTCGTATTGAAACCCCACTTGAATGGCGTACCCCGCTTGTTGGCCACGCCCTCCATTATCGTCAGCGCGTGCAAGTAAAACGCAAAATCATCTTCACCAAATCGCTCGTCCAAAAACGTGAAAAACACGCAAGCTTCAGGGAGCTCGCTGCTCAAACGCTTCACTCCGTAATAAAGTGCCCAACGGTTCTCGTCTGCCTCCGCCTTGGCCAATATTGCGTCCTCACTTTTCAGCTCTTCCATGCGCTCCGGTCGCGGCGTAAACCACATATACACAAATTCCGGGAAGCGCACACGTGCCTTACCCGTGCGGTCCGCGCTAAAATCCGCGTTGCGTTTCGCACGAATAATACTACGCATACACCGCAACACCCAACTGCGCGGCCGTTCAGGACGATACCCCATCAAATTTGGAAGCAACATGCGGTATGCTGCGCACACCAGCTTTTTGCTGCTAGGACCCGTCACGCTTTCATCGATATTACCAGCACGGTCCAGAGCGACATTGCACCGTGGGCACAAGATCGTCTTGGCCAAGCTAGGTTCGTCCGTTCCAGCCATAATTTCATCCGCAGCGCTTTTGCCTAATGTCACATCCGTTCCTGGCTCACCGATCTTGACCGTGTCCTCTTGTTTCAAAATCTTCTTGCCGGTTATAAAGTTGTGTCCCTTTTTACTCTTTTTCTTTTTACCCTTTTTCTTCTTACCCTTTTTCTTCTTTTTGGTTTTCGTTTTCGTTTTCGTTTTGCCTTTTTCTTCGGGGGAAGCTTCTTCGAGTTGGTCTTTGGTTTCTACTTCTAACTTCGTCTTCTCCTCTCCTTCTTCCCCCGCTTCTCCTTCATCTCCTTCATCTTCTTCTTCGTCATCTTCTTCTTCCTCTTCCTCCTCTTCCTCCTCTTCCTCCTCCTCCTCCTCTTCTTCTTCTTCCTCTTCTCCCCCCTCGGAATCATAGTCTTCTTCACTTGCACGCCTGACACCCGTGCTATCGACACCTTCACGCTCCAACTCTTCACGACTTAAATGCGAGGCGTAATTTGTCAACAAACTAGTAATCAATGACTCGCGCTTTTCAACTTCGCCCTCCAAGTTCGTTATTGTCTCCGTCAAGTCGGCAATTTCCTCATCTTTACGTTCAAGCTCGTTCTTCAAGTATTCATTCTCTTTGGGAAAAGGACGCAATTGCTCTAACTCATCAAGAGCAACCTTCAATCGTCGCTCAAGCACACCGCACGTCTCACTGATATCCATAGCACGAAGCACGTCACCGTCCTCACGCATCTTTTTGTACACCGCATTCAGTGACGCCAACGTCTCACCCATACGCCGCTGCGATGCTTTCGTCGCATTCACTTGTTGCTCATACTCGTTGTACCTACCTTGCGCAATTTCATGTACTTCAATCATCTTGAGCTCGTGCTCACGATTCAACTCTTGGCGAATTGTATCTTGCTCCTTTCCAAGTTGACTTGAACGATCTTGATAGAACAACATTGCTTGCTTCATCTCATCCAAATCACACATCGTCATCGAATATGCCGTGCTCATCATAGTGAAGCACGTCGCAAGCTGCACACGGACCTTGTGTAATAACTTGCCCTGTTCAAGACAAGAAACCATTATCTGATCTTGCAACTCACCCAAAACCAAGTCGGACCACTTTTGCTCATAGATCGCTGCCGCCAAAGTACTTTGCAGTTCTTGAGTTCGCTGATTACGCTCAGAATGGCCGCATACATCAAAATTACCCAGACCATGATGCAGTACATCTTGCTCCAGTTGATGCAAACACCTGTCCTGAATATCCACAGGTTTCAACAGTTCCCGCACAACTTCCTTCGTTGCCACAATATCTTGCTCCATACGTGATTCAGCCATCAAACCACTACCTTGTTTCCTTGTCTGATGAATTTCCCGTTGCGAAGCATGCATAGCACGTTCAAACTGCTTTTTCAGCAGCAATATATCCCTTCGTGACGCAGGCTTTTCTAAGATTGAACCCCCTTTGCCAATTTCTT
>JACLAD010006841.1_pt1 | contig 31365 bp, 33 predicted proteins | sample 8027901 | NCBI WGS metagenome assembly JACLAD01 (sample SAMN15725071, study PRJNA655200) | protist metagenome | isolation source: fluorescence activated cell sorting (FACS) single amplified genomes of... | place: Spain: Blaines Bay Microbial Observatory, Mediterranean Sea | collected 2016-07-05 | reverse complement strand
GCTGCTTTGAGAGATAGGGTAGTGATCAGCTGACGTATTGTTGTCCTGCAGCGTCTTGCTTCGGGCTTACTTTCTCTTGAACAGTTTTACGAAAATTCACCAAGAATGAGTGGAATGTTCTGAACTTTGGAACATGCTTTTTCTTTGTGGCCATTCGATCCTCCTAAGAATGATTTAGTGTCAACGGCGAAGGACTGTGAAAACGTCGCTTCGTGCAATGACCAATGTTTTATCGGAGCCGATTTTATTTGGGGAGGAGAACTGGGGGAGAGATGACCTTAATTCGACATAGCTGAGAAATACGAAGACATCATTCTCTGCTTGCATCCCAATCCACCGCTGTCATACTGCTGATATCAATACATGCCTTCACGACTTTCAACAGGTTCTAATTCATGAGCAAATCCATTTCTGGTGAGAATGCGCCTTCTCAGTTCAAGTACATCGGCAAGCCCAGGGGAACCATCGACGCGCCCGAAAAACTCAAGGGGCAAGCCCGCTACACCGCAGATCTTCAGCTACCCGGAATGCTGCATCTCCGGCCAGTTCTTAGTCCGCATGCCCACGCACGTATCGTTTCAATTGATAAGGAAGCGGCTCTCGCGATGCCAGGGGTGCGCGCTGTGCTCGATGCCAGTGACTTGACTCACTGGAGAAAAAAAGCGGCTTCTCGGGTGGGAGCGCTGTTGGCGCGAGATGAAGTGATGTTTCAGGGTCACCCAGTTGTTGTCGTTGTCGGAGAAACTCCCCAGGCGGCTTGGGACGGGGCATCTGCAGTTGATATAGACTATGAAGAGTTGGATGTGGTTGCTGATATCGCCTCAGCGCTGAAGCCAGGTGCGCCGCTCGTGTGGCCCAATGGAATCCCCCGTGATGAATCAGATGTCAGCGGAGATCATGGAGCTGTGGAAAAAGGCGATTCTGACGCAGCTAGCCTCCCACCCAACGTCCACTCCATGAACTCGTACACAAGGGGTAACATAAACGAGGGATTTGCAGCAGCAGATGTGGTGCTGGAACGGAACTATCGCACGGGGATTGTTCATCAGGGCTACATGGAGCCTCAAGTCTGCGTGGCCAGTCCGGATCCAATTGGAATCATGACGATTTATACAAGTACTCAAGGCCCCAGAACGGTTCACAATGATGTGTCTCGATTGCTTGATTTGCCACATACCAAGGTAAAGGTCATACCGATGGTAATTGGTGGAGGCTTTGGCGGAAAGCACGGGATGCTCGAACCCCTGGCCGCAGCGGTAGCGCTGGAGATGAACGCTCCAGTAAAATTGGAGTTGACTCGCACAGAAGATTTCATGACCTCCATGCCGGCACCTGCTGCTGAGGTCTGGCTCAAAATGGGAGTTCAACAGGATGGAAACATCTGCGCAATTCAAGCAAAGATTGATGTAGACAATGGGGTCTTCGCAGCTGCCTGGTGGGGTGGGCTACTTGCCCAACTACTAGCCAGTGGGTATCGCACACCTCACTTGAAGATTGATTGCCGTGAAGTGGTCACTCACAAACCAATGGCAGGAGCTTACCGGGCTCCAACTGCTCAGACTGCGAGTTTCGCCATGGAGTCTCACATGGATGAACTGGCCCGTAGCCTGAAGCTGGACCCACTGGAGTTTCGCTTACAGAATGCAGCTGGCTCCGGTGACTTGATGAGCAACGGAAATCCCTGGCCAAGCCTTGGACTGAAAGAATGCCTGAATACTCTCAAAGTAAGTGAGCTTTGGCAGAATCGTCAGACCAACGAAAACGAAGGTTGGGGCATTGCAGTTGGCTTGTGGCCGTGTGGAGTTTCACCGGCATCCGCAGTCTGCCGGATGTTGCCCAACGGAAATGTTCAAGTTCAGGTAGGATCGGTCGACATTTCTGGTATCAACAGTGGTTTTGTCCAGATTGTTGCAGAAGTTCTCTCTATTGATCCCTCGAAAGTAGAAATCATCCAGGTTGATTCGCATGCAGGTCCTGTTGCTCCGCCAAGTGGTGGTAGCCAAGTCAGCTATAGCCTAGCAGGAGCCATTTCAGGGGCTACGAGAAACGTCAAGGATCAGCTCGCTAAGCTGGCAGCTGAACATTTTGAGGCCTCCGAGCAGGATTTAGTGTTTGAGGATGGTTCTGTTCATGTGAGTGGTCTGCCCAGTAAAGCCATCTCATTAGCAGAATTGGCCAAGCAGGCTGAATCTCGCAAAGGTGGTGCAGGTCCAGTGATTGCGACATCCAGCAATTCCATCCAGGAAAATGCACCTGCTGTTGCTGTTCACGCAGTCAAGGTGGCAGTGGATACAGAAACCGGAAAGGTGTCGCCGAAAAACTACATTGCGGTTCAGGATGTAGGCTTTGCGATCAACCCGATGTTGATTGAAGGGCAAGTTCAAGGTGGCGTGTTGCAAGGGCTTGGCTGGGGGCTTTGGGAAGAAATGCCTTACGATGCCCAAGGCCAGTTGTTGGCTTCGAACTTTCTGGATTATGCTATGCCGCGGGCGGATGATTCTGTATTCGTTGACGCGGTACTGGTGGAAAATCCCTCTCCGCTGGGGCCTCTGGGAATCCGTGGTGTAGGAGAGCCACCGATTGTTCCGGGTGGGGCTGCGGTCGCCAACGCTGTACGAGAGGTAACTGGGGTGCGCTTTGAGCAATTGCCCATTCGGCCACAAGCTCTTTGGAAGGCTATGAATTCCTGATCATCATGAATTTAGAAGCAGTATCGACGATGAAAGCAATATACTGAGTCAAAAAGAAGAAAATGAAAGCGCTTTTTCTTGGAATCTTTTTGATTCTTACTGCTACCCAGACGACGCTCGCAGCGAAAAGCGTGAGCATTGACTCTGCGAAAATCAAGGACTGCTTTATACTAGGATATTGTGACGTACAGGTCATGAATCCCGGTGAACTTCCGAGAGGCTGGCGTGAAAGGCAACTTGACCGGCCTGTCCTCCGGATTCGTGTTCTAGATATCAATGAGGCAGACCAATTTTCTTGTCGAGATGTTACAAGGCAGAGCAAGTGGGAATACGCCAAAACCCAGCTCCAAGGTGCTACCTCCCTTCGTCTAGAAATCAATGGTAAATTCAAAGGCAACCATGCAACGAGAGTTTTCGTTGATGGCGAGTCTCTTACTGACCTAATTATCAAGTTTCGCTGCTGAAAGTATTTTCCCAGAATGGTGGCCATTGAGCTCCAACTCCCCTCTGCTGATCTTTCCTCACAATCAACTTTCCCAATCAGCCCATCAAAATTATCCAACCTAGTTTCAATTGAATCCGCGCTTACGCAAAGCAATAGTGCCATAAATGTTTCATTTTGGCGGCTTTACTCCTTGATTATTTACGACAAAAATCTAGTCTTCGATGATTCTAAATTCTTAAATCACAACCACCATCAAACAAAGACTCAACCATGACCAGAAACCAGGTAAAAAAGCCATTGATCATACAATTGGTGGGCTGGGCGTTGATCTTGGCCCCAATTGGATACTATGTAACCACGGCTTTGCAGTGGCAGAACTGGCACGTGGTCTTGCTGATCGAGCAATTGCTGGCGTTACCGCATGGTCCACTCAAATTGGTGGTCATTCTTTCATCGCCACTGGTTGGGCTTGCGGTGCATTCGGTCAAGGCAATTGGCTGGATCAGCTTCATGCTCTATTGCGGAGCAACGATCTTCGTAAACTTTTACATTGCCCACTCTTCCGAAGCGGTGACCAACTTTTCTGCTAGTCTCTACTCACTGACCGGAGTCTTAGCTATTCTAGTATACGTGGTCAGAAAAGAAATCATGGCTCCGTACTTCAATCCACAGATGCGCTGGTGGGAATCCGCAGAACGCTTTCCCTTCAAGCTGGATGTCCTTCTGAAAAGTGAGCGAGGTGAGGAAAAAATCAGTTCCAGAACCTTTGATATTTCCGTTTCAGGGTGCTTCTTGACTACGGATTTGGAGTACCCAACTGGTCAGAAAATCGATCTCAACATTAAGCTGATCGATCCAGTTGATCTACAAGCCGAAGTGGTCTGGGTCTGTCCTGGCAATGAGAATGTTCCAAAAGGAATTGGCATTCGATTCACCAGCAATCTCAAGGAGATCGCAACTCAGGTGGATCGATTCAAAGAAAAGTACAGCAAAGCGGAGCGCTTCCCATTCCAGTTGGATGCTCAAATTCAGCAAAGTGGGGGTACAGAGCAAATCAATACCAAGACTTTCGATGTCTCTGTCTCCGGGTGCTTTTTGATCACGGATCATCCGTATGAGGCCGGACAGCAACTGGAGCTGAATCTCAAGCTTCTTGAGCCAATCAACCTCACAGCTCAAGTCATCTGGGTCTCAGCAGGTGACGCAAAAATCCCCCAAGGCATTGGGGTCAAATTCACAAGTCATCTGGATGAAGTCAGCATGATGGTCACACGATTCAGAAAAAATTATGGGGCCACGGTTCCAGAGAAAAAGGTGTCTGCTTCACCTGCATAATCGTCTCTTCGAACGCTTTCGAGCCTTCACACAGTGTGGGCTCTTCCAGCCTTTGCTTTCCTATTCGCTTTGATCCTCATAGGTATTCGTCAATTCCATCCATCGAAACTGGAATCACTCGCCAGGGTGGTTGATCTGGTTGGATAGCATGTGTTTGCAGTTGACCGATCACTTCCTCACGTAGGGTTTTATCAGTTTGCATTGTAGTGATGAACTGCTTCACTGGGCAAGCTTCAGTAGGGTTGGCAAGTTTGCAGACACGTTGAACTACTTCTCCCTGGCTGACCGTCTTGAATTGGCGAGCTTGCGCAGAAATATCTGCAAGACCTGCAGGCTTCATATCCTCCCAGGCCAAGACTCCCGCACGGGCTGCATAGCCAAAAACAGGACCAGTCGAGACTACTAATTGGTGTTCCACCCCCTGCATTTCGACGTAATCATAAGCGACCCCAATCCCCTCCGTCTTGTGCATGTGAAGGAGTTGTTGCTCATCCAACCAAACGACCTTCAATTCCGTGATCGTTCCCGATGATGGGAAAGCTGTGCAAGGTACTGCTCCGTAGTAGCTGACTAAGGCCGTGTGCACCACATCACAATCATGCAATCGAGCTGATGTGACAGGTACGATTGCTTCTGAGCCAAACTTGCGGAGCAGTTGATAGGGAGCGCGGTTTGAACCAACGGCTAGTACGGGTGTTCTTCCAAAAAGCAAGGGTTCAGCCCGGACCAGGTTGCCCTCCTCCAAGTCACGTTGATTGAGTTGAAATAGCCTTCCCTTTGCTAGCAAATAGCTACCTTCAGGTGCCATGTAGGGATAAAGGCTCGCACGTTCATACTCACTCAATTCCCCAAGATATGCTCGTGAGCCTGCGAGCTCGAAATCATTTTTCAATTTCATGGCTCCATAGGAGAGGGGTAGCCACTCGGCATGCTTCGATTTTCCAGCAAAAATTCGTCATACATGGTTTTCAGCAAAAAAATCATATCAAAGTAAAAAAGTTGTTTTGGTCAGACACTTTGCTGCATTCAACCTGAGGAGAGTTTCAAACAATATTTAAGGATTGACCTGGAAGGACCTATCAATGAAATTTCTAATAAATTTTTGAATCATTGAACCCATCATGTCTGGGACGTGGATTACAGCCGAATGGTTCAACAGTTGGATTTAAAAATTATTTGAGGGATCAAAAAATATTTACTTGAAGAATTAACATGAATTCAAAGTACAAAATTCTGGTTTACTTTTTATTTGCAATTATTGTTTTACTGTTCTTGGGAGGTGCAACAATTGATCTTAACACGTTGCTGATTACAGGCTCAGTAGCAGCTTTGGGGATCCTTGCTGTGTTACCAATAAAAGAAGATACTGAAGAATAAATAGTTCGGCTTCAATGCGCATGAGATAAAGTTCTGCTTTCTTTTCTTACTGATCCAGGTTCTAGAAGTTTGCTGGAGAAATAGTTAGAATTAGAAGCAAATCAAATTTCAGTCTTCTCTCACTTATCTGTGGTAAGCCTGGCGCACAGGGTTGTCTTGAAAATAATTTTTGTTTTCACGATCAACTGCCTGCTTCCATTCTAAAACTTCTTCATCCCCCATTGCTTGATTTGGAGCAGATTCCATGATGAATGAGCAGTTTTCTGGCTCGATACCGGAAACTAGTATCGCAGATTCTTTCTCAGTAATGCGAGACTCGCGTTGTAGATCAGCAGCACAATAGCGGATGGCAAAACCAATTCTTGGATAATCAGTTTGGTTCGGGCCACTAGCATGAATAGATCGAAAGCTGTGTAGGCTCATCTCGCCGGGTTGCAATCTTAAATCTACCGCCTCATTGGTAAAATCAGCGATCTTCTCATCAATAACAATATGCTGCCCACGACTTAACATATTATCATTTGATGCCTTTAATTCATGTGCAAATTGACCCCATTTGTGTGATCCAGGAACCACACGTAAACACCCTGATGCTGGTGTTGATGGCGTTAACGCCAGCCATACTGTGACTGCTTTCTCAGGCATAGTCATACCAGCGTAGGTCGAGTCTTGATGCCAACTGTAGAATCCCGATGAGTGGGCGTTCTTAATACACCAATCTGAGGACCAAACGAGAACATCTTCAGTTTCCAGAACACTACAAACCACGCGAATGATGCCAGGATTTTTTACCACATCATCCAAGATAGGCAGTAGCAGGTGTGTTTTGAAGCGCTTGGGACCATCTAGTTCCAGAGAGTTGCTCACCTCTTCCCAAATTCCTCGCGCTTCATCCTGAGAAAGAATCGGGATGGCATCCAAGTACCCCTGTTCAAAAAATTTCTCTGAGACTTTGTCAGACGATACGATGGGCTTAGTTCTCATGTGAATAAATACAGACTGAGGTCAAACCAAAACAGGATGAAGATGGAAGGTTGCGGACTAGCCTGGCTACTAAAGAAATTTTGAGATATCTGCTGTAGCCGAACAAATAGAGCCAGCTGAAATTTCAAATCAGTTGGCGATCTATCAAGCTCAATTGGGAAATTTTCCTAGCTGCAAATAATCTGTTCTGTTCTCTTCAAGATATCAACTCCTTGCTGCTTGAGCCACCAGGGCAAATCAATCAGCACCCAGTTTTCAGCCAGCTTGTCTCCTTCTCTGCGATAGATATCGACAACTCGCATATCTGCGGCTCGGTCACTCGCTGGAAGCCCAAGGAATCCACCAACCGCTGTATTCGTAAGATTGGGCCAGCCAAAAAAGCCAGCATAGTTTCCTTCAGCCAGCCGACACAGGTGGCCATTGAAGCGCTTTCCTCGCAGTCCAGTACGAAACGGATATTGGTGCTGCTCTTGGTAGCGCGGAATCGTATAGGTCGCTCCAATTCCAGCAGGACCATACCAAACCATATCTTTGTGCCAAGTTCTGGCAAGATACTCTGGGGGAGGTAGGTCATCTCCAGAAATATCTAGTGTCGTGAGATCTGCAATCATGCGATTAACCAGATCCAAGGTCTTCTTGGATTCTCCATTGTCTTGATCTTCAAACAACAACCCGTCGTGGGTGCGTGGTCCGGGATACAAAAAAGAGGATCCTGTCTGTAGAGGAAGTGTAGAAATTCCCAACTGGTTCATTACTCCGATCAGGTCACAAAAAAAGGCTCCTCTGACCAACTGTCCCTCCTGAACACAGTAAAAGTCAGCATAGCGCAGGAAAGCCAACTTTCGTGTGGCTCGCATTCCCAGCCAGTCCTGATCCAGCAACCCCATCAGGTGCCCCATACTGATCACCCACTCTGTCTGGTCAATCTCACTGGTTCCGGCCAGAAAGATGTCCTGCCGACGCTGGACATTCTTCCAAGAATTGAGGAAGGGAATCCAGAATGCCTCTGCCACTGCTTCAGGCCCATGCTGTTCATCGAAGGGATAAACACCGTACCACTGAAAATCAGGAGTGAGTCGAGACTTTAAGATGGAGTTCAGCGATGCTGGATCCGCCGTGTTGAGAGCAACGTAGAAGTCCAGGACACGGCGCTTTGAAAGAGCATAGGAATGCATAGCTATGAGTCTACAGAAACATTGAAAAGCTTAGTGACACTAAACGATCTTCAAATTCATCATAGAAATTAAGCAAGTGCAGCAGCCTGTTGCTTGTTTAAAAAACTGGAAACCAAGGTTGCTAGACTGATATCAACTATCTAAAACAATTGATGTTCCAACCACCTCACTCAATTGAGCAAAAACGATGGGATCAGAAAATCAAGAAAATCTCAGTCTGGATTATCAATCCATGATGTATGAAGGAGTTGTTTACCCGCCGTTCATCAAGGCAGAGGCCCTAAATGAGTTGAGAGAAAAGCACATCCTACGATCCAGCGACATTGTCATCGCAACGTTTCCAAAATGTGGAACTACTTGGATGCAACAGATCGTACTCACTTTGCTGGCGGATGGGGATGGTGCAAAGGTCCGTCGACCCATGGAAATGTCTCCGTGGGTAGAAGCATGGGCTTCCGACAAAGGCTTAGAGGCTTTTGACGCTTGGCATCCTGAGCAGACCGGTTGGAATGGCCTCAACATCTCGCTTGAGTCAGATTGGTGTCCACCTAGACGAGTACTAAAAACCCATGCTCCAACCCAACTGGCGCCCTGGGCAGGTGGGACAAACCGTTTGGCTATGAATGGTGCACGAGTAATCGTGGTTATGCGCAACCCGAAGGACGCTGCCGTCAGCCACTATCACCATACCATCGACCTGCCTCACATTTTCAAGTACAATGGAAGTTGGGATCATTTTCTGAGAAAAATTTGGATTCTTGGCAAAGTGGAGTCTGGTTCGTTCTGGGATTGGCACAAGTCCTGGTGGCAAGTCTATCAGTTGGGCTCAGTCGACTTGCTTTGGATCAGTTACGAAGAATTGCTCAGTGAACCCGAAAAGAGCATTAGCCGAGTTACTAAATTCATCGGATTGGAACCGACTACCGAGCTGACAAAAGGAGTTTTGACAGCCAGTAATTTTCAAGCGATGAAGCAGACTTTTGATGAAGAAGATGCCAAGAAGTTAACCAATGGCCAAGAAGATCGCATCAAAAAGAATCATATCCGCCAAGGGAAAAGCGGGAGTTGGACAGAGACTTTTACAAAAACCCAAAATGAGTTGATGGATCGTTACCACATGGGTGAGTGCTCAAGGCTTTCCCTACCTCCAAAACTTTTGCCTCAAATGAGCCTCTAGAGTAAGTCTTTTCACTAAACCGAAATCTCACCTGAAACCACTCAAAAGATTTCATTTCCTGGCATTTCTGTATCATCAAAGATTGTTTCAACTAGGAGGGCTCCATCCAAGTCGGCTTCACTCAGAATTGCCTCACTAAAATTCGTATTTGTCAGGTTGGCGTCCTGCAAATTGGCCCCTTCCAAGTTGGCTTCATTGAGCAAAGCACCGGAAAGATTTGCGCCCTTCAGGTTAGCACCTCGTAGATTTGCCTCATGATAAATCCAATCGGCGCAGAGTTCATCATCCATCATGTATTCATGGCGGAAGATACCGACCCGCAGATTCACCTCTGACAAATTCGCCCCACTTAGATTGGCGTTGCGCAAGTTAGCACCACTTAGGTTGGCATTTCGCAGATCTACCCCACTTAGGTTGGCCCCACTTAGATTGGTAGCCAATAAATTTACACCACGCAAATCCATTCCTCGCAGATCCGCATCCTGCAAATCCCCCATAGCACAACTGCCCGTCACCTTAAGTTTTTTCAAGTCATCTGGATTCATTCCTGCCTCTGAAAGCTGATTAGTAAAGGAGTGTATAGGCAAAAAAATGACTGGATTTCCCAGCAGCTTTTTTGAACCGACGATCCTATTGAATGCTTTGAGTATAGGCGATTAGAAGGGAAAATCAGAGGGGATGCAGGGGAGTGTACTACAGAAAAATGTGTTGAAAGTGACGTGTGGTCTGAGGAGAGATTTTGACGTGCTGGTTATCTAACAATCTATCTCTTTTTGAAAATCTTTGATCTTCCGCTTATTCCTTGTAGAAGCCAATGGCATCTTCACCAAGCTGCACACCCAAGCCATTGAGGGTTCGGTTTGAGTAACAAAAGTAGGCACAGACTTGGTTGACTTCCAGAATTTCTCCGTCAGAAGCTCCTGCTTCACGGGCATCCAACAGATCTTGCTCACAGATTTTGCCAGGGATGAGAGTCAATTTACCAGTGTAACGGATCAACGCTAGCTCTTTGCCAGTGAAAGCCCTCTCTGGCATTTGGTCACGCAGTGCTTCTTCAATTATTTTGGAACGCTGAGCATCCTCCAATAAACGCTGCATGTTGGCAAAGTGGTGAGTGTAGCTATAGACACATTCGTTGAGCAAGCTGGTGTATACACCAACAGCCTCCAGAAACCAGAGGGGCAAACTATTTTCAGGATGGTGCAGAACACTTCGATATAGTTTGAGGTGTCCTACCATGGTGTGGGGACGCAGACTGTGAGCCCGCATTACGTTATCGACAGTTCCACTGGGGGTCTTCGCAAGCTCGTAGGCCTCCTTAACAGACCCAGTCGCTTCTTCCAGAGGAACCATGTGAATCCATGCACTCATTGAAATCCCTCAGTAGTGAACCTTTACACCCTTAGAAGGGCGAGTGAAGACCCGGTAGACCATTGATTCAAAGAGATCTAAGGGAGCAGTTTCATATTGAGTTTGGATGGCCGTCTGATCATAACGGGCGACCCATTCTGCAGTATACTCAAAATAGGGATGCCCTCGATAACTCTCACGCGCATTAGCATCCAGCTGCAAATTTCCACTGGCATGATGGTCAAGGAACAAGGCATGGTGCCTAAGCATCCAAAGATTCTTTTCGGAAATGTAATTGGCAAGTAACGTGGCTGAGAATTCACCATGGTTGTCAGGACAGACGATGAAGCCCAAATCATGGAACAACCCACAGACAATTGTTTCTTCGTCTGCTCCATCCTGATACAGCATCGTTGCACACTGCAGGCAGTGGCGGTAATTGTTTACACGAAATCCGTAACTTGGTGAGTCTTTGGATGCAGCAAGCATATCCAAAGCCTGTCTTGCCTGCTGTTCTTGGTTGTAACGAGCTCGGTATGCATTCAGATCATTCCATTCCCCAGGGGTCAACTCTTCCATGGCAGTTCGGCTCTCTGGCAAATGCTCGTAAGCTGGCAAAACTGGAGAAGGTTGATGCAGGAGTCCGTCTGATTGTGGGAAACTCAAATCCTCAGGAGTATTTGGAGAATCTAGAAACTCATCGAAATTCGGTTGCATAGTCTCAGAAGCGAAATCGAATTACACAGAATTAACTCAGTGTGAAAGGATCTGGCTCAGAAACAGCTTGGTCCTCTCGTGCTCTGGCTCTGAAAAGAACTGTGCTGGTGGTAACCGCTCAATAATGCGACCTTCGTCCATAAACACCATTTGGTGCGCCACCGTGCGGGCAAAACCCATTTCATGAGTGACACAGATCATCGTCATGCCACTCTCAGCAAGGTCGATCATCACATCGAGTACCTCCTTGATCATCTCTGGATCAAGAGCAGAGGTAGGCTCGTCAAAAAGCATAATCCGCGGCTGCATGCAGAGAGATCGAGCAATCGCTACCCGTTGTTGTTGCCCTCCAGAGAGTGACCCCGGATATTTAGCAGCTTGCTCTGGAATTCGAACCCGCTGCAGATATTCCATCGCTAAGGCCTCAGCATCTTTTCTACTGAGTCCACGGACTTTCATGGGGCCTAGCGAGCAGTTCTCCAGCACCGTTAGGTGTGGAAAGAGATTGAACTGCTGGAAGACCATCCCTACTTCGCTACGAACCTTGTTGATATGCTGAGTATCCTGATCCAGTTCAATACCATCAACAACGATCCGTCCTTCTTGGTGCTCCTCCAACCGATTGATGCAACGAATCAGTGTGGACTTGCCAGACCCAGAAGGTCCGCAGACAACAACTCGCTCCCCAGAGAAAACTTGCAGACTCACATCTTTGAGTACCTGAAAGTCACCAAACCATTTACTGACCCCAGACATTTCAATGATTGGATTTGGAGTATTCTCATTCATGACGAGGCAAACCCTTAGTTCTAAATACGTGATGAGGCAAGTCGCATTTCAAGCCGACGAAAGATTAGCGCGCAGGAGTAGCACAAAACAAAATAAACCCCAGCTACAAAAACCCAGACCTCAAAGACACGCTGTGTGGAGTTGGCCACTTCCAGCGTCAAAAAAGTCAGTTCTTGGATGGAGATCAGTGAGACAATCGAAGAATCCTTGATCAGGATAATGAATTGGCCTGCCAAGGGAGGAATGACCCGATGAACGGCCTGGGGCAAAACAACATAGCGCATCTGTTGCCAGCGACTCAGGCCAATACTCATCGCGGCTTCTCGTTGACCAACTGAGACAGATTGAATTCCAGAGCGCACAATCTCTGTGATATAGGCCGCTTCAAAGAGGGCGAGGCAGAAGATTCCTGAAAAAGTGTTTGAGAGCAAAGAAACTGGACCGAAGAGAAACTCCACCACACTTTGACCAGTAGGACCCAGGCGTTGATCAAGGGTATCTAAGCCGAGTAGTGGGATGATCTGGCTGCTGATGAAGAAGTAAAAAACGAAGATGAAAACAATGGGAGGAATATTCCGAATCAACTCAACGTAGAGCCGACTGAAGGCCTGGGGAAAAAGCCGACGGCTGGTTCGCATCATGCCAGTGACGAAACCGATTAGTGTCGCCAGGATGATACTCCAGAAGGCCAACCGAAGTGTCGTCAGCAGGCCCTTGACCAATAAATTTGGCAGCAGTGATTGGGTTTCTTCGTCCCAGCGGAACAAGTAACCGGGTAGGAAGCCCCATTCCCATTGGTAGACCAACACGGTGTTGACCCGGTAGCCGATGAAACCAAAAAACCCAATAATTCCCAACAGAACGACTGAGTCCACCCAAGACCAGCGATAGCGCGAGGTAGATCGAGACATGCGATCAAATACACTGGCGGGAGAAGCTTTCTATAGGATCTTCCCCCACCAGAGTTCAATAAATTACTGTTGATCGACTTGATCTGCCCAGTCCATCGTCTTGAACCAGTAGTGATGGCGCTTTTCGAGCCACCCGTTACTGGTGTTGACCATGATCCAGTTGGAGAAGAAGTTCATCGCATCGGGATCTCCCTTGCGAATACCAAATGCCTCGTCTCCACGGGACAGATTTTCTGTGGTCGGCATATAGAGTGCGTCAGGATAACGATAAGTAAACTTTACTGGCTTTGGATGGCTGGAGAGCGTGGCGTGAGCGTTCCCGTTCACAACTTCCTGAAAGGCCATCGTATCGTCGTCAAACTGCCGAATCTTGGCTTTCGGCCATATTTTCTCAACTGCATCTGTACATGGCGTGACCCCACGTCGACAAACAAAGATCACATCAGAGCGATTGAACCCTTCTGGCCAAGCAAAATCACCAGCTAGTTTCTTACTGGCAGCAATCCCCATCCCAGAGTGAGCATAGGGAGCGGTGAAGTTGATGGTGAGATTACGCTGAGGAGTGACACTCATTCCACCAATGATCACATCGAATTTTCCAGCAATTAGTGCGGGAATAATACCGGACCACTGCGTCGGTACAAACTCAATGTCAACGCCCATGTCTTCAGCAACCTTCTTGGCAACATCAATCTCAAAACCGATCAAATCACCCTGCTTGTTGCGCATCGCCCAAGGCACAAAGGTGGACATGCCAACCATTAACTTGCCGCGCTTCTTGATCGTCTCGATAACGCTTTCAGAAGTCAGCTGTTGTTGAGTCTCTCCAGCCAAAGCACCTGTATATGCAGGTAGCATCAGCAATAGGCCCAACAGAAGAGTTAGTGAAGTTTTCAAGACTTTCATTCGTCCTCTTTTAAAAGAGTGGTTAAATCGTTGTCAGGCAATCTTTCAACGAATCTGGAGGTAGGCTACTCTCCCCAGGAAGCCCGCTACAAAAACGCTTTCGCAACGTACGAAAGCTCTCAGGAAGCTTGTTAAACCCCAAGCCGCCTGGGTTCAGTGACGACCACGAACTCTCCATTCGTGAATGCTCACCAACAGAGAGAGCACAATCGTGATTCCCAGATACATCGCAGCTACCGTTAGCCAGATCTCAAAGCTCATGAAGGTATCTGCAATGATGTCCAGTCCCTGGGTCGTCAAATCAAAGACAGCAATCACACTGACGATGGCTGAATGTTTGATAAGGTTGATCAGCACTCCAGTTAATGGAGGCAACATCAATGGCACTGCTTGCGGCAGTACAATGTATCGATAGGTGTTCCAGCGGGATAATCCAACGCTGGTACTGGCCTCCCATTGTCCTCTTTGCACACTCAGGATACCCGCTCGGATGATTTCTGAAGCGAAGGTTCCTTCAAAAAAAGAGATGCAGAGAACTCCAACCCAAAATCTGGGAATCTCCAGAATCGGCGCAAAGACAAAGTAGAACACATACATTTGCACAAGTAACGGCGTGTTGCGAATCACCTCCAGATAGACTTGTGCAACCAGATTCCCAATCCTGGATTGCGACATGCGCAACATGGCGGTCGTTAGTCCGATCAGCAAAGTAATGATGATTCCGTAGAGCCCAATCTCCAGGGTTACGAAGAGACCATCCATCAGAGGTCCCCAGATCAACTCGCCGTCAATGACCTTCCAAAAATACTTGGGCAGCCGATACCACTGCCAGTTGTATCCCATCTGGGCGGCACCATTGAGCGTGAGCCAGATCAAGGCACCGAAGAATAGTACTAACTGACTGACGTCAAACCAACGAGAATTCCACCATTTGACCGAACGGGAGGGCGGTTTACGAAGTTCGCTCATGCTGACTCCGCTGCCTTTCTGTAGCTGAAGGACGCATCGAATCGCGACAACACATAATCTCCGCATTGTACAGGTTCATACTGTACCGACTCTGATTCCGGAAAAACCTCTGCTGGATCAACCAGTGTTTCGAAGTTTGGATCCCAAGCAATCGCCATTGAGTAGCGCTCTACATTTTTTCGGTTGATCACGCGATGCAGAGTTGACTGAAAGGCGTTGTTCGTCCAACGAGAAAGCAGATCTCCCACGTTGACCACCAGAGTATCTTCTAATGGATGAGCTGTGACCCACTCTCCTTGCCTAGTCTGCACTTCCAAACCACCCACTGAATCCTGCCAGAGTAAAGTCAGACATCCGTAATCTGTGTGGGGTGCCACGCCAAACTGAGTTTCACCAAGGTCTGACGATTGAGGTGGATAGTAAATCACGGAACTACGGGCGATTGGTTGATTAGTCGCTTGCAGAAAAACTTCTTCTGGTAGATCAAGACTCAGGGCAAAAGCCCGCATCATCTCTTTCCCACATTCTAGACCTGCTTCAAAAAAAGGATAAACAGATGCTCTGAATTCAGGCATTTGTGAAGGCCATTGGTTTCTGCCCAAAAAAGGATTTTCCTCCGTCAGATCGGGGTGTTCAGATGGTAGATCTAATCCCCAAACGAAGCTCTCTTTCAGATCTACTCTTGTGGCTTTTTCCATCTTAGCTTGGCCGACTGCTAGGAATCCATGGTGGTTATGGTTGATCTTCAGCTGGTTTTTCCAATCTTTCGGCTGTTGAAACAACTGTTTTGTCGCTGCATATGCCTGCTGGATCACCTGAGAAGGAATGCAATGATTGCGGATGTAAAAAAAGCCAATCCCCTCTGCCGCTTGGCGAAGTTGTCGAGCAACCTCCTGCATCGCTTGACGGTTGCCAGAACGCAAGGGGTGTACGTCAATTACCGGGATTTCGTCAATTGTGATCGTTTTAGCTGCTGCGTAGCTCATAGAGACGTAGAGATTGGTTTTAAATTACAGGAGAGTGATCTTGTCGATACAGTTGCTGGATTAATTTTCGATGGCTGAACAAGTATCCCTGATCAACATTTTCCAAATGTGATTTTAGATGTTGATGCAGAGCTGGCAGTGCGTGAAATGGAATGTTGGGAAACGCGTGATGTTCCGCGTGAAAGGTCATGTTCCAAGCGAGCCAGCGTATCGGATGCAGAGTCAATGTTGTCCGAGTATTCCGTAACAGATCAGCAATCCAAGGACAGCCTCCATGCTCTGAAATCCGCATCAAGCGCATCACAGGCTCTGCAAGAATTCTCGGTAAAAGCCAGTACCAGAACAGTAGAGCGCTGCCTGAAAGCAAGCTTCCACCCAGCAGCAAGAGATAGAACAGTAGCATCCCTTGTGCTTCGCGCTGAACTTTCTCGCGAAGACGCTCTGGAATGAAAGACTGTTCCAGCTCAGAAAATTGACCTTGTGGATGACGTACTAGATTTTTTAACACTCCCTTGAAGTAGGGGATTGCCGTGAGGTAGTACCAATATCCCCAGAAGGTCCGCGCTTGTGGGATGCTTTCCGGATCTTTTTCAGGATGCTGGGTATAGGTGTGATGAGCTGCATGCTCCAGCTTGAAGTACAGCGGAGGGATCATAATCACCAGTCCTGTAAACCAAGCCACTACCTGATTCAGCCAACGAGTCAAAAACGCACTTTGATGAGTTGCCTCATGGAAGGGAGCGAAAAGGTGAACCAGAACAACGCCATGGAGCACCAATCCAAAAATCAGCCACGGGGTTTCCATCGTTAGTTGAAGAACGTACCCCGTCAGGACAAGCAATCCCAGGTGCACAATTAAAAAAAGCAACCCCTGATTATCCTGTCGCTTCTGGAGTGGTTTAAGAATTTCGAGGCTAATCAACTGGCTTGGACGACGTTGAGAATTCCCAAGGCTCCATTCGTTGATCGGATTAGTCTCCGACATAAATATTGAGAATGAGGCAGAAATTGTAGAGAGATTATTTTGGGTGAGTGTAGTCTGATCGTTTTTCAGAGAACAAGATAAATTCTGAAACTCTACGGAAGGTAGACGGGATCAAATAAGGAAAAATCATCGTGTTTCCTACCGCATAGATGTTTCAAATTTCTAAAGGAGAAAGTGATTCTTATTATTTCTGGAGACCCTATATCCCTTAAAGATTGAAGAAAAACATCTTGGTCGCTATCATTTTTGTGAAAACTGTTCCGTACTCTAACGCAGCAGAACTGGTACATCGCAGGAAGTCATAGATTTTGGCCTTCGATGACCCAAACCTAGTCACCTCAACGCAAGGAGCGTCATGGCAGAATCGAAACACACACAATCATGGGCAGAACTGGCAATTGATCTATACGACAAGTTGACCGGTCGCAACGCAGAGATCACCTATGAGTTTGAGAATATGGAAGTCTGGGCTCCTAGCGGAGTGGGCAAAGATGCAGAGCATGGACACTGGAAAATCAATGGAACCCTGAAAATCCGTACCCGTGATGTGAAGCAATGAGTCATCTGGAGTTTGAAGGCCGGATCGAAATCGTGGAAAGTGAACAGGATCAGTTGATTCTTGTCGGCGAAGGGTCTGGGATTCATCTCCAGTTCACAAGGTTGGCTACTCTTCGTAAACTTCAGCCTTCCTGGAAGTTCCTGATGCAACACCGTCAGGCAATGGCGCTTAACTTGGACATACTTAGACTACCAATTCGGGTCTCGATTGCTCAGCAAGAAATTGCTTCTCTATCTCCAGAGGAACAACCAAATTGGCTGGCTCGACTGATTGGACTACCTTATGGGAAGATTCGCTGGCAGGGACTAGTCAAATCACTCCTTGGTTGAAGAATACTGTCGGTGTGGCCTCAGAGTTTCTTGGGCCACATATGGTAGGCGAGTAAATTCACCAACTTTAGTCTGGAAGCACCATACGATCTCGATTTTGGAAGGTTTCCATCCAAGCGGGATATTCAACGGGGAGTGCACTGGCAGAGTCCAGAATCTCCAGTTCTGCTGAAGTCAGAGTGAGGTCAGCTGCCTGTAAATTATCCTCAAGCTGCTCCATGGTCTTGGCGCCAATGATGACACTTGTGATGCCTGGTTGTTGAAGCAACCAAGCTTGAGCAATGCGAGCTACGCTACAATCATGGGCCTCAGCAATTGGTCGCATCACATCCACTACATTGAACGCATGCTCCCGATCCACGGGTGGAAAATCAAAACTAGTCCGTCGGGCTCCTTCCGGACCATCGCTGTTTCTGTCAAACTTACCACTGAGCAAACCTCCAGCGAGAGGACTCCAGACCATTACCCCAAGTGATTCTTCGCGGCACATGGGTAAAACCTCACGTTCCAGGTCCCGTCCTGCCAAAGTGTAGTAGGCTTGCACTGACTCAAATCGACTCCAGCGATTGGCTCTGGCAATCTCATTGGCTTTAGCAATGCGCCAAGCTGCCTGATTGGAAATTCCAATGTAGCGGACCTTGCCACTTCGCACCAAGTCATCCAAAGCACACAACGTCTCATCAATAGGTGTCAGTGGGTCTAGTCCATGAATTTGGTAGAGATCAATGTGATCCAAGCCGAGCCTTCGTAAGGAAGCGTCTACCTCATGATGAATATGGACCCGTGTCAATCCCATGCCATTGATACCAGATCGCATACGTCCCCGAACCTTGGTGGCAATCACTAGGTCTTCGCGAGAAATGCCGGTATCCCGAATAGCTTGACCCAGTAGCTCTTCACTCCAGCCTTCATGGTAGACATTGGCGGTATCGATGAAATTAACACCAGCCTCAACCGCACGTTTTAGTTGATCGTTAACTTCGTCCTGACCAACACGCCCAATGGCTTCCCAACGACCTCGACCACCCCAAGTCATGGTTCCCAGGCAGATCGTTGAAACATGAAGACCTGTTCGGCCCAAAGGACGATATTCCATTTGATGACTCCTTTCAAAGGATGTTGTGGATGCCTTGCTTCAGCGCTGAGTCAATTTTTGAGATCAAATATTCTGATTAGCGATTGCTCAGCACACAACCACTATACTCCGCAGCACCATTTGGGAGAATAGTGTTGCAGAGTTTGGCCCCGAGCATTAGCGCCCCAGTGAGTTTTGCTCTTTCCAAGTTGGCACCATCAAAGTTTGCCCCTTGAAGATTGGCACCTTGTAAATCAGCTCCACGTAGATCGGCTCCCTGAAAATTTGCATTCTGCAGATCGGCTCCCATCAGCTTGGCACCTTGCAAATAACTCTTCTGAAAGTTCACTCGTTGGAGGAAAGCAATCTGTAAATCCACATCCCATAGGTTTGCGCGCTGCAGGTTGCTATCAACCAGCACGGCACCCTTCAGATTCTCATTTCTCAAATTCAGGTCTGAAAGATCACATTCCAGGCAGCGTTTGGTCTGCATCAACCGATCAAAGTGCGCCTGATTGAAGGCCCAGGCTATCGTACCTAGCCAAAAGCTAAGGAAAACAAGGATTGTCCTTTTCATGAGGTGTCCTGTTGAATGGATAAATTGTTGGATTGCACCGCGTCAGAAATCCACGCTTTTAGTTCTACGGTAAGCGAGCAAAGAACAAACCGATCTCCCCCGGAATGGCAGAGCAATGCTGATTTTAAGATCAGTAATCCTTTCAAGCTTCAGGCATCTGGTAACTGGGAGTAGACTTTGAAAGAGCCTCCTCCTCCTCCGTCATATCTTCGCTGATCCCTTCAAAAAGTGGAGACGAGAGATACCGCTCTCCAGTATCTGCTAGCATGCAGAGAATGACAGATCCAGGCTCTGCTTGCTGAGCAATCTGAATCGCAACGGCAAAAGATGAACCGCCCGAAATCCCAGTGAAGATTCCCTCCTGGGCAGCTAGCTTACGAGACCATTCAATGCCTGCTGCCCCAGCAACAGGAATCAATTCATCAAACAGTTTATTATCGATCGATTCTTGTAGTACCAGTGGGATGAAGTCTGGTGTCCAACCTTGGATTGGATGTGGTTCAAAGTGAGGGTGACTCACAGCAGGAGAACCATCTGCTTCACGTTGTTGAACATGCCCACTACCAACAATCTGAGCGTTGGCCGGCTCACTGAGGATGATTTTTGTTTCTGGACGTTCCCGGCGCAGTACCCGAGCAACACCAGTGACCGTTCCACCGGTACCATACCCAGTGACCCAATAGTCCAGGCGCTCTCCAACAAAATCAGCCATGATCTCTTGGGCCGTCGTATTTTCATGGATATCAGCGTTGTCCTTGGTCTCAAACTGGTGAGCCAAGAACCATCCGTTGGCTTCTGCGAGTTCCACTGCTTTCTTGTACATCCCGAAGCCTTTTTGCGCTCTCGGTGTAAGAACAACTTTTGCTCCCAGAAAACGCATCAACTTTCGTCTTTCGATTGAGAAGCTATCCGCCATTGTCACTACCAAGGGATAGCCTTTGGCCGCACACACCATCGCAAGGCCAATCCCAGTATTCCCGCTGGTTGCCTCCACCACAGTCTGTCCTGGCTTCAGCTCACCCCGCTTTTCAGCTTCTTCGATTATACTGATCGCCAAGCGATCCTTAACGGAAGCAGCTGGATTGAAGGCTTCCGCTTTTACATAGAGCCGCACTCCTTCCGGAGCTAGTTTGTTGATTTGAATACAGGGAGTATTGCCGATCGTGTCAACAATCGAATCATAGAGCCGTCCCTGACCGTTAGTACTTCGCTTATTATTAATTGCCATGAAATTTTCCCTCTCAATGAAAGTAATGAAGCTTTATTAAGCCAATTTGGTAACAACAAGACGAACGGGAAGCAAGCACAATTCTTAACACCTCCATGAAAAACCATCTCCTCTGGTGGCAAAAGAAGAACTAGCTGGATTTGGCTGGACTTTCCGCAGGGCCTCTTCATCTTGGATTTTTCTTCCTGCAAGAAATTTTGCTCCTCCTTTTCACACACCGCGCTTTTACAAATCAGTTGAGTTCGAGTTTTAGCTCTTATGAACGCTACTCCAATCATTGAGGAAAGCCGAGTATTGCTGCGCATCGGATTACCCGTTGTCATTTCAGGAGTGCTCAACCTCTCCATGCAGTTTGTTGACACTGTGATGACTGGGCATGCTGGCCCAAATGAACTGGCAGCGGTCGCTTCAGCAAGTGCACTGTTCCATCCGATCTTTTGCCTAGGCATTGGTGTGATGGTAGCCCTGACCCCAATTGTTGCCCAGCTTGAAGGGGCTGATCGTATCCAAAAAATTGGCCCCAGTGTTCGCCAAGGTGTTTGGATCAGCGTGCTGCTGGCTTTGCTGAGTATGCTGTTGCTCCCTTATTTGAGTAATTTGTTAATCTGGATGGACTACGAATCCGAGGTTGTCAGAATTACCGAGGGCTATTTGAAAGCAGTTATCTGGGGATTACCTGCAGCCTACGCCTTTCTGGCTATCCGCCATAGTCTCGATGGCCTTGGTATCACCCGGCCCTGTATGTCCCTGACCCTCCTTGGCCTAGGTGTCAATATCATTGGCAACTACACACTGATCTTCGGTAATTTTGGTTTCCCAAAAATGGGAGCTGTGGGGGCTGGATGGACTACGACCATTGCGCACTGGGTCATTCTGATTGGAGCACTGATTTATCTAAAAATTAGTCAACGAACTGGAACTATTCGCTTTCTCAGCCGCTTTGATTGGCCCATCTGGAGCTATTGGCGAGAGATTTTGAGGATCGGCATTCCAAGTGGGCTCAGTTTTGGGGCAGAAACCTTTATGTTTACCGTGGTAGCTCTGATGATGGGCAAGTTTGGTGTAACGGCCCTTGCCGCCCACCAAATTTCTATTAACGTAGCAGGACTGACCTTCATGATCCCCTTGGGAATCTCAGCTGCGATCACTCAGCGTGTAGGAAATGCGGTTGGTCAAAAGAATTGGAAAGAAGTGCGTTTTCGTGGGTGGCTCGGAGTGGGAGTTTGCGTTGTTATCATGGGCCTGACCGCCAGCATCTTCATCCTATTTCCAGAGTCGATCATCGGGCTCTATACCAGTGATAATGCTGTCACTGATTTAGCAATAAACATCCTTTGGATGGCAGCTTTGTTTCAACTCTCTGATGGCTTGCAAGTCTCTTCAATGAGCGCCTTGCGAGGACTGAAAGATACCCGTATTCCCCTGCTGACCAATTTGTTCTCTTATTGGCCTGTGGGGATGGGATTGGCTTATCTCTTTGGATTTGTATGGGAGTGGGGTGTAATCAGTGTCTGGGGTGGTCTGATCGCAGGATTAAGCGTAGCAGCTATCCTTCATAATCTGAGGTTTTACTTGCTCTCCCAAGTACATATTCCAGAGCCACAGTATGCTCGAACATGAGCAAGTCTGCGTCTCTTCACGGACTGCTTGCTTAGCATTCAATCTATGTGAAGTAACCACATAGATTTCAATCTTGTCTAGCCGATCTCAATCCAACCAGAATCTGGATCATTGCCAAAGCAAGAAACACCTGCCTGCGCAAGATGACTGAACTGGCAAAATCTGCCACGGAAAGGATATTGCCCATTTTCTGGCAACTCTACCTCGATTTGCCAAGCATAAGTCTCATTTGCACTGAGTACCTTTTCCTCCAACTCGATTACATTTCTCAACTCAAAAGAAGTGTGGGATGCTCGGACCAAGTCCAGACGCAAATTTACTTCACCTTGGCGGTCATAGATAATATCTGCCTCTAGCACCTCTAATTCTTCTACTCCTTTTGTAATCACATAGACATCCTCGACCTTCAAATCAGCATCACCAACTTTCACGGTGATTTCATCACTCATAACCGAAAAACTCTTCACTTGCATTAGCTGATAGATAAACTTCGGCACCACCACCTGTGAGTGTATTTTTCACCGATTTTAATTTATCCAAGAAACCCATGTTGTCCTCGCAGAAAGCAGATTTGAAAAATTCTCAAACAACCAAAGTAAGTATCCTCTAATAACTGTTCCAAAACTAATCTCCATTTAATGATTTAATCTTAGGATCCATCAATCGGAACCAAACCGGTGGAAGCAATGCTAGAATGACCATCGCCCCATATCCATAGGGAAGTTGAGGTGCATTTTTACGATGATGCAATAGTTGATACGATCTTCGGGCATAAAGATGATGATCCGAATGCCGCTGCAATTGAAAAAGTAGCAAATTCGTCAGTAAAGCTGGTGAGTTCCAGGAATGAGCTTCTGTCACTGGTTCGTATCGACCATTGGGTAATTGTTTGCGCTGCAGTCCGTAGTGCTCAATATAGTTGACGATCTCCAGCAGTACAATCGCAACCAGGCTCTGGCCCAGGAAGCCCAAAGCCCCCCAAGGTCCGTAGTGTGAAGTGATCACAAACAGCATGAACAAAGAGAGTAAAGACCAGCCTAATAGTTCGTTCCGCCAGTGCCAAAAAGGGAGTCCTAGCTTCTGCAGTCTTTCTGATTCAAGTTTCCAGGCGCTTTGGAAATTGTGAATTATAGCGTGGGGAATTTGCTGATAGACACTGACTCCCATTGGGGCCGAGGAGGTATCTAATTGGGTCGCAACATATTGGTGATGTCCTCTTACATGTTGGATTTTGAAACTTCCATTGCAGACACTGGCCAGTAGAATTCCACCACAGGCTTGCTCAAATCTGGATTTTTGGTGCACAAGTTCATGACCGACCGTAATGCCAACGGTGCTCAACACCACCCCCATTGAAAATATCCAACCCAGACTACCTCATAAGCCCAGACTACCATCTGCAAAAACACCCACACCCCAGAAAATCAGAGCCAACTGCAATGATACAACTACGACCAGTAGTGCGCTATACCAGAGATTCTCTCCCAGAGAAAAAATGACGTCTCCTTCAGGATTGTTCAGGTCGTTGCCCATCAAGCGATCTACAAGGGGAACCAGTCCGAAGATGATCACCAAAGGCAGCCAAGCGAAGATTTCCCAGCCGTTGTTTTCCATGCGATACCAGGCACCAATGGGCAGTGCCAATGGTAGAAACCCCAGCAGAAATCCATAGCGTTTCCAGTGCATCCAATTTGGAGAATTCGTCAAGCTAGTCATCCAAACTCGATTGGTTTGGGGAAAAGAGTCTATGTAATTTCCTTTTGACTCCCTTTCCGGTCAAGGGTATGCATCAGTAATCAATTCGGATTATCATGGCAGGAATTCACTGCGGCTTCAATCGCCACCATCGGAAGGGGACGTGCCGAACCAACTCGAAGCTCCCCCTGCCTCTGTCGTCTCGTGCTATTTTTTGCTTACAATCAATATGCACAGTTCTCAACTCGATGGAGAATTCAACCATGCACCTACCGTTTTACTCCAGTGGCAAGGCCTTCCTATCAATCTTAGTAGTTTCGCTGACTAGCGCTACTCTGTATGCCGTGGATTCAAAAGATCTGAAAAAGCTGAAGGGGGGGGAATGCCAAGGCTGTGATCTTAAATTTGCCCAACTCCAAGGACGGGAACTGCTCGGCGTGAATCTGTTTGAAGCCAATCTTCAGAGGGCGAACCTTGTTGGCAGCAAATTAGCGGGTGCTAGACTTCTCTCAGCGAATCTAGTGGATGCAAAACTACGAGAAGCTTCACTGATTCATGCTCAACTAGTCGGTGCAGATTTAGAAGGAGCCGACTTGGATCGGGCAGACCTGTTTGAGGCCAATCTGGAAATTGCTAATCTACAGTGGGCCAACCTTGCGGGAGCCTCGTTAGAAAACGCTAATTTGGGTTTGGCTAATCTCTACAAGGCTAATCTTCAGGGAGCCGACCTGCGTGGTGCAAATCTAACTGGGGCAATGCTTGGTGAAGCAAACCTGAGCAACGCCAATTTGGAGGGTGCTCGCCTAATAGTAGTTAATCTTAGTCGTGCAAATCTAACTGGTGCAAATCTCAAAGGCGTTAAGCTCCATGAAGCAATCCTCAGTGGAGCTGATCTGACCGATGTAGAAATGACTGATGCCCAGATCTGTGGAACACGTATGCCAGCTGGGAATATGGTTCACAAGGATTGCTGACTAGAGAAGACGGCGACCGCTTTTGAAAGTATCAAAAACGATCGGGAGGAAGGGATAGAGCTGAGGTAGGTTGTGCAACTCTAGTGATGTTTCTTGTGCTTATGGATTTCAATCAGTTTTTCAACCCCATGCTCATGGAATAGCGCTCCCCGAAAATCGACATTGATGATGTAGTGATCGTTTGATGTGTGATGGGAGCGCACCACTAATGCATGAATAGGTGAGCAGGCGACTAACTCCTCTGTATTGGCCTCTGAGGGAATGTAAAAAGTCATACTGATTTTCGCATGAGGACTGCAGTGGCTATTCGCAACCATCTTGCATCCTCCCATGCTGATATCAAGAACCTTCACGACTCCCTCATTCTCGTTGTACAGGAGTGTTGCTGGTAGCACGACCGGATAGCGTTTGTGATGCCTTCGACAGTCGCCTCGGTAGTGCTTGCTATCAACAAATCTTACTTCATGGTTTTGCATCTTTTTTTCCTCGGACTATAGCTGTTTAATGGGGGCTTGTCGTACTGCTTAAATTTGCGATATTTTGGATTTTTCTTCAATTACTGCTGAAAATTGACTCACAACCTCACAATTGTTGGAGTTAAATTATTTTTTTTAACAATCTTGACATGATAGAAGATATTCTTGCCATTGAATCAATAACCGAGTCAAGTAAATTCGCTCTGTTTGAATTGCCACCAAGTTATTTTTGACCTGAATTTCAACGCAGTTCTTACTTCCGTAGAACAGAATTCACTACCGCAAATACGGGGGCAAACAAAACGGTTAGCAATCTAGTTCAAGAGGTGGGATCATCGTGACAACCAGCTCGGAGTCGCGATAAATCTGAGGCAGGAACCAAGGTCTGATAAGCGAAGGCCTCCAACTGTTCAAGAATTTGCTTAGACACCCGCACGCAGTATTGGGGATTTTTTGTCTCGATAGAAACCATGTCCGAGTTAGAACGCGTAATCCTCACATCGACTGTCTCCCCAAATTCCATTGAAACCTGATCAATCTCTACACTTGGTTGAGCGTCCTCATTGATGAATAAGGACTGCTCCTCCCACTGAATTTGTAGTGGATGCTGAATCTGTCGAGCTGTCTGTGCTGTAAATGCTAGAAAGCAGGGCAGACCCGTCATAGACTCAATGACAAGCGAGGAAACTCCTAATCCTTCGGGCAATTGTGCAAAATCCATCAGTGCTAATCCACAGCGCAATGGACAAAGTGGGTGATTGTTACCTTTCCAACGCTGAGTAGCTAGTCTTGGGGCTTGTAGGTCATTCAACAGCATCAAGCTCAACATAAAATCTCCACCGGGCAACCCGAACTTGCTCAACCAAGCAGCAGCCCAGCCAATTTCCTCCGCATCACTCCAGCAATAACCAGCACCCCGAGCAGCCTTGACTAACAGCTGCTGGAGTTCAGACTGAGCAAACCAAAGGTCACTAGAAGTACAAAAACCCTCTGAGACTTGCTGATTTTCAGGAAACATCTGCATGGTTCAATTCATTTGGGTAAGGTTCCCCTTGAAACAAGCTGATTCGGACCCAACGATCAGAACGAGGATCAAAGCGAGTTGCTCCAAAAAAAGCTAGTTTGCTGCGTAAGAGATCGATGGGCAGCATCTCAGCAGAAATGAGATTGTCCTGAATTTCAGCAAAAGGATAATGCGCAGAGAGTTGAACCCGACGGACAATCGAACGAAAATCAGGACGCACCAACAATAGATGGGCCACTGGAATCCTGTCAGACCACTCTTTGAGCAAATCGCAGAGTTCAGCTACCTGGCGACCAATATCCAGAGGCTGTTCACGTTCAGCACCAGATTCACAGTGTCGTTCACCAAGGCGAGGTTCCAGTTTTTCTTCTGACACATACCAAAAGCGGGCGCATTGTTCTGGTTGCTGATAATCCGTCCCTAACGCCCAAGCAAAGTGACTATGCAAATGTTTTCTCAACTCACCAATTGATTGACGGCCATCGACCTTGAAAGTTACTTCTTCATCTATGGCCATCTGATCTCCTAAATCATCAACCAACTCCCCATGTGGCTCCAATAACAGGGCCAGCATTGCTTCCTGTGCTTCTATCGGCAGTTTGCGTTCACCCCATTGCCAGAGTACGTCCCATGGGTAGATTTGCGCTGCGTCCCACTCTTCATGAACAAATGTCTGCAGTTGCCTCAAGCCTTCTCGCAGTTCTTTCAACTTGGCTACCTGCAGTGGGTGTTCGCTCTGCCACTGCACCGCATTTTCCTGTGCTTCCCTGAGCGCTTCACAAAATTGATCAAGTATTTCTGAAGTTAACTTGGGCTGGGAGCGTACCCGAGCAAGCGCCTCTTCACGAGCTGCAAACCAATGATGAATCAGCACCGGATGACGTACTAGGAAGGGAGCCATGCCCAAACCAGTCGAGTTGCCCACTCCCAACAACCTGCGTAATGTAGAATCAAGCCTCACTGCCTGCAATCCTCCTTGCTCTGCTGCCAGATGCTCGACAAGATCCACAGTGAACGCTCGGGTCAGCCAGACAGAGAGCATCTCAGCTTGAAAAGGAGCCCGCATCTCTGGTCGACCTGCCAAATTACCCCGATCGGCTGCGCCAAACTTACCTGTCCCATAGACCGCCGTGGTACGCATCAGGTAACCCGTCTGCTCCAGACGACTACGCTCAGGCTGACGCCCTCGAGCTAACTCTTTCACCACATACTCAAAGAGTCGTACAGAACGATTAGCCCGACTCAGCGATAGCTCCTTCGCTGAAATGCGTCCTGCTTCTTGAAGAGGAACATTGCGTTCTAACCGCTTGATATCAGCAGTACTGGGAGTACCATCAAATAGAGTGAACGTGGCATCCCAAGCAGTTGCAATCACCCTATCTGAGCGCATCTCTGCTGGAAGATCATGAGCGAAGGCCACCAAGCTATAACAGCGTTCAGGGCCTTGCATTCGGTAAACGGCGTGACCAACCCCTTGCTGGTTGATCTGCCAGACTGGACGGTCAAAGTTCCAATTTTCTTTCTTTAGGCGTCGCAGTAATTGACGCAGAAAGGAGAGGCGTGTTGGGTGACTACAGCCCATGCGTGTAAGGCACATCACCTGGCTGGGAGAGCGATAAAACCTGGCTGGAACTGTTTGCTCGATTGGCTTCACGTGACGTCCTCCGTTCTTGTAGAGAAGCTCTCCGCAAAAAACCTTGCCCAGTTGTTCCCTAAAATGCCGAAGACTTCTTCTTCAGCAAAACCTACCTCCCGCAAGCCCTCTGCCAAGCTGCCAAAAGCGCGATTATCTGGATACCATTCTGGCATCGGTGGGAACCCGGGGATCTTGGCACTTCCTTCTCCGTAATCCAAGGATTTGGTCCAGCGTCCGTTGCGCATCCATTCCACAATCTCGTCCGGTTGATCCTGACAGAGATCCGAACCTATCCCTATCTGGCTCACTCCCATCAACTCAGCGGTCTTGGCCACCATCTCGCAGAAGGATCTTCTAGTACAGTTAGTCCCTTCTTTCAAATGATGTGGATAAAGTGAGAATCCAAGCATCCCACCGGATTCACCGAGAGAACGTAATACCTGATCGGACTTGTTACGCAGTGCTGGATGCCAAAAGGTTGGGTTAGCGTGCGTAATGGCGATTGGTCGGCTGGAAAGTTCAATCGCTTCCAGAGTTGAGCGCTCTGCTGAGTGACTCATGTCGATCACCAGACCCACTCGGTTCATTTCCTGAATCACTTCACGTCCCATCCGCGTCAAACCAGGATCTTCCTGCTCATAGCAACCGGTCGCCAACAGTGACTGGTTATTATAACTGAGCTGCATGAAGCGCAGACCTAAGCGATGAAGAATCTCCACTAGACCGATGTCGTCTTCCATGCAACTGGGATTCTGTGATCCAAAGAAGATCGCTGTTCGATTAGTCTGTTGGGCTTTCTCCAAGTCACTGGTGTCAAATCCCTGGAAAATCAAATCTGGGTAGCGCTCAAACCATCGATTCCACGCTTCCATCACCAGCACGGTTTCCCGAAAATTTTCGTGGTAGGTGATCGTCACGTGGACACCGTCCACCCTGCCTTCGCGGAGTTGATGAAAGATCTTCTCGGACCAGTTGGCGTACTGCAGGGCATCAATGCGAAAGTTCATGCATATCTCTTATCAGCTGCTATCAGAGTGTCTTGTGAACAAAGCGCAGGTGTAACAGGAATTTTTATCAAATGCCACCCCTTCTCCCAATATGTACAGATTCGTTTCAATAGTTTATTGATTGGAATCCATTGACGGTTGTGCACTCCTCAGTCATCATCATGAAAAATAAACCAAACTGATTTGAAAGACTCGCAAGATTCAAAGAGAAGTAGGTGCGCCAATGGTTGTCACCAAAAGTTGGCAATACAGAATTCGCCCAATGATCCTAAGTTGCTTTTGCATCATCAGTGTCAGTCTGGGAGCTTGCCAGAGTAGTTTCCTTCAACAACCCCTGGCTCTGGATCAAGACGATCTCGTGAAGCTGATGGAGAACAAAGACTGCCCAGGCTGCAACTTGGTTGGCGCCGATCTTAGTGGAATGAGTCTCGAAGGCAGTGACCTGAGTTTTTCCAATCTTCAAGGGGCTAGATTGCGTGGAACCGACCTCCGACGAGCACGACTGCGTGGAGCCAAGTTGACCGAGGCAGATTTCAGTGGGGCAGACCTATTGGACGCCAACCTAGAAGAAACAGATTTGGAGGGTGCCCAGCTGACCGGAGCCAATCTGCGTGGTGTAGAACTTTGGAACTCAAACCTGAAAAGCGCCAAGCTTCGAGGTACTTCTCTGGAGGAAGCAAGCTTGCGGGATGCTCGCATGGAAGGAGCCGATCTCAGCGGAGCCGTCTTGTTTGAAGCAAATTTGGAGGAAGCAAATTTGACCGGAGTGAACCTCAACGCAGCGGACCTGCGAGGAGTTAAAATGCGGCGTACCAACTTGACCAACGTCAAGATGGAAGGAACCGATCTGAACTACGCAAAGCTTTGCGGAACGATTTTACCAAATGGTGAGATAACGGTTCGGGATTGCTGAAAAGAAAATCGGATGAGATTGGGGGAAATCTTTTTGAAGACTCCCCCCGGGGCTAACACCAAAATCTCTCTTGCCTAGAGAAATCAGCGAGTTGGGCAACTATGGAAGGTCCATGCAATTAGCGTAGTACGTCGTCGTTGCGGGCCAATCACTGAAGACTCCGATCACTCCGACCTGCTGCGCGAGCACGTCTAACACCGTCATCACATCCCCATCATTGTTGATCGCTTCCTTCACCGTTTGATAGTACCAACCACCACCTCCATTCAACGGTCCGGAACGCTCCAGTGTCCAGGTGATCAAATCAATTCCTGCCTGCCGGGCCTGACGTGCATACGCTGAGGGCACAATTTCTTCACCGTCAAAATCAAGCAAAGCGTAAATTGGTGGGGCCAGAATACGTACTCCCTGCTGTGCCAACTCCTGCATATCTTCAAGCGACGAACGAAAGCTGGGACGATAAGTCCGACCATCTAGATAGACCGCCTGCCTGCCAAACTCTGGTTCCTGCTCAATCCAGTAGAGGACATCATCCAGGCTGAAGGACTGAGGGAACACATCACGGGGTGCAACCCCAGCAGCTTTGTATTCCTCAATCAGCTTTTGGGCATAATCCTGCTGGCTGAACTCTCCTTCGTAAGGCATCTCCTCCTTGGCTGACTTCAACTCTGGGGTGAACTTCACACCAAGCTCCTTGAACAGCGTGATACTCTCTGCATGGGTCATCAAGGTACCACGAGTTGCGTAGAGGTCTGTACGCCAGTTGGCGGTTCCTCCCATGTATTCTTCAGGAGTAGTCGCAAACGGATTGGCTGCATCCATCTTTCCTTGTAGCCGCTTAAATTCAGCCAAGGTTAAATCAGAGGTACGGCACTCTACCTTGGCCTTCTTACCGCTGGCTGGATCTCCCGGTTCGAAAGGTACAGCACACTTGGCCGCCAGATCAGGGTGGGCCAAGATATCAGTGGTCGTATGCAAATCTGCTTGTGAATGCCGACAGACCAACTGGCGATCCTTGGTGAAGGTTACGTCACATTCTACTATACCAGCGCCCATCCGTGCCGCTGCCAAATAGGATTCACGCGTGTGCTCGGGAAACTGCAAAGCAGCTCCCCGATGGCCAATGGAGAAAGCTCGCTTGCTAACCGGTTTCCCTATGCATTGACTCAGTTTCTCTTTCAATGGGCTATCGTCCATATCCTCCACCAAGAAGAAGGGGCGGGGCCCAAGGTGAATCGATTCAACTGCCAGCAACTCGACTGTGCCGAAACAGATCCAACAACACATCATCAACTTTAGTCCTTTTATCATTGGAAACTCCTCAGTAGACCGGAAAGAGAACGCAATATTCTTGAAAGTCAATCAAGGTAAGCGTAAGTAGCCAAATTCACAAATTTCTGACGAATCCTGCTGCTCCATTTCTATCAGAGCAATGGTGAACCTTTTTCAGCTATCC
>JACLAD010003314.1_pt1 | contig 31448 bp, 35 predicted proteins | sample 8027901 | NCBI WGS metagenome assembly JACLAD01 (sample SAMN15725071, study PRJNA655200) | protist metagenome | isolation source: fluorescence activated cell sorting (FACS) single amplified genomes of... | place: Spain: Blaines Bay Microbial Observatory, Mediterranean Sea | collected 2016-07-05 | reverse complement strand
GGGCGAATTTCGGGTGCATTATGCGGGGTTTTTCGACCCGGGCTTTGGCCATGACGCAGCCGGTGGCGGCGGCTCGCGTGGCGTTTTAGAAGTGCGCTGCCATGAGGCCCCGTTTGTGCTTGAACACGGGCAAATCGTGGGGCGGTTGATTTACGAAAGAATGCGCTGTCGGCCCAGTCAGATTTATGGGGCCGGCATTGCATCGAATTACCAGGGCCAAGGGTTGAAACTTTCCAAACATTTTAAAGCCGCTTGACCGGCGAATTACTCTTCCTCGAACAATTCGCTTTGCTCTTCGGGCTCTTCGCTCATGTCATACTCATCCTCTGACGGAGCAGATGGATCGAGCCCCATACCTGGCCGGCTTTCGAGCAATCCGGCGGCGCGTAATTCTTTTAGTCCGGGCAAGTCACGGGCGCTTTCCAAACCAAAATGATCGAGAAAATGCGGCGTCACCACGAATGTGGTTGGCCGGCCCGGCGTCATGCGCCGACGCCCAAATCGAATCCACTCCATTTCGAGCAATTGATCGACCGTGCCCCGCGAAACGCTGACACCGCGAATTTCTTCGATTTCCGCCCGCGTGACAGGTTGATGATAGGATATAATCGCTAAGGTTTCGATCGCCGCACGGCTCAGCTTGCGAGTCTCAACGGTTTCTTTTTGCATCAAAAAGCTAAGATCAGCGGCGGTGCGAATGGCCCAGGCATCGCCAATTTTGACAACATGCACCCCGCGCCCCTCGTAGCGCTTTCTTATCTGAAGCAAAGCCTCGGCAGAATCGCAACCATGGGGCATGCGATCATTCAGTTGTTTCACCGTAATTGGCTCTGCACTGGCAAATAAAATAGCCTCAACCATCCGCTCTTGCTCGCCCATCGGGGGGGCTTCGAACAAACTTTCTGAAGGGCAGTCATCACTCAGATCAGAGGTCATTTGTAGCTCCGTCTTTCTTTCTTAATTCAATCGCGGCAAAATTCTCTTCTTGCCGAATTTCCACATGGCCGGCCTTGGCCAGTTCGAGCGTGGCCGCAAATGTTGCGGCAGTGGCGGCGCGCCGGCGCTGAGGGTCAGCCAGCCAATCATTCGGGATATAACTGGCGATATCCGTCCATTTTGCCGCGTATCCAATCAGTCCATGCATGCGTTCCAGCGCCTCTTCCATCGTGAACACGTTGTTGCGATCCATCACAAAGGGGCGGAATTCATCGCGCGTGCGGATCCGCGAATAGGCTTGCATCAAGTCCAATAAGGTTGCCGTATAATTCACTTTTTTAACGCGCTCTACGGTTTCAGGCAGGCCGCGCACAAAAAAATCGCGGCCCTTTTGATCCCGCGCCATCAATCGCGCTGCCGCGTCTCGCATGGCTTGCAAACGCTCCAATTGAAAGGCCAGATGCGCGGCAAGCTCTTCCCCGCTGGGGGCTTCATCCGAAGGGTCAGGCGGCAGCAATAGCCGCGATTTCAAAAAAGCCAGCCAAGCCGCCATCACAAGATAATCGGCCGCCAATTCTAAACGCAACGTTTTGACGCGCTCGACAAAGGCCAGATATTGCCGCGCCAAGGTCAAAATGGAGATTTTCACCAAATCTACTTTCTGCGAGCGCGACAGCGTTAAAAACAAATCTAACGGCCCTTCAAACCCATCCACATCCACGATCAAAGCTTCTGCGGCGAGGCGGTCTTCAACCGAAAGCGTGGCGTCACTTTGAAAAAATAGCTCTTGCATAAAGATCCTGCTATCTTGCGTTGATAAGCTGCGCATTCGAAACGGTGATGTCAACCATCCTTCAAGGCACGCCGTTATCCCTCAGTGCTTAAAACGCCGCTTGCCACATCGATTTGTTGCATGCGTTCCAGCAGCCCCCATTGCAATGCAAAATCGCATCGCAGCCGGCGCGGCCAAGGCGGCCGTGCTGCGTTCTGCCAAGCTGCTCCCGAGCGCATCCATCGAGATATCATCGCTCATTAAACGGATTAATGTGATCATTTTTCGGGAAATTGTAGCGTGCAGATTTCTAATCCCTTCATAAACCACATGCTCGCTCATTACCAGTAGCCAGTGCTTTAAAGCCGCAAGAGGCTTGAAATTATTCTCGCGCAATTTGGCCAGTGACGCGCCCACCCGCGGCAGGTGCAAATGACTATCAACGCGCGCCAAGCCACGCCCAGGCATATGTTTCAGCACCGGTAAAACGCCTTTATCAGCCAAACCCTGCGCTGCGACAGCACCCATGACATCCACTTGCACGGCCTGATTGGAAAAACAACGATTTTTCGAAATAGTATGCGTTTTAGCGCGCGTAATATCCAGGTATGGTGCGCAATTCACATCAAACCCATGGCCGCGTAATTCTCTTGCGATCACTTGATAGCGGTTTTGAATATGCGCGGCGCGCCGTTCAGCCGGCAAATCGCGGCCATCTTCAAGCGGTGGCGGCCAATCGCGCGCCAAGGGGGGGGGCAATCGTTGAACCCGTCCTCCTTCTTGATCGATCAAAATCGGCTCGTGCCAACCGACGCTCGCGCGCAAGGATGCGCAGAACATTTTCAACTGATCAGCGCTGGCGATATTTCGAGCAAAGAGAATAAATCCAAATGGATTGGGACGTTGAAAAAACCGTTCTTCTTCCGGATTAAGAACCGGCCCGACGCAGCCAAAAATGAAGGCTCCAAATTCGAGCGCTTGGATTGGCATCACCGAGCAAGAATAGGAATACAATCCACATCGCCAACCACCATCGTTGCACAAAACCGCTTTGCATCATCGATATCAGAAAATCCCACAGCGCGCAGACGATAAAAATCGCGGCCGCCACTGGTGGCTTTCACGATCAACCGATCCCGCCCGCGCATAAAGCTAGAAAAATTTTTTTCCAAACGCAGCCATTTGGCCTTCGCAACCGCTTCGCTGTCAAACGCGCCCAATTGCACCAAAGCTGACCCTGCAGAGATATCCGCCGCGCTTAAATCGCGCACTGAGGCTACTTGCGCGGCGCGCGCTGAGCCGATGGGCGCCAGGTTTGACGGGCGTTCAGGTGGCCGGATTGCTTGCGCCAGCCCCACAGAGCTCTCATTGTTCTGCAATGCAACCTTCAGCGCGTCTTTAATCGAATCCGATTGCTTTCGTATCGTAGCATCGGCAGGTAAAGCTCCACCATCATGCGCTCCGTTGTCGTTCAAAAGACCATCTGGTAAGTTATTAATATCAATCGGTATCGGCGCTTTGAAAACCACACCAGAATTTTCTGAATTTCGAGCCCGTAAGGCTCCGCTGGCTAGATCATCGTCTGACAACGAAACTGGACTTGGCGCCAACATCACTTGATCGGGTGCTTTCGAAGCAACTTCTTCGGCAACCCGATTGACCGATAGGCCTTTGTTCTGTGCGGAAAGCCCGCCGGGATTTTCCGGCGCCACCCGCATCGGATCTGAAGACGACTTAATTACCGGAACACCGCTGACATCGCGCATGACTGTTTGATAGGCCCACATCCCAACAGCAATCGCTAAAACCAAACTAAGCCCGGCCCCAATCCAACTGGCTAACATGCCTAGGCCTGGGCGCTGGTCAGTCTGCGCAGTCGCTGCCTCTAAACGCTCGTAATCTGCCACAATGCCCTCCGATCAAAGCGCTAAACGCTTCTCCGGCCTCTCTTTTTGGTCGCCCGCAGCGATGGCTTTCTTAGCGCATTTCTTCTGCTGGTTTCACTCCCAAAATACCAAGACCAGCAGAAATAACAACCGCCACGGCGCGTGCAAGCGCGATTTTTGATTGCGATGCTGCAGGATCATCTTCTTGTAAAAAACGCAGAGCTTCAACTTCATTGCCTTTATTCCAAAGACTGTGCAGATTACTCGACAGGTCATAAAGGTAAAAGACCACCCGATGCGGCTCATTTTCTTTCGTCGCAACCTCGACCAGACGCGGCCATTCAGCGATTTTGCGCGCAACACTCAATTCCGAGGGGTGTTCCAACCCGCTCAGATCGGCGCGGAGTAATGTGACATCATCAACCGCGATCCCCGCCGCCGTTGCGCGACGCAAAACGCTGCACACGCGCGCATGAGCATATTGCACATAAAACACCTGATTTTCTCGGGATTGTTCAAGCACTTTGTCAAAATCAAAGTCAAGCGGCGCGTCATTTTTACGGGTCAGCATGACAAATCGGGCCACTTCTGCGCCCACCTGATCAATCACGTCACGAAGCGTCACAAAAGTTCCGGCGCGCTTTGACATCTTGAAGGGCGCACCGTCTTTATACAGTTTGACCAATTGCGTCAGTTTGACATCGAACCCCGTTTGAGCGTCCGATAATGTCGACACCGCCGCTTTCATCCGCTTGACATAACCACCATGGTCCGCGCCAAACACGTCAATCAATTGATCGTAACCGCGCATCACCTTATCATGATGATAAGCGATATCGGAGGCAAAATAGGTCCAGCTGCCATCAGATTTCATCACCGGGCGATCCACGTCATCGCCATGTTCAGTCGATTTGAACAGCGTTTGCTTACGCGGCTCCCAATCTTCGGGCGTTTTGCCTTTTGGAGGCTCAAGCACGCCTTCGTAGATCAACTCTTTGGCGCGCAGACTTTCAATTGCCGCTTCGATTTTTTCATTACCATAAAGCGATTTTTCGCTGAAGAAACTGTCCATCGTTACGCCCAGCGCGGCAAGATCATCTTTGATCAACTGCATCATCGCTTGAGTGGCAAAGTCGCGAATGTCGGCCAGCCAGATATCTTCGGGTTGCTCCAAATAGGCATCGCCAACTTTATCTTTCAGCGCCTGACCAACAGGCACCAGATAATCCCCCGGATATGTGCCATCCTCAAAGGCAACATCTTGGCCATACACTTCGAGGTAGCGCAGATAGACTGAGCGCGCCAAAACATCGACCTGTGCGCCGCCATCATTTATATAATATTCGCGCGTTACATCAAAGCCTGCGTAATCAAGCAAATTGGCCAGCGCATCGCCAAACACGGCGCCACGCATATGCCCCACATGCAACGGGCCGGTCGGGTTGGCGCTGACAAACTCAACATTTACCGACCGACTGTTCCCCAAATCACTGCGGCCATAGGCAACGCCATTTTCCAGCACCTGCACCACCAGCCCCTGCCAAACGCTTGTGCAAAGCGACAGGTTGAGAAACCCTGGCCCCGCCACATCAGCCGCAATAACTCTTGGATCGGCCTTTAACAGAGGCGCCAATACTTCGGCGATGGCGCGCGGTGATTGCCCCGAAGGCTTGGCCAAAACCATCGCAGCATTGGTGGCCATATCCCCATGCAACGGATCTCGGGGCGGCTCAACGGTGACATTTGCATAGCTTAAGCACTGTGGAAGCTGATCGGCTGCCACCATTTGATCCAGTGCATGCACAACCAAAAGTCTAATATCGTGAAATAGATTCATCTGAAGCATTCCTCTGTCTTGGCGAGGGTGTAGCACGCGCTCCGGCAAGGTCAATCGCTGTTTCGCCGCGGATCTGCGCGATGGCCCTGTTTACAGCCGCGTCAATGCACCTGAAAGCGCAGAAATCCGTCGCGAATTTACCCCAGTGACCAAACGCGCATGTTCTTGCAGGGCAAACCGGTCCGTCATGCCAGCGATATAATCAACCACAAGCCGCGCCCGTCTGGTTTCGTCGGTCGCCTCCATGATATCCTTGCGCCACTGTTTTGGAAGCAAATCGGTGCGCTCCAAGAACAAAGAAAACAAATCATTCAGCGTTTCTGTTACCTTTTGACGTACGAGCACCACGCTTGGCGCTCGATACATCCGTTCAAACAAAAATTGACGGATAACTTTCAAATCCGTACAAATCGCTAGTGAAAATTGTACTATTGGACGCCCCGCGCAGCGGATATCTTCAACGTTTTGCGGGTTTAATTCTGCCAAATTATCTGACGAAACAGCGATCACATCTTCTACCAATAACCCAAAGAAGCGCCGCAGAGCCTCATGCCGGCGCCGACAATAATTCAAATTTGGGTATTTTGCATCTACTGCCGCAAAACAGCGGTTCAACAAGGGCAGATCCGCCAATTCATCGGTTGAAAACAGCTCGGCGCGCAACCCATCATGCAAATCATGATTGTTATAGGCGATATCATCGGCCAAGGCGGCCACCTGCGCCTCGGCGCTGGCAAAGCCAGACAATTCTAAATCATGCAAGCGGTTATAATCCACCAATGCGTAATGCAACGCTCCGGTGACCGGCCCATTGTGCTTGGCAATCCCTTCAAGCGTTTCCCAGGTTAGGTTCAATCCGTCAAATTGGGCATAATGGCGTTCAAGATCTGTGACGATCCGGACCGCTTGAGCGTTATGGTTAAACCCACCAAAAGGCGCCATCAATGCATCCAAAGCCTCTTCGCCCGTATGGCCAAACGGCGGATGCCCCAGATCATGCGCCAACGCCACCGTTTCCGTCAGCTCCGCATTTAAACCCAAAACCCCCGCAATTGTGCGCGCCACCTGCGCGACTTCGATTGAATGCGTCAAACGGGTACGAAAATAATCGCCCTCATGCTCCAAAAAGACCTGTGTTTTATGCTTTAAGCGGCGAAAGGCGCCGCAATGCACAATACGATCGCGATCACGCTGAAAACAAGATCGAAACGTGCTGCGATCTTCTTCAAACCGGCGCCCGCGGCTATGCGCGGGATCACAACTAAATTTTTCACCCATCGGTTTACCTTTCTTGCCGTACCCAAAGCGAATGCCTATACTCTGTTCGTGTGGCCATATCACTTCGACGGAGAGTAACATAATGAATCTGCCCCCAAAAGTCACCAAACGTGCTTTCTCTCGGCTGTCAGAAATCAATGCCTCTGCACAGGGTCAAGCTTTGCGCGTGGCCGTTGAGGGTGGCGGATGCTCAGGATTTCAATACGAGATCAAGCTCGATACAGCCCAAGATGATGATCTTGTGCTTGGCAACGGCTCTGAAAAGGTGATCATCGACAGCGCGTCGCTACCCTTTTTGGAAAATGCAATTATTGATTTTTCCAAAGAATTAATTGGCGCCCGCTTCATCATTGAAAACCCCAATGCCAAAAGCTCTTGCGGCTGCGGCACCAGCTTTTCGATGTAATCTGTACACCAACGCGCAATTTTAACCAGCAACTGAACTGGCCGACGCAGACAACTTATTCGGGCTCTCTGCGCGGGCCTTCAAAAAAGGTCGAATATTGAAGTAACTACTTTAAAACGAGCGTGCAGCACGCGAAGCTATGAAAAAACTTATCGCTCAAAGATGCGGCCAATTGTAGATCACGATAGGCTTGGGGCGATAAATCTACAGCCAAAGTACCGCGCATTTTAAACCAATCGGCACTTCTTGCATTGTCCGTTTGAGAAATACTTTTGGGCATTCCACGCAGGGCTGAAACCGCGATTTTGGCGCGGGATGAAACGATAAGGTGGCGGGTTCATTCTCGCCTCCAAACAGCGGCGTTCCTAGTAACGCCGCGATCCAACTGCACGTCAAATAACTGTGATATTTATCGCCCGGTAGAATTTTGCGTAGAATCTCGGTTTTTATGGCCTTAAACCCGGCCAGCTGTTCGAACACCCAATCTTCACATCCCAACGGCAGTGTTTGCCCGGCAGAGCGCAACGCAATGCAAATCTCTGCAAGAAGATCCGTGTTATGATCCAGCAATGCCAACAAGCCTACAAATTCTAATGAACGGACCGCATTGGTACTGATACCGAGGTCTTTACGCCCACATTCACTGAGATAAAAAACGATATGGGTTAATTCATAAGCCGCGTTTTTATTAGGGATTGAAAAGGTTTCAGATTGATCAATAAAACCATGTAAGCAGTGAACCAAGGCCGGATCATCTCGCCGCGCACGGCCAATCCCGCGCTTCAATAAACGCGCCGCTTCTACGCATTGCAAATCTGATAATTCCGCCCCCACCAAATTATGGTCTGCAACGCACTGGCACAGCTTAGCCGATTTGCTGTGCCCAAATCCCAAAGCTTCAAGCGCAAGCGATAAAATGAACCTATAATAATGAGGGAAAAGCATAATCTATGCTCTAAACTGTCATAAAAATTTTGATAATGGGCTAAATCATTAGTGTTCAGCGTCACCGTGCTGGTTTCTATCAAACTGAGCAGTTCGGCGTTTTCTTTCAGCCAAAATATATTTTCGGTGATGCGGCGGTGATTGCAAAAGCAATCGATTAAAATGCCAATACGACCAGCCTCTTCCGAGGGGCGGATCCTTTGCGGGAAGCTGATGATGTTTGACATTTTCTTACTCCTATTTGGTCAAAGAAAATAAAGAAACCCCGTTTTGATCTGGTTAGGTGAGGGGGCGAGGCTTCTTTAATGGAGTATTTCGGATGGGTGAGCAAAGTCGATGCGCGCGGCCTTCACGATGCAGACGTAAATAAATGAACGCCAGTACCGCTGTCTAAATCTGATTCCTGACTGAGAGAAGAGACAGAGGTGAAAAGCTGCACATTATCGCCCTGAATTTCATCGTTCGCACGCTCTGGAGAAGTCGCTGAGGTGAACATTTCGACACCCTCTCCAAGAAAGGCCTGCATCGGACCAAAAGACCCTGATGCGGATGTGAACAAATGGGTGCCCTCGCCGCTATGCATGCTGGCAGTTTCTTGAGTTGCTGAAACGGCTTGGATTTCGAATTTATGGGCTAACATGATTTTTTCTTCTCTAGGTTGTATATTTCGCACATCACATCTTTAGATTGTATTGCAAGTTTTTTTTCTTATTTTTGAAAAAATATCCGGAATCTAGCCCGGAAAGGTACTTAAGCCTCTGTTGTATTTGTTTTTTAATTTTTACTTATTTCGTAGAAACATATAAAATATCTGCTTCTCTCAGTGCATTTTACACTTATTAGGTGTATTAAGTGATTATTAAATCGCAGTTTTGCTTGCGAAAAACCGCAAGACACCGCTAAAGGCACTAGGCAAGGAAAGCTTGGGGTGAAGATGAAATTAGCAACGTTCAACATCAACGGGATTAAAGCCAGAACGCCGGCCTTATGCGATTGGCTTGACAACAGCGCGCCGGACATCGCGCTTCTGCAAGAGATTAAATCAGTCGATGAAGGATTTCCGCGCGACCTCTTTGAGAATCGCGGCTACCAAGTGGCGACCCATGGACAGAAATCATTCAATGGCGTGGTTATTTTGTCAAAATTGCCGCTGGAAGATATTTCTTTTGGCCTGCCCGGAGATCCAGAAGATGTGCAAGCCCGCTGGATTGAAGCCACTGTCATTGGCAAACACGCGCTCAAAATCTGCGGTCTATATCTACCTAATGGCAACCCAGCACCCGGCCCAAAATATGAATACAAGCTTGCCTGGATGAAACGTCTGCGTCAACGCGCCATAGAGCTTATGACTGCAGAAATGCCCGCCTTGATGGCCGGAGATTACAATATCATCCCTCAACCAGAGGATGCCGCCCGCCCCAATATTTGGACAGAAGACGCATTGTTTTTACAACAAAGCCGCGCGGCCTATCACGCAATCACCCATTTGGGATTCACAGACGCATTTCGCTGCAAGCATGCAGAACCCGGCCATTATAGCTTTTGGGATTATCAAGCCGGAGCATGGAACCGCAATGATGGAATAAGGATCGATCATATTCTCATGACGCCCGCCTGCGCCGACCTGCTGCTTGACGTTGGCATCGACAAAGACATCCGCGGCTTTGAAAAACCATCAGATCATGTACCGGTTTGGGCGCAATTAGCTCTTTAGGGAAGCCCCGTATCAGGGTTGAAGCGATATAACCAATCAAAGCGTTTTAACATTACGCTTGGAGCGACCGCCCCTAAACCGCGCAACGCGCTATGCGCAACCCACCGGGTCAGCGGGGCACTGAGGTGATAGTTGCGCGCATTGCTTTGGGATGCCGCAACAACCTTTTTCACGCGGGGTTGCCGCAAAGACTGATAGCGCTGAAAGCCTTGCGGCGTTGCACCATGAAGGCGTAATACCCGGTTCAACACCCAAGCATCTTCCAAGGCTATATTGGCACCTTGAGCCAAAAAGGGCAGCATCGGATGTGCTGCGTCTCCGATTAAAACGCTGCGATCCTGAAGCCAGCGCGCGACCACAGGATACCGGAACATACCCCATAAATACACCTCAGAGAGCGCGTTCAGCAACACATGTGCAAGCCCGCCAAAATCAGCAAAAACAGCCCGAACATGCGCGGGATCATCGCGATGGGACCAGCCTTCTCCTGCCCATAGCCTGCGTTCTTGTACCATCACCAAATTTACCAGGCTGCCGCCGCGCAGCGGATAACTCACAATATGCCGCTCTGGTCCCATATGCACCATCACCTTATTGGGATGATCCATGCTATTGGGCACCAGCGCGCGCCACGCTACCTGCCCGGTAAAAAATGGCTTAGATGGACCCAGCAAAGCTGTTCGCATGTTCGAGCGCACCCCATCCGCTCCGATCACCAAATCCATAGGGCCTGCCGCAGCCTCGCTGCCGAAAGCGCTAGATAAAAGATTTTCGCTGGAAAGGCTTTGAGAGAAGGCAAAGCGCACCCCCTGTGCTTTGCAGGCTTGAAAGAGGATTTGGATAAGATCTGCGCGATGCACCATCAAGAAATTTAGGTCCGACGCATGGGTTTTCAAATCAAGACGGCACACCAATTTTCCATCTTTATAGTTACGCAAATCCACCGCCTCAGCGCGATCTGCAATCTCCGCAACAGCGTCTTTGAGCCCCAAGCGGCTTAGCACAGCGAACCCATTGGGGGATATTTGCAAACCGGCCCCAACCTCTTTGATCGCCGCAGCCTGTTCGCACAGGTGAACGCTATCGCCACTTTGAGAAAAGGCCAGAGCCGCGGCCAAACCCGCGATACCGCCCCCTACGACCTGGACTTGCAAGCCGTTCACCATGTTTCACCTCAATAAAAAAGCCGATCTAGCAGATCGGCTTTTTAGGTTTCCTCAGTCGTCACGATGCACTTTCTCGCGCCGCTCGTGGCGCTCCTGGGCTTCCAAACTCATCGTCGCGATGGGCCGCGCATCAAGCCGCTTTAAGGAGATAGGCTCACCCGTGACCTCACAATAACCATATTCGCCCTCATCAATGCGGCGCAGCGCGGCGTCAATTTTCGAGACAAGCTTGCGCTGGCGGTCTCGCGTGCGCAATTCTAACCCGCGATCGGTTTCTTCGCTAGCGCGATCCGCAATATCTGGGATATTGCGCGTTCCATCTTGAAGCCCTTCGATCGTGCCCTTGCTGTCGTTCATTAGATCATTTTTCCAATCCAACAGCTTTCTTCTAAAATATTCCACTTGACGCTCATTCATGAATGGCTCGTCTTCGGCAGGAGTATAGCTATCCAGAATAAAAGTATCTTGCTTCATTTTGACCCCTTGGCGTAGGTCAGAGTATGACATGCATGTCTCTTTCCACAAAGTTTCGTTCCAATTGACACCGACCTACCGGAACAAGGCGGGCTTGTCACTACTCAATAGCAACAGATTGCAGCAAAATGATTAACCCGCTAAGTTCCGCATAACTTGGCATGAATATGAGCAAAAGAATGAAATTTACCGGAACCAAAAACTATGCAACGACTGAAGATCTCACCATCGCTGTGAACGCCGCGGTCACGCTGAAACGACCGCTTTTGATCAAAGGCGAGCCTGGCACAGGCAGAACCGAACTGGCCAAACAAGTCGCCAACGGGCTTGGCCTAGAGATGCTTTAATGGAACATAAAATCCACCAAGAAAGCCCAGCAAGGTCTGTATGAATATGATGCAATCAGCCGGTTGCAAGACAGTCAATTGGGCGAAGAACGCGTTCACATTGTGGACAATTACATCCGCAAAGGTAAGTTATGGCAGGCCTTTACAGCTGATAAAAAAATGGTTTTGTTGGTCGACAAGGCCGATATAGAATTTCCAAATGATCTGCTTCAAAAATTGAATGAAATGGAATTCCATGTCTATGAAACCGGAGAAACGGTGCACGCCGTAACCCGCCCTATTGTGATCATCACCTCAAATAACGAAAAAGAATTGCCCGATGCGTTTTTGCGCCATTGCTTTTTTCACTATATTCAGTTTACCAATCCCGAAATCTTGAAGCAAATCGTTCAGGTGCATCACGGCGATATCAAAGAATCACTGCTCGTCGCCGCGCTCACCCAATTTTATGAACTCAGAGAGCAACCCGAGCTGAAAAAGAAATCCTCGACCTCCGAAGTTCTGGATTGGTTGAAACGTTTATTAGCTAAAGATCTCAGCACCGAGAATCTTCAACGGGATGGGGCTTTCCTGAAAAAGGAGCAGGATGTGCATTTATTTAAACGCTTGGCCTTTATGGCGCGCAGCGGCCGCTAATCGCGGCGCGTTAAAGTTTAACTTAAAATCAGCAGAGCGCGTGACTTTTACAAATAAAAGGGCTAGATCAACATTAGTGGGTCTTTGGCTTTTATTCTGAAAGCAGCCTCCCAAAAAGCAGAGTGTAACTATGTATCTATTGAGCGGATTATTTGGTGCCATCTTTGGCGCAGCAATCGCACGAAAGCGCAGGGGAAAATGGCTGGATATGGCGCAATATGCCGCCGGCTATGGAATTTTATTCGCGCTGATCGGCTTGATCCTTACCATAATTGTTGATCGTACGGTGATCTAGCGCGATGTTTCTGCCCTTTCTTGAAACGCTCAGAAAAACCAGTATAGTGATTTATAATATAGAGGGGTTTTACTATTTGGCTCGAACCATCATGGTGAAGGATGAATACCATCTTGACCGGTTTAATCGCGCCTTTCAAACCAATTTCAAAGGCTTAGAAAACCTCAGCGGGGCTGATATCCTGGACATGGTGGATATTCCCTCTGACTGGCTAGAAAAAATGGCGGAAAGCATCCCAGACCGAAAGAAAAAGCCAAAATCGAAGCTTTGGGCAGTTTTGACAAGCTGATGGAGACTCCAAAGCGGCGCCTGAAGGAATCAAGAAAAACGCCATCAAGGCGTCAGCAAATGGATTGGCACGGCCGGCACCTCGCCCTTTGGCGCCCATGGATATAACCCAGAAGGGGTGCGCATTGGCCAAAGCGAAGGCCGCAATCAGCGCGCGGTTAAAGTTTAGGATAAGCGCGAATTTAAAAACCTTGATGACAGCGTTGAACTGGGAACCCGCAACATCAAAGTGGCGCTCAAGCGCCTGCGCCGCTAGGCCCGCGATGAGGCCGCGGGTGAATTGGACATTGATTGCACCATCCGCTCAGCAGCCGAAAATGGATATCTCGACATGCAAACCCGGCCCGAACGCCGCAACGCGATCAAAGTGCTGCTATTTTTGGATGTAGGCAGCTCAATGGGTTCTTATATCAAATTAGTAGAAGAATTGTTTTCAGCGGCCCGCGCCGAATTCAAACATTTAAAATATTTTTACTTTCACAATTGCCTTTATGAGGGGATCTGGCGTGATAATACGCGACGTTGAAACGATCAAACCCAAACCATGAGATTTTGCTCACTTACGGTTCTAATTATAAATGCATTTTCGTCGGTGATACGAGTATGTCGCCTTATGAAGTGGCCTATGCAAGCGGCGCGAATGAGCATTGGAATGCTGAATCAGAACAAACCTGGCTAATGCGCGCGGCCAATGGCCGTCAAATATTTGGATCAACCCGGTGCCCGACACGCATTGGCGTTACACCCAATCCATTCAAATGATCCAAGAAATTTTTGAGGACCAAATGGTCCCTATGACCCTGGCCAGGCTAGAGCGTGGCGTGAAAGGGTTGGTGCGATAGGGCTTGTCAAGGCCCCAGCCTGAGGCCATATCATAGATATGTCGCAATTTCTTCCTATTATTTTGGCCCTGATATACGGGCTCGTAATGTACAAGTTTTCTGCCTGGCGCACCACGAAAACCTTGGATCAGCAATTTGTTAACTTAATAGATCCCGCGCTGAGCCTTTTGTTACAACGCATGGCAAAAGCGCTGGATCTTCCAAAGCTGAGCGTTCAAATCTATCAGATCGACCCAATCAATGGTCTGGCAGCGCCGGATGGACGGATTTTTATCACCCGTGGGTTTTACAATAAGTACAAAGCGGGCGATGTCAGCGCAGAAGAGCTGGCCTCGGTGATCGCCCATGAACTTGGGCATGTTGCGCTGGGCCACGCACGTCGGCGTATGATCGATTTTTCCGGACAAAATGCCGTAAGAGCCGCGTTGGGGATGGTGTTGGGGCGAATTCTGCCTGGCATAGGCCCGTGGATCGCAGGTTTAGTGGCAAATTTGCTGATGGCGCGTTTATCGCGCGCTGATGAATACGAGGCGGATGAATATGCCGCAGCCCTGATGGTCAAATCGGGATTGGGAACCGAGGCGCAAAAAACGCTATTTCTGAAATTGGAAGAACTGACAGGTCAGGTTGGCAGCCTTCCGGCGTGGTTGATGAGCCACCCCAAAACTGTCGATCGGATCGCGGCTATCGAAACGCTAGAAAAAAAATGGGGTCTAGGGTGACAGAGGATAGCACGGCTTACGCCAGTGCGCAGGCGATGCTGTCTTTAACTTTGTGTGGTGCGAATATAGTCAAGCAAGCGCTGCGTTGATCCATCCTTATCCGCGGCCGATGCCGCGCCTCTGAGCAACTGTTCCATATCGTGGGCAAGTTCTTTTCCCAACTCGACCCCCCATTGGTCAAAACTGTTGATACCCAAAACAACCCCCTCGACAAATACGCGATGTTCATAAAGAGCAATAATCTGACCCAGAACAAAGGGGCTAAGCCGTGGATAGATCAGCGTGGTTGAAGGACGGTTGCCGGGAAAGACGCGATGCCGCGCCTGCCGCTCTAACTCATGGCCGCTTAGCCCCTTCGCTATCATCAATTGGCGGGCTTGTTCTAATGTGCGCCCGCGCATCAAAGCCTCTGACTGGGCCAAGCAATTGGCGATTAAAAGTCGATGATGCGTGTCAAGCGATGCTTCATGGCCTTCCCGCGCAACCATAAATTCACACGGCACAATCGCGGTACCTTGGTGGATCAGTTGATAAAAAGCGTGCTGGCCATTGGTGCCAGGTTCGCCCCAGACAACCGGACCTGAAGGATAAGGTAAATCTTGCCCGCTCATATCAACACGCTTGCCATTGCTTTCCATTTCGAGCTGTTGCAGATAGGCAGGCAAACGGCTCAGGCGCTGTTCATAGGGCAGCACGGCGCGGGTGGTAAAGCCGCAAACCTGATGATGCCATAGCCCCACAATCGCCAGCATAACCGGCATATTTTGCGATAGCTCTGCGGTGCAAAAATGCCGGTCCATAGATTGCGCACCGCGCAAAAAATCGCGAAACGCATTTGGGCCAATCGCCAACATTAAACTCAACCCAATAGGGCCCCAAAGCGAATAGCGCCCACCAACCCAATCGGCAAAGCCAAACACCCGCTCGGCGGCAATACCAAAAGCTTTGGTTTTTTCTTGCGCGGTGGAAAGCGCCACGAACTGCCCCCCCGGATCCGCCACATGCTGGGCCAACCACACCTTCGCAGTTTGCGCATTTGTCATGGTTTCGATCGTGGTAAAGGTTTTTGACGCGATGATAAATAAACTGCGCATTGGGTCCAGATTTTGCAAAATATCGTGCAAATGAGCCCCATCGACGTTTGAAACAAAATGGCATTTTGGACCATCATGATAGGGCGCCAAGGCCAAGCAAGCCATGGCTGGTCCTAAATCTGACCCCCCGATCCCAATATTCACAATATCAGTGATTGGCCCACCGGGCCCCTGCAACCGCCCCCTCCGCAGATCTTCGGCAAAACGCATCATTCGCTGCAACGCCTCTTGCACATCGGGCATCACGTTACGGCCATTCACAAATACATCTCGCCCGTCCAAATTGCGCAAGGCGCTGTGCAACACGGCCCGTCCTTCGGTTTCATTGAGCAAAGCGCCCTGAAGCATGTCTGAGCGGCGCTCTTCTAATCCGCGCACTTGCACCACATCTAGCAGGCCTTTGCGCACAATAGCATCGATCTGGGTTTTGGAATAATCCAACAACAAATCATCGACCTGAACTGAAAATTCCTCTGCCCGGTTTTTGTCTTCAAAAAGCGCCATAATGGTCTGTTGTTTTTGAGCATCCAAATAGCGCTTTAACGCATCAAACATCCTTATCCCCTCGCTTTTGCCCAACGCTATACTTATCAGTCAGCCCAATGCACCACAGTGCTGGCAAGCACGGCCATAATAGGTGCCTCTTGCGCAGGCAAGCTTTGCGCCTGTTCTAAAGCTTGACGTTTTTCAGCCCCAAAAATAACCAAATGCTTGTATCGCGCGGCGTTTAAAACCGCGGCAGATAGAGTGACCCGAGGCTCTGGCGTATCCGGCGCGCGCATCGCGACCAAAGCCGGCGCGCTATCACCCAGCGCAAAAGACAGTTGATCACCGCCTGGAAACAGCGAAGCCGTATGCATATCCGCTCCCATTCCAAGCAGCAGAACCGACAGTGGCAAACAGGCTTTAAGCTGGCTCAGCAACGGCTCAATAGCGTCTTCCGGCCTTTCATAATCAGCGTAAAGCGGCATATAGCCGGCTGCCTCAACAGGGCCCACCAGCAAGCGATTGCGCAATAAGGCGGTATTCGAGCGCGACGTATCAGTGGGCACCCAACGTTCATCGCTAAGTAGAATATTCACCCGCGCCCAGTCCAGACCACTTTGGCAGAGCCGATCAAAAATCGGACCAGGTGTGGTGCCGCCGGGAACTGCAAAACTGATCGTCGATTGACTGGCCAGCGCGCTGCATAAATCTGCGATCAAGGCCTGACTAAGCTTTTCGATCAGCGCCGCGCGCGTGGGATATTCTACGAACTGGTAGATCATTTTATATCCCGCCATTTACGGCCATCACGATGCATCAGCATCAACGCGTCCTCGGGGCCGGAACTGCCACTTTCATATGGTTTGGGTACATCATTACGCTTTTCCCAATCTTCAATGATCGGATCGGTCCATTGCCAAGCCGCCTCCACTTCATCCCCGCGCATGAACAGAGTTTGATTGCCCCGAATAACATCCATGATCAAACGCTCATACGCATCTGGCACGTCTTCGACCTCCGGGCCCAGCGCCTCGGCAAAGGTCATATCCAGCGGAACGTCAACCAAGCGCATGCCACCCGGGCCCGGCTCTTTGATCGTAACATCCATTGTAATGCCTTCATCCGGTTGCAGGCGAATTACCAACGCGTTGCGATGGCTGCCCGCTTCTGGGCCAAAAATAGAATGCGGCGTTTCTTTGAAAACCACAGCAATTTCAGAACTGCGGGCGCGCAAGCGTTTGCCTGTGCGCAAATAAAACGGAGTACCGGCCCAACGCCAATTTCCTATATGGGTTTTCAAAGCCAAAAAGCTTTCGCTGAAAGAGCGCGAATTATTCACATCCTCGCGATAATTTTCTTGACCGTCTAGAGTGGCGTATTGCCCGCGCACGATATGATGCGCTGGCACGGCATCCAAGGCTCTAATCACCTTCAGCTTTTCATCGCGCACCGCATCGGGATTAAATTGCGCGGGCGGCTCCATTGCAATCAAGCATAACAACTGCATCAAATGATTTTGCACCATATCGCGCATCGCGCCAGATTTATCATAATATTCACCGCGCCCGCCCACGCCCACGGCTTCCGCCACAGTTATTTGAATATGATCAACATATTGCGCATTCCATAGCGGCTCAAACAGCATATTTCCAAAGCGGATCGCCATTAAATTTTGCACAGTTTCTTTGCCCAAATAATGATCAATACGATAGATCTGCTTTTCGGTGAAATGTTCTGACAAGGTCGCATTCAGTTGCTGCGAACTTTGCAAATCACGGCCAAACGGCTTTTCAACTACGATCCGGCTATCCGGAAGGGCGATGCCGCGCTTATGCAACCGTTCAGCCAAGGCGCCGAACAAGCTTGGCGCAACTGAAAAGTAAAACGCCCGCACCGTATCGGATCGCATTTTCTGCGCCAGCTCTTCCCAACCAGTCTCCCCCATCGCATCGACCGCAACATAGTCAAAGCGGTCTAAAAACCCGACTAAAACGTCCGCATCTGGATTTTTGACCCCAAATTCAAGAATCGCATCCCGCAACAGCCTCCGATAGGCCAGCGTATCCAAACTGGCGCGCGCCGCCCCAATAATGCGGGCCTCAGCCAGGATTTGACCCGCCACAAAACGCCGAAACAAACCCGGAATAATTTTTCGTTTTGCAAGATCACCTGTGCCGCCAAATATCACCAAATCAAACGTATCGACGGAAATAACACGTGAAACCATGTCAGCACCTCTTTTCGTTGGGCTTTTATAACCGGCTGTCAGCCACCATCAAATAAAACGATTGTTAGCGCTAATGTGGGTCGCTTTTAGGCAAATAAACGAACAGAGTCTATGCTGTTTTTTGACCCGTCCGGTCCGGGCTCTTCAGCCCGCTTTGTTCAAAGCCTGCATATTCTTTTTTTAAAACTTTTAGGTTAAAAATTAGAAACAGCAATGCGTGCCTCTGATTATCATCGGGGCAGAAATAGGCAGCCCCTGCAACACCCGCACCGTCAGATACGCAAGGCCTGGGCCTCTAACATATCTACGCTCAGACCAATCGCCTCCACAGGCTGCACAGGACAAGTGACTTGCGCGCAAATCGCATCACAAGACACCAGATTATGGCGGCCACCGCCGCAAAGGTAAAGCGCAGCGGGCGCAATTGGGCAGCGCTCAAGCGCCTCCACTACCCCAAATGCGACAAAGCCCACCGCGATGGCCAAAGCATATGGCAAAGACAGATCTGCAAGCTCTGCCGAAAACGCTTTGCGATCCAAGGATTTTGGCACATTTTGCGAAAAATAAAGATGCGTTTTCCAGCGTGACAGCAACTTTGGATCGACCTGCCCCGTAGCGGCCAAGCGCCCCTCTTGATCGACGGATTGCCCCAAACGATGCCGCATAAGATCGTTTAGCGGAGCATTTGGTCGGGCCCGTATCAAAGGTAAGCAGGGTGGCTTTTTATTCAGGTGCCGCGCAGCGTGGATCGAGCCATGTCAGATTGCCGACACCGCCCAAATTTAAAAATGCAACTGATGCGTTCAAACCCGCCCATTGCGCGCAGGCAAAATGAAAAAACGGGGCCAAAGGCGCGCCCTGCACCACATCCTTGCTGCGAAAATCCCAAGCAACGGGCTTGCCAATCCTTTGCGCCAAAACCCGCCCATCGCCCAATTGGTGGGTTCCCCTTCCCCCTGGATCATGCGCCAGAGTTTGCCCATGAAACCCATGTAGGTCGGCCGCATCAAGCATCTGATAGGCTGCTAAATGTCGCTGATGAATAAAACCGCGCGCCGCCTCTAGCCCCCGCGCCTCGGGCCACTCCAAGCACCAAAGACGAAATATCATGATCAGCCCCGCTATAGCGGTGATAGGCGCTTGTTCCAAACGAGGCGATTTCCTGACCATCCGTGGTGCTTACCGCCATGTCCGCCCCATTTAGAGAGGTGCCGGACATCGCGTCAACCACCGTTACAAGCTTTTCCACGAAAATCCCTTTTCCTTACCAAGCTTCCACAGTATATGAGCGCTCAAAAATAACTATGTGAGGCCCACCATGAGCTTTCAACCCAAATCTGATTTTCTAAACATCATGATGTCTCGTGGATTTTTGGCTGATTGCACCGATTATGAGGGGTTAGACAACGCCTTGCTGGCAGGCAGGATGCCCGGATATATTGGCTTTGATGCGACCGCCCAATCGTTGCATGTAGGCAGTCTCATTCAAATTATGATGTTGCGTTGGTTGCAAAAAACCGGTGGGCGCCCGATTACGCTGATGGGTGGCGGCACGACGAAAGTGGGCGATCCCAGCTTTCGGGCGAATGAGCGCCCATTGCTGACACCCGCCAAGATTGACGAAAATATCGCCGGCATCAAAAACGCGTTTTCCTCTTATATAACATATGGTGATGGGCCTTCCGATGCGCTGATGATAAACAATGCCGAATGGTTGGATGAATTGAACTATCTGGGATTTCTGCGCGATATTGGGCGGCATTTTTCGGTGAACCGCATGCTCAGTTTTGAAAGCGTGAAATCACGGCTGGGTCGTGAACAATCGCTATCCTTTCTTGAGTTCAATTATATGATCCTACAGGCCTATGATTTTCTAGAACTCAATCAGCGCTATGGGTGCCTTCTGCAAATGGGGGGATCGGATCAATGGGGCAATATTGTCAATGGCATCGATCTAACGCGCCGCATGGTTGATAACGCGGTATTTGGCTTAACCTCACCGCTTATGACCACCTCGGACAGCAAGAAAATGGGCAAATCTCTCGATGGGGCGGTTTGGCTGAATGCGGATATGCGCAGCCCTTATGAGTTTTGGCAATTTTGGCGCAACACCACAGATGCAGATGTAGGGCGATTTTTAAAACTTTATACTGAGCTGCCGGTCGATGAATGTGAAAGGCTTGGCGCGCTGGAAGGCTCTGAAATCAATGAAGCAAAAGCCGTTTTAACGCATGAAGTGACCAAGCTGTTGCACGGCTCAGATGCCGCCGAGAAAGCCCAAGCCACGGCGCGCGAAGTGTTTGAAAAAGGCGGCATTGGCGATGATTTACCAACCGTGAATTTAACCGCAGAAGATCTGAGCGATGGGATTTCGATTGTACAGCTGATCGTCAAAGCAGGATTGGTGCAATCGGGCAAAGAAGCCAAACGTTTGATCGCAGAAAATGGCGCCAAACTGGATGATAAGCCGCTCTCAGATGCTGGTTTGATGCTGGATGTGGCCGCATTTGGTAGCCCAATCAAGCTGAGCGCTGGCAAAAAGCGCCACGCGCTGGTGCAATTGGTATCATAAAAAACGCGCCTCAGGCAGATGCCAAGCCCAAGGCGCGTTTAGATGTTCAAATCTGGCTGGTTTAATCCGTGACTGTAACTTTTGACATACGATCAGGTGTGCCCAAAACCGCGCCATTGGCGCCTTTACCCGGCTTGATCGCATCCACCACATCCATTCCGTCAGTGACTTTGCCCACCACGGTATATTGTCCATTCAGGAAATACCCTTCGGCGAACATGATGAAAAACTGGCTATTGGCGCTGTCGGGGTTTTGCGCACGCGCCATCCCAATTACCCCGCGATCATAAGGCGTATCGGAAAACTCTGCGGGCAGATCTGGCAAATCAGACCCTCCCCGCCCTGCCATGAAGGTATTGCCCTCGGCCCTTCCGAATTCTACATCTCCGGTTTGCGCCATAAACCCTTCGATCACGCGGTGGAACACCACGTGATCATAGGCACCCGCGCTTGCCAGCGTGGTGAGGCGCTCAACATGTTGCGGAGCGATCTCTTCAAACAAATCAATGGTAACTGTTCCTTTGCTTTGCTCGCCTGCGACCTCAATCACCAAACCTGCTGCCAATGCCGGCCCGCTTAAAATGGCAAATAACGCGCTTAGTTTAAACATCAGCCGCCACTTTCATACTGATCATGCGATCCGGGGTCATCGGCGGTTCCCCGCGCTCGATCTCATCCACCAACTCCATACCGATCAGCACGCGCCCATAGACCGTATATTGCCGGTTCAAAAAATGATTATCGCCGAAATTTATGAAGAACTGGCTGTTAGCGCTGTCAGGATTGGCGCTGCGCGCGGCCCCGATCGTACCGCGATCATGTGAGATGCCGGAAAATTCAGCTTCCAAATTGGGCAGTTCAGAACCGCCCGTTCCCGCCATCCGCAAGTCAAAATCGGCTTCCATATTGCCATTTTTTACATCCCCCGTTTGCGCAATAAATCCATCTATCACGCGATGAAAGCACACATTGTCATAGGCGCCGCTGCGCGCCAATTCTTTCATGCGATCACAATGTCCAGGCGCGATATCGGGCAAAAGCTCAATCACAACGGTTCCCGATTTCAATTCAATCAAGATTGTATTCTCAGGATCTTTATAGGGGCTATATTTTGCCGCTGTTTTCTTTGCAGCAGGCTTTTTTGCCGATGGTTTTGCATTCGCTTTGGATGCCTTCTTCTCGGACATGTTTGATCCTTTCTAATAGCTAATGCAGCTTCCTATTCTGGATTCCTTTGGGGAACAAGGTGCACCACGCGTCAAATCATTTATATAGGGTTTGAATCGAATCAATTTAGTGAAAGAAAGCGGGAAATAGATGGGCTGGAAAACCTTAGATGATATAGAGATATCGGGTAAAAAAGTACTTCTGCGCGTCGACATCAACGTTCCGATGGAGGCCGGCAAAGTCACCGACGCGACGCGGATCGAGAAAATTGTTCCAACCGTGAAAGATATATTGGCGGCGCAGGGCATGCCCATTTTAATGGCGCATTTTGGCCGGCCCAAAGGCGCTGCCAGCCCCGCGCTGAGCCTTAAGCAACTGATCCCCGCATTGGAAACTGCGCTTGAACAATCGATAATTTGGGCGGATGCCACAATCGGAGCAAAAGCCGAAGCCGCGAGCGCGGCGCTGCGGGAAGGACAAATTCTTATGTTAGAAAACACCCGCTTTCACGCAGATGAAGAAGCCAATACTCCAGAATTTGCCGTCTCACTGGCCGCGTTGGGAGATATCTTCTGCAATGATGCGTTTTCCGCAGCGCATCGCGCGCATGCCAGCACTGAAGGTCTTGCCCGCCATCTTCCAGCCTGCGCAGGACGTTTGATACAAGCTGAACTACAAGCCCTAGAGGCGGCACTGAGCGCACCGCAGCGCCCAGTTGTGGCCGTGGTGGGCGGCGCAAAAGTTTCAACCAAGCTCGATCTTCTGGGCAATTTAGTCACTAAAGTGGATCATTTGGTGATTGGCGGGGGGATGGCCAACACGTTTCTAGCCGCTCAAGGCTATGCAATCGGCACGTCTTTGGCCGAACATGAAATGAAAGATACAGCGCAAAACATCCTGGCTAAAGCCACGGCCGCCGGCTGCGAGATCATCTTGCCCTCGGATATTGTGGTCGCCCGCACCTTTGCAGCCCATGCGCCCCATGAAACCCTGCCCGCCGCTGCCTGCCCAATAGACGCAATGATCTTAGATGCCGGGCCCGATACGGTTGAAACCATCGCATCCGTATTCAACGCAGCCAAAACCCTGGTTTGGAATGGCCCATTGGGCGCCTTTGAATTAGAGCCTTTCGATAGCGCAACCAAAGCCGCAGCGCGCAAAGCCGCAACGCTGAGCGCATCTGGCAAGCTGATCTCGGTGGCCGGCGGTGGAGACACCGTTACTGCCTTGAACAGAGCAGGCGCCGCGCAGAAATTCAGCTATATTTCAACCGCAGGGGGCGCTTTCTTGAAATGGATGGAAGGCAAAACATTGCCCGGCGTCGCTGCGCTCGCACAAAATTGAGCGAGCATCCGTATCAGACACTCCTTTTTGAAAAAATAACCACTTTTCTCAATATGTTGGCGCTATCATATTTGCGCTACCACCTTTCCCTGAGATAAAAGGTGACAACCGGTCTGCGATTTAAACGGGCGGGTAAACGAATTTTGATAAAAGGATGGCGCATTGAGTACTCTTACGCAAATGGACCAAATTTCCACGGGGCAAGGTTTTATCGCTGCGCTCGATCAAAGCGGTGGCTCCTCGCCCAAAGCGCTTGCGGAATACGGAATTTCAACCGATGCTTATCAATCCAACGCAGAGATGTTCACCCTGATCCACGACATGCGCTGCCGGCTGATGACCGCGCCCGCATTTGATGGACGCAAAATTATTGGGGCGATCTTATTTAAAGACACTATGATGCGGCAGGTCGATAAGATCAGTGTTGCTGATTATTTATGGAACACGCGCAACGTGGTGCCATTTCTAAAAATTGATAAGGGCTTAGAAGAGGCGAAGAACGGCGTGCAAATCTTAAAGCCGATACCGGCGTTAGAAGCGCTGCTGAAGCGCGCCACAGATGCAGGAATTTTTGGCACCAAAATGCGCTCTGTAATCCATTCAGCAGACGCAAACGGCATTGCCGCAATCGTCGCGCAACAATTTGACGTCGCGCAAAAGATCCTTGGCCACGGTTTGATTCCAATCATCGAACCTGAAATTAACATTAAAAGCGCAGATAAAGCTGCATCAGAAACACTATTATGCGACGAAATTTTAACCCAGCTGGATCAATTAAACGGCGACCAGTCTGTTATTTTGAAACTGACTCTGCCAGAGGTGAACAACAGCTATGCGCCTTTAATTGCGCATCAAAATGTTCTGCGAGTGGTGGCGCTTTCCGGCGGGTACTCCCGCCCCATCGCAAATCAACGCCTCCGCCAAAATGCAGGGATGATCGCAAGCTTTTCGCGGGCGCTGCTGGAGGGCCTGTCGGCAGTTCAAACTGACGCTGAATTCAATCAAAGGCTATCGCAGTCAATTCAGGAAATATACGACGCCTCTGTCACAGGAGAAGAAGCGAGTCTTTGATAAAAATCAGCGGCAAATCCACCTTTCGTAAAAGAATCTTGCCGGCCTAGGCAATAAAATCTCGTCAAAAGTAACTTAGGGGATTCACAAGGCGAAGCACCTGTGTCATAGTTTATATAAGTTTAAACATATGGGCATGACAGGCAAGTATGACGCAAACAAGAACATATTCCGGTTGGGGCATCTTGGTCGTTATTTCGCTGGCCACTGGTTTGGGCAGTTATTTTGCCTTTGCAGCCATTCAAGGGGAATATGGCGTATTGCGCCGCGCTGAAATAACCAGCTTCTCAGACAATTTAAACAGCGAATTGATGCGTTTAAACACCGAGGTCAAACAGATGGAAAACCTCACGCAACGCTTGTCGGACAAATATCTTGATATCGATCTTTTAGACGAGCGTGTGCGGAAAATTTTAGGCTATGTCCGCAGCTCGGAATTGGTTATAAACTAACATTTCTTCAGCCCACAGCCCGTAATAAAGATTTTACTCGCAACTCTTTTTGTTTTGATGTAAGGAATGGTTTAACGTTAAACTAATTTATTCGGAGGCGCGAACATGGCGGCACGAAAAGCGGCGGCTAAACCCAATATTTCACCTGAAGAGTTTTTGGGCTATTACAAAGATATGCTGCTGATACGGCGGTTCGAGGAAAAAGCAGGACAACTTTACGGGATGGGCTTGATTGGCGGATTCTGTCACCTATATATCGGTCAAGAAGCCGTGGTTGTTGGGCTCGAAGCTGCTGCCGAAGACGGGGATAAACGTATTACGTCTTATCGCGATCACGGCCATATGCTTGCTGCAGGCATGGATCCAAATGGGGTTATGGCCGAATTGACCGGGCGCCGCGGGGGTTATTCCAAAGGCAAAGGCGGCTCTATGCACATGTTCAGTAAAGAAAAGCATTTTTATGGCGGACATGGAATCGTTGGAGCGCAGGTGCCGCTGGGGGCGGGTTTAGCCTTTGCGGATAAATATCTTGATAATGGGTGCGTCACATTTGCGTATTTTGGCGATGGCGCGGCAAACCAAGGTCAGATTTACGAAACCTTTAATATGGCAGCGCTTTGGGATTTACCGCTGATCTTTGTGATCGAAAATAACCAATATGCGATGGGCACCGCACAAAAGCGTTCAACCTCAACGCCGGATCTACACACTCGCGGCAAGGCTTTTGGCATAAAAGGCCAGGCCGTGGATGGAATGGATGTGTTGGAAGTGAAAGCCGCCGGCGAAAAAGCGGTTGCTCATTGCCGCAGCGGCAAAGGCCCATATATCTTAGAAATCAAAACCTATCGCTATCGCGGCCATTCCATGTCAGATCCAGCCAAATACCGCACCCGCGAAGAAGTCCAGAAAATGCGCGAAGAACGCGATGCAATTGAATCTGTGCGCAGCCTTTTGTTAACGGGCAAACACACCACAGAAGAGACGTTGAAGGCGATCGACAAAGGCGTTAAAGACATTGTCAACGCATCCGCAGAATTTGCAAAAACCAGCCCAGAGCCCGACTTGGACGAGCTTTGGAAGGATATCTACGCCTAAAGCATAAGGAGATTTATGGTGGCAATTGAAATTCTTATGCCCGCCCTTTCCCCGACGATGGAAGAGGGAACATTGGCAAAATGGATGGTCAAAGAAGGCGACGTTGTGGCCGCTGGCGATATCATTGCAGAAATTGAAACTGATAAGGCAACAATGGAATTTGAGGCTGTTGAGGAGGGTGTAATTGACCAAATTATTGTGGCAGAGGGCAGCGAGAACGTAAAAGTGAATAGTCCGATTGCAACCATACTTGCTGAAGGCGAACCCGCAGAAGCACAGCCAAGCGCCGCGCCACTCCCACCTTCACAGGCGGAGGCGCCAGCGCCGGCAGCTGTGCGGGCAAAAGCGGCAACGGCCGCGCTGGCTCCAAATACCGCGCCCGATTGGCCGGAAGACACAACGCTAAAACAACAAACGGTGCGCGAGGCTTTGCGCGAAGCCATGGTCGAAGAAATGCGGCAAGATGAAAACGTATTTTTGATGGGCGAAGAAGTAGGCGAATATCAAGGGGCCTACAAAATTTCGCAGGGCCTGCTTGACGAGTTTGGAGAAAAGCGCGTGATCGACACGCCGATCACCGAACATGGTTTTGCAGGAATAGCGGTCGGTGCAGCCTTTGGCGGGCTTCGGCCAATCGTAGAGTTCATGACGTTCAATTTTGCCATGCAGGCGATGGATCAAATCATCAATTCGGCGGCGAAAACCTTGTACATGTCGGGCGGTCAAATGGGGGCACCGATAGTGTTTCGTGGCCCAAATGGCGCGGCGGCACGCGTTGGCGCACAGCATAGCCAAGATTACGCAGCCTGGTATGCGCATATTCCTGGGCTTAAAGTGGCAATGCCCTATTCAGCCTCAGATGCTAAAGGCCTGCTGAAAAGTGCTATTCGCGATAACAATCCGGTAATATTTTTAGAAAACGAAATCTTATATGGCCGCAGCTTCGACGTGCCCGACTTAGAGGATTTCACTGTTCCATTCGGCAAAGCGCGAGTATGGCGCGAAGGCACAGATGTTACCATCGTGAGCTTTGGCATCGGCATGCAATACGCGTTAGAGGCGGCTGATAAACTGACAGAGCAGGGCATAAGCGCCGAAGTGATTGATCTCCGCAGCTTGCGACCGATCGATTACAATACGATGCTGGCCTCGGTTCAAAAAACCAACCGTTGCGTCACAGTCGAAGAAGGCTTCCCCGTTGGAGCGATTGGCAACCATCTTTCCGCCGTGATTATGCAGCGCGCCTTTGATTATCTGGACGCGCCTGTGATCAATTGCACCGGTAAAGATGTGCCGATGCCATATGCCGCAAATTTGGAGCGTCATGCCCTGATCACCACCGATGAGGTTATCGCCGCCGTTCATTCTGTTACCTACCGCTAAGGAGATCGGATCATGCCTATAGAAATTTTGATGCCAGCGCTGTCTCCGACGATGGAAGAGGGCACGCTTGCCAAATGGTTGGTGAAACAGGGCGATGCTGTTGCCTCGGGGGATTTGCTGGCCGAAATCGAAACTGACAAAGCCACGATGGAATTTGAAGCCGTTGATGAAGGTATTGTTGGTAAGCTTTTGGTCACGGAAGGCACTGAGAATGTGGCCGTCAATAGCGTGATTGCCGTTTTGCTGAAAGATGGCGAAGCCTCCTCTGAGGCCGAAGCGGCCCCCGTAGCCGCCATATCAAACCCAGCAAAGATCGCAACACCCGCATCGGCGCCCCCCCGCGCCGCACCAGATAAGGTGGTAGAGGGCGCACGCATTTTTGCAACGCCTTTGGCGCGCAAATTGTCAGCGCTGAACAATGTTGATTTAACCAAACTATCGGGTAGCGGGCCGCGTGGACGGATCGTAAAAGCTGATATCGAGGCGGCGACAAGTGCTGTGTCTGGCGAAAGCCCCGCAGCTTGTATGGCCACCACCAGCGCGGCAAGCACAAAAGGCGCAGCCTCTGCGCCCCAATCGGTAAATTTTGAAACGATTTCTGAGCTATATGCTGGGCGCGCCTATGAAGAAATCTCGTTGGATCGCATGCGCAAAACAATCGCAGCTAGATTAACCGGAGCCAAGCAAACAGTCCCGCATTTCTATCTTCGCCGCGATGTTATGCTTGATAATTTACTCGGCTTTCGCGGCGAGATAAACGCCGCGCTCGCAGAACGTGACGTGAAATTATCGGTGAATGATTTTGTAATCAAAGCCTGCGCACTGGCCCTAACAACAGTGCCGGCCGCCAATGCTATTTGGGCCGGTAACCGTATATTGCAATTCACTCCCGCTGATATTGCGGTGGCTGTGGCGATCGAGGGAGGGCTGATCACGCCCGTGCTGAAAGATGCAGATCAAAAAAGCCTCTCCGTGATCAGCGCCGAGATTAAAGATCTCGCGACGCGCGCAAAGGGACGAAAATTGGCCCCGGATGAGTATCAAGGGGGCAGCTTTGCGATTTCAAACCTTGGAATGTTTAGCATCGATAATTTTGATGCCGTGATCAATCCCCCTCATGGCGCGATCTTAGCCGTGGGCGCGGGCAAGAAAAAGCCCGTGGTAACCGCGTCGGGCGAGTTGGGCGTGGCAACCGTGATGTCCTTAACATTATCGGTGGACCACCGCGTGATTGATGGTGCTTTGGGCGCTAAATTTTTAAATGTGATCGTCAAAAACCTTGAAAACCCAATGGCAATGCTGGCCTAAACGTCACGCAGACTCACACTATAGTAAAAAAGCCCCGCTTTATAAGCTGGGGCTTTCTGCCTTTAACACATCTAGGCCATCAAACATCTAAAGTTTTTCACTTGATCCATCGATATTGAGGGCGTGCTGCACCCCGCGGTACCAACAACTTTTGCAGGCACGCCAGCAACGGTAGATTTTTCCGGAACATTATCTAGCACGACCGACCCTGCGGCGATGCGCGAGCAGCGCCCAACGTGAATATTACCAAGCACTTTTGCGCCAGCGCCAATCAACACCCCGTCATCAATCTTTGGATGCCGATCTTGCTCATCCTTGCCGGTCCCGCCCAAGGTAACGGCATGCAGCATTGAGACATTATCGCCCACTACCGCCGTTTCCCCAATCACGACTGAATGCGCATGGTCGATCATCAGACCTTTGCCAATTCGAGCATTCGGGTGGATATCAATTCCAAACACTTCGGATGTTCGAGATTGCATAACATAGGCTAAATCTATCCGATCATCTTTCCACAGATAATGCGCAACGCGATAGGCTTGTAAAGCCTGAAAACCTTTAAAATAAAGCAGCGGTTGCATGTATCTGTGGCAGGCTGGATCCCTGTCATAGCTTGCCATGATATCCGCCCGCGCGGCCAACGCCAATTCTGGCTCATTCGCATAGCCCAACGCACACATACTATGCAGCATCTGTTCAGACATCTGTTCCGATGCCAGTTTCTGAGCCAAACTATGAGAAAGCGCAGCTTCAATGTCTGAATGCTGCAAAATTATCTGATGCATGAAACTGCCCAGAACGGCTTCGCGCTCGATTGACTGTTTAGCTTCTTGGCGAATGCGCTCCCAAACCAGATCGAGCTTGGCGAGATGGTGTTGTGGATCCCTCATTCGGCATCTCTCGTTAACATGGACCTTGAGTATGAATCTAATCCACAGCGTCAATCAAAGCAAGTCAAATGCAATACTTAAAAATGGATATATGATATTCTTTTTTGAATGCTCAGTATAGAATAATTGGTCTCTCAAAGATCAAACGAGCAGCAAAAACCCCTAGGCACTAACTTCAAGGTTTTCTGAAATTATCATATGGGCGCTGGGGCCCGGCCCGAAACGATCAGATAATTGGGCGACCTCAAGTCTCAACCCATTCATATTATTTGCTTTCGAATCAGAAACATACCACGCTTTTTCATAGATCCAAACCGGTCGTTCTGGATAGGCCTCACGCAGAACCTCGCTCTGTGCCAAAATGCGAACGCGGTAGCGCTCTGAGGCTTCGGCAAGCGGAATATTACGCCCTTGCCACAAATCCGCGTCGCCGACTGCATTTTTTGAACGCAGCAAACCTGTTCAACCCAATATGTGGCTATTGCAGCAAGTCGGCTTTGTTTTGAAGGTGGGCGTTTTGATGACCCTGTTTGACTTTTTTATGCCCCAACGTATGTTTGAAAACGCTAAAATGCTAAAAGCCCATCCCTTTAACACAGAATGAAATGGTGTTCTGGCCTTCGCCATGGTTTTAGGCCTGATGTTGGTTTTTGCGCTCACTGGCGTTGGTATAATTCTTATGCCTTTGTTCTTGCTTGTCGCGACAATTACTGCGGGGTTTGGAGGAATTACAGCCGGATATTTACTAAGCAAAGTAGCTTTAGAAAATATTTCCGGGTTTTCACCGGATCAACGGAGTGACCAACTGAAGGCCGTAGACTTGGCGACTGCTCTGTTATTCACCTTCTCTTTAGTGCCTTTTTTAGATTATATGGCGTTTTTCATTCTGGCCTGTCTTCGCACGGACCTGACAACTTGGCCCCAGATGAAGCGTATGTTGAAACTAGCCCCTTCAACCTGGAATGAGCTATCAATTGAAACTTGGCTTCCCTCTGGTTCATACCCTCGGTATATGGTAGCAGTCTGCATTAGCTAAGGATTAGGGCAGAGTGACATTATGAAAAAACCCAAATGGGTCGTTCAGAAAGAGCAACAAAAAAAAGCTGCCAGCCAAGAAACCATCTGGTTGTTTGGCCTCCATGCTGTTCAAGATGCGCTCAGAAACCCGCAACGTGAAAAGCTGCGGCTGGTGGTCAGCAAAAATGCTGCCGATAAATTGGCAGAGGCAATCGCTGTGGCGGGTATCGAACCTGAATTTTCTGATCCCCGCCGCTTTGCCGCGCCCCTAGAAGCCGGCTCAGTGCACCAAGGGACCGCCCTAGAGGTGAAACCACTTAATTGGGGTAGCCTTCAAGATGTTGCCTTGGTCGCGGACGACGGAGCGCCGCGTTTGGTCTTATTGGATCAAGTCACCGATCCGCATAATGTGGGCGCGATTTTGCGATCTGCAGAAGTGTTTGGCGCTAATGCGGTGATTGGCACCCAAAGACATAGCGCTCCAGAAACTGGAGCGCTGGCAAAAACCGCCAGCGGCGCATTGGAACGCCAACCCTATCTACGCCTGCGTAATTTAAGCGATACGATCATTACGCTGAAAGAAATGGGATATTGGATCATCGGTCTCGATGGAGAGGCCAATCTCACGATCGAGCAAGCGAGCGCCGATAAAATCGACCGACCTATTGCGCTTGTGTTAGGCGCCGAAGGGCCTGGCTTGCGAGAGCGCACAAAAGACGCCGTGAATGTTCTGGCGAGAATAAAGGCCGCTAAAAGCTTCGGATCGTTAAATGTTTCGAACGCAGCATCGGTTTCTCT
>JACLAD010002587.1_pt1 | contig 31644 bp, 30 predicted proteins | sample 8027901 | NCBI WGS metagenome assembly JACLAD01 (sample SAMN15725071, study PRJNA655200) | protist metagenome | isolation source: fluorescence activated cell sorting (FACS) single amplified genomes of... | place: Spain: Blaines Bay Microbial Observatory, Mediterranean Sea | collected 2016-07-05 | reverse complement strand
GTGCCGGTGTAAAAAAATACGTACCTGTGCAGGTGGTTTGTTATGATGACCGTTTTGTAAACGAATACGGCTATCTTTTCTTTGATATTGAGAATTCAGAAGCTATTGAATTCTGTTTGTTTGGTAACGTATGTGACGAAAACGGGCGACATGCTCCTGCAAATTTTAGATTTGATGTTTGGATGTACAGTGGAGATCCTGCAAATCCATGGGGAACTGCTCTTTTTGACGCCAATGATCCTTATGTTAACACAGTAGGAGTGAATGATGACGGTGACGCCTATGCAGATCCATTATGTTTGTTCCTGCCAGATACAGATGGTGAAGATATTTACTACGGCGAACTTTATTTAATCGAGAACGGCACGAGCACTCTTATAAGAGAAGGACAGTTTACAGATGCTGATGTAACCGGCCTGTTTGATGGAGAAGAAAATACAGACTATTATCACTTCCGTGAAGGCTGTGGGGGAGATGATTTCCCAGATTTATTCCCCGGTGGCGATGATCCGGTAATTACTGCAGATACTAATATTTATATTTACTTTGATTCTTCCGGGTCTATGAACTCGACTTTAGCTCCTTTGGTAGAAATGAGAAACACCCTTCTAAGAGATGCACTTATAGGATTGTACAACGATGATGACGCGCTTTATGATGATAAAGTACAGGTAATTTCCAGTCCTACTGAAAGAACTATGGATTATCTCAATATTGAAGGTGATACCCCAGATGGAGATGTGATTGTTCTTGTTTTCCAGGATGAATCAGTTTATTCTTACACCAGTCCAGATCCGGCTTGGGATTCAAGCGTTCCAAGAACAGCTGAATTTGAAGAGGATATTTCCATTCTAAGAACCAGACTGGCAGGATGGCCTGCAAATTATTATCACGGGATCATATTCCAGGTGGCAACACCTAATTATCCCGGGGCAGATAATTTCGCGGAGCTCATTAGCTATGTAGAGAATGGAACCGGTAATTATGCTGGCCAGTATGGTCTTTCTGACAGAACAGAATTTGGATATGAGTATAATGTTACTCCAGGAGCTTCACCAGCATACTATGAGAGTCTAATTGTCTCAGCATTGCAAAATCTTGGCTATAGTCTCTAGACTACAGTTTATATTGACCTTTCGAAAAGCCGCTTTTTAGCGGCTTTTCTTTTTTTATGAATTCAAGACTTTCTTCTTTATGTGAAATATGCTTAAAAAACGCGCAAAATTTATTAAAATATGGGGGATATCCCCCGTATTATTCAATTTCATTAATAGGTACATTTGTTTTTCTCCCCTGCAGCATTACAAAAATTTGCCCCACATCTAATTTGATGAAGTACCTCCTGTGTTAGAGCAAATCAAAAACTAACTAAATTTCTTTATTATGAAAAAGACTTATTGGCTCGCTGTTGTCCTGGGTTTGATGCTGATGGTTACATCCTGTAGCAAAGATGATGCTGCTGCAATTGATGAAAATGCAGGTGAAACTGCAACACTTTCTTTTGGAACTGTTTTAAATGATCTTATTTCTTCAAAAGCTGCACTTAAGCAGGAACTAAGCCTGCCAGAATGTTCAGACGATGCTCCTGCCACTGTTGAGGTGGTATTGTCTATGGGAGGAACAAATGTTGTAGGCGATATAGGTTCGCCTGTTAGCATCCCAATAAATCCTACACCATATGATTATGACAGTGATGGAGAGGATGAATATTTTACAGATGAATCTTCAGACCTTGAACTGGAGCCGGGCGATTATGTACTGGAGTACTTCCAGGTTCTTGACGGGGATGGTGATGTGCTTTGGGCTGCACCTATTGATACCGGAGTTCCGGGGGATTTTTCCGGACTCGTTGATTTTCCGCTACCAATGGACATAAGCCTTGGTGCCGGAGTGAAGAAATATGTGCCGGTAGAAGTGGTTTGCTATGATGATCGTTTTGTAAATGAGTACGGCTACCTTTTCTTTGATCTTGAGAATTCAGAAGCTATTGAATTCTGTTTGTTTGGTAACGTGTGTGATGAAAACGGGCGACATGCTCCTGCAAATTTTAGATTTGATGTTTGGATGTACAGTGGAGATCCTGCAAATCCATGGGGAACTGCTCTTTTTGACGCCAATGATCCTTATGTAAACACAGTAGGAGTGAATGATGACGGTGACGCCTATGCAGATCCATTATGTTTGTTCCTGCCAGATACAGATGGTGAAGATATTTACTACGGTGAACTTTATTTAATTGAAAATGGAACCAGTACCCTTATAAGAGAAGGTCAGTTCACAGATGAAGATGTTTCAACACTATTTGACGGAGAAGAAAATGTTGATTATTATCACTTCCGTGAAGGCTGTGGTCAAAGTGATGGTCCCGATCTTTTTGGAGAACCAGGAAACCCTGGAGAATGTGATCCAAATAACCCAACTGAAGATTGTGACGGAGACGGGGTGCCAAACAACACCGATGAATGCCCCGGAACGCCCGCCGGTGTAGAAGTAGATGAAGTTGGATGTGAAAGTATCCAGGTGCCGGGAAGAGACGTGGTGGTTTTTAACGATGCCAATATGTTTGATGATACTTCCATGCTGGACCCAGATAACGTACGTTTCGTTCAGAATCTGGTAAATTACACTACTACCGGTTCCAGAAATGCCGGCGATGTAGTATGGCTAGATCGTGGCCGCTCTGCCCGGTGCTATGCAAATGGTGAGTGTGATGAAGAAGGCTGGAGCACTATGGAATCTGTAATTACCGGAGAAGGTTTTACTGTAGATCCCGTTTTTTCCACCTCAGGATCCTTAACCAATATACCTGCTGATGTAAAAGTGATCTTTCTTGTAATGCCTACAGCACAATACACCGTTGCTGAGATCAATGCTTTTAAGACTTTTGCTGCTGAAGGTGGTAGAATCATTTTTGTAGGTGAATGGTCAGGATTTTATTTAAATATTGATGTTCAGAATCAATTTCTTCTAAACATGGGAGCTGTTTTGCACAACACAGGAGGTGCTGTAGATTGTAATTATACCACGATTCCTTCAAGTTCAAATCGTTCACACCCAATAATGACAGGAATAGATGAACTTACCATTGCCTGCGCATCTGTTATTGAACCAGGACCCAATGATTTTGCCCTGTTTTATGACACAACAAATATGCAGGTGCTGGCCGGGGTGGCTAAAATTGACACCGCACCTATTGTTAGCCTGAGACCATTAAACCAAAAACGTGCTATGGGACCTGTTGAAAACGTTCCGAACAAAACCTCAGGTACAGGCTATTAAATTTTTAATAACCATTATGAAAATAGAAAAAGCTGCTTTTTTAAAAGCAGCTTTTCGTTTTTCAAAATTTACTTAATATTAAGATTTTCTATTACTAACAGCATCCGGATCCTGGTGAACAAGTAACCTTCTGAAGTTCAGAAATTTTCACTTTTTTCTTTCTCGTACCGGGCTTTTGGGCAAAGACTGTTATACTGTAAATTCCGGTACTGCCATTGTTAAAGCTATCATCTTCTTTAGGAGAAAGGTATTTTTTCAGAATATCATTGGGAATTAAGATTGGTTTTTCCTTCTGCAGAACCACATTCTCAAAACCTGCCTCGTGGATGAATTTTAAATATTCTTTCTTCTGAATAGCCCCCGAAACACAACCGACGTACATTTCGGCGTCTTCCTGTAAAGCTGTGGGAAGATTTCCGGTTAAGACGATATCCGAAATACTAAAGTGGCCGCCCGACTTAAGAACTCTATAAATTTCCTTAATGACCTGCTGTTTATTTGGAACCAGGTTTAGCACACAATTGCTTACCACCACATCGGCAACTTCATTTGAAACAGGCATGTTCTCAATATCTCCTTCCCGAAATTCTACATTATTGTATCCCAGTTTTTCTGCGTTTACCCGTGCCTTCTGGATCATTTCATTGGTAAAATCAATACCAATCACTTTTCCCTTTTCTCCAGTTTCATGTCGGGCTACAAAGCAGTCATTTCCGGCACCAGATCCCAGATCTATGACAGTGTCGCCCGGCTGGATTTGCGCATATTGCGTTGGCAATCCGCAGCCCAGGCCAAGATCGGCATCATTCGAATAACCTTCCATTTCAGAATAATCATCTGTCATGATGTTATAAACTTCTTTTGAGCTCGATCCACTGCCGCAGCAGGAAGCCTGGTTCACGGCTTTATCCTGTTTCGCAATTTCAGCATATTTTTCCCGTACGATGTTCTTTAATTCTTCTGAAGTTTTCATAGTTGCTCTGGTTATAGTATCTAAAATGTTTTTATACAAAGTTCCAAAAATGCCATTTTTGAAAGATATTTTTTCAGCAGCATTCCTCGCCAGAAGGTGCCGAGTATTCATTAAAAAAATTTGCAAAAAGAGCCTTTATTTCTTCCCATTTCGCAGGATTGATGCAATAACTTACAGAAGCACCTTCAATTGTACCCTGTATAATGCCAATATCTTTAAGTTCCCGTAAATGCTGACTTATTGTGGGCTGTGCCAGGCCCAGTTCCTGTACAAGATCACCGTTTATACATGCATTGGCTTTCAAAAGATGTTGAAGGATGGCTACTCTCGCAGGATGAGCCATTGCTTTAGCCATTTTTGCGAGTTCATTCTGCTTCACCGTGAAAAGATTACTTTTTGTAACGCCCATTTTTTCAAATCTAAAGTATATTGCAATATTACGATTAATAAATTAATTCAGATGTCTGTAAATGAAGTATTTTTAGAGCATCTAGAAATGCAGAATTTGCAAAAATGAAGAAGAAATCTTTCATTTTTCGAATCTCATTTCGATTTCAGAATCAACTTTTAAAAATATTCGCAAATACTGAGTGAAATGGTTTTAAAAATGTATTCAGAAACCCTGAATATTATATTTATTTCCTGAAATTTTTAAAAATATGGCAGGTATTTATCTTGCAAAACCCTTAGTTTTGATATTCATTCTATTTCAAATTTTATGAAAGAAAACAGGTATTTCGTTATTGATTTTGACAGTACATTTACACAAGTAGAGGCTTTAGATGTCCTTGGAGAAATTTCTCTTGCCGGTGATAGTGACCGTGAAAAGAATTTATTGGAGGTACAACGGCTTACAGACCAGGGAATGAAAGGAGACCTTTCTTTTAGGGAATCGCTCGAAAAAAGGCTGGAATTATTGAAAGCTAAAAAAGAGCATTTGCAGCCTCTAGTTGAAAACCTAAGCAAAAGAATATCATCTTCCTTTATTCGGAATAAATCTTTCTTTCAGGAAAACAACGACAATATTTTTATTATTTCTAATGGATTTAAGGAATTCATAGTTCCCATTGTGCAGGAGTATGGGGTTAAAGAAGAAAATGTTTTCGCCAATACTTTTGAATTTGATGAAAATGGAAATATAACAGGTTTTGATACCAAAAACGGGCTTTCATTTAACAACGGCAAGGTAGAACAGCTTAAAAAACTGGACCTTAAAGGCGATGTCTACGTGATTGGTGATGGTTATACAGATTATGAGATTAAAGCCGCCGGGCTGGCAAATAAATTTTACGCGTTTACTGAAAATGTGGAGCGTGAAAACATTCTTGATAAAGCCGATCATATTACTCCAAGTCTTGATGAATTTTTGTTTTTGCACAATATGAACAAAGCCATTTCTTATCCAAAAAACCGTATAAATGTCCTTCTTTTGGAAAATGTACATCCCGATGCTTTCAGGATTATGAAAGAAGAAGGCTATAATATTACCACGCATCCCGGTGCGATGGATGAAGAAGAGCTTGCCGAGAGGATCAAAGACGTATCAATAATCGGGATTCGTTCAAAAACGCAATTGACTAAAAAGGTTCTTCAAAATGCCAATCGCCTAATTGCCGTGGGTGCTTTTTGCATTGGCACCAATCAAATTGATCTTGAAGAATGTTTAAAGAAAGGAATTGCGGTATTCAACGCTCCTTTTAGCAACACAAGATCTGTTGTGGAACTTGCGATTGGGGAGATCATTCTTCTTATGAGAAATCTCCCGGATAAGATGAAACTCATGCACGAGGGAACCTGGAATAAATCTGCAGATAACAGTTTTGAAACCCGCGGTAAAAAACTGGGGATCGTTGGCTATGGAAACATAGGTGCGCAATTATCGGTAGTCGCAGAATCTATTGGGTTTGACGTGTATTTCTATGACATTGTAGAAAAGTTGGCGATGGGAAATGCTACAAAATGTAATTCTCTTCAGGAATTATTTGAAACGGTTGATATTGTGACACTTCATGTGGACGGTAGAAAATCTAATCAAAATCTTATTGGGGACAAAGAATTCAGCCAAATGAAAGATGGTGTTGTATTTCTAAACCTAAGCCGGGGGCATGTGGTAGATATTGATGCCCTTCAGAAGCATATTTCTTCCGGAAAGATCCAGGGCGCCGGCATTGACGTTTTTCCTGAAGAGCCTAAAACCAATAAAGAATCATTTCAATCTGCTCTCCGCAACTTGCCTAACGTGATCCTTACGCCGCACATTGGCGGAAGCACGCAGGAAGCACAGGAAAACATTGGTAACTTCGTTCCGGGAAAGATCCTGGAGTATATTAATACCGGAAGTACTACCAATAGCGTGAATTTTCCTAACCTTCAGTTACCGGTGCTTGAAAATGCGCACAGGCTTATTCACATTCACCACAATGTACCGGGAATTCTTGCCAGGATCAATGAAGTACTGGCCAATCATAATATAAACATTGTGGGGCAATATCTAAAGACCAATGAAACCATTGGTTATGTAATCACAGATATTAATAAGGCATACGATAAAGGTCTTATTAAAGACCTGAAGGAGATCAAGGATACTATAAGATTTAGGATTTTATATTAACTATTATTTACAGCGGTATTGCAGTAACCCGAGTTTTAAAAAAGGGGTTTTTAGCGTATCTTTGTGAGTGGAGTGAACACTCCATTTAAGAACCTAAAAACATCTTTATATGTATTCCAAAGCAAAAGGAATTTCCTTTTCAAATTCCTTCTTATTTCTAACATTCTTAATGTGTATTGCCACAGTAGTGAAGGCACAGGAGATATCTTCTCCAGATAATAACGTAACTCTCAAATTTGAACTTACAGAAAACGGTTCGCCGGCTTATTACCTCAGTTATAAAAACAAAGCTGTTGTAGAGCACAGCACTTTGGGTCTTGAACTCAAAGAGGAAGAAGATCTTACACAAGGTTTTGAAGTAGAAGAGACAGCAACAGCAGCATTTGATGAAACCTGGAAGCCCGTTTGGGGAGAGGAAAAAGAGATTCGCAATCACTATAATGAACTTGCGGTAACCCTTCGCCAGGGAGGGACAGATCGTATGATGGTTCTACGTTTCAGGGTATTTAACGACGGACTGGGTTTTCGGTATGAATTCCCGCAGCAGGAAAATCTTGGGCATTTCGTCGTGGAAAATGAAAAGTCGCAGTTCGCTATGACCGGTGATCATAGGGCCTTCTGGATTCCGGGAGATTATGACACTCAGGAATATGATTATGTCGAGTCCCGCCTTTCAGAAATAAGGGAGCACATGGAAAACGCTATTACTGCAAATGTTTCCCAGACTTCTTTTTCACCCACGGGAGTGCAAACATCCTTGATGATGAAGACAGATGATGGTCTTTACATCAACCTGCATGAAGCCGCGCTTTTAGATTATTCGGCGATGCACTTGAATTTAGATGATGAAAACATGGTGTTTGAGTCATGGCTAACTCCAGATGTAAATGGAGATAAAGCTTTTTTGATCACTCCGGCGAAAACTCCGTGGAGAACAATTATTGTGAGTGATGATGCTCGCGATATTCTTGCGTCAAAAATGACCTACAATTTAAATGAACCACTGGCTATTGAAGATCCTTCCTGGATCAAACCAACAAAATATATTGGAGTTTGGTGGGAGATGATCACCGGAAAGAGTTCCTGGAATTATACCAATGATTTTTCGGCAGTAAAACTGGGAGTGACAGATTTTAGTGAAGCAACTCCAAATGACACCCATGGTGCAACTACTCAAAATGTGAAAAGGTACATAGATTTTGCTGCAGAACATGGTTTTGACGCCGTGCTTGTGGAAGGATGGAATGTAGGCTGGGAAGACTGGTTTGGCCATTCTAAAGATTATGTTTTCGACTTTGTAACCCCATATCCAGATTTTGACCTGGAAGAAATTGAGGACTATGCGAAGAGCAAAGGAGTAAAAATGATCATGCATCACGAAACATCATCTTCTGTAAGAAATTATGAAAGACATCTTGATACCGCCTACCAGTTCATGAAAGATCACGGGTATGATGCCGTAAAAAGTGGATATGTGGGCGACATTCTTCCAAGAGGAGAGAACCACTACAGCCAGTGGCTGGTAGATCACTACCAGTACGCCCTAGAAAAAGCGGCAGATTATGAAATCATGGTGAATGCGCATGAAGCAGTACGACCTACGGGAATTGCCCGTACCTATCCAAACCTTATTGGCAATGAATCTGCCAGGGGGCAGGAATATCAGGCGTTTGGAGGTTCAAAACCAAACCATGTGACCGTACTTCCTTTTACGAGATTAATTGGTGGCCCAATGGATTATACTCCGGGTATTTTTGAGATGGACATTAGCAAGTTAAACCCCGATAATAACTCACACGTGAACAGCACCATTGCAAATCAACTGGCGCTTTATGTTACGCTGTATAGTCCGTTGCAAATGGCTGCCGATCTTCCCGAGAACTACGAAAGATTCATGGATGCTTTTCAATTCATTAAAGACGTACCAGTTGAGTGGGATGAAAGCATTTACCTGGAAGCAGAACCCGGTGATTATGTCACCGTCGCCAGGAAGGAAAAGGATAGCAATAACTGGTTTGTAGGCAACGTTAACGGATTAGAACCAAGGACATCGAATATCAAATTTGATTTTCTGGATAAAGGCAAAACCTATGTTGCGACAATTTATTCAGATGCCGAAGGTGCCCATTATAAGACAAATCCGCAGGAATATGAAATCCGGAAGGTTGTCGTGAACAACAAATCCCAATTAAGACAGAAATCTGCGCCGGGTGGTGGTTATGCCATAAGCATCATGGAAGCTGAAAAATCAGAAACAAAAGGCCTCAAAAATCTGTAATAAAATTAAATTCTTCGGAATTCAGAAAATCCTGCTCAATAAAGAGCAGGATTTTTTTTGCTAATTTTCCTGAAGCTGATTTTACATATGTCAAGAAACAAGCCCGACAATGTCATTTTTGGAACTTCAGGAGCTTCAACATAAATTTTAGGGCAAAACCGAAGTGGATCGACCAGAAGTATGATGCAAAACCAGAACAGGAATCGTTGAATAATGTCCAAGGTTTTTGTAAAGTGGATTCATTAGCAGGTTTTGCAAAAAATTATGCTTTTTATTGACAAAAGCAATAAGATCGCTGTTGCGGCTTTCTGTAAAGCAGTAAATTCCCACAGGAAGGCTTACGTGCTCCAGCGTGTGAAAACTATGCGGAACATTTCTGAGGTAAAGCGCTAAATGTTTTCGGTTTGCTTCCTGTTTGTGGGAAATACCATCTTCCAGGATATGTAGGACTCTAACTGCGGCATTAAACTTTTTTGAGAGCCGGTTGATGAAGGCAAAATCCTCTTTTTGGTGCCTCATTTTATAACCATTGGGGAGTACAATTTCCTTTATTTGCTCAAATTTTACATGAGAAGGTACAGCCAGCACCGGACAGTTGTGCACTTCTTCCATGATATTCCTGGTGTTGCTGCCATAAAGTACCCCAAAACTGCCCGTGCTTCCCTGGGTACCAATAATGACAAGTTCAATATTATTTTTTTCAACCTCTACCTTAATAGCTTCGGTTAGGATAGCATTGCTGCTAATGGCTTGAAAATGATGTTTTTTGCACTCGATTTCATCATATATTTTTGAGATTAATTCCTGAAGATTCTTATCTGCTTCAGCTTTTGCTTTTTTTAAAGTAGCCTCCCCGGGAATTGCAGATAACTTACTTTCAGGATCATATCCGTTTACGCTGTAGGCATGCAGAAGAATGAAGCGGCAGACTTCCGATTTGTACATATCAAATGCATAATAAATTGCATTTACAGAGTTTTCTGAAAAATCTGTAGGTAAGAGAATTGTTTTCATCGCCTTAGTTCTCAAAAATGCTGTTCTAAAATTACGTTTCTTTCGAGTTAAAATTTATGATTAAAATCATATTTGTCTTGAAAGCAGCTTAAAAAATGATTCTTAAAAATTGGATAATACTACATTAAATTTCCTGAATAAGGCGTAAATTTAATATGAACTATCTTTCATATCATGCTGTAAACCTGATATTTATCATATAAAACCGGCAGCTAAAGCAATAAATTTAGAAAGTCTAACATAAAGCTACTTAAAATGATCGATTCTATACACGCAAATGCAGCAAGAGAGCTATATGAGAACCTGGGCAAGCTTTTCTACGCTGTTGCTGCTGCAGATAAGGTAATTAGTAAACAGGAAGTACAGGTGCTCAACGAAATCGTGGAAAAAGACTGACTTCCTGTAGAAGATTCTATGGATGAATTTGGTACAGATCTCAGTTTTCAGATCGAAGTGATCTTTGACTGGTACCAGGAAAATAACCTTTCTGCAGAAATGGGCTATGAGCGCTTTGAAACTTTTAAAAAAAATCATGAATGGCTTTTTGATGAAGACCTAAATGATCTTATATGGAAAACAGTGAACAGGATTGCCCTCGCATTTCCCGGAAAGAACAGGAGCGAAGTACTAATGCTCATAAGGCTTAAATCTCTCCTGCACATTCATCACATGGTGTCACAGGTTTGTCAAAGTTGTGGACAACCCATACAGGAAGAGAACATGGGAACCAACAGAGATCTTACCTCAAATGAAGATTACTGTATCTCATGCTTCAAAAATGGTGAATTTCTTGATCATTCTCTCACCCTGCGGAAGCTCACCACTGTACTGCAGGAAAAAGCCGAAATGCACAATGAGATATCTTTTGAGGAGGCAGAAAGGCTGAAAAAGATCCTTCCAACCTTAAAAAGATGGCGATTAAGCAGTATTTAACTACCAAAAATCTATTTTTTGCTGAAGAAAATTTGTATTTCGTGAATCTTGTTCTAGTAAGAAGCCCGATTTCTCGGTAAAAAGAAAGGTTTTGCCAGCGAGGAAATCTGTTGGAATTCCATTATATTTGGATGACCAAAGCCAACAGGTGATAAAGTCTGTAAACACTAACCTAATAAAATTTTAAACAATTGGAAATGAAAAATTTAAATCGTGTTTTAGCCATTTTTGGAGTTTTTGCAATGATGAGTTGCGGCAACGGACAAAAAGAGGAAGAAGAAAAAATAACCATTGGGAATAACAATCAAAACGAAAGTACAGTTGAGGAAACTACCAATGATGCGTCCATGCAATCTAATGAAGAAGGAGTTGTACAATTAACAATTGAAGGAAATGACCAAATGCAGTTCAATAAGAACGAACTAAGGGCAGGGGCTGGAGAAACCATTAGACTCACGCTGGAGCATGTAGGTCAGCTTCCAAAGAATGTAATGGGACATAACGTGGTAATCCTAAAACAGGGGACAGACGTGACAGACTTTGCTCAAAGGGCAAACCAGGCGGCAGCCAACGATTACATTCCTGAAAATACAGATGATGTGATAGCCCACACCGAAATGATTGGAGGAGGAGAAAGTACTACAGTTGAGTTTGAAGCTCCTACAGAGCCGGGAACTTATACTTTCATTTGTAGTTTTCCGGGACATTACGTTCAAATGCAGGGACAGTTTATTGTTGAATAATAACAATCACTTAAAAAAAGCAAAGATCCCGGGATTTCCCCGGGATCTTCTTTTTTTCCAGTAGTTGCACAATGAAATTTTTCCAAAGATTTATTCCTGAACATTCATTTTTCCGGTTTTCAGATTTAATTAGGAAATCTTCATGATAGTTTTCTTAAATTCAGCTGGTACCTAAAGCCTTTTATCCAAAGAAGAGTAACTATGATTTTAACCCTCACCGTGAATCCCGCGCTTGATCTATACACTACTGTAGATCGAATTGAATCTAACGAAAAATTGAGATGCGAAATGCCTACAAAAGATCCCGGCGGTGGCGGTGTAAATGTTTCGCGGGTTATTAAAAGGCTGGGAGGAGATTCGACTGCCATTTACACTAAAGGAGGATATACCGGTGAAATATTTCATGAACTTCTTCGGAAAGAAGGTGTGGCTCAGGACCCTGTGAAAATCAAAAATGATCTTCGGCAAAATTTTGCAGTTACCGAAACTTCCACCGGTGAACTTTTTCGCTTCGGAATGCCAGGCGCAGCTCTTGAAGAAAGGGAATATCAGGATATTCTGAAAAAAATTGACCAATATCCCCAGGCAGATTTCCTGGTGGCCAGCGGAAGTTTGCCGCCCGGCGCACCAGAGAATTTTTATGCTGAGGTGTCAAAAAGGGCAAAAAAGAACAACATTAAATTCATTCTGGATACATCTGGCAAAGCATTTTCTGCAGCACTAGAAGAAGGTGCTTATCTCATGAAACCAAATATGAGAGAACTGCAGGATTTGACAAGTCACATCCCGGAAAATGAAGAAGAACAAAAGAAAATGCTTCTGGAAATAAGGCGCAAATATAATATTGAGGTGCTTGTGGTGTCTTTGGGCGCAAAAGGGGCTTATTTAGTCAGGAATTCTTCGGTAGAACACTTTCCTGCACCTCAGGTAGAACATGTGAGTTCTATAGGGGCAGGAGACAGTATGGTGGCTGGCATTACTTATAGTCTTGCCTGCGGAAACTCGGTTGAAAATGCCATTTTATATGGGTTAGCCTGTGGAAGCGCAACCATAAAATCACCCGGAACTGAGCTTTTGCAGAAAAAGGATGTTGAAGCACTTTTTTCGGGGCTCAAGAAGTAGAACAAGAAAATTTAATACTGAAAGGTATGATGAAAAATAAATCAGAAAAAAAACCGGCAGACTTACCTTCTGCTTTGGAACGTTTTCATGAGATCACAGGCAGCTTTGAGGAAGAAAATCCTCTGCTGTTCCTGGATTTTGACGGCACCCTGGCTCCAATAGTAGAACATCATGATGACGCAGCAATATCCGAAGAAATGCGCGGGCTCGTCAAGGAACTGGCCAAAAATTTTCCACTGGCGGTGGTAAGCGGGCGTGGTCTTGCAGATGTTCGAAAAAGGGTGAATTTGCCTAACCTTTACTATGCAGGTAGCCACGGATTTGAAATTTCCGGTCCCAATGGCTTTTCAAAAGATCATGAAGAAGCTGTGAAAGTAATCCCCGTTTTTGACGAAATTGAACCGCTACTCAAGCAAAAGCTTAAAAACATAGCAGGTACAGATTTTGAACGGAAGAAATTTACGCTGGCCATTCATTACCGGCAGGTACAAGAGGAAGAGGAGGAAAATGTGCACAACATCGTTTCGAAAGTGCTACAGGATTATCCTGAAGTAACGAAAGCAGACGGAAAAAAGGTGATTGAAATTCGGCCGGCAATTGACTGGCACAAAGGCAGGGCTGTAGAGTTTCTAAAAACTGTTCTTGGCAAGAAGGAGAATCCGCTTTCGGTTTATGTGGGAGATGATGTTACAGATGAAGATGCCTTTGAATACGTAAAAAACGGAATTGGTATTCTGGTGGGAGAACATGGCCGCCAAACCTATGCCAATTATCGTGTAGAGGACCTGGATGAGGTAAAACTTTTCTTTGAAAAATTGCTACAGTATAGATCTTAATTAAAATTAACAAGGAAGTGGCGGGTTATATACCAGTGCTGTGATTTCAAGCCTCAGCCATGAAAAATCTCCTTCCGGAAGCTTCCAGGTAACTTCGCACCTTGTTGGTATTTTAACACCATTGACTTCAGCGTTCTCCAGAACGTCGATACGCCACAGGTCCTTTTTCAAATTTTTAGAACTTCTGTAGCGCATTGCTTCAAAGAAAACTAGTTCTCCGGAATCATTAAAATGAAATTCGCCTGAAACTTTTTTCCCCTTCCATATAAAGTTGGCCCTGGCAGAATTTTCTCCGGTGGATTTCCATTGTAAATAATCATTTTTTGCTGCTGAAGGAAACCAGCAAATTTCGCCTAAAAACCTTAACATACTGCCGGTATTAATCTGTTCATTTCCTCCCTCGTTGACTACCGGGAAAAGTGAAAGGAATTTGATCAACATATGTCCTTCACCGTTTTTTAGGAGGTCACGGCCATCGAGATAGAGAAGTGGTACGGCATTCACTTTTGTGGTCCAGATAAAACCGGGATCTTCGATGTTGAAATATTGTTCCGCAGAAAAATGCATCCAGCGGCCGTTAGGTTTTGTGCGCATTTTCCCCTGTTGTTTTAGGTAGACCATCTTAATTTCCGGTACTGCCGAAGATCCGGAGGTTTGTATCCACTTTTGAACTACGGCAGGCAGGTGCTGAAATTCATTTTCAGGTGTCTTTTGAGAACCGGAATTAGACATTCCTGACAATAACTGAATGGTTTCCTTTTTTGCCCTTTTCTGGAATTGTAGATTTCCAATAGCAGGAATGGCAATAACTAATAACAAAATATTCAGTAAAGTTCCAAATTTGGCCGCTTCCCATTGTGTGAAAATGAGAAACTGAGATAGTACTACTGCCGGTATTATAAGAATTATCCAGGTTGTTTTTTTAGGATTCATTAGAACAATAACCGCTAGGAAAAGAATACCGGTTATGAACCACAGGATTCCCAGGGGTTTTGATATTGGATTTAAAGCGCTTACAGCAGATGGCTTAAACGCTTTGAAAAATCCAAGGAAATGGATAATACCGTGAATTAATACCCAGGCCGGCGAAAAGCAATTTCATAGCATTCCGGTTTCGTTTTTATTGCTAAGAATTAATTCCGTAGATGCAAAACAAGGATTGGCACTAGAGAATCGTGACCTATTTCCTTTACAAGTGGCTGCAGAAATAGATTATAGAAAAAATTGTGCTTTTTGTTGAGAATAGCGAGCATGTGACTTCCTCTACTGGCGATGAAAGAATTAATTCCTTCGGCTATGTCTTTGTGCACGAGCGAATGGAAGCTGTGTTCGGTATCTTCTAAAATGTCCTCGAGCATTCCTTGATTTACTTCCTGTTCTGCAGTGAGTTTTTGAGTGTGCTGTATATGCAGTACGCGTATAGCTGCCTTATATAACTGTGCAGTATTCACCAGTTCCCGCAATTCACGTCTTTTGTAGAAGGTTTGATAATTGGTGGCAAAAACAATTTCCTTCTTACTGCCTGTCACATAAGTGGAGTTTTCAGGAATGATGAGAACCGGACATTTTCTCACTTTCTCCATGACATCTACGGCGGTACTGCCATAAATTTTGTGCGCCGGGTTATTTTCTCCTTTTGTACCCATTATAATCATTTCCACATCTTTAGATTTTGCCGTATCACGAATGGCATCAATTACAGTATTGTAGGTAGAAATTTCCTGGAAGCGGTGCAGCGGATTATCTTTTTCGACTAAGATTTTTTGTTTGATTTCCTTTAATCCTTCCGCAGATTGGCTCTTGGCTTTTTCATAATCTGGGTTACCGGGATCTGGACTTAGCAGTGTATCTGTAGTGAGATGAAATATCTGGTAAGCGTTTAAGAGAAAGAAAGTACATTTTTCTTCCTTATAAAGTTCCAGAGCATAATTTAGGGCATTCCACGCATTTTTAGAAAAATCTGTCGGAATAAGAATATTCTTTCTCATTTTACCAGGAATTAAATTTATAGAAATGGTTGTTGGTCTAAGTCATTCTAAGTAATAGGGTCGAAAATTTATTTCTGTAAATTCTTTATTTAAAGGTATTTCCATTTTTTAGCGGAAACTATGATGTTTATCAGTTTCAGGAAACTTTTATGGTGCTTCGGAAGAATTTTTGAGTGATTAATGGATTTAGAATAAGGAAACAATTTTGGGATAAGGGACGGAAAAGTGTGGGAGCCTTCAAACGACACAGAAAATAATGTTGTACACAGAATTAAACCTCTTATTTCCGGCGGAAAATGATATCCTTCATTGACCTTTTTAAAGAATTTACAGAATTGTACTTGTGGTTATTTAGTTGGTAATTAGAACTATACGGAGTCAAAAATTATTTTTTTCCTTTTGTTTTTCGGAACACAAAATCATATACATTTGGATCACCAAAAAACAATTAATAATACCTTTAAATGAAAAAATCATTTTTGACTTTTGCAGCAATCGCATTAGTTTTTAGTTTTACCTCTTGCAAGGAAACTCCGGCTGAAACAACTGAGGAAGTGGAGGTTATCGAGCAAACTGAAGTAGAAGAAATTCAACCTGAAGAAACTCCTGCAGTAGAAGTAGATTCACTTTCAACTCAGGAACAACCAGTAGAAGATGCAGTAAGCGAGACTCCTGCAATCTAATACAAGACATTCTGTTTATATTTTCAGCCCGGCCTATCAGCCGGGTTTTTTTGTGATAGTTTTCATTATACCTGCAGTTTCTGAAGCAAACTTTTTTCTAAAGCTGAAATTGCGCAGGTAAGAACCCATTAGGTTTTATTTCTGAAGATTAAAAATTGTTCTGAAATGCCATTTTTGGAACCAATAATGCAAAATCACTAAAAGTAGGTATTGTCTGTCGTTTTACCTTCGCTTATATTTATACCTGTAAAGTTGATCGAACTTATCTTTTGGTTTTAAGAACTTAAAAGTACTAACCAACAGCTTGATCAACGGTACTTAAAAAATCGGGGAAGTAGGGGGCCCCGATTTTTTTTGTCTATATGAGATCATAAGCGTGTGCGTATTCGGTAAACTCATAGGTCGTAGAGATTTCAAGTTTCTGTTTGATAATTTTTCGATGCGTATTCACCGTGTCAACTGAGATGTATAATTCCTCAGCAATTTCAGCTGAACTTTTCCCTATGGCAACGAGTTTTAATACCTGTTTTGCCCTTTTTCCGAGAGATTGAAATTTTTCTTCGTTTTTTCTGTAAAACTCACTTTCTGCCAGTAAACGTTGTGCTTTATTGGGAATATGTTTCATTTGATCTACAGGAAAAGCAACTGTAATGAGGTGTGTGGGATTTCCCTTATCATCTACATGAAAAATTTTACTAGACGCCATGTGCCAAACCCATTCACCTCTTTCTTTAAGTTTTACCTGTTGGAAAAAAGTGAATGTTTCCTCTGGATCATTTCTCTTTAGTAACTTCCGGAGCTTCCCCATGTAATCTTCCATGTCTTCATTATTAAAAAACCTGGAATGATATTCACTTCCCATCCTTTTCAATTCATTAAAACTAATTCCCAGTTGTTTAAGTCCTTTGGAGGACATGTAAACTGTTTTGAAGTTAGGTAATTCATGAACTACTACTACCCCGGGCATCATTTCTGCACAAGGCGCAAATACCTGTAACTTTTCTTCTATTGTCATGCCTTCAATTTTTTTTGTTCCTAAATTGAAAAAAAGGAGGCAACCATAAAAAGCGGATAACAGAATGGGGAGTTTGTAGGGAAGCAGCCAGATGGAATTTCTGAAAACGCCTGGCCTACCAAGATACGAAATGAATAGTAAAAAGTGATTCGCTTTAAGAAAACTATATAGGTTAAAAGCAGAGGGTAGGAGCAATCTCCAGTTCACATTCGTATAATTTTCGCCAATAAATACGGCAGATAACCATTTAACCTTTATAGATGACTCATAATTTGATGTAAAAGTGGTTTTGAGGCTGCTTCTGAAGTTAAAAGCTTCTTAAAATGCTTTGTATCAAAAATGTAATTATTGGTTACTATCTTTTCCGGTGTCTACATCATTTTACCTCTTTTTACTGTTGTTGTCCATTACTTTAGTGCTGTAAAATATTTTATATCATCAAAAAACGAAAAACAACAATCTTGTAAATTTTATTATTATGAAAAATCTTGGAATTTTTTTAGCGCTTACATTTTGGGCTGTAGTTACAAATGCCCAGCAAGTTACCGTATTAGATGAGGCTAAAGTAGGCTTTGCTCCTATATCTTCAGAAGTGACCGGTGATGGTGACAGGTACTCATTTACTGTTAATGAGTCGTATTACAGAGAATTTGAAATGGATCCTCTGGCATTTATGGATAATTATTTCAACATTGATAACTTTATTGATGAAGTAAAAGATAAAGGATTTGATTCCTATGAAGTAAGCTTCAAAAGTAGTAAAGGTTCTTTGCGTGCCAGTTTCGATAAAGATGGAAATCTGGGAAAAACAAAACAAAGATTTGTGAATATCCTACTACCCGAAGAACTTCGCCACCAGTTGTACCGTGATCACAAAGGATGGACTATGGTTAAAAATGTACATATTGCAAGAGGAGAAAGTGGTGCGATAGCCAGAAGTTTTTATAAAATAAAGCTTGAAAAGGACGGGAATAAAAAGAGAATTAAAATAGATTTTGATGCTACCGGTAGAAATACTGAAGTAGCAAGTAATTAGAATGTTTGAATAAATGCCATTTTTAAACCATCAGGTTCTCTATTCCTGATGGTTTTGTCATGCATGTTTATTATTTGATTTTAATATATGATGCTGGTCTCTAAGTAAAAAGGAAAATGGTATTATACCATTTTATTCCAGAAGTTTGAAAATGAATGTTTTAATGTTCAGGTGTCGTTGAAAAAGTGTAAATATGGTTAAATTAGATCATAAGAAATTGAAGTAAATGAGAGCGATCATTGTTGACGACGAAGAGCTGGCACGAAAACGTGTCTTAAACTTGCTTGAAGAAGTTCCGGAAATTGAGGTTGCAGGCGAGTGCACCAACGGGAAAACAGCTATTGAGACCATCAACAGCCTGGAACCCGAGCTTGTTTTTCTTGATATCAATATGAAAGATATGAACGGCTTTGAGGTCCTTCAAAATATTGAAGTAGAGCAAAAACCGATTATTGTGTTTGTCACGGCTTATGATAATTATGCTATTAAAGCTTTTGACGTTGATGCCTTTGATTTCCTTCTTAAACCATTCAAGGATCAACGATTTCATAAAACCATTTCCAAGGTGTTGAAGATCTCCCGAAGTGAGGCCGACAACCAGTTTGAAAAAAGGATCAATGATCTTTTTTTAATGTATTCGCAAGAAAAGAAGAAATCAACTCCTGTAGCTAGAATTCCGGTGAAGCAAGGGAATAAAACAGCTCTCCTAAACCCTGCAGATATTCTTTATATTTTGGCCTCCGGTTACTATGCTGAAATTTATTCAGAAGAAAGTAAATACGTCTTAAGGGAATCTCTCAGTAGCCTGGAAGAAATACTGGACGATGCTGTTTTTTGTAGAATTCACAGGTCAACTATTATAAATATTAATCACCTGAAGGAAATTGTACATTCAGAATATTCAGAACTGGATGCGAAAATGTCTGACGGTAAACTTCTTCATATAAGTAAGTCCAACAAAAAAGAGTTCCTGGAAAAAATAGGGATTTAAAAATAATGTCAACTTCAGCTATTAAGAACTACATTGATAAGAAGCTAATTCTACTACTGGGTGGTTTTTATGCTTTGTTTGATGTCGTATATATCGTCAAATTCGCCTACATGCGAACCTATTACGTTCAGGAGACTTTTATACCCTGGTATGATTTTCTTGTATTCAATGTCCTCATAGACTGGTTTACTGTAGTCACCTATATGTCGCTTATTGCAGTGAGCACTAAGAGGTTTTTATATAAAAACTATTCATGGGTAAAGATCATTTGTATACATACGGTCTTTTCAATTTTGATAGGTTTGATTATTAGATTGATTTTTGATTTTATTGGTATTGTGACTGAACGTATCTCCTGGTCTGAATATGAAATAAGCTTCAGCCTTCACAGGTTCATGGCGGTGATAGATTTGAATTTCCTTATCTACTTCGCAATGGTGTTTATCATTTATACTTATTATTATGTGAAGCAGGTAAAGGAAGCCGAAGGCCAGAGGCGTATTTTGGAAACCCAATTAGTAAACACGCGGATGAAAATGCTTTCTTCTCAATTGCAACCACATTTCTTATTTAATACCCTCAACAGTATCGCTGTATTGGCAGATATTGATGCTTCAAAAGCAAAAGATACCATCGCAGATCTCAGTGATTTTTTGCGGGAAATTCTCTACAGCAGTGAAACCCATGAAATTTCGCTGGAGAAGGAACTGCAAACGCTCGATTACTACCTGAATATTCTTAACGTTCGGTTTTCCGATCACTTAAAAATTAGCCGAAGCATTGATGAAGCTATTTTGCAGACGAACATTCCTGCGCTGTTGCTGCAGCCTTTAATAGAAAATTCCATAAAACACGGCTATTCTTACGGGCACACAGATCTTGAAATTCATATTTCTGTCTATAAAGAGGGAAAATACGTGGTAATCAAAGTAGAAAATAATGGTGAGAAAATAAAAGAAGAACATGCGCTACTTCTAAAGAAAGGCGTAGGGTTGGCAAATTTAAACGACCGTTTAAAGAACCTTTATGGTAATCATTATTTTTTTGAAGTTCGTAACAGGAAAGGAGTGGAAGGCGTGGAAACTGTCATTAAGCTTCCTAAGCAGTAAATGAATTATTTTTAGAATACATAAAAAGAGGTTGTTTAAACATCCTGATCGTTCCAAAAAATTTATTTCAGAATTTAACCAGAAAATTTAAACAACCTTTTGGAATACAGTATTAAATTTCATCAGTTTCGCAGCTGTTGCATTTGCGGGAAAATAAAATGGTAGCAATACCTGCTGTAATTCCTGCCACAGCAGCCGTCTTAATAAGGAAGTTCTTTCGGTTGTATTTCCATTCGGCAGTCAAGCCATGTTCTTTAAAAAAGTTTGGAATATGCCCTTTTTTAAGATCTTCAATAATTCCTTCATATTCTGCAATTCTGTCTGCCATAATGAGTGGGAGCCAGCGACCATAACTGTTTTCGCTATACTTGAAGGCACCTCTGCGAATCATTCCGCTTAATCCTTTTGGGGGCTGTGATGTGCCAAAAACAGCTGTAATATTCGGTCTTTCTACAGATTTCAGGACTTCTATATTCACTTCCTGCTGTGGAGGTCTTTCCCAGGAATATCCTTCAGTTTCTTCATCGGTTCTTTTCTTCATAGGATAGGTAGGATCATTTTTGGGATCGGCGTCAATTCCCCATCCTTTGATATGGCTATGATCACCGCCTTTTTTATATCGAAAATTGGCGGGATTGGTTTCGTCTGTCATAATTATGATTTTATAGATTTAACAATGCTTCCGGAAAGTTAAGCTGAAGGTGGTATTAAAACCGGTTTGATACAGTTATCCAGTTTAGTGGACATGAGGTGATAACCTTCTGCAACTTCTTCCAGAGGAATGCGATGCGTGATAATAGCTTTAGGATCAAGAACGCCATTCTTGATGTGTTCTATCACCTTTGGCCATTGCTTTTTAACCGAAGCCTGATTGGCTCGAATAGTTATGCCTTTATTCACCACATTTCCAATGGGCACTAAAGCCCCAGTAGGGCCATATACTCCTACAATGGAAACGATTCCTCCTTTTTTTACTGAATTAATAGCCCATTGTAAAGCAGTGGTGGATCCTCCCTGCATTAGCATTTTTCTACCCAGTAAAGAGTTCATGGGTGAACCTGCAGCTTCGGCTCCTACCGCATCAATACACACATCGGCTCCAAGGGAATCTGTGATCTTTTTGATGAAAACGACAGGATCTTCCAATGATTTAAAGTTGTAAACCTCACATTGTGCATATTCCTTGACGAATTCCAGTCTGTAATCCAGTTGATCAATTACAATCACCCGTCCGGCACCAAATAACCAGGAGCATTTGGCAGCCATAATTCCAATGGGGCCGGCGCCAAAAACCACTACGGTATCACCTTCCTGGATTCCACCCATTTCTGCTGCCTGGTAGCCTGTAGGAACTACATCTGTAAGTAATACCGCATCATCGGGATCCATCCATTCCGGAATGACGGTAGGCCCAAAATTGGCATATGGCACACGCACATATTCAGCCTGTCCGCCATTATAGCCTCCGGCAGTATGAGAGTATCCAAAAATGCCGCCTACAGCTGTAGCTTGTGGATTGGCTTCATGGCAGTTACCATACAATTCCTGCTTGCAAAAAGCACATTTTCCACAGGCAATATTGAAGGGTACCATCACCTTATCTCCAACTTTGACGTTTTCGACAGAAGATCCTACTTCTACAATTTCACCTATGAATTCATGCCCAAAGGTAGACCCTACACGGGTATCTGGTACCAGGCCGTGGTACAAGTGTAGATCAGATCCACAAATGCACGAACGCAATACACGTACTATGGCGTCTTCGGGATGTTCTATTTCAGGATAAGGCTGGTCGTAGTCGGCGCGAACTCTAAAAGGCCCGCGAAAGTTCATTGCTAACATAATTTTTCTCCTTTCATTTTTAAATTTGCAATTTTCATACAGTTGATTTTATATCATTGATTTTCTGATGGTTGTCCATTAAAGTTAGTCAATGCACTAGCAGATGAAAAGTTTTTAACGCAACTTTAATCCAAAAATGGGTTTTAAAACCGCATTTTTGAAGCCTCTTAAAAATGTGTTGTAAAGTTTTAAGCTTATAAAAAAATACCGACATCTTTGCAGCTCCTCATTTAAGCTTATGGAACAAAAATCGAAACAACGGATTGCCCTGAGCCTGTACTTTTTTTTAGCGGGATTCTTCTTTTCTACCTGGGCTTCAAGAATACCTACCTTAAAAGCCATTTTTGAACTGAATGAAGCCCAATTGGGGAATTTACTATTAGCTATGCCTGTGAGCTCTCTTATTGGGTTGCCTATTTCGGGTTGGCTTGTTTCGCGGTTTGACAGTCGTTTTCCTTTGCTCATTTCGTTCGTTTTATTTTCTGCAGGATTGGTTCTCATAGGGTTTTCAGAGAATATCTTTGTGTTAATAGTGGCGATCAGTCTGTTTTCTTTTTGTATGAGGATCCTGAATATTTCCATGAACACCCAGTCACTTACCCTTCAAAAATCATTTCCCAAGAAAATTATTGGTTCGTTTCACGGCATTTGGAGTACAGGTGGTTTGGCAGGCGTTGGTTTCTCTACATTTATGATCAAAATGAACATTTCAATTGAACAGCACCTGCTATGGGTAGCAATGGTTGGAATGATTGCCGCTGTTTCTGGCTATAAATTTCTTCTCACTAAAGACCGTGCTGCGGAAGGAAATAAGCTAAGGCTGGGAAAACCTGATAAATTTATTCTTTACCTTGGTTTACTTGTATTTTTTGCAGCAGTTTGTGAAGGAGGTATGTTTGACTGGAGCGGAGTGTATTTTCGGGATGTCGTAAACCAGGAAATTTTTACCCTGGGTTATTTAATCTTTATGACATTTATGGCGCTTTCCCGTTTTTTCTCAGATCGTCTTATTGAAAAAATAGGCATGGAAAAAACCTACATATTAAGTGCTTCTTTTGTTTCTGTTGGCATCTTATCAATGATTATTTTCCCTTATTTCTGGCCTGCGATCATTGGTTTTAGCCTGGTAGGAATGGGAGTGGCAGCAATTATCCCCATGACATTTAGCCTGGCGGGAACTTCAAAGAAGTATTCAGCCGGAATGGCCATTTCCATCATCGCCACTTATGGAATTGTTGGAATGCTTCTTGGGCCGCCAATAATAGGATACCTGGCGCATCTTTTCAATCTTAGGGTTTCCTTTATTCTTTTTATAATTTCAGGGTTGATGTGGATTCCGGTTTCTCAAATGTTTTTTAGTTACAGGAGAAGAGCGCAGGAAGGAATTTCTTAATATGTCATTTTTTGCTAACCATTATTATTGAGGTTCAATGGAATCCTTCCTATCTAAAAAGGGTATTTTTTTATGACTTTTTTAAAACCTTTGTAAAACTCATATGTTTATCTTATTGAAGTACTTAAAAGAGAAAACTATGAATAAAGAAAACAATCAAACGGTTTTAATTACCGGTATTACGAGTGGAATTGGAAAACAACTGGCGATCCAATTTGCTTCAAATGGCTATAATCTTATTGGGGTTGCCAGAAATGAGGAAAAGCTGAAAGAAATTTCTTCAGAATTTGAGGAGAAGTATGAAACGGCTGTAAAATATATCGTCAAAGATCTTGCACAGGACGGTGCTGCTCAGGAAATTTATGATCAGGTTAAAAAGTGGAAGAATCCTGTAAACATTCTGGTGAATGATGCCGGAGTAGGTCAACGGGGAAATTTTACTGATATTCCGCCAGAAAAATATTCCGAATTGATTCACCTTAATGTCATGTCCCTTACCCATCTTACCAGATTGTTTCTTCGGGATATGGTTGGTAGAAATGAAGGAAAGGTATTAAACCTTGGATCTATTGCAGGTTTTCAACCCGGCCCTTTAATGGCAGTTTATCACGCCACAAAAGCTTTTGTGGTATCACTTTCTGAAGCGCTGGCGACAGAACTTGAGGATATGGAAAGCGCCGTTACGGTAACCTGCCTTTGTCCCGGACCAACAGATACTAATTTCTTCTCACGCGCAGATATGGAAAATACCAATGTGGTGCACCATAAGGATAAATTAATGGCTCCTCCAGAAGAAGTGGCCGAAGGCGCTTATAAAGCACTTATGGATGGCGAAAGTATCTATATTCCCGGCGCTGCAAATAAGATCACCACTTTTGTTCGAAGGGTAATGCCCAAAAGTACCCAAAGTAAAATTCAAAAGAAGTTTTATGAAAAATATGAAGAGTAGAGGAATATCCCTTTTTTGGAACTTCTGAAAAAGAAAGCTTCTATACCATCTTAAAGAATAAATGCCACGGAAATTCTTCTGTGGCATTTTTCTATTATAACCAAAAGGACAAAACTAAAGCTTCAATTTCATCATTTAAAACTTTGTATCTTGTTGTCAGTTATAATTCAATTTTTAAAAACATTTTTACATGATACGTACCTGTCTTCCTGTTGTGGTTATACTTTTTGCTCATGTCTCTTCAGCTCAACAAAATTTCACTTTTAACAAAGATCATGATGCTTTGCAGGTAAAAAATCTTGCTGTTTCTGCCGATTTTTACAAAAATATCCTTGGATTAAAAGAAATTCCCAATGGTGGTTTGCCTAATCATATTCGCTGGTTTCAGTTAAATGATAAGGTCCAGGTTCATTTAATTGAAAGCCGGGAGGAGATTGAGAAAAACAAAGGAGTTCACATGGCTTTAAATGTAGATAATCTTTCGGGATTTATGGAACACTTAAGAAAACAAAATGTGCATTTCGAGAACTGGGAAGGAGAAGAGAATACTACGAATGACCGTCCAGATGGGGTGAAGCAAATCTACTTTCAGGATCCAGACGGGTATTGGATAGAAGTAAATGACGGGAAATTATAATTTTAGAAAAGGACGTAAACGTCACTTATCCGGTAAATTCTCAGAAAGAATCGGATGAGGTTAATTGCAGAATAATTTACTGTTTTAAGAGGATCATTGAGTTAACTCCAAAAACAGAAGGACAATTGCCAGCATTGCCACGCATACAATAAAAGTCAAAACCAGCGCGATGATTACTTTCTGAATGGTGGAAAATTCTGCAGTATAATTGCTCCATAAGTTTAACAGTGCGTTCATGATTATACTATTTTGAAGTAATTGATGCATACAATTCGCTTCTGAATGTTAAAGAAGGAATATATTGTTCCTTAATTTAATTAAAAAATATGTATCTGGCAATCAATTAGTTGTGAATAAGACGAATGGTTGATTTTACCGCTAAGGATCTTCACGTAAAAATTTTTGTAAGAAGAGACTTACAATAACCAGTGTAATTTTCTTTTTCTCACCAGTAGCTGTGAAAATGAAGGAATTGTTAGAATTTTAGCAGAATTCATTCTGCTGAAGTTTACTTTTGCAGATATGAGGAAAACCAATAAATACACCGAAGGTAAGATCTTCAATTCTCTTTTCAGTTTAGCGGTTCCTATCATTTTCGCAAACATTCTACAAACGGCCTATCAGCTTATAGATACTTTCTGGTTGGGACGCCTGGGAGCAAATGCCGTGGCAGCAGTGAGTTTAAGTTTTCCGGTTTTGTTCCTCGTGCTTTCAGTGGGCTCAGGTCTTACGCTGGCAGGTACAGTGATGGTTTCCCAGTACAAAGGTGCCGATAACCAGAGAATGGTAAATTTCAGCTCCTCTCAAACCATCTCTCTCATCTTTTTTATTTCTACTTTGCTGGCCGGGATCAGCTATTTTGCAGCAGGGCCTTTGATGAACATTATAGGAGCAGGTCCCGAAATTCTGGAGGAATCTATTGCATACTTTAAAGTTTCCTCCCTTGGTTTCGTCTTTCTTTTTATATTCTTTGCTTTTCAGTCGCTCATGCGCGGAATTGGAAATGTGATGCTGCCTGTATATATCGTATTTGGGACGGTGCTTCTTAATCTTGTACTGGATCCATTGTTCATTTACGGTTACGGTCTCATCCCAGGTTTTGGAGTGGCAGGGGCAGCAGTAGCGAGTGTCTTTACTCAGGGAATTTCTGCGGTTATAGGGGTGGTAATTCTGCTAAGGGGAAAAAGCGGAATCAGGATTGATTTTTCTTTGATGCTGCCCGATTTTGATATTCTAAAAAGAATCGTAAGGCTGGGGTTTCCTGCAAGTGTGGAACAATCTACCCGGGCCTTGGGAATGACCATGATGGTGATCCTGGTCACCAGTTTTGGGAGTGAAGTCGTGGCGGCTTACGGTATTGGCGCCAGGATTCTAAGTTTTATCATCATCCCTGCACTCGGCCTGGCGATTGCAACCACTTCCCTGGTGGGGCAGAATATTGGAGCCATAAAAATAAAGCGTGCAGAAAAGGTGGCCAACCTGAGTAATAAAATCGCATTTTTCGGACTCACCGGGATTGGAATTCTCATGTTTTTGCTGGCTGAACCTCTTACTGCATTTTTCATTCCTGAAGAGCCGGAAGTTATAGAAGATGCTTCTCTGTTCATTAAGATCATGGCACCCAGCTTTGGCCTTTTGGCCGTTCAGCAGGTGCTTAATGGGGTTTTCAATGGAGCGGGATTTACGAAAGCATCTATGCTTATTTCTATTCTAAGTCTCTGGATCGTAAGATTCCCTGTAGCTTATATTCTGTCCTATAAAACCTCTCTGGGTTACGAAGGAATCTGGTGGTCTTTTCCAATTTCCAACTTTATTGCTGCGGGGGCGGCTTTTGGCTATTATAAAGTAGGCTACTGGAAAAAGCGACTTTACCGCGGAAGACATTGATCTACATTCTTTTATTGATTTACATAGCCTTAACAAAAAGTTTGTTTTGATGTTAAACTTTTTCAGCATTTCAATGAAAAGGAGGAAATTCAGCTGTGTTAACTTTAAACAATATAAAAATGGCTAATAAATCAGAATCAAAAACTACTACAGATCATAGTACGATTAAGAAATGGGCAGAAGAACGCAAGGGGAAACCCGCCGTTGTTGAAAGTACCCAGAATAATGGAGAAGGCGGAGGATTGCTTCGTATAAACTTTCCCGGTTATGCCGAAGATAACCTGAAAGATGTTTCCTGGGAAGAGTTTTTCAGGATTTTTGATGAAAATGATCTCCAGTTCCTGTACCAGGAGGAGTCAAAAGACGGTGGAGAAAGCCGTTTTTTTAAATTTATTGGTAAGGATTAAAAAATAGACTTCAATACAAGGATTTAAAAGAAAGGTGGAATTGAATTTAGTTTCGGTTTCATCTTTTTTAGTTCCTTGAAAATGATTTTTTTCGAATTATTTTGGATAATGCAAAATGAGAGCAAATTACCGTTTAAACTATGTGGAATTCTCATTTTGGAAGCTTTAAAATATATTTTTCGTATATTAATAGTATGAAATGAAAATGCTTTTGAATTTATCAAAGCCTTAAAACTTTTGTTATGGATGCAAAGACAATTTACGCACTTTTAAAACCACATCTGGAAACCATGGAACCAAAAGAAAAGAAATCCCTTTCCAATCTTATTGGAGGTCTTAGGAAAAGGAGATCTTTTAAAGGAAAGCGACGAAAACTGTCCCTTACAAAAGCAAAAGAAAAAATAAGAAGTTTCCGAAAAAGAGAGATGGAACGTGATCTTGCAAAAAGTGCAGGAATCTAAAATTGGGAGAGACTAAATTTTTGTTAATCCCGGTTTGGAGACTGTTTATCTCCTGTTTTATTCCTTAAATTTCCATTGAAACAGATGATCCCCTGGGATGATCAAAAAACGCGAAAATGGAAGAAAAAGTTTTGGTTGCCGGAGCTTCAGGAGCTCTCGGTTTGGAGGTTTCTAAACTTTTAAAAGAGAAAAATATTCCAATGCGGGCACTGGTGCATTCTTCTGAAGGTGCCTCGAAAGTTTTACCTTACACTTCGGATGTCTGGAGAGCCGATGCGAGCGAAGGAACTTCTGAAATCAAGGACATCACTAAAGGTATCAGCCTGGTTATTTCTACAATGGGACAGAGTGTAAGCCTTTTCTCCAGTCATGGCAATTCTTTTATGGAAATTGATTTCTTCGGAAATAATAATATTCTTGACGATGCCAAAAGGAATGGCGTGAAACGCTTTGTTTACGTTTCCATTAAGGGAGTAGATGAAGGAAAGGATTTCAGAATAGCCAAAGCCCACAAAAGGTTTGAAGATGCGTTACGCGCTTCAGGAATTGATCATACGATCATTCGGCCGGTAGGATTCTTTTCTGGTTTGAACGATCTTGCAATTATGGCCAAAAGAAACGTGATTCCCATAGTTGGTAGTGGCGAAGCCAAAACGAACAGTATCCACCAAAAAGATCTTGCGAAATTCATACTTAACTATCTCGAAGATGGACCTGAGATGATAGAAGTAGGAGGTCCCCTTGTTCATACACGTCTTGAAATGACCGAAATGGTTCAGGAGAAAATAGGCGGGAAAATAGTGAAGGTGCCTCAAAAATTAGCTGATTTCGGAATGATCCTTCCCGAAATGCTCAATGATGATATCTCCTCAAAGCTCAGTTACTTCAAATTTATTACCTCAAATGATATGATTGGGGAAAAAACAGGATCAATTACTTTTAAACAATATCTGGACGATCTGGATCTAAATGATTTGCCCTAATGCCCGAAAAGTACGATGCCATAGTTATTGGAAGTGGAAGCAATGGAATCGCAGCTGCCATACGGCTGCAGCAAAAAGGATTAGAAACTGCCATTTATGAACAGGCTTCGACACCGGGCGGAGCCACCCGCACAAAAGAACTAACCCTTCCCGGGTTTAAACACGATGTAGGCTCGGCGATCCTGCCCATGGGGATAGCTTCTCCGTTTTTTGGAAGCCTTCCATTGAATAGGCATGGCCTGGAATGGGTTTATCCTGAAGTTGCCTATGCTCATCCCTTTAGCGACGGCACGGCTCACGCATGTTATCAGGATTTATACAAAACTGCTGCTCAACTGGGGGAAGATGAGAAAAGTTACCTCAATATTTTTGAACCTCTTGTAGAGAACTGGCACAAGCTGGATAAAGACCTCCTGGGGCCGCTTGGTATTCCTGCTCATCCATTCATGTTCATGAAATTTGGTTTAAAGGCTTTGCCATCTGCAAAACTGCTGGTAAACCATTACTTCAAAAATGACAAATCCAAGACCTTTTTTTATGGTTCGGCGGCGCATTCTACTTTGCCTTTGACCAGTTTGGCATCGGCTTCTTTTGGCCTGGTATTGACCACAACGGCTCATAAATATGGATGGCCTTTTCCAAAAGGAGGTGCAGGTAAATTCACCGAAGCACTTTTAAGCTACTACAAATCTTTAGGTGGGGAATTATTTCTGAACACATTCGTAGAAAATGTGCAGGATTTGCCGAATGCCTATGCCTATTTGTTCGACCTAACTCCAAAACAGCTGTTGAATATAAAAGGAACGAATTTCAGTTCCCTTTATAGAAAACGAATGGAAACTTATAATTACGGTGCAGGGGTCTTTAAAATCGATTGGGCGCTGAGTGAACCAATTCCCTTTACCAATGAAAAATGCCGAAAAGCAGGTACCGTGCATATCGGTTTTTCTTCGGAAGAAATAGAGGTTTCAGAAAAGGGGATTCACGAGAAGAATATTACAGACAAACCTTATGTGCTCGTGGCTCAACATACTCCTTTTGACAGTTCCCGTGCTCCTGAAGGAAAACATACGGCATGGGCTTATTGCCATGTGCCCAACGGCAGCACAAAAGATTTCACAAAAGAAATAGAAGACCAGATTGAAAAAGCAGCTCCGGGGTTTAAGGACACGATCCTTGCTCGTTCAACCAAGAATACCCATCAGCTGCAACAGTTCAATCCTAATCTTGTGGGTGGCGATATTAACGGCGGAAGACAGGATATTACCCAACTTTTTACCCGTCCTATAGCAAAAATAAATCCTTACAGCACCCCAGATCCGCGGGTATATATTTGTTCATCTTCAACGCCACCGGGTGGCGGAGTGCATGGAATGTGTGGCTTTCACGCTGCAAATGCTGCGCTCAAAGATCATTTTAAAGAATTGATTTAGAAAAGGAAACCGGTTAAAAAGTAGTCAAAAATGTCATTTTTGGATTCTTTTTCAGAAAACTTTTACGGGTGTGCCGGAATGACAACTACTTTTTAACCGGTTTTAAAACTTCTTCCTGGAAGTTTAGACTTATTTATTCCTCGCTTCCTTCTTCTGAAGGTACCGGGAAGCCACGATCTCTCATTAAAGCATTAATATTGGCATCACGACCTCTAAAAAGTCGGTATGCTTCCGCGGGATCCATGGAATTTCTTGGTGCAAACAGGTATTTTACCAGTTTTTCGGCTACTGTCTCATCATAAAAACCTCCTGGAGCTTCCGCAAAGGCTTCAGCAGCATCAGAAGTTAAAACATCGGCCCATAAATATCCATAATAACCGGTTGCATAACCTTCGCCTGAAAAAACATGTCCGAAATGAGGGGTACGGTGACGCATCACGATCTCTTCAGGCATATTAAGCGCAGTAAGTGTTTCCTCCTCAAAAGTAGCCATGTCTATTTCTTCAGGATCTGTGGTGTGTAATTTCATGTCCATTAGAGCAGACGCAAGGAACTCTGTAGTCGCAAAACCCTGGTTAAAAGTGGATGCCTTTTTGATCTTTTTGACAAGTTCCTGCGGAATTGGCTCTCCGGTTTCGTGGTGTACCAAAAATTGATTGATCACTTCATCTGTAGACAACCAGCGCTCTAAAAGTTGTGACTGAAATTCCGTATAATCTCTTACCCCGCTGTTTAAAGTAGGATATTTAACTTCTGAAGAGAAGAAATGCAGCGCATGTCCAAACTCATGAAAGAAAGTGGTAGCATCATCCCACGAGATCAACGCAGGTTCACCCGGTGCGGGTTTTACAAAGTTCGAATTGTTGGATGCAAGAACTGTTTCTTCCTCATCAAGATGGGAATGGCTTCTGTACTGCGTTGCCCATGCTCCCGAACGTTTTCCCTTTCGCGCATAAGGATCTAGATACCATAAACCTATATGTTCACCGGTCGTTTTGTTGGTTACTTCCCACACTTTTACATCTTCATGAAACACCGGCA
>JACLAD010008398.1_pt1 | contig 31660 bp, 23 predicted proteins | sample 8027901 | NCBI WGS metagenome assembly JACLAD01 (sample SAMN15725071, study PRJNA655200) | protist metagenome | isolation source: fluorescence activated cell sorting (FACS) single amplified genomes of... | place: Spain: Blaines Bay Microbial Observatory, Mediterranean Sea | collected 2016-07-05 | reverse complement strand
GCTGGCGGAGCGCAAGCCGCGCTGGATCGATTTCGACGCGGGTCCCGTCGCCAGCGGCACCGATATGGAAGCGATGGCCGATGCGCTGTGGGACAAGATCCTCCGCACCGCCTCGGGCGAGCCCGCGCGCAACGAAGAGAACGACTATCGCGAGATCGCCATCTGGAAGACCGGCGTCACGCTGTAGGTTTTCGGGAGGAGGACGCATCGCCCTCCTCCCTCGCGAGCTTCACTCGTCATAGGCGGAGAGTAGGCCTTCCAGCCGCTCCCGCGTGATCGGCAGGACCGTGCCGTGGCGCGTGCCCTCGGGGAAGGAGAGCTGCTCGGTGATGTCCTCCCAATGGACGAGGTCGTCGGACCGCGCGCCCATCATCCGGTGCTCCATATAGGCGTCGTAATAGACGTGGAATTCACCGTCGATCATCACCCCGGTCGGCCCCTCGACCCAGACACCCTCGGGCGAGAAGGGCGGCGAGGCCGGCCCCCAGGGCCCCTGCGGGTCCGCCGCGATCGCGATACGGATGTTCTTCTCTGGCTCGGGACGCTTGGTCTCGTCCTTCAGGAACATCACATAGCGCTCTCCGTCCCGCACGATGTTCGCGTCGATCGAGACGAAACCGCCATCGTAGAAGAGCGCGGTCGGCGCGTAGCTCTCGAAGTCCTTGGTGGTCGTGTAGTAGACCCGGTGATTGATCCCGACGCCAAGGGTCGAGCGGATATCGCCGCGGTCCTCGGTCTCGGGAAACCGTCCGGGCACCGCCGAAGACCAGAAGATGATATATTCCCCGGCATCTTCGTCATAGAAGATCTCGGGCGCCCAGCTGTTCAGAACCCCCTCGGCGTCGCGCATGACGGGCAGCATCTTCTGCTCGGACCAGTTCACGAGGTCGTCCGAATGGGCGATGCCGATATTGTCTTCCCACCAGCCGGTGGTCCAGACCATGTGATAGCGCCCGTCCGGCCCCTGAATGATGCAGGGATCGCGCATCAGCTTGGAGCCGACCGTCGGCATCAGGACCGAGTCACCATCATTGATCGCGTTCCAGGTCAGCCCGTCTTCCGACCAGGCGAGGTGGAGCCCCGTCTCGCCGTCATTGCGAAAGGAGGAGAAGAGATAGACCTCCTCCTCGCTCGCCGGCGGAGCCGCCTCCTGCGCCTGACCGCTGCTTCCCAAGGCGGTGAGCGCGGCGAGCGCGCCCAGAACCAGTTTCGACTTCATCCTCGTCCTCCCGTTGATAAGTCTCTTTCGCGCCGCCTTCAGGGCAGCGGGCGAAGCCCTTCGGTGCGCACGGTCCATCCGTTTTCCGGAAAGCCCGGCGCATCGCCCTCTGCTCCGTCCCATCCCGCCGCCATCAGCGCGACGGCGGCCAGAAGAGAGGCGTTGGACGGGAAATAGGTGTCCGCATTGCGCACATACCCTTCCGGCGTCAGATGAAAGCGCGGGGTCATGCCCGTGACGCCGTACTGATTGTTGGCGGCATCCATCATCAGATAGTCGACCGCCTGTTCAGGCTCGCCGAGCCGTGCCGCCGTCATCGCCATCATCGGGAAGTCCCAGCCCCAGGTCTGGCGGAAATCCCATGCCGCGTTCGTCCGCGCCATGGTCGCTGCCATGACCTCCGGGTCGACATCCGCGCCGGGGAGGAAGCCCATGGCCATGAGGAAGGATGGATGGTCGCGGTTGAAGCAGTCCTCTGCGGGAACGCCGCCCTCGGCCTCGGCGCCGCCCGTCGTTCCGAGCCCTCCGGCGCATTCGGGCCGGTCGATCCCGGACCAGAAGCCTTCGGCGTTCCGCACCGGCAGATAGAGGCCGCCTTCCTGCGGCAGCTCGGGCAGCCGCTCGAGCGCCTCCGCCCAGTCTTCGTCCGCTCTCAGGCCGAGGCGCTCGCGCCAGCGCTGCGCCGTCTTCAGGCCATAGGCCCAATAGGCGAGTTCGAAGGCCGGATCGGTCGTGGTTTCGGGCGCCCAGACTTCCTGGACCGGCACGACGGGCGGGCCCAGGGCAAGACCGCCGCTCTCCGTCTCGCTCAGGAAGGAGGCCAGAAGGTCCGCCGTGGCGAAGACGATTCCGGCATGCCGGCGCAGCGTCTCGTCGCTCGGCGCCGCCCGGTAGAGAAGCTCTGCCAGATAGATCGGATGGGGCTGCTGCCACATGATGAAGGGATTGATCGTGCTGGGACTCTCGACGGCGTCCGGCCCCGTCATCTTCGGCCACCAGGCGCCGTCGCGGCGGTAATGCGCCGCCCGCGCCTGCGCCTGCGGCAGCGTATCGGCATACCAGTCGAGCGCGGGGGCGGTAAGGTCGTCGCGGCCCCACAGCGTGAAATGCGCTGCATGCCACCAGTGCATCTCGTGGTGGAACTTGCCGTTCCAGCTGTTCGAATAGAGGCCTTCTTCCTGGGGGATCAGCCGTGTCCCGCCATTGACGCGGGTGAGGTACTGGGACAGCACCACGCGCCGCTCGAGTTCCTCCGCCCGCGCATCGGTGCTGCCCGAGAAGTCGATCGCGCCCCCCCTTTCCCAGAAGGCCTGCCAGCCTTCCTCCGCTTCGCGCGCAAGAGCGGCCTGCTTCGCGCCTTCGGAGAAGTCCGCCTTCTCCGGCGCGAAGGCGATCATCGCCCGCAGCGTGTCGCCCTGTCCGGAAGGCATGGCCGTCAGCACATGACGGCCCGACAGCGCAGGCACAGCCGCGCCCTCGAAGCGGGCGGCCACGCCGTAGCGGGTGTCGTCGAGCCGCCGGTCGATCAGGACCGTGTCCGGATCTTCCGTTTCGCGCAGCTCCGTCCGGTGACGGCTAGGTGAAGACCAGTCGGCAGGGTCCGGATTGAGCGCGTCGGAGACATAGGGGAAGGCGAGGTCCAGCCCCAGGCGCCCCTCCTCCACGAGCGGAGAGGTGATTTCCACAAGGACGAGGTCCTCGTCGGGGTGGACCTGCGTTCGCACCGCGACCGGCTCGCCTTCGAGCGTGAAGCGGCTGTGCGCCGTTCCCGTCCAGAGGTCGAGCCGCTGCTTGGGCGCCGCGACGTCGCCGGCAACGAGGCTTCGGCTCCCGCCTTCCCCGTCCGCCAGCCGGAAGCTCAGCCGCCCGAGCGAGAAGCGGTGAGGATTGCGCCGCAGCCATTGCAGCGCCGGGTCCGCTTCGACCTGCGACCAGTCGCTGACATAGGGATAGTCGTAGATCTCCCCCCGCGCCTCGATCGGGCGCATGGCGTCCTCGAGCGTATAGCCTTCGGGGTTCGGAAAGCTGTGCCACGCCCATTGCGCCTGCGTGATCAGCGGCGAGTGCGGCGCATAGCTGTCGCGCAGGCCCTGAAGCCCCGTCACGTCGAGCGACAGCGCCAGGGAGCCATTGCCGACCATGACCGCGGCATGCGGATCGACGGCGTCGAGAACGACATCGTGGCGCCCCACCAGCTCTTGCCGGTCGATCGGCGCCCGATCCGTCGCATCGTCCAGCGCGAAGGCCGGCGGGGCCAGCATCGTCGCGAGCGAGAGCCCGCCGCCGAGCCAGTTCGTGCGTTTACCCGAGTTGCGACCTGCCGCCATATGCTTCCTCCGCGAACCGGCCTCTTCCGGGCCATGCGCGCACCCTTCCACATTATGGACCACTCTCCAATACGCTCCTCTGCGCCGCCTTGAGGCGGGCTGCGGCCCGCAGTGTCTGGCAGCAAAGAGCCACCCCGGATCAGGAAGTCCACACTTCGGAATAGCTGCTCATCAAGTGATATAGAACTTTACATCGGCGTAGGGTCCGGGCAACCATTCGGAATGGACGCACCGATCGGCACAGGTCGGGCGCTTGGGAGTAAGCTGCTTGGGGAAGAGACATGCTTCACGCGACAGATCCATTCCCGCTCGTCAGGCGCTACCGCACCTGAGCGAAGACCGGCCGGACAGGCGAGAAATTCGCCGGCCGCCGCTTGAATGGAAGGCGGCGAGGCGCGCGCCTGCTCATCCCGACAGCCTGCATCACCATCGATAAGAATGGCTCCGAGGGGCCAGTGAGGAGGGAACATCGCATGACGGACAAGACTCAAAACCCGGCCTTCCGGACCGGCTCGCACCGGCTGGGCCGGACCATGCTGCTGTGCACGGCCAGCGCCATCGCTGCGGCGACGCTCGGCGCGGCCGCCTCGGCGCAGGAGCGTGAAACGATTCTGCCCGAAGACACCGAGCTTCCCCGGGAAGATGCAGGCGACCTCATCGTCGTCACGGGCTCCCGCCTGGCCCCGCGCGGGGTGGATGCTCCCACGCCGGTGACCGTGGTCGGCTCCGAGGATTATGTGCTGTCAGGCACGCAGAACGTCGAGAACCTGCTGATCGACACGCCGCAATTCGCAGGCAACCAGCTCGAAGGGCCCAAGGCGAACACGGTCCAGGCCGGCGCTCCCATCGGCGTCTCGACGCTGAACCTGCGCAATTTCGGTGCGACCCGGAACCTGGTCCTCGTCAATGGGCGCCGCTTCGCAATATCCGGTCCTGCGCTGACCACGGACATCAACACGATCCCCGTCGCGCTGATCGAGCGGACCGAGGTCGTCACCGGCGGCTCCTCCGCCGTCTATGGCTCCGATGCCATCACGGGCGTGACCAACTTCGTTCTCAGGGACGACTTCGAAGGGGTCGAGCTGAACGGCCAGGGCACCTGGGACGAGCCGACGGGAACGGGAACCTACACCGCAGACCTCACGCTCGGCGGCAATTTCGACGGCGGACGCGGCAACCTCACCGCCTCGCTGAGCTATCTCGACCGCGGCGGCTTCACCTATGACGAGCGCGGCGATTTCGCCGTTCCCTCTCTTGGCGACGGCTGCGTCACCGCCGCCTCCTACAGCGACGACAGCGCCGGGGTGCCGCTCGCCGTGCCGGCGGCCGAGACCTGCCAGAGCGCCGGAGGCCGTCCGGGCCTGATCACCGGCGGTTCGAGCGCCGTGCCCAATGGGCGAATCGGCAACCTGCCGACCTTCGGCTCGGCGGGCGACGAATTCGACGCCGCTTTGATCGCGGCGGGCCTGCGCGACATCACCGGTCTCGGCGCGATCTTCGATGATGCCGGGACGGGCGTGCGGCCCTTCATGGACCCCGAAGACCGCTATGACCTCAGCCCCAATTCCTTCCTGGTGACGCCGCAGACCCGCTGGATGGGCAACGCGTTCGGGCATTACGACTTCAACGACTACGCCACGGGCTATCTGGAACTGCACTTCAGCAACAACGTCGCCAACGTGCAGATCGCGCCGACCAATGCCACGGGCAACTTCCTTGTCGAGACGGACAACCCCTATCTGAGCGGCGAGCTGCAGAACCTCCTGACTCTTCTCGACCAGTCAGAGACAGGCCAGACGGAAATCGTCCGCGGACTGTCCACCCTGACCACGACGCCGGATGACGGCCTCGCCATCCTCAACTACAATCGCCGCTTCAGCGACCTGCCGACCCGGTTCGCGGAGTCCGACCGCTCCGCCTTCCGCTCGGCCATCGGGGTGCGCGGCGATATCGGCGACCTGTCGGCATCCTATCTGCGCGAGCTCTCCTACGACCTCTACTACACCTATGCGAAGACGGCGGAGACTGCGGTGCAGACCGGCTCAGTCTCGCTCAGCCGGATCCAGGAATCGATTCTGTCGAACGGCGACGATGCGCCGCTCCTCAACCCCTTCGGCCAGAACATCAGTCCCGAAGCGGCCGACTTCATCGGCATCACCTCGGTCTCCAAGATCGATGCGGAGCAGGAAGTCATCGTCGGCACGCTGACCGGCATCGCCTTCGACATGCCGGCCGGTCCTGTCGACTTCGCCGCCGGCTTCGAATGGCGGCGGGCCGAAGCGGCCTATACGCCGGACGCATATCTGAGCTCGGGCGACGTGTCGGGCTGGAACGCGGCCGAGGCGACGAGCGGGAGCCAGAGCGTCAAGGAAGTGTTCGGCGAGGTCCGCGTGCCGATCGTCGCCGATCTGCCGGGCTTCGAGCGGGTCAACCTCAACGGCGCCTTCCGCTATTCGGACTATGACCTTTCCGGCGTGGGCGGCGTGTGGACCTATTCGGCCGGCGCGGAATGGGCCGTGAACTCTGATCTCTCCTTCCGCGGTCAGTTCCAGCACGCCATCCGCGCGCCCAATGTCGGCGAACTCTTCGGCGGCCAGGGCACGGACGGCCCGCTGGCGACCGACCCCTGCTCAAGCCGTCAGCCGACGGATGGCCAGACCGCCGCCGTCCGCGCCGTCTGCGAAGCGACCGGCGTGCCGGCCGATCTGGTCTTCACCGCCGGGGTGCAGCCTTCGCCGTTCCTGACCCAGGTGCGCGGCGGCAACCCGAACCTCAGCCCCGAGGACTCGGACACGATCACCCTCGGCGTCATCTTCGAGCCGAGCCAGGTGCCCGGCCTGGTCATGAGCCTCGACTATTTCGATATCGAGCTCGAGGACGCCATCGCTCCGCTCGGCGGCGGCGGGATCCAGAACGTTCTCGATCTCTGCTATAACACGCTGCAGAGCGCGGACAGCGTCTATTGCCAGGCGATCAACCGCGATCCGGTCACGGGCGAGATCAGCCCGCCCGAATATGTCTTCACCACCAATGCGAATATCGGCGGCATCGAGACCTCCGGCTTCGACGCCATGGTGCAGTACGACATGGATACGGATTGGGGCCTGTTTGGCGAGGGCAGCAACTGGTCGCTCAAAAGCTCCTGGACCTATACCGACGAATTCGTCGTCACTCCGATCCAGGAACTCTCGGACATCCAGAACAGCTGCGTCGGCGCCTGGGGCGGGACCTGCGGACAGCCCCTGCCCGAACTTAAGGGCACGACGCGCCTGTCCTGGGCGACGGGGCCCGGCATCCTGTCGCTGAGGGCGCGCTATCTCGGAGAGGTCACGGTCGACAATGTCGTCCTTCCCCGTCGGCGCGGCGAGGAGGGGCCCGATCCGGACACGCTGACCAATCCCGAGATCGACCCTTACGTCTATTTCGATCTCACGGGCGCTTATCAGCTTCCCGGCGAGGCCCGCGTGACGGTCGGTGTCAGGAACCTCTTCGACAAGGCCCCGCCCGTGCTCGGCTCGTCGCAGCTGGGCGGCGCGAACACGATCCCGGCCACCTATGACGTGCAGGGCCGCGTCTTCTTCGTCGGGCTGAACAAGAAGTTCTGACCGGACAGCGATGGCGGGGCGCAGCCGCTAGCGGCTGCGCCCCGCCCGCCTAAGACGCCTTTTCGCATTCGCAGACCGAGAGGCCTTCTCCATGCCGATCCGTGCCGGCCACCTCCTCGCAGAAGCGACGCGCCGGGATATGCTGCGCCTTGGCGCGGCAGGCGGCGTCCTCCTCTTCGCGCCCGCTTTTGGACGCGGGCCCGGCACCGGGCCCTGGGCGAAGGCCGAAGACATCGCAGCAAGCGTGCAGGCTCCAGCTTTTCCGGACAGGACGGTCTCGGTCCTTGCCTCCGGCGCCGCCGCCGATGGCGAAACGGAAGACACCGTGGCCTTCGCGCGCGCCATCGCGCGATGCGCCGAAGAGGGCGGAGGCAGGGTGGTGGTTCCGGCCGGCCGATACCGGACGGGCGCGATCCACCTGCGCTCGAATGTCGAGCTGCATCTCGAACGGGGCGCTCACCTCGTCTTCAGCACCGACCCGGCCAACTACCCACTCGTCCTGACCCGCTATGAGGGGGTGGAACTCTACAACTACTCGCCGCTCATCTATGCCCTCGATGCGAAGAACGTGGCCGTGACGGGCGAAGGCGTCCTGCACGGAGGCGCCGACACCGAGCACTGGTGGCCCTGGTGCGGCGCCGAACGGTTCGGCTGGCACGAGGGCGAGCCGAGCCAGACAGAAGACCGCGACCGCCTCTTCGAAATGGCCGAACGCGGCGTCCCGGTCGAGGAGCGGGTCTTCGGACAAGGACATTTCCTGCGTCCGAGTTTCATAGAATTCTATCGGTGCGAGAACGTTGCGGTGCGCGGCATCCGCCTCGAGAACGCGCCCTTCTGGAACCTGCATCCCGTTCTGTGCCGCAATGTCCTCGTCGAGGACGTGACGGTCACGGGCCATGGGCCGAACAATGATGGCTGCAATCCCGAATCCGTGGACGGCATGGTGATCCAGGGCTGCCATTTCGATACGGGCGACGACTGCATCGCCATCAAGTCGGGGCGCAATGCGGATGGCAGGCGGCTGTCCGTTCCCGCACGAAACATTCTCGTGCGCCGATGCGAGATGAGGGCGGGCCATGGCGGCGTCGTCATCGGGAGCGAAATCTCCGGCGGCGCCCATTCGGTCTTCGTCGAGGACTGCCGGATGGACAGTCCGGACCTCTGGTACGCGCTTCGCTTCAAGAACAACGCCATGCGCGGCGGCGTCATCGAGGACATCTATGTGCGAAACGTCGATGTCGGGCGGGTTGGCCGGGCCGCGATCACCTGCGACTTCAACTATGAGGAAGGCGCCGACGGCCCCTTCACCCCTGTCCTGCGGCGGCTGCTCGTGGAGACCCTGCAAGTCGAGCACGCGATCCGTGTCCTCGACCTGCAGGGCCTGCCGGGGGCGCCGGTGCGCGATATCGTGCTGCGCGATTGCGCGTTCGGCGGGGTCGTCGAGCCCAGCATCATTACGCACACGAAGGGCCTGCGAATCGAGGACGTCCGTGTCAACGGCAAGCCGGTGCGAAGGTTGTGAGCGCGCCTCGCCAAGCCGCTGCCCGGCGCATCGCCCGGAGACCGAAACGCGCCCGGCGCCTGCCATATCCCTGAAATCGACCTCCCGGTTCCAGGGACTCCCTCGCCCGCGGGGCCATCTCGGGATGACCCGCGGGCGCTTTTTATTCCGACGCCGCCGCGAACGTCAGGCGGCGGGGGGCATCTCGTCCGGCGTGGGGCGCCAGCCGAGCTCGCGGCTGATCGCATAGGTCGTTTCCTTGACCACCGGGATCAGCTCGCCCATGCGCTCGTCGCTCATATATTGCGCGGCGCTCGACACGCTGACCGCGGCTACAATCAGGCCCTCCACGTCCCGCACCGGAGCGGAGACGCAGCGCACGCGGTCCTCGTTCTCCTCGAGGTCGAGAGCATATCCGCCCGCAACATAGGCCCTCATCCGTTCCAGCCAGACCGGCAGGCTGCTGGTCGGCTTGTAGGCGTTGAGCCGGAAGAGCTGCCGCCACCGCTCCTCGGAATCATCGAGGATCAGCGCCTTGCCGAGCCCGGTCGAAGCGATGGGCTGACGCTCGCCAACATGGCTCGAGATCAGAATGCGGCGCCGGCCCGGGATCTTGTCGAGATAAAGCACCTCGTCCGCGAACAACACGCCGAGATGGACGATGTCGTTCGTCTGGGCCGCCAGATCCTCGATGAAGGGGCGCGCGACGCGGGTGAGCTGCACCTGCTGCCGGGCGCAGTGGCCGAGTTCCAGTATGCGGGGGCCGAGGCTGTAGCCTTCCCGCGGCTTGAAGGAGAGAAAGCGCCGCTCCGCGAGCGCCGTCGCCAGCCTGTGGGCGGTGCTCCGCGTCAGGCCGAGCTGCTCTGACAGGTCGTTGAGCGGAACCGGCCCGTCCTGCACGAGGTCGAGGACATCCAGGCCGCGAAACAGGGTCTGGGCGCCGCTGACGCCCTTTTCGTCCTTGCGGCCGCTCCCGCTCGTCTTCGTCCGGGCCATGAGTCGCCGATCCTCCCAATCCATGCAGGGATGAGGCCTAATCCGCGCGCGTCCGTCCCGCAATGTGAAATGTAAGCCCGGCCTGCGCCTATTGCAGGTTGACGAAGGCGCCACCGTCAACCAGCAGCGAGGCGCCTGTCACATAACCGGCCAGGTCGGAGGCGAGGAACACTGCGGGCCCGACCATGTCCTCGGGCTGCCCCAGCCGTCCCAGCGGCACGCGCCCCTCCATGTGAGAGCGCTTGGCGGGATCGGAGAGGTCGTCCTTGTTGATGTCGGTCAGGATCGTTCCGGGCAGGAGGGCATTGCAGCGGATCTTGTGCCTGCCGAGCGCGATGGCCGCCGATTGCATCAGGGAGAGGACGCCCGCCTTGGTCGGGGTGTAGTGGGTCTGGAATTCGCCGCCGACCAAGGCCGAGATCGAGCTGACGGCGATGATGGAGCCGCCCCTGTCCTGCGCCACCATGCGCTGCGCTGCCGCCTGCACCATGTACCAGGCGCCGTGCAGATTGACCTGCAGAGTCCGCTCCAGCGTCTCGCGCGGCATGTCGAGGAAGGCGTGGAAGGGGCAGATCCCAGCATTGGAGACGAAGACGTCGACACCGCCGAGCGCGTCCGCAGCGCCCTCGACGAAGGCCGGCGCGCTATCGGGGTCGGCGACGTCGCCCTTGATCGCCACCGCCCTGCGGCCCGCGCGCTCGATCTCCTCGACCGCGGAAGCCGCGCCTTCGTCGTCGGCATGATAGTTGATGGCGATGTCAGCGCCCTGGCGCGCGGCGCCGATCGCGATCGCCCGGCCAATGCCAGCCGATGCGCCCGTGACGAGCAGTTTCTTCCCCTCGAGCAGCATTCCCGTCCCTCCCGCTGGTCTTGACGTTTGACCGGGTTTGTCTTCCTATATAGACACTGGTTTCATATTATACACGGCCGGGCGGCACAACATGCCGCCGGATCCTCTGCGAGAGGACCGGCCCTCCGGGTGGGGACGTAAGAGGATGGGCTTTCCGAAGGTCCGACAGCTGCGCGCTTTCGTTCTGAGAGGCGGCGGCGCCGATTACCACGACCAGGCCGGCGGCCACTGGATCGACGACCGCATCGCGACGCCCATGTCCCGTTACCCTCAGTACCGGGAAAGCCGGCAGAGCTTCGGCATCAACGCGCTCGGCACGCTGGTGGTCGAGGTCGAGGCCGAGGACGGCACGATCGGCTTCGCCGTCACAACGGGGGGCGAGCCCGCCGCCTATATCGTCGAGCGCCATCTCGCGCGCTTCGTCGAGGGGCGCGATCCGTCCGAGATCGAGAAGATCTGGGACCAGATGTATTTCTCGACGCAGTATTACGGCCGCAAGGGACTGGTCGTGAACGCGATCTCGGGCGTCGATCTTGCCCTGTGGGATCTCCTGGGGCGCCTGCGGCAAGAACCCGTCCACGCGATGATCGGCGGCGCGGTCCGCGACGAGCTTTCCTTCTATGCCACGGGGTCTCGGCCCGACCTCGCGCAGGAGATGGGCTTCATCGGCGGGAAGATGCCGCTGCGCCATGCGCCCGCGGATGGCCCCGCATGGCTGAACGACGCCCTCGCGGAGCTCGAAGACATGCGCGCGCGTGTGGGGCCCGATTTCTGGCTGATGCTCGATTGCTGGATGGCGCTCGATCTCGACGCGGCCCGGCGCCTCGCCCACGGGGCGGCCCGGCACGGCCTCAAATGGATCGAGGAAGCGATCAGCCCCGACGACTATTGGAGCTATGCGGCGCTGCGGCGGGACGCCCCCGCGGGCATGCTGGTGACGACGGGGGAGCACGAAGCGACCCGCTGGGGCTTTCGCATGCTCCTGGAGATGGAGTGCTGCGACATTATCCAGCCCGATGTCGGCTGGTGCGGCGGCCTGACCGAGCTTCTGAAGATTTCCGCCCTCGCCGATGCGCGCGGCAAGCTCGTGATCCCGCACGGATCGTCCGTGTACAGCTACCACTTCGTGGCGACCCGCCACAACAGCCCCTTCGCCGAGTTCCTGATGATGGCGCCGAAGGCGGACGAGGTCATCCCCATGTTCTCGCCGCAGCTCAAGGGCGAGCCCGTGCCGCAGGACGGCCGCCTGAAGGTCTCGGCGCTCGACGCGCCGGGCTTCGGCGTGGAGCTCGACCGGTCCTTGGCCATGAGCCGCCCCTACGAACGATGATCCAAGAGGTATCCGCGTGAAACTCTGCCGCTTCGGCCCCCGAGGAAGAGAAAAGCCCGGCCTGGTGGACGCCACCGGCACGGTCCGCGACCTGACCGGCATCCTCGCGGATGTCGGACCCGAAGCCCTCTCTCCGGCCGGCCTGTCTCAGCTCGCCGGCATCGATCCGGCCTCGCTGCCGGCCGTACCGGACGGCGTCCGCCTCGGGATACCCTTCACCGGGACGAGCAAGATCGTCGCTGTGGGACTGAATTACGAGGACCATGCGAAGGAAGCGGGACTGCCCGTTCCCACCGAGGTGATCACCTTCATGAAGGCGGTGTCCAGCCTGAACGGCCCCAATGACGACATCGTCCTGCCCAAGGGATCCGAGCATTCCGACTGGGAAGTCGAGCTGGGCGTCGTGATCGGCAAGGAAGCCTCCTATGTCGAGGAGGCCGATGCGCTTGATCACGTGGCCGGTTACGTCGTCGCCAATGACGTGTCCGAGCGGTTCGACCAGAAACAGCGCGGCACCCAATGGTCCAAAGGCAAGGGGCACGACACGTTCTGCCCGCTCGGCCCCTGGCTCGTGACCCGGGACGAGGTGCCCGATCCGCAGGATCTCGACATGTGGCTCGATGTGAACGGGCGCCGCATGCAGACGGGCAATACAGGAACGATGGTCTTCGGCGTGGCCGAAGCCCTCTCCTATATCAGCCGCTATGTCACGCTGATGCCGGGAGACCTGATCATCACCGGCACGCCGCCCGGTGTCGGCGAGGGGCAGAAGCCCGATCCGGTCTATCTGAAGGCGGCCGATGTGATCCGTCTGGGAATCGAAGGCCTGGGCCAGCAGGAACAGGCAGTGACCTCATGGCGCCCGCGCGCCGAGCGGGCGAAGGGCTGAGCGATGTTCGAAGGACGCTTTTCGGGCCGGACGGCCATCGTGACGGGCGGCGCGTCCGGGCTCGGCGAGGCGGTGGCGACGCGCATCGTGCAGGAGGGCGGACGCGCCGTCCTTTGGGACCTGAACGCCGATGCCCTGGCGCAAGCCGTGGATCGGACGGGTGCAGAGCATGGCGAGGCGCTCGACGTCGCCGACGCGGCGGCGGTCGAAGCGGCTGCCGCATCCGCCGCCGAGCGCCTGGGGCGCATGGACATCCTGGTTACGAGCGCCGGTATCACCGGCGCCACGGCCCCGGTGCACGAATTCCCGGTGGACAGCTGGCGGCGGGTCATGGCGATCAATCTCGACGGCGCCTTCTTGTGCTGCCGGGCGGTGATCCCCTTCATGCTCGACAACGGCTATGGCCGGATCGTCAATGTCGCATCGGTGGCGGGCAAGGAAGGCAATCCCAATGCCTCCGCCTATTCGGCCTCCAAGGCCGGGGTGATCGGCCTGACGAAATCTCTGGGCAAGGAGTATGCGGGCCAGGGCGTGCTTGCGAACTGCCTGACCCCCGCGACTTTCGAGAGCCCGATCCTCGACCAGCTGCCGCAGAGCCAGGTCGACTACATGCGCTCGAAGATTCCCATGGGCCGCCTCGGCCTGGTCGAGGAAAGCGCGGCCATGGCCTGTTTCATGGCGAGCGAGGAATGCTCCTTCACCGCCGGCGCCGCCTTCGACACCTCGGGAGGCCGAACGACATTCTGAGGGGCTCGGCGGAGAACGCGGCCGCAAGAGCCGCCGCCGCCGTAAAAGGGAGAAGGCAGGAAAGCATGCGGGACATTCCCTTCGTCGACGCGCACATCCATTTCTGGGAGCTGGGCCGGCTCGACTATGACTGGCTGACGCCGCCGTTCTCCGATGAGGGCGTCAATGGCGATGTCGCGGCCATCGCGCATGATTACGGTCCCGCCGACTATGCGCGCGATGCGGAAGGGTGGCGGATCGCAGGGGCCGTTCACGTCGATGCGGGCGCGGCGACGGAGCAGGCCCTCGCCGAGACCGCGTGGCTCGAGGCGCTCGCAGCGGAAACCGGCCTGCCCAGCGCCATCGTGGCGCATGCGCCCCTGCACCGTGCGGATACGGAAGACCTTCTCGCGCAGCAGGCCGCACACCCCTCCGTTCGCGGCATCCGCCAGATCGTCAATCACCATTCCGACCCGCAGCGAACCTATCTCGGCGTCGACCTGACCGAGAATGCCGACTGGCAGGCGGGCTTCAGGGCTCTGGGCCGCCACGGCCTCAGCTTCGATCTTCAGGCCTATCCTCACCAGTTCCCCGTCCTCGCCGACCTGTTCGCGCAGGCGCCGGACACGCCGGTCATCGTCAACCATCTCGGCATGGCCTTCCCCGACGAAATCGACGTCTGGACCAAAGGCATGGCCCGCCTCGCCGAGCTGCCGCAGGTCTCGGTGAAGATCTCCGGCTTCGGCATCACCGACCGGGGCTGGACCGAGGACAGCATCCGCCCGCTCGTCCTCAAGGCGCTCGACCTGTTCGGCCCGTCCCGCATGATGGCGGCGAGCGATGTTCCAACGGACAAGCTGCATGCGAGTTTCGACGGTTGCCTCTCGGCCTATGCCGCGATCCTTTCGGACCTGTCCGAGGACGAGAAGCGGGATATCTGGGGGCGCAATGCCGCCCGGACCTACAAGATCAAAGGTCTGCCGTGAAAGCCGCTTCCGCCCTCGACTATCGGGAACTCGCCCGAAAGCGCCTGCCGCTCTTCCTGTTCGAATATCTTGACGGCGGCTCCTATGCCGAGGTGACGCTGCGCCGGAACACCGAGGCGCTCGAACGGGTGGCGTTGCGCCAGCGGGTCCTGCGCGACGTCTCGAAGATCGACACCTCGACCAACCTCTTCGGGCGCCGTTGCGCCCTGCCCCTGGCGCTGGCGCCGATCGGCCTTGGCGGCATGAATGCCCGCCGGGGCGAGGTGCAGGCCGCACGCGCGGCTGAAGCCGCCGGCGTGCCCTTCACCCTTTCCACCGTCTCCGCCTGTCCGCTCGGCGAGGTCGCGGCGGCGACGGATGCGCCCCTGTGGTTCCAGCTCTACGTCATCCGTGACCGGAGCTTCATGCGCGACCTCCTCCAGCTCGCCAAGGATCGCGGCTGCGACGCGCTGATCTTCACCGTGGACATGCCGGTGCCGGGCTCGCGCTATCGCGATTATCGCTCCGGCCTCGCGGGCAGCGCCGGCCTTTCCGGCCAGCTGCGCCGCTTGTGGCAGGGCGCGACCCACCCGCGCTGGGCGTGGGATGTCGGCATCAAGGGGCGGCCCCACCAACTCGGCAATGTCGCCCCGGTCCTGGGAAAGAACACCGGGCTCGAGGACTTCTTCGCCTGGATGCGGAACAATTTCGATCCGACCGTCACTTGGGACGATCTCGATTTCGTCCGCTCGATCTGGGACGGGCCGCTCGTCATCAAGGGCATTCTCGACGCAGAGGATGCGGTGAAGGCCGCAGAGCTCGGCGCGGACGGCATCGTCGTCTCAAACCATGGCGGCCGCCAGCTGGACGGTGTGCCCGCCTCCGCCGAAGCCCTGCCGCCGATCGCCGAGGCCGTCGGCGACCGGCTCACCGTGCTGGCCGATGGCGGTATCCGGTCGGGCCTCGACGTCGTCCGCATGCTGGCGCTCGGCGCCAAGGGCGTCCTCCTCGGCAGGGCCTGGGCCTATGCCCTCGCCGGCGGCGGAGAAGCGGGGGTGCGGCACGTCCTCTCGCTCATCGAGGCGGAGATGGGGGTCGCCATGTCGCTGACCGGCGCCACGCGCATCGAGGATATCGACAGCTCGATCCTGGTTCAGAACAGGAGCGCGAAGACGCGCCCATCGGAGGGAACATGACACCGAACCCGGCCCTCGGCCTCCTCTTCCACTGGCTCGGCGGCCTCGCCTCGGCGAGCTTCTACGTTCCCTATAAGGGCGTGCGCCTGTGGTCCTGGGAGGTCTTCTGGCTCACCGGCGGCATCGTCAGCTGGCTGATCGCCCCCTGGCTCTTCGCCAGCATCGGCTCGGAGGACGTGCTCGGCGTGCTTTCAGCGGCGCCCGCCTCCACCCTTTTCTACTGCTATCTCTTCGGCGCGCTCTGGGGGCTTGGCGGCCTGACCTTCGGCCTCACCCTGCGCTATCTCGGCGTGTCGCTGGGCATGGCCGTCGCGCTCGGCCTGACGACCGCCTTCGGAACGCTGGTCCCGCCGATCTTCGCGGGCGAGTTCGCCAGCACCCTGCTGAGCTCCGCCAGCGGCCTGCTCGTTCTTCTGGGCATTCTCGTCACCCTTCTCGGCATCGGCATCGTCGCCAAGGCGGGCCATGCCAAGGAAGGCGAACTGACACCCGAACAACGCGTTCAGGGCGTGCGGGAATTCGACTTCAGGCGCGGCATCTTCGTTGCGATCTTCTCGGGCATCATGTCGAGCTGCTTTGCCTACGGCCTCGCCGCGGGCGAGCCGATCCGCGAGCTCTCGCTCGCCGCCGGCACCGGAACGCTGTGGCAGGGCCTGCCCGTGCTCTGCGTCGTCCTCGCGGGCGGCTTCACCACGAACTTCGTCTGGTGCGCGGTCCTGATCGCCCGCAACAGGAGCTTCGGGGAGTGGCTCGGCCAGCCGCGCGTCAGGGCGGCCCATGCGCTCGGAGCGGACACGGCGCCGCAGGCGCAGCGGCGCGATGCGCCCCTGGCCCTCAATTACGGCCTCTGCGCCCTCGCGGGCCTTCTGTGGTACCTGCAATTCTTCTTCTACACGATGGGCGAAAGCCAGATGGGACGCTTCGGCTTCTCGTCATGGACCCTCCATATGGCGAGCATCATCGTCTTCTCGACCCTCTGGGGCTTCGGTCTTGGGGAATGGAAGGCGTCGAGCGCGCGGACCAAGCGCATGGTCTGGACGGGGATTGCAACGCTTGTGTGCGCCACCATCGTCATCGGCTGGGGCAATGCGCTCGGCAGCTGACGCGGCGATGGCGCCCGCACCCCATATCCTGCCGCACGAGGGAGACCGAGAATGATCGACAGACGAACCATGCTGATGACCGGAGGCCTCGGCCTCGCCGCCACGGGCGCGGGCCGGGCGCTCGGCGCGCAGCCTTCGCGCCCCGACGAAGGAGGCGCCCCCGAAGCCAGCGTCGACGTGCGCGATTTCGGCGCTGTCGGCGACGGCGAGACCATCGACACGCCCGCCGTGAACAGGGCCATCGATCATTGCGCCGCGATGGGCGGCGGCACCGTGATGTTCCCGGCCGGGCGCTATGCCTGCTACACTGTCCGCCTCAAGAGCAATGTCACCCTGCATCTGGGCCAGGGGGCAGTCCTGCTCGCCGCGCCCAATCCCGAACCCGGCGGGCGCGGCTACGACCATCCCGAACCGATCGATCCGGCGATCAAGGACTATCAGGATTTCGGCCACTCGCATTTCCGGAACAGCCTGATCTGGGGCGAAGGGCTCCACGACATCGCGATTACCGGGCCAGGCCTCATCGACGGGACGAACCTGTCGAGGGGGGACGGCTCATACGGCTATATGGACGACCCCCACCATCTCGGGACGGGCAACAAGGCCATCGCCTTCAAAGAGTGCCGCAACGTCCTGCTGCGCGACTTCCGCGTCTACCGGGGCGGCTGGTTCGCCCTGCTCGCAACGGGCGTGGACACGCTGACGATCCACAATCTGATCGTCGACACGACGCGCGACGGCTTCGATATCGACGCCTGCCGCAATGTCCGCGTCACCGACTGCACGATCAATTCGCCCTGGGATGACGGCATCTGCCTCAAGAGCTCCTACGCCCTCGGCCATGCCCGCCCCTGCGAGAACGTGACGATCACCGGCTGCTATGTGACGGGCAATTACGAGATCGGCTCGGTGCTGGACGCGACCTGGCGGAAGATGCCGCCTTCCTTCGCTCCCCAGGTCCATGGTCGGATCAAGTTCGGTACGGAGAGCAATGGCGGGTTCAAGAACATCACGAGGACAGCCAGGGCTTCGCGCTGGAAACGGTGGACGGCGGCGACCTGGAGGACGTCACCATCGCCAACTGCACCATGCGGAACAATTTCAGCTCGCCCTTCTTCCTCCGGCTCGGGCGGAGGATGCGGGGGCCGAAGGACGCCACCATCGCCAAGCTGCGGCGCGTCCTGATCAGCAATGTCACGAGCTACAACTCCGTCGCCGCCCTCCCCTCGATCATCGCGGGCATCCCCGGCCACCCGGTCGAGGATGTGAAGATCGCCGATGTCTACCTGCACCAGGAAGGCGGCGCCCCCGCCGAACTGGCCGAACGCCAGCCGCCGCTCGAGGAACTCGGCTATCCCGAGCCGAACATGTTCGGCGACCTGCCCGCCACCGGCTTCTATATTCGTGACGCGCGGAACGTGGAGATGTCGAACATCGAGGTCGCGCTCGCCAATGCCGACCCCCGCCCCGCCTTCTGGCTTCGGGATGTCGACAGGGCCGATTTCTTCCGCCTGCGCCTGCCGGATGGGCCGGCCTTCCGCCTTCAGGACGTGCAGCGCTTCCGCAGCTTCGGAAGCTTCGATCGCGAGGACCGGCGCATCGCCCAGGCCGAGAAGATGATCTTCTGAATGAAGGGGGTGAGCGGCCGGGTCGCTCACCCGCCGCCGCGAATCGTCGCCTGCAGCCGGTTCCGAGGGCCCGATGGTGCGAGGCCCCTTCTGCACGAGCGCGACCTCCTAGGTTCCGCAGCGGTTCAAACGCAATTCCTACGGGCCGGAGGCGGGCGGTCACACGCTCGTCCAAACGGACCGGGCGCAAGGATCGGGCATCATTCAGGAGAAGAGAAATGCTCGCTGACCGCTTCGTCCTCGCCGCCCGGCCGACCGTTACCGCTCTTGCAATGGCGGCTCTTTCCGGAACGGGTATCGCCGACGCCCGTCCCCCGATCGACGGCAATCCGATGACAGCTAGAATTCACGCCGAGGCAGCGGCCGGTGACGAGACCGGTGCCTCGGGCCCGCGGCTCGTATGCGGGCCGCGCCGGAGCCATGGCCACATGATCCCGCCTGCCTGCGTCTGCGATCCGGGCGACGACGCTTCGGAACACGGCGGCGCCGCCGACCGCCCGGCGCAAGAAGACGAGCGCACCGATTGACCCGAAGCCTCACGGAAACAAGCCGTCCCCGGAGGGGGGCGGCAGGCTATTTGCGTAGATGCGCCCGGACCGCCTCTACGAAGGTCGCCGAGGCCGGCTCGCGTCCGATGAGGAGATGGTTGTTGCTTTCGAGGCTCACGAACTCCGCATTGGGAATTCTGGCGGCGAGACCTCGTCCCGTTGCCAGCGGGATGCGATGGTCGCCGCGGCTGTGGATCACCAGGGTCGGCACCTGGATCTGCTCGAGCCTGTCGCGGACATCGAGAACCGCGAATGCCTCCAGGAAGCGGATCGCGTTTTCGGGCGAACAGGTCCGACGCTGGAAATCGTCGAACCAGTTCAACTCTACCGTCGTCGCATCAGGCATGAAGGTCTGAGAGAACAGCCGCCGGTAGATCGGGTCGCGGCGGCCCCATCCCCGCTCGGTCAGCACCATGATCGCCTCGCGCTCGCGCACCTCCTCGGGTGTCGCCGTGTGGCGCCAGCCGACCGGGTAGCCGCCGAACAGGATGAGCTGCGAGAGGCGGTCGGGATGGCGAACGGCATATTCGATCGACACCGCGGCGCCCTGGCTGATGCCGAGAAGAGGAAACCGGTCGAGGCCGGCGGCATCCACCACTATTTCGAGGTCGCTGACAAAGGTTTCGAGGCTGAGATCTTTCACGTCCCAATCGGACAGGCCGCAGCCGCGCTCGTCATACCGGACCAGCTGGTGATCGCAGGCGAGGTTCCGGAAGAGCGGGCTCCAGATCGGCGCCTCCCAGTCGAGCTCGAGGTGGCTCAGCCAGTTCGCGGCCTTGACGAGCGGCGGGTGCTCCTCGGCGCCGACGCTCGCCCAGGCGATGCAGGCTCCGTCCCGGGCGGCCACGAAGCGGACCCGCTGCGTCGGCACGCTATCGGGGTGCGCCGATCCGATCTCCTGCGGCGGGCCGGGAAGACCCGGATGCGAGCTTTCCTCCCGGCGTGACGCTTCCTGCGCGATTGACGGGACCATGTCGAAGAACGGCTCGCCCAGTTGCGCAGCTGCGAAAGAGGCTCTCAGCTCGGCCTCGAGGGAGGAGGCTTCGGATTCCATGCCGAGGTCGCGCCGCGTCCTGACCGCGAGACCTGCCGCCATCCTGTCGAAAGGGGCATGGTCGAGCCACCGGTCGGCCCAGAGGGGACGCTGCGCAGGCGGAAGCTTGTCCTCGAGCAGCAGGCGCTCGGCCAGGCGGGCGCGCAACCGATCGGCAGCGTCGCGTTCGCGGCCGAGCCAGGTCATGTAATCGCGATGGTTCGCAAGTTCGCAATCGGACAGCAGGATCTCCTGGATGTCTTCCCACGCCCCGACGAGCCGCCGGGCATCGGCCGCTTCGTCGTCGGCGGCCCTGCCCGCGCGATGGATGTCCACGTCGATGGCATCGACCTCGACACGAACCCTCTCGCGATCGGCGATCAGATGCGTCGCGGTCTCTTCGTTCACGAGCGGCCTGAGCTTGCTCAGCGACCAGCGGAGCGCACCGCGAGGATCGTCGGGGATCTCCCAGAACAGCTCGCAAAGCCGGTCTCGCCGCTGAGGGCTGTTCGACAGGACAAGGAAGCCAAGGAGCGCTCTTGTCTTGCGCGAACTCACGATCGGCACGCTCTTCGCGTCGTGCCGGACATCGAGATGGCCGCAGAGATCGATCGAGATCATGCCGGTCTCCGACCAGCGGGCTGCGCCCGAAGCGCCGCGCGGGGCGGAGCGTATCCGGACGTCCCGCTCAAGCCTGCCGCCTGTCCTCAGCGCTTGCGATGGCGGCTGCGCCCAGCCTGCCCGACAAGGTGGCGACGATGGCGTCCATCCCCTCGCGCCGCGCATCGTCGAGGGGCGTATTGCCCCAGCGGTCCGTCGGCGCAGGGTCGGCGCCCGAATGCAGCAGCAGGCAGAGGGCCTCCTCCTCTCCCTCCGAAGCAGCGAGGTGCAACGGGGTCCGGCCGTCATAATCGGCCTGGCTGACATCGGCGCCGGCCGCGATCAGGCGGCGCAGCTCGCTCAAATCGCCCGCGGCCGCGGCGGCGCAGAGCTGGGAAGACAGCTCGCTCCGCCTCCTATTGCTCGTCGTGCGGGGATCGACGAGGTCGGGGTCGTCGATCATGCTGGCATAGCTGTGGAACGCATAGGCCCCGACAAGGCTGCGCGAGAACTGGACGCCCCGGACCGGATTGCCGCAGGCGTCGAGGCGCGGTTTCCGGACCGCGATCCGGCAGATCCCGGGAACGACGAGCATCGGGCCTTCCGAAACCCCTGACTTGGCAGGTATTCCGCCGATGAAAGCGTATTCGCCTGAGAAGCCGTACATACTACTAGAGTATATCAGCGACAGGCAGTCTTTGACGGTTTCAGCAGATAACACACGATCATTTGTCAGAGGGCAAACGCCCCCATCGGCAAGGGCCGCCGCGATCACTCATATCCGCCGGCCGTCTATGCTGCACAGGCAGAGGGCGCACCGGCCGGAAGCGGTCTGGGCGGGTTGAGGAATGTAGTCCGCCGCGCTGCCTTGCGTCTTTCCCCCTGCATCCCCCAAAGGCTCCTCGATCTTCCGCGCGAACGCATCGAACCCAGGGGTCATGAGGCCGCCGGTCAGGCTCCGCTCGATCGGAACCGATGCCTCGCTTGCGACGTCAGGCTTCTATCCGGCGGGACCGCGCGGAGGTCGGTAACGGTCCTGCCGAAACGGCAATCGCGGAGATCGATGCCGCAGACCTCGAGCGCGGCGAGCACGTTCGGCGCTGTGACCCGTCGCTTCTCGAACCGGCCCGTCACGGGTCAAAGCGCCCCTGCGAGCGAAGCCCAGCTGCCCGGCGGAGGGTACGTTCGTGGAGCCCGTGAAGTCGGAAAAGCCCAGCCCCCCAGCGACGATTCTAAGAGGATCGCACCGGACCCTAATATGTGCGTGATCCGGACCGCGAAGAGGCCGGCATCGTCGGACTGCCACACGCACCAGACCGCCCGCCCGGCCTCCTGCCAAAGACGCCCCGACCGCTCCGCTTCACTCGATGCTTCGAGCTCGAAGGCGCTCAGTACCGGGATAGGTCCCGAGCTTGGGAAAACATTCGAGAAGAGAGCGCCGGGCGTGGTTTCCAACCTCTCCAATCGAGCGGGCACCCCAATTCCTCCCGCGCGGACTCCACGCCCTCCCCGGCGCCAGACAGGTGCCGCGGCCAGGACCCGACAGAGCGCGCCCGCGAGAATTCGTTCGAACACCGGGCACTGGAGCGGGTAGCGAGAATCGAACTCGCGCGTTCAGCTTGGGAAGCTGACAGGCTACCACTACATCATACCCGCAGCGCCGGCGCGGAGATTGCGCTTTACGGCGGCTCTCTGTCAACGCGGAAAAAAGGGGCTTCATGGAACAGGATGAGACACCTGTCGCGCTCGAGGAGCGGGCAAGAGAGGCCGACAGGCTTCATAGCCCGTCGGTCGCGCGCAACAGCGAGCCGATCCGCGCCGTCTATGAAGAGACGATGCCTGTGGAGGGCCTGGTTCTCGAAATCGCATCGGGAACCGGGCAGCACGGGGCCGCCCTGTGCACCGCCTTCCCCGCACTGCGCTGGCAGCCCTCCGATATCGATCCGGCCTCCTTGCGGAGCATCGCCGCCTGGGCGGATTGCGGGGGCGAGGGGCGGATGGCGCCGCCGCTCGCATTGGACGTGACGGTCCCGGGCTGGTGGCAGGCTGTTCCAACCGCGCCAGACGGCATGGTCTGCATCAACATGATCCATATCGCGCCGCGCAGCGCGGCGGAGGGACTGTTCAGAGGCGCGAGCGCGCTGTTGCGCCCGGGCGGCCGGCTGATGCTCTACGGACCGTTTTCACGGCGCGGGGCGATGGCGCCGAGCAATGCGCGCTTCTCGGAATCCCTCCGGTCACGCGACCCCGCCTGGGGCGTCCGGGATCTCGACGATCATATCCAGCCGCTCGCCGCGCAGTTCGGACTGGCGCTCGAACACGTTTCCGAAATGCCGGCGAACAATTCCACCGTGGTCTTCGAGAAGACCTGAGGGCCGGTCAATTGTTGATCTGCGTGCCGTCATTGGTGGCGGCATTCATCGCGAGGCGCTCCCACGCCGCCACTTCCGCGTCGATTTCGGCGACCGTTTCAGGCGTCAGCCGCGCGGCCACCGCCTGAGCATCTTGCCGGGCCGGCGCGTCCCCCTGGCTGCCCGCGAGGGCGTACCAGTAATAGGAGCGGGCCGCATCGCGCTCTTCCGTCGGCAGAGGATTTCCGGGCGAGGCGGGATCGTAGAGATAGCCCAGATTGTACATGGAATCGACGACGCCGTAGCTCGCCGCCCGGTCGAACCAGTCGAGCGCGGCCGTCATGTTCTGGCCCCCGGCGGGATCCTGTATGGCGATGGTACCGAGGCGGTGCATCGCCTTCACATTGCCCGATAGGGCTGCGTCCTGAAACCAGCGCTTGGCGCGCGACAGGTCGGTCGGCACGCCGAGCCCGTTGAAATAGGCGTTCCCGACCTCGTACCAGGCCGGAACGTAGTTCTCGGCCGCGGCCTCGCGGATCAGGGCCAGAGCCTCCGCGGCTTCCTGGTCATTGGTCGCGGCGGCCTGCTGGCGCAGCCCTTCGCGGTAGAGCGCCGCGGCATCGACGGCGGCGGGCGCTTCGACCGCGGCGGGCGCCGGCGCGCCGGGCGTGCCGTTGCGGGAGGCGGCAGGCACCGCCTCTGCGGGCTCCGAGACGGGTGCGCCGCGGAAGTCGCCGAAGAAGACCGCGCCGGCCGCGGCCACGCCGAGGAGAAGCGCGCCGGCAAGGGCGATGGTGGCGCCGCCGATCCGGCGGTTCCGGGCGGGCGCGGCGTCGGGCCGGTCCCGCAGCGCCGAGCGCTCCTCGCCCTCTTCGATCTCGGGAAGGCTGGCGCCCATTTCGAGCTGCGCCGCCCGGGCAGGCTCATCGGCGGGCGCCGGCGCCGGCGCCTCCTCACCGCCGCCGGTTCCGCCGTCCCGCTCGGCCTGAAGCCGCTTCTGGCGGACCTTCGCAGCCAGAAGAACCTTCTGCTGCGGGGTCAGCTTGTCGAGGCTGCTACGCCCGACCTCGTCCTCCGGCGCATCTTCGAGCGGCGCCGCCGTCTGCGGATCCGCTCCCGCGCGCAGGGGCTGGCTCGGCTCGGTCGAGCCGAAGACGGCGTCGAATTCGGCATCGCCCGGATCGACGTCGCCATCGAGTGAATCCGCGGCGAGCGGCAGGGGGCGGGGCTCGTCATCGTCCCACGCTCCCCCATCGGCCGGAGAGGTCGCCGCGATCGCCCCCTCCGGCTCAGGCTTTCCCTCGAGGCGCGCCATCATGCTCTCATAGGAGCGCTGCAGCGCCGAAACCTTTCTCTCCGCCTCCTGAGCGGCCTCCGCGAGGCTGCCGCCGAGAGAGACCTGCGCGCCTTCCGGCCCGGTGACCGCGTGGCGGAGCGCATCGAGGGAGGCGGCGACCTCGCCGATCCCCTCGGCGCTGCGATGCTCGGCGGCCTCTATCTTCTCTGACAGGCGGGACACCATGTCCTCGACGCTGCGGATCTGATCGCCCGAGCGCTTGATTTCGTTTCCGAGGATCTGGAGGCGCGCCGAGGTGCGCTCGATGAATTCGGCATCGGTCGAATTCGCGGCCTCCTGCGCCTCTGCGAGAACCTCCCGCGCGCTTTCCTCGGTCTTGTCGAGCCTGAGGCCGACCGCGTCGATCGCTTCGTAGACTTCCGAAAACCCGGCGGTCAGTCGGCTGTCGAGGACCTCGACCCTGTCGGACAGCGCCGCGACGGTCTCTTCGTTCTGCGCGACCCGCTCCAGCGTCTCGGTGCGGGTGTTCTCCAGCGCCTCGACCATATGGGTCAGGGCGCCCTCGAGCGCCTTGAGCCCCTCGACCCGGCTCTTGTCGCCCTCGCCGCGTTCGAGTTTTTCGAGGCGCCCGGCGAGAGCGGCATCGGCGCCCTCGGCCCGCTCCCGCTCCAGCCGCTTGATCCGCTCAAAGACGGTCTCGAGCCCCTGGTTCAGGCCGCCCACGACCTGCCGGGACTTCTCTTCGGTGGTCTTGAGCCCCTCTTCGGTCGTTTTGAGGCGGTCATTGAGGCGGTTCAGGCTGTCCACGACCGCCCGCAGCTGATCTGTGGTGACGCCGGTCCGCGCGCCGCCATCGGCAGCCGGCGCATCCGCGGGCTGCTCGCCGCCCCCCTCACCGACCTCGCGGATCGTCCGGTTCATCCACTCGCCGAGGGTCATGCCGGCCTCGCGCGCGGCTTTCTTGGCGACCGCCCTCGCCTCCGGATCGATTCCCTTCACGCTCCACGGTACGTTGGACTTCATGATGCCCCTTCGATTCGCGCGCGGCGGCGCCCGAGTTTTCCCCAGGCTCAGCCCTTGAATCTTCATTGGGTTAAGCTGCTTTCCACGCAGAGTGAAGAGTCAGGGTTAATAAAATCATAAGCTCTGTTAACGGCAGGCGAACAGCCCCGCGCGCAGCGCGACGATGCGCGTTGTTTGCCCGCGGGCCCGGCTGCGCTAGAGCGGGGCAGGAAGTTTGAAAACGCGGTATCGCCGAGTGCGGGACCGCAAGCCGGAGAACCGTTCATGCCGATCTACGAAGCGCCCACGCGAGACATGCAGTTCCTTCTGCACGACGTCCTGAAGCTGCAGAACTACTCGAACCTGCCCGGCTTCGGCGAAGCGACGCCGGATGTGATCGACGCCTTCCTCGAAGAGGCGGCCAAGTGGCACCGCGACGTTCTCGCGCCGCTCAACCGCACCGGCGACCTCGAAGGCTGCACGCGGCACGAGGACGGATCGGTGACAACCCCGACCGGCTTCAAGGAAGCCTATCAGCAGTTCTGCGAGAACGGCTTCAAGTCGATCGCCATGGACCCCGAATATGGCGGTCAGGGACTGCCCCTCACGCTCGCCTATGCGATCAACGAGATGACTTCGGCCGCCAACCAGGCCTTCGCCATGTATCCCGGCCTCTCCGCCGGCGCCTGGCACGCCATCCACCAGAACGCCTCGGACGAGCAGAAGCAGAAATATCTGCCGCCCATGACCGAAGGCCGCTGGACCGGCACGATGAACCTGACCGAGCCTCAGTGCGGCACGGATCTCGGGCTCATCCGCACCAAGGCGGTCCCGCAGGGCGACGGGACCTACAAGATCTCTGGCCAGAAGATCTGGATCTCGGCCGGCGAGCACGACATGTCCGAGAACATCATCCACCTCGTCCTGGCGCGGATCGAAGGCGCGCCCGAGGGGATCAAGGGCATTTCGCTCTTCATCGTGCCGAAATTCATGGTGGGCGAGGACGGCTCCGTCGGCGAGCGCAACGGCGTCAGCTGCGGCGGCCTCGAAGAGAAGATGGGCATTCACGGCAATGCCACCTGCGTCATGAACTATGACGAGGCGACCGGCTTCCTCGTGGGCGAGGAGCACAAGGGCATGCGCGCCATGTTCGTGATGATGAACGAGGCGCGCCTCGGCGTCGGCCTGCAGGGCCTCGCAGCCGCCGAAGTCGCCCAGCAGAACGCCGCCATGTTCGCCCGCGACCGCCTGCAGTCGCGTTCGGTCACGGGCGTGAAGGCGCCCGACAAGCCGGCCGATCCGATCATCGTGCACCCGGATGTGCGCCGCATGCTGATGGATACCCGGGCCTTCACCGAAGGCGCCCGCGCGCTGACCTATTGGGCCGCGCTGCACGAGGACATGGTGCACAAGGCCCCGGACGAGGCCGACCGCCAGCGCTCCAAGGACTACATGGCGCTCCTCACCCCGATCATCAAAGCCTACCAGACCCACAAGGGCCATCAGGGCGCGAACGACGCGCTGCAGGTCTTCGGCGGCTCGGGCTATTGCGAAGAATGGGGCATGAGCCAGTTCGTCCGCGATGTCCGCATCGCCATGATCTACGAAGGGACGAACGGCATCCAGGCGCTCGACCTCGTCGGCCGCAAGCTGATGGCCGAGGGGGGCCGCTACTGGCAGACCTTCTTCGCCGAAATCGATGCCTGGTGCGAGGAGAACAAGGGCGTCTCGGACGATCTCGACGCGCATATCGAGAAGCTCCTCTCCGCCAAGGGCGAACTCGTCGAGGCGACCCAATGGATGGGCATGAACGCCATGGCGAATTTCGACAATGCGGGCGCGGCGAGCCACGACTACCTGCACCTCTTCGGCCTGGTCGCGCTCGGCTATATGTGGGCGATGATGGCGAAGGAAGCCGAGGCGCATAAGGACGAAGACGATCCGTTCTACGCCAACAAGCTGATCACGGCGCGCTACTTCTTCGAGCGGGTCCTGCCCGAGACCACGGCGCATCTCGCCAAGCTCAAGACCGGCGCCGACACGATGATGGCGCTGCCCGCCGAAGCGTTCTGACCGGACGCGCATCGAATGGAGAAAGGGCCGGACGGGCGCCCGTCCGGCCCTTCTTTTCTTTCTGAGAAGAGGACGAGACTCGGCCTCCTACATCTCAGGCATGTCGCCTTTCCTCACCAGCAGCCATGGCCCCAGATTTATGCCTCGCGTGACAACCCAACCAAGGCGATCTTTCCGATTGCTGCACTCTGCGCGCGGAGCACGTATAACGACCACGCCCGCATAAGCCGAGTCACGCAACTGTTCCGAGATCCCTCGGTTCGTTAGTGAATGGACCGCTAGCCAGTGCGTCTCATCAGGAGTCTGAAGCAACAGGTAAACCTGCGTCGGAACTGGAAGAACCGACCGATACTCCTGCAACCCCGAGACGAGCCTGAGGTCGTCGAGCGCGAGGCCGTCGCGCCCCGTTCTATCGAGCTTGATCTGAAAATGACTTCCCAGACCAAATTCATCAACTGCGCTCATGCTCAATTTGCAACCGTGGGCTCGAAATCCTCAAGCGCCACCTGAAGGCCCGGCACGGCGTCCGCGCCCGACTCCACCGTCAGGCTGGACCCTTCCAAGGCATTGCCCAGATCCTCGGCCCGCCCGCCAAGGCAGTTGTCGGCGAGGAACCCCTCCATCACCGCAAAGAAGGCCTGGCTGTTCTCCGGCCGCGCGAAGCCGTGCCCCTCGTCCGGAAAGACGACATAGGTGACGGGCAGCTCCTTCTCCCGCATCGCGTCGACGATCTGCTCGGACTCGATCACCGTCACGCGCGGGTCGTTCGCGCCCTGACCGATCAGGAGCGGCTTCGCGATCCGGTCTGCCCGCGTCAGGGGCGAGCGTTCGGTCGCCTGCTTGCGGCCTTCCTCGGTGGACGGATCGCCGATGCCCCTGTGGAAGGTCGCATCGAGGAAGGGCTGCCAATAAGGCGGAAAGCTCTCGATCAGGGTGACGAGATTGGACGGCCCCACGATATCCACGCCGCAGGCGAATTCGTCCGGCGTGAAGGTCAGGCCGACCAGCGTCGCATAGCCGCCATAGGACCCGCCGCCGATGGCGACCTGGTCTTCGCGTGCAATGCCCTCTTCCACCGCCCATTCCACCGCGTCGATCAGGTCGTCATGCATCTTGCCCGCCCATTCGCCGTGGGAGGCGTTGATGAAGTCTTTCCCGAAGCCGGTCGAGCCGCGATAGTTGACCGACAGGACGGCATAGCCCCTGTTGGCGAGCCATTGGTGGACGGAGCTATAGCCGAAGCTGTCCCGCGCCCAGGGGCCGCCATGAACCCACAGCACGGTCGGCTGCGCCTCCTCCGGCACCCCGTCGCCGTCTTCGTCCGTGCCCGGCGGCAAGGTATAATAGGAGACGAGCTCCATCCCGTCGCGCGAGGGAATGGTGACCGCCTGCATGGGCTGGAGCGGCGCGTCCTCGAGCGCAGGGCGCGTCGTGAACAGCTCCGAGGCCTCCCCGCTCTTACCGTCGAAGAGCCAATACCGGCCCGGCGCCTCGGGCGCGTCTTCCGCGACCATCCACATCCCGTTGTCGCGGGTCTGGCTGACGATCTGAAAATCGCCTTCGAGGGCCGCGTCGAGCGCGCTCAGGCGCGCTTCGGTCTCGTCGTCGAGCGCGGTCCAGCGCACGCGCTCCTTCTCGACGGCATAGGCCAGCGGTTCGTTCGTGTCCGGGTGGAACAGCACGTCGGAGACGTCCGCTTCGTCCGACTGGGCGATCACCTCTTCCGTCTCGCCCGTCTCCGCGTCGATCAGGACCAGCGCCGCCTTGTCGCGTCCGCGGGTGTCCAGCATGTAGAAGCCGTCTCCAGCATCGTTGAACTGTAGCGCGGAACTCGCCAGCGCATCCTCCGGCGGCAGGCTCATCAGCGGCTCGGCCTCCTCTCCGCCGAGCGTGACGATGTCGAAGCCGCCGCCCGGCGTCTGGCGCAGGCCGAGGCGCAGGTTCAGCGCCTCGTCAGCAAGGAAGCCGGCATAGCCGTCATTCTCCCGCACCAGCCTGCGCTCGCCGGTCGCAAGATCGAGGGCATAGACGTCGTGGAGCGCCGGGTCGCGGTCATTGATGCCGATCAGCATCATGTCCGGCCGCTCATAGGAGCCGGCGATAATGGTGGCGCGGATGCCTTCGATCGGCGTGACGTCCTCGCTCTCGCCGGTTTCGGGATCGACCAGGAAGAGGTGGTAGTTCTCGTCGCCGCCCGTATCGCGCTGATAGAGGAGCTGTTCGCCATTCGGCGCCCAGCCATGGAACTGGATTCCGCGGGCTCTATCCTCGGTGAGGGGCCGCGCGGCATCGACATTGGTGCCGTCGGCGACCCAGACATTCATTACGCCCTCGCGCGGGGCGAGGAAGCTGACCCTGTCCCCGCCCGGTGACAGGCGTCCCTGCGACCGTTCGGGATTGCCGAAGAAATCGGCCCGCGGAATGAGCGGCACGTCCTCCTGCGCGGCGGCAGGCGGAGCGGCGAGCGCGGCAGCAAGAGCCCCGAGCGCGGCGGTGGTATTGCGAAGCATGATCGTCTCTCCCCTTGAAGGCGGGCTTCAGCGCCCGCGTTCCTCTCCCTCTTCTCCTGCCTTCAAGGGTATATCGGCGCCCGCCCCGCGCAATCGGAGGATGCAGCGGCGCCTGCGTTCGGCCGAAACGAAAACGGCCCGGCAGAGCGCCGGGCCGTTTCCGCAATCATGATTGCCGAAGGTGCTTCAGCTGGCGGTCATCGGCGTCAGCTGGATCTCGACCCGGCGGTTCTGCGACCGCCCCTGATCGGTCGTGTTGGCCGCGATCGGCTGCGTCTCGCCATAGCCGAGCGCCCGGATGCGGGAGACGGCGACGCCTTCATTGGCGAGATAGTTGCCGACGCTTTCGGCGCGCGCGATCGACAGGTTCAGGTTCGACTGATCGGACCCGACATCGTCCGTGTGGCCTTCGACCAGCACGTTGGTCCTGTCATATTTCTCGAGAACGCGCGCCACGCCGCCGAGGGTGGCGTAGAATTCGGGACGCACGCTGGCTTCCCCGGTCGGGAAGGTGATGTTGCCCGGCATGATGAGGTTGATGTTCTCGCCCTCGCGCTGGACACGCACGCCGGTCGAAGCGAGCTCGCGCCGCAGCTCCTGCTCCTGACGGTCCATATAGACGCCGATGCCGCCGCCGAGCGCCGCGCCCGCCGCCGCGCCGGCCAGCGCCGCTTCGTCGTCGCCGGCGATGGCGCCGATGACGCCGCCCGCGACAGCGCCGATTCCTGCGCCTTTGGACGTGTTGTTGATCTTGCGCTCGCCCGTATAGGGGTCCGTCGTCGTGCAGGCCGTGGTCAAGGCCATAGGCGCCGCGAGCGCGGCGATACCGATCATCAGTTTCTTCATTCCTGAGCTCCTCATCCCCTCTTTCGAGATTTTGCCCAACTGCTTTTCATCGCCCCTCGCGAGCGACTTGCCGCGACCCTAACACGCGAAAGCGCTTTTCCGCTCCTTACGCCCTCGCAGGGTAGGCCGAGACTTGCCGTTCCGCCTTCTCCGCCGTAGCGACGGGGAATGAACGACACTCCAACGAAGGATCACGACGGCGTGAATACGCCTTCGAAGGGCGAACGGATCGCGAAATTCCTCGCGCGGGCGGGCATCGCGTCCCGCCGCGAGGCCGAACGCCTCATCGCGCAGCGCCGGATCACGGTCGACGGCCAGACCCTGGACAGCCCTGCCTTCCTCGTCACGGGCGAGGAGGACATTCGCTTCGACGGCGACAGGGTCGGCGGCAAGGCGCCCGCGCGGCTGTGGCGCTATCACAAGCCCGACGGGCTGGTGACGACGCACAAGGACCCGCAGGGACGCCCCACCGTCTTCGACGCGCTGCCGCCGGGTCTGGGCCGTGTCCTATCCGTCGGGCGGCTCGACCTGACGACCGAGGGACTGCTCCTCCTGACCAATGATGGCGGGCTGTCGCGCGCGCTGGAGCTGCCTTCCAATGGCTGGCGGCGGCGCTACCGGGCGCGGGCTTACGGCCGGATCGGCCAGGAGGCGCTCGACGCGCTCTCAGGGGGCGTCGAGATCGACGGCGTCCGCTACGGCCCGATCTCGGCCAAGCTCGACCAGGTCCAGGGCGGCAATGTCTGGATCACCCTGTCGATCACCGAGGGGAAGAACCGCGAGGTCCGCGCGATCCTGCGGCATCTGGGCCTGACGGTGAACCGGCTGATCCGCACCGCCTATGGCCCCTTCCAGCTCGGCGGCCTCGAAAAGGGCGCGGTCGAGGAGGTGCCGGGCAAGCAGCTGAAAGAGCAGCTCGGGGCGAAGCTCTCCGCTCAGCTCGGCCTCTGATGCGGGTTGTCGGCGGCAGGTTCGGCGGGCGGCCCCTGAAGGCGCCCAAGGGCATGGCCACGCGCCCGACGACCGACCGCACGCGCGAATCCCTGTTCAACATCCTCGCGCATC
>JACLAD010005502.1_pt1 | contig 31716 bp, 36 predicted proteins | sample 8027901 | NCBI WGS metagenome assembly JACLAD01 (sample SAMN15725071, study PRJNA655200) | protist metagenome | isolation source: fluorescence activated cell sorting (FACS) single amplified genomes of... | place: Spain: Blaines Bay Microbial Observatory, Mediterranean Sea | collected 2016-07-05 | reverse complement strand
GCGTCGCGCAGATGAAACGGGCCGTCTCGCGCACGCAACACCCCGTTGCAGAGGCGGGACGCCATGGGAACGAGAACCAAGTTAATAACACCCAAGAGAAAAATCACTCATCTTCTTTGCCAAAACGAGAGGGAACCAACGTCCCTCTTGTTCCGGGCTGGGACCAAGCAAAGGAGAGAGACTGGGTGAGATATTTCGGAATGAAGACTGGTCTGCATGACCGTCCTTCCGAGTTGCCGCCGATGGCGTTGCTCGATGCAGCTATTAAACATGACAGGCTCAAAGTCAGGCAGGAAGCGGCCCAAGTAGCCGATCGCAAGAGTGCTTGGAGGCAGATGCTTCGGTCAGTAGGCGTTACGCTCCCGGCCGAGCACGCGAATGAGCTTGCCAAGGCGACATCACTGCTTAATGAGGCGGCTCTGTCCGCCTTCCTCGAGGGCTATAAGCGCGACTGGCAGGCGCATTGGCGTCGTCCTCCAACGATCGAACAGGTCAAAGATCGCGTTGCAGGCATCAAGTATAGCCCTACGGATCGTGACCTCTGGGCGGCTCGCAATGAGATCAGAACGCGAGCAATGGTCGCCTCGCACATCAAGACAGAGCTGGCGATGGCCGAAGGCCACCGCGCAGAAAAGGAAATCGCATGATGGATGGATCAGACACGATGACGCGGCCTCCGCTCGCTAACTCGACCCACCGGTTTGCACGTATGCTGGCGGCGAGGCTCAACCAGCGCCCGAGCGGCCGGAGCCGTGAGCGGGATCTCGATCGCTCTGAGCGGATCTGGACCGTGTCCGAGTTTTGCAGGCTGTCCGGTGTGCCGAAGCGGGTCGTTGAGAAAGTGCTGGAGCATCCCGACGCACCGCAGCTCGAGAAACCGCATAGGGATCGCGTCATGGACACTCGTCAGTCCCTGCACTTGCGGGCCCTGATCCAGCTGATGCACCCCAAGGAATATCCCGGATTGATAAACTGGCGGGGTAAAGGCACCCAGCCTCCGGTGGTTGCGGCGGCAGCACTCAAGGGTGGAACGGGCAAGTCGACCCTCGCTTTACATTTGGCGATCGGGGCGGCTGTGAAGACCGGCCTGCGCGTCGGTCTGATCGACGCTGACGGTCAGAAGACAAGCACGATTTACCTGAGCTCGAGCCTTTCCGAGATCATGAACACCCAGGGTCAGACCTATCCCGATTTCATCGCGATTCCGCGCGAGGGAGATGTCACCAGATACGAGATCGACAGCCATCGACTGCACGGGTTCTGGCGCACGACGCCTTGGCCGGGCGTCAAGTTGATGCCCGGCGGCGGTCGGATCGGAATGGCTGACCAGCACATGACTGTCTACCAACTCAAGAACTTCGACGACGACCCGCGGCTTTGGATGAGGCAGACGCTTGAGCGCTGGATGAAGGCCAACCCGGTCAAAACAGAGGTCACTGATTGCTGGTCGAATGGCCGGTTTGATGCCCGCCTGTTCGATGCAGGCCTCGACGAGACACTCGACCTGATCATTATTGATTGCCCGCCTAACATTTCCCTGTCGGTGATCGGTGTGCTGCTGGCTGCCGATTCGTTCATTGTGCCGCAGACAGTTCGCAACGTCGATCTCGCAACGCTCAGCGCGTTCATGGCATCTGTGGATGAGGTCCATCGGTCAGTCGCAATGAGCGACGGGTTCGATGAGCTTTCCTACCAGGATACGCCAAGCTTCATGCTCCCGATGCTGGTCAACAGGTCGGCCGACATGGAGAGTATCTCGGAGCTTGTAGCCTATGCTCCCGATGTTGTTTGTCCGGTTTATTATCGCAAGTCCGACGCTGTGAGTAACCCGGCGGCGACGTATGAAGATTTCTTCAGCCACAAGCCCGACCGCAACCGTCGAGAGGGACACGCACGCTTCCTGAAAAATGTCCATGCGGTCAACGATGCGATCCTGCCCAAGGTTTGTCCGTGGGTTAGGCCAACTGGCGAGGCGAACGAATTCATCCAAGAGGAATATCTGGACGAGGAGACCGGTCAAAGCTTCGTCTCTGACTGGAATTGAGGAGATCTAAGACTATGAAAGCAAAGAAATTTTCTAACGTCATGGTTCCGGATATTCCCCCGATGGACGATAGGCTTGATGCCGAGATCCCGTCGGCTGAGCGCGTCGATACGATGGCGTCCTACGACGCGGCAAATCGCGCCGAGATCAGCTTGCGCGCCGCAAAGGAGATCCGTGGCCGCGCAAAGGATGATGTTTTGGAGGGGCGCCGACTTGTCGAAGTGTCACCCTATCAGCTCCACGACCCCGTCGGCACAGATCGCATAGATTTCGCTGCACAGGACGGCAAGTCAGCCGCCGAAGCGGATATCGAACAGCTGATGAAGTCCATCGAAAGAGATGGGCAGCAAAACCCCATCATCATCCGTCCCAAGGATCCCCGGTGGACGCCGCGTTCAGACGACCCTGCAAATGTGGAAGGTGTCGAGTTTGAGCTACTTGCTGGACGGCGGCGGACGCTCGCGATCCAGAAGTTGAATGCCGGGCGCAGCCCGTCGGAGCAGCTGACGGTCCGCGCGCGCATCAGCCACGTTACTCCGGATACTCCCGAGGGAGAGCGGAGGCTCCATGCACTCCACAATCGGTATCTGGAGAACGCCGCTCGTAAGGATTTGAGCGCCTTCCAGTCAGCAATCTCCGGCGGCGAACTCATCTGGGCCTACGTTGAGATGGGTCATTCGGCCGAGGAAACTGAGAGCTTGCTCAACATCAGCCACTCCACCCGCCAAATGTGGCAGAAGGCGTATCGGCAGCAGGAAGCAATTCGCGAGTTTTTCGGCTCCCGAGAGCCGTCGTTCGATGAGCTGAAGAAGTTCTGTAATGGATCCCTCGGTCAGCGCGGAGAACCTTTTCCAGCGTCTCCCGAGAAGGTCAAAGGTATACGGGGGAGCTACACGATCAAGCCTGCCCGGGGGCCGGGCCAAGTTGCGATGAGCCTGCGACTGACCCTGAATGAGGTCGAAGACGCTGAGCTGATCCAGAAGCTAAAAGAGGTGATCGACCAGGAGAAGGCTGCAGGCTGAGATCTTTCCTGATCATTGAGAGTGGGCGTCATCGCGGGTGGCGCCCTTCTTTATGCTCGGGTGAAAGCGACTTTCACCAGCCGTGATCGAGCTACGAGGTGAAAGTCACTTTCACCAGGTCCGAGGCGACCCCTTCCGTGCCCCGCTATGTAGCCTCTTGGAAAAGTCACCAACCTCGGCGGACATCCTTCTGGCCGCGGACCGGTTCGCTGAGATAGTTCTTGTTCAGAATGGTGCAGCTCATGATCTCACTGCGGGTGCTTGTCACAACTCTGCCAGTGTCGATGAGTTCAACGCTGATGACCTGATTCTCTGCGGACAGGCCGGTCTGCTCGGCCAGATCTCTGCCCGCTCCCTCGATGGCACGCTCGGCGTTATGGAAAAGTGAACTGATGCGGTGGATGCCCCCGCCCCTGGAGCCGGACGGCGTCTCGTATGCCATGACGTGTGTGGATGCCCCCTGTTTGGCAAGCTTGATCTTCGCGGGTGGGCGGGGTCTTCGATCGGACGTGTGTCAGGCTTCTGAGTGTGGCCTTCGATGACGCCACGGGCCGGTATGCTGTTCGGATGGCTGGGTTCACATCGGTTCAGAGAGCTGCAAGCGCTCGAGCCCCGGGTCTGAATGTCCCTGCCATGAACTTCGAAGTCCGTGTCGCCTACTCCTCGTCGATCGCTTGCCCCGGCCTTTCGGCCATGCCGTGCCGTTGCCCGGTCGGGCTTCGGTCAGGCCATTCTGTAATCCTCCCGCTTCGTGGTCACGGCCCAGATCATCCGCGCCATCTTGTTGGCCAGCGCGACGGCCGCGACCATCTTCGGCTTTCTGGCCACGAGGGCGGCGAGCCAACGGTTGGGGCTGCCGCCCTTCCTGACCACCCAGCGGATCACGCTCATCGCGCCGACGATGAGAAGTCGCCGGATGTCTGTCTGGCCCATCTTGCTGACCGATCCGAGCTTTGTCTTCCCGCCTGTCGATCTCTGTCGCGGCACGAGGCCCAGCCAGGCCGCGAAGTTGCGCCCGGTGTCGAAGGTGTCGAGATCTGGCGCAAAGGCCGCGACGGCGCCCGCGGTCACCGGCCCGATCCCAGGAATGGTGCACAGCCGGCGCAACTCCTCATCGGTCTTCGTCGCCGCCTCCAGTTCGGCCGCGAGCCGCTCGATCACCTCCGTGAGGTTCGCGATCTGCTCAAGGTAGACCGTCCCCATCTTGCGGACCGGATCGGGCAGGTCCGTGGTCTCGTCGTCGAGGGCGTTCTCCAGCAGCTTCAGGCTCGCCGGTCCCTTGGGCGCCACGAGGCCGAACTCCGCCAAATGCCCCCGCAACGCGTTGATAAACTGCGTGCGCTGCCGGACCAGACACTGGTGGGTGCGGAACGCGACCGCCCGAGCCTGCGTCTCTGCGCTTTTCACCGCCACAAACCGCATCGTCGGGCGCATGGCCGCCTCCGCGATGGCCTCCGCGTCAGCGTGATCGTTCTTCTGCCGCTTCACGAATGCCTTTACGTAAGCCGCCGGCACGATCCGAACCTCGTGGCCATGCGCTTGCGCGATCCGCCCCCAGTGATGCGAGGTCGCGCAGGCTTCCATCGCCACCACGCACACTGGCTGCTCGGCGAGCAGCGACGCCAGCCGCGTCCTCGACATGGCCCGGTTGGACAGGACCGCCCCGTCTGACCCAACGGCGCAGACTTGGAAGCTATCCTTCGCGAGGTCGATCGCCAGCATGCTGATCTTCGTCTTCGTCATCGGTGTGCCCTCCACATGGTTCTATAGAACCGTCATGGCATACGAGACGCCGTCCGGCTCCAGGGGCGGGGGCATCCACCGCATCAGTTCAGACAGGCAGGCAGACGATGGTCACACGCGAGGTGAAAGTAACTTTCACCTAACGCGCCTCCCCTACCCCACCACCGCCGGAGACTTTCGGTCCCGAGGTTCAGTCGAGGGAGAGCAGTTTGAGTCCGACAGCATCGACCAGCTGCATCATGGTGCTGTCCTCCTGCCAGAGGTTGTTGAGGGTCTCCGAGTGGCTCTGAGGTTCGACTTCGGGGTAAGCCTCTTCCAGGACCGCCTGCGCTGCACTCACGGTGGTCAGTTGCCCATCGGTGAATCTTTCGGTGGTCAATTGAGGCCAGGTCGTCATGGTGCCTCCTATCCACGGCTCAGTGCCAAAGTTGCTTAGAGGATAGTGCCGAACGAAGAAGCTACTGGGGTGAAAGTGACTTTCACCTCCCCTCCCCTGCTGACAGGTCCGTATCCGCACACCGCGTTCTTATAATGTTCTCGTCCATGCAGGCAACCGCTCTACAAAGAGCGACCATGGCCCCGCTCCTACCTCTGTGTAAGAATACATCTTCTCCCGGATGAGCAGCATGAAGTGGCTCTGTCTATGGGTCTCACTCCCCTACTGCGCCTCTTCGCTCTTGCCGGTCTCTTATTCTCCTTGGCGCTGTGTAGCAGCGAGGCAGACCCTGACTTCGCCTCTACTTCGGAATCGAGGTCGCCCCTGTTGAAAGCGACTTTCACCTCACCATCGTGCTTAGGTCGCCGTTACTGAAAGTGAGCTTCATCTCGAGCGTGAGCCGGAACCTACTGAAAGTCACTTTCAACAGCTGCCTGGAAGCCGTTGAGGGTGGATCCGTAAGATCGGGAAGGTTCTCCCCATGGCGGCGTCAGGCGCACGCCGAGCGGCCGTCGATGCGATGTCAGTTCCTCCAGCGAGGGTTGCGCCCGTGAGGATGCCGGCGGGCCCTGTGGCGCGGGTTGTTGCTCGGATGTCTCGTCGAACAGGAAATCCCGCTGGGGTGAAAGTGATTTTCACCTGCTGTGTCCGCACCCTACTGAAAGTGGCTTTCACTTCGGCCATAGATCTGGTCTCGGCCTCTGCTTCAATCTCAGTGGCTCTTTGAGATGGTTTCTGCTGAAAGTGACTTTCACCTGTCTTCACCAAGCGCCGGCGGGTGCCGTGACTTGGCGCTGATCAGATCCCCGTCGCTCACGCGGAGAAGATCGCGCGAGAGACCCCGGCATACAGAAAGAAAGAAACTTCGATCCAGCCAGACGGACAAACAGGCAGTCAGAAAGTCAGAATCGCCCGGCTCCTTCCGCCCGCGGTTAGGTCTTTCATCTCCAAGGTTGGTGAAAGTGAATCTTACTTCGACGCGCCCGGTGCCCACTGGGGCATCTTCCACGGACCGCGCTTGCCATCTACTGAAAGTGACTTTCACCAAGACGACGCGCTCGCCCTATCAGCCTATCTTTCTGTCTTAGGCGGGCAGGGGGGCTCGCAGGATCTCGTCCAGGATGGCGGGGCGACCCCTGACGTAGGAGAGGGCAGCTCGATCAACTTGGATGTCTTCAGGGCGAAGCGGGGAGGCGAGGCTTAGTCCGTCGAGGCTGCGAGCCCGGCCCAGTGCAACGTAAGTCTGCCCAACTTCGAATACACGGGACGTCAGGTCGATCCTGACATCGTCCAGACTCATGCCCTGGGCCTTGTGGATGGTTGCCGCGTATCCGTGAAGAAGAAGCAGCAGGGCGCTGACTCTGCCGGCCACGATTGGCTCAACGCGGCCGGTCTTCTGACTCCACGCGTGCCTTCTCTCCGTCCAGGTGGCTGGATAAACCCTTGTCCGGTGCTGCGAGCCGCTAAATAGCACCAGGGCGCCTCCACAGCCCGGCTGAGGGAGCTGGATGACTGTGCCAAGGGATCCGTTGGCGTATCTGCACATGGGATCGTTCTGCGTGGCGTAGACGCGAGATCCTTCGACCAGCACAAGGCGCTCGGCGAAGGGCAGGGCGTTCTTGTTGTGTTCTGATGTGAGGGGGCGTTGTTGACGTTGTTGCTGTCGACATGATCTGTCTCCCTGTCCCACTCAACCAGAAGTGGTGCGGCGGGTTCGGCGCCGCCCCGCACTTCGTGTCACCCGTCGAACCCCACCCGCGCGGCACGCAGCCTGAGCGCGTTGCCGATCACCGAGACCGAGGACAGGCTCATCGCGGCGGCCGCGATCACCGGCGACAGCAGCAGCCCGGTGAAGGGGTAGAGCAGGCCGGCCGCGACGGGCACGCCGAGGCCGTTGTAGAGGAAGGCGAAAGCGAGATTCTGCTTGATGTTGCGCACCGTGGCGCGGCTGAGCCGGCGCGCGGTGACCAGCGCCGTCAGGTCGCCGCGCACCAGCGTGACGCCGGCGCTCTCCACCGCGACATCAGCGCCGGTGCCCATGGCGATGCCTACATCCGCGGCGGCGAGCGCGGGCGCGTCGTTCACCCCGTCGCCGGCCATCGCCACGGTGCGGCCCTCCGATTGCAGCCTTCGGATCGCCGCCTGCTTGTCGGCGGGCAGCACCTCGGCGATCACCTCGTCGATGCCGAGATCCTCGGCCACGGCGCGGGCCGTCACCTCGTTGTCGCCGGTGAGCATGACGATGCGCAGCCCCTCGTCATGCAGCGCCGCGATGGCCTTGGGCGTCGTCTCCTTGATCCGGTCGGCCACGGCCACCAGCCCTGCGGCGCATCCGTCCACCGCCACGAGGATCGCGGTCTGCCCCTTGCGCCGCGCGGCATCGGCCCGCTCGGACAGGGCTGCGGTGTCGGCGCCCGCCTCGCGCATCATCGCGACGTTGCCGATGGCGGTGCTGCGGCCCGCGACCCGGCCCGAGATGCCCTTGCCGGTGATGCTGTCGAAGCTTTCGACCTCGGGCAGGGTGATGCCGCGCGCCGATGCGCCCTCGACGATGGCGCGCGCCAGCGGATGTTCGGACTGCGCCTCCAGCGCCGCGACGAGGCCCAGAAGCTCGTCCTCGGTCATGCCTTCGGCCAATACCTCGACCAGGGCGGGGCGTCCCTCGGTCAAGGTGCCGGTCTTGTCCACGACCAGCGTGTCGACGGCGGCGAACCGTTCGAGCGCGGCGGCGTTCTTGATCAGCACGCCGTGCCCCGCGCCCTTGCCGACGCCCACCATGATCGACATCGGTGTGGCGAGGCCGAGCGCACAAGGACAGGCGATGATCAGCACCGAAACTGCCGAAATGAGGCCGAGGGCCATCGCCGGGGCTGGACCGAACAAGCTCCAGACCACGAAAGCCAGCAAGGCGATCCCGACGACGAAGGGGACGAAGTAACCCGAGACCTTGTCGGCGAGCTTCTGGATCGGCGCCTGGCTGCGCTGCGCCTCGGCGACCATGGCGACGATGCGGTTGAGCATGGTGTCGGCGCCGACGCGCTGCGCCCCCATCACGAAGCTGCCGGTCTGGTTGATCGCGCCGCCGGTGACCGCGTCGCCCTCGGCCTTCTCGACCGGGATCGGCTCGCCGGTGAGCATGCTCTCGTCGATGGTCGAGCGTCCTTCCAGAACCACGCCGTCGACCGGCACGCTCTCGCCTGGCCGCACGCGCAGCCGGTCGCCCGAGCGGATCATGTCGAGCGGCACGTCGCGCTCGCCTCGGTCGTCGACAAGGCGCGCGGTCTTGGGCGCGAGATCGAGCAGCGCCCGGATTGCGCCCCCGGTGCGTTCGCGCGCGCGCAGTTCCAGCAGCTGGCCCAGTAGCACCAGCGTCACGATCACCGCCGCCGCTTCGAAATAGACGCCGACCTCGCCCTCGTGGCCGCGGAACTGCGGCGGAAATATCTGTGGCACGACTGTGGCCACGACCGAGTAGACATAGGCCACGCCAACGCCGAGCGCGATCAGCGTGAACATGTTGAGGTTGCGGCTGCGGACCGAGGCCCAGCCCCGCTCGAAAAAGGGCAGGGCACACCACAGCACCACCGGTGTCGCGAGGATCAATTCAATCCAGTCGAGCATCGGCGCGGAGATGATGGCGAAAGCCTGCGGCGCGAAATGCCGGCCCATGGCGATAATTGCCAGCGGGATCGTCAAGGCTGAGCTCAGCACGAAGCGGCGGCGGAAGTCGATGTATTCCTCGCTCGGGCCTTCGGTCATCGGGATGCCCTTGGGCTCCAGCGCCATGCCGCAAATCGGGCAGGAGCCGGGGCCGACCTGCTCGATCTCCGGGTGCATCGGGCAGGTGTAGATCACGTCCTCGCGCTCGGGCGGCGCGGCCTTCAGCGCGGGGTCGAGGAAGATCTCGGGCCGGGTGTCGAACTTCTCTCGGCACTTGGCCGAGCAGAAATAGAAGGTCTCCCCCTCGTGGTCCGAGACATGCTTGGCGGTTTCGACATTGACTGACATGCCGCAGACCGGGTCGATCGCTGTTTGATCGCCGGGCAGATCGTGATGATGGGTATGGTGGCTCTGGCCCATGACATGCCTTTCAAATCCGAGAGCGGTGTCGTGTGGCTCCCGCGTTGCAAGAAGCCCTCGTGGGGCAAGATAAATTCGGCATTGTGCCGGATGCGTCGTCCACTGGACGCTCTGATCTCTCGATCTCGTCTCGGCCTGCGTTCGAAAGACAGACCGATTGCCAGTATGGTTCTATCCAATCCTTCCCAACACAGGCATGGTTTCGAGCAGCCAGTAAGACAGGTCGCTTAGCTGGCCTGTCATCATCGCCAGCCCCATCAACACCATGACACCGCCCGCGGCGCGGTGCAGAACGCGTCCGAATTTGCGCGCCGAACGCAGACGTCGGCTGGCTTGCTGGATGAACGCCGCCACCATCAGGAAGGGCAGTCCCAGCCCTGCCGAATAGACCGCGAGAAGCGTCATGCCGTCTCCGATGGTGGCCTGCGCGGCGCTTGCGGTCAGGATCGCGCCAAGGATGGGGCCGATGCAGGGGGTCCATCCGAAGCCGAAGGCCAGACCGAGGACATAGGAGGCTGTCGGCTGGCCGCCGGGGATGTCGAGGTTCAGCCGGAACTCGCGTTCGAGAGACCGCAGGCGCGCGGCCCCGAGCATGAAGAGCCCGAAGAGGATCACGACCCCGCCGCCGACCATGTTCAGCTCGTAGCGCCATCGCAACAGCGCCTGTCCGAGCGCCGTGGCCGAGGCCCCAAGGGCGATGAAGATCGTCGAGAAGCCCAGCACGAAGCAGAGGCTCAGCCCGATCGTCGCGGCGCGGCCCTGCGTGCTGCCCGGCGCCGTTCGTCCCGCGATGTAGGAGACATAGCCGGGCACCAGCGGCAGGACGCAGGGCGACAGAAAGGAGACGGTGCCGGCCAGCAGCGCGGCGAGAAGGCCGAGCGACTGGATGTCAGCCACGGGTGATTCCCCGCCAGGACAGCCGGGATGTGGCGCCGAGATAGGCGGCCACGGGCACGACGAGCCATTGCAGGAACGGGGTCAGGCCCGCATCGATGACCGGGATCACCGGCATGATGTCACGGTAAGCCCAGGCCTCGCGCACGGTGATGTTCAGCCATTCGCTGAAGATGGTGTAGCCGACGCCCATCACCACCGCGGCGAGCAGCACCGGAGCCCAGCTCTGACGGGGCCAATCCCCCGATCCCAGGGCGAAGAGCGCCAGGAGCAGCGTGCTGAAGGCGATGAAGAGATCGCCACCCGTGCAATGCAGGATCGCGAAGGCGATCTCGCCTACCGTGCCTTCGATCCAGATCGTGTAGAGCGGGATATGGGCGATCTCCCACAGCAGGTGACCAATGAGGGAGAACAGGAAGTAGCGCCGCAGGACCGTCAGCCAGTCCGGACGGGTGGCGGTGCGCGAAGGCGCAGGCGCGGCCGCGGTCATCGGAACCACCCTCTTGCCCGGTCGAGCAGGCCCTCGGGCTCGGGATGCGGATGCGCGTTGGTAAGGCCATTGATATGCATGAGAAGGTTGAGCGGCGCGAAGCTGGCGCCATGGAAGATGGCGACATGCCGCCCCTCCCGGTCGAAGAGGTGAATCATTGGGTTGTCTCCATTTCGTGCGGATCGGGAGGCGAGTTCTACCTCGAGGTCTTCGAGCGCACCATTTGGCACCGCGACCGACCAGTTCCCGGCGTCGACGGTGTCGATACCGTCCGGTTCCTCGGCGATCGTGATGAAGCGGACCATCTCGCGCATCGGGCTCGCATTGAGCGACGCCACCGTCTGCGCAAGCCGATCATGCTGCGCCCGGCAGGGCTCGAGGCAAGGGCTCGAGCGAACGTGCACGGCCACGACCTGTCCCACGAGGTCCGCGAGATCGAGCGGCTGACCATCCGCGCCGATGAGGTCCAGATCAGGCGCGGGGCCGGAGATCGCCTCGAATGCGGGCTCTTTCTGGGCGGTGACCTCGTCGAGCCGTTCGCCCGGGTGATCGGCCAGCGCCGGGATGCCGAGCAGGGCCATGGTCATGGCAATGGGAACGAGGCGCCGCATCAGCTTCGCCCCTCCGCCTCAAGACGCATCTCGATCTCCCGGGCCAGGTCCTCGGGGGGCTGGTCGCCTTCCAGGAAGACGGCCTCGAAGCGGCCGTCGGGCCGCATCAGGTAGATGTGGCCGGCATGCGCCATGCGGTATCCGTCGGCGGCCTCCGCATCCGGCAGCTGCTCGTGATAAACCTTGAAGGCATGCGCGGCGGCCGTGACCTGATCGTTGCTGCCGGTCAGCCCGACGAGGTCGGGGTGAAAGTTCGCGACGTAGTCGGCCATGACCTCGGGCGTGTCGCGCTCGGGGTCCACCGTGATGAAAAGGGGCGCGATCCGGTCTGCATCCTCGCCCAGAAGATCAAGCGCGGTGGCCATGTAGGCCAGCGTGGTCGGGCAGACATCGGGGCAGTTGGTGAAGCCGAAGAACACGAGCTGCCAGCGGCCGGCGTAATCGGCCTGTGTCACCGCACGCCCGGTGTGGTCGATCAGCTCGAAGTCGGAGCGGATGTCGGCCTCGCCGCTGTAGGCAACCTCAATGGGCGCGGAGGAATCGCGCATGACAAAAAGTCCCGCGATGGCCAGGGCGAAAACGGCGGCCCCGCTCCAGAGGAGGAAACGCAGCCGCCGGTAAAAGCTGTGGGAATTGGGCATCTGTCTGTCTTTCTGGTTGGCCCGCCCGGGCAAGGGCCCGGGCGGGCCTTCGTTCAGCCCTGATCGGCCTGGTCGTGATGTTCCTGCATGTGGGTGTTCATCGTTTCCATCATCTCCATGCAGGCCTGCATGTGCTTCATCATCATGGGCATCATGTTTTCCATGCCTTCCATGCCTTCCATGCCTTCCATGCCTTCCATGCCTTCCATGCCCTGCATCCCGGCCATGTCGCCGCCCATCATGTGGCCACCTTCCTTCGTTGTCTCTTGGGTTTCCGCCGGGGCGGTCTCCTGGGCGTGGGCCAGGGGGGCAAGCGCGAGCAGGGAGAGGGCGACGGCGCCGCCGAGCTTGGTGGTGGTTTTCATGTTGTGTCCTTTCGGAATGGGTTTCAGTCGGTCGAAACGTCCGGCTTGGTTGCCGGATCGCTTTTGTTGGCGCAGGCGGACGAGCCCCCACGCATGCAAAGCCCCAACGCGCACATGACGGAGCAGGGGGCCAAACTCAGGATCAGGGGCGCGGCACCGATGGCGGTGAGCCAGCCCCAGTTCAGGATCATGCCGGTGCCGATGACGGCGAAGGCCAGCACCATCCAGCCACGCTGTCCGAACGCCGGGAAACGGCGGGCAGGGGCGGTCACGGTGGCGGATCTCGACAGCTCGCTCATGCCTCGCCCTCCGACTGGAGCCGTCGCACGACCGGCAGGATGTCCTGCTCGAGCGAGCGGCGGTCAAAGGGGCCGACATGCTTGTAGGCAATGCGGCCCTGTGCATCGATGACGAAGGTTTCCGGCAGCCCGTAGACACCCCAGTCGATCGAGGCACGGCCAGAGCGGTCGGCACCGATACGGGTATAAGGATCGCCCGTCTCGTCGAGAAAGGCGAGCGCCGCGTCCGGCGCATCCTTGTAGTTGATGCCGTAGATCGGAACCGTGCCCTGGGCGGCCAGCTCGACCAGCAGCGGCATCTCGACCCGGCAGGGCACGCACCACGAGGCCCAGACGTTGACGATCGACACCTCTCCTTGCAAATCGGCGGAGGACAGGCCGTCATCGCGGCCCTCGATCGGCGGCAGGTCGAATTCGGGCCCCGCGCGACCGATCAGGGCCGAGGGCAGTCGGTCGTCGGAGTTCATCAGGCCCCAGTAGAAAGCCGCCGCGAGCGCTGCGAACAGCGCCGCTGGGAGCAGCACCAAGGCCCGGCCTCGGGATCGCCTGCGCGGGGTCTGTTCCGCCGTGCTCATGGCTTGCCCTCGGCCCCGGCCGAGACCTCGGCCTGAAAGCCGCGCTCGCGCTCGGACCAACTCGTCTTGATGTAGGCCAGAACCGCCTTGATCTCGTCGTCACTCAGCAGGCCCTCGAAGGCCGGCATGTAGCTCTCGTAGCCGGGCACCACCGCGCCGATACCATGCTTGGTAATGGTGAAGAGATCGCGATCGGCGTGGTGCCAGGTGTGGCCGCTGTCGTCATGCGGCGGGGCGGGCATGCGCCCGTCCTCGGTCCGACGGCGCCACTCGGGCTGGCCTTCGAGCTGCGCGCCATGGCAGGCAGCACAGCTCTCGGCATAGATCGCGCCGCCCTGTTCGACCATGTCCTGCGTGACCGGCTCTCCGAGGATGGAGAGCCCCGCGATCTCCGCCGATGCCGCGCCCTGCGGGTCCTCCTCCATCAGCCCTTGGGCCACCGCCGCGATCGCGGCGGCGCCAAGAAGGCCCGAGGCGAGGCCGATGGCCAGCCCGCGTCTCATCGCGCGCTCCTGAGGAACTTGACCAGCGCCATCAGGCTCAGAACGAGCAGGGTCAGCACCAGCAGCATGACGACCCCGCCGCCAAGCATCATGACGCCCATCATCGGTCCGTTCATCGTCGACATCATGACCTCCATGCACTCATTCATCGGAGAACACCGTGATGTCGTCGCCCGCGAAGGCGTAGGTCTTGAGCGTGCCGCTCTTGCCGCCCATGCCGGGGGCGTTCATCGGCATGCCGGGCAGGGTGATACCGGTGACCTCGGGGCGCTCGGTGGTCAGCCGCGCCACGATTTCGGCCGGGACCAGCCCGCTGACATAGTAGCCATCGACCTGCGCGAGATGGCAGCCAAGACCCTGCTCGGGCACCCCGGCCTCGATCGAGCGCTTGTCGAAGTCGCGGTCGTCGATCCGCGTCACATGGTAGCCGTTCTCCTCCATGTAGTCCGCATAGGCGTCGCAGCAGCCGCAATTCGTATCGCGCCAGATCGTCATCTGCCGATCGGCGGGAATGGTGGTCTCGGCGGGCGTGACAGCCGCGCTGTCGGTTTCGGCGGTGGTGAAGGTCGCGATGCCGATGGCGGAGACGGCGGCCAGCGCGAGGGCGGTGCCGGTGAGAAGCTTGCGGTTCATGTCAGCTATCCTTGGAAAGATCGAAAGGGGACCAGTTGGTGCCGCCGTCGCGCGAGACGCGCAGGCCGGCGGCATCGGCGGAGATCACGTGGAGCGGATCGGTGGGATCGACGGCGAGGGCGTTGACGGGATCGGAGGCACTCTGCTCCCAGTTCACCCCCGCATCCGTCGACATCCACAGCCCGGAGGGCAGCGCCGCGAGAAGGCGCTGGGGTGCGTCGGGGGCAAGGGCGAGGATCTCGATTGACTCGCCTTCAGGTAGCGCGGCCACCGCCGCGGGGGCGTCGCCCGCCACGAGCGCGTCCAGCGCGTCGCCTGCGACCACGTCCTGCCAGCGGCAGAAGCAGTCGGGCACCCGCGTCAGCCCGGCCCGCGTGCCGGCATAGAGCCAGATGCCGCCCATGCCGGTCTCGTGCGCCACGGAGACGAGGCTGAGCACGTCATGCTCCTCGCCGCCGAGATAGGGGCGATCCATCACGAAGGCCCACGTCTCGCCACCATCCTTGCTGCGCCAGAGCCCGTCGCCTTCGAGAGCGGCATAGGTGGTGTTGGGCGCCTGCGCGGCCAGAGCGACCGAAAGGATCGCCGCACCGGGCAGCCCGGCATCGGCCGGAGCCCAGCTTTGGCCGCCGTCATCGCTGCGCCGCAGGGCGCCGTCGCGCCATCCGGCGAGGATCGTGCCCGGGCGGGCGGGATGCGTGGCGAGGGCGGAGGGTCCCGCCGGAGCGTCGAGCCGGGTCCACGCATCGCCCTCGTGGCGCAGCAGTCCGTCTGGCGTGGCGGCAAGGATGGCAGTGCCGTCGAAGGCCAGCGCAGTGACGGTGCGCGGAGAGGCACTCCGGGGGATCGAGCGGGCGAGGCCCGGGGCGAGCATCGTCATGCCCATCGCGGCAAGGCCGGAGGACAGGACGCGACGGCGCGACAGCGCACGTGCGAAATGAGTGGTCATGGAGGATATCCCGAGAAGGAGAAGGTCGGTTCAGCGTCCGCCTGCCGAAATCGGGCGGGCATGACGAAACCGGGCCGTCACCTGCGCGGTGCGGCCGGTCAGCTCAGGATGGTGGCTCGTGGGGGTGCGGGGTCGAAGCCCGGCTGGCGTGTTCGCACCGCCGCGTCCGCGGGCCAACCGAGAGCGGTCGCGGCGACAGCCTGCGGCAGCGCTGCCATAAACGTCTCCGTGGACAGCAGCGGCGCAGTGCAGTCGAGGTCACAGACCACCTGTTCGCCCGCATCCTGCGCACAGGCCGAGCAGAGATCGTCCTGCTGTTCCACGGTGCTGGACGCCGCCATGTCGATCGACATCCGGGCGCCGGCAACGTCATGCACCAGCACGCCGACCAGAAGGGTCAGCGACAGGCAGAACGTGGCAAGGCGAACCCAGAGGCGCATGGCACCGATCTATGAACGGGCGCGCCGCCTGTCTATGGGGCGAAGGGGAAATCCGCTCACGAAACCGTCACCTTGCGGATCGTCGCCGAAGCGCGCGCGAGGCGGGAACGCGGCCATGGGTCTGTTCGTTTTCATCCCGCACTCAACAGAGGAGCGAAGCATGCAAGTTCAGGACATCATGACCAGCGATCCCGTCTGTTGCGGCGGGAACACCACCATCCAGGAAGCCGCGAAGCTGATGGCCGAACGCTCCATCGGGGCGCTTCCGGTGCTCAACGACGCGGGCGAGCCGATGGGCATCGTGACGGATCGCGACATCTGCTGCGGCGGCGTGGCCGAAGGCAAGTCCGGCGATACGGCCGTCTCCGAGGTCATGTCGACGGATGTGCTGACCACCTCGCCGGAGGAGGACGTCTCCTCCTGCTGCAACAAGATGGAAGAGCGCCAGGTGCGCCGCGCCGTCGTGACCGATGGCGAGGGCAAATGCTGCGGGATGGTGGCGCAGGCCGACGTGGCGCGTGAGGCGCAGGGCGCGGAAACTGCGGATCTCGTCCAGAAGGTCTCGCAGCCGGAAGGCCGTTCGGGCTGCTGCTGACGAGAGGGGCGGAGCGCTGCGAGGCGCTCCGCCCTTTTTTCTGTCTCGGCGGCGATGTCCGGACCCATCGTCCATGCCGAAAGTTGAGGGACAGAAGGCCCTTACGAGTATCGGTGCGGCCACAGCACAGGGAGACGTAGATGATGGACGGCGGAATGATGGGCGGAGGAATGATGTTCGGCATGGGGATCTGGTGGCTGGTGATCCTTGTGCTGGTGATCCTCGCGATCCTCGCGCTGGTGAAGTATCTGCGGAAATAGGTGAGGAATGAATGACGGAGACACCGGACAAACCCGTCGTCCTCGTCACCGGCTCCAGCGGCTATCTTGGCGGAGCGGTCGTGCGACGCCTGCATCAGAGTTACCGCGTTGTCGGGCTTGATCGCCATTCGCCACCACACCCGCCTCACCAAGCGGAATGTGTCTGTTTCGATATCACCGATCAGGAAAGCGTAGACAAAGCTCTGGCGAGGGTGCGGCTTGCCTATGGCGATCGCATTGCCGCGTGTATTCATCTCGCGGCCTATTTCGATCTGACGGGTGAGGACAGCCCCGCATATGACGCCGTGACGGTGGAGGGGACGAAGCGGCTGCTGAAGGGATTGCAGGAGTTCCAGCTCGAGCAGTTCGTCTTTGCCTCCACCATGCTCGCGCATGCGCCGACTTCGCCGGGACAGCCAATCGATGAAGACGCGCCGTTCGATGCGAAGCTTCCCTACCGTGCCTCGAAGGTGCGCACCGAGGCGATGTTGAGACAGGAGAAGGGCGAAGAAAAGCTTGTCCTGATGCGCCCTGCCGGCATCTACGATGACCAGGGGCATTCCACGTTCCTGGCTCACCAGATCGCGCGCATTTACGAGAAGCGCTTCAGCGGCAAAGTCTACCCGGGCGATCTGTCACGCGGACAGGCCTTTCTACATCTCGAAGACCTGCTGGATGCGATCGAATGCATCGTGGATCGTCGGATGGATCTCCCGGATGTGCTTCCGGTTCTGTTGGGCGAAGCCGAACCCATTCCCTTCGGAGAGTTGCAGCGCCTGATCGGGCACGAGTTGCATGGAGAGGATTGGATCACCTGGAACATCCCGCCGAAACTCGCCAAGATCGGCGCTTGGGGTGAGAACCGGATCTTCGGCGAGGACGCCTTTATCCGAGCCTGGATGGTGGACATATCCTCCGATCACTACGAGCTGGACCTTTCGACCGCCCGGGAGCAGTTGGGCTGGCAGCCGCAGCACGGCCTGCGGGAAGACATGCCGCGCATCCTGCGAAATCTGAAGGATGATCCCTATCACTGGTATTCGGAAAACGGGCTGAATGCCGCGCGGGTTTCCGCGACCAAGGTCGTGCAGGCGAATGCCGAGCAGCATGGCGAGGACGACAGCCCCGCCGAAGCGGACTCGGCCGCGCGCGAGCACGACAACCACATGCGGATGATGCATTTCCAGATGCTCTGGGTGCATTGGCTGGTGGCCGGGCTGGGTCTTTGGCTGGCCACTGCGCCTTCCGTTTTCGGCACCTTCGACCAGACCGAGTTCAGCGCTGCCGTGCAGCGCGTCACCGAAGATCGTGGACTTTGGGCCGCGGCAACGCGCAGCTGGTTGACGGCCTGGAATGACGTTTTCACAGGACTGGCGATCACTGCCCTGGCGCTGATCTCGATGCGGCCTGGCAACGGTTGGGCGCAATGGGCCAACGCCGCGCTGGGGGTCTGGCTGTTGGCGGCGCCTTTGGTTTTCTGGACGCCGCACCCGGCGGTTTATGCGAACGACACGTTGATCGGCGCGCTCGTCATCGCGCTGACCATCCTGATCCCGATGATGCCCGGCATGTCGCGCGAGGGCATGATGGATGAAGGCGATATACCGCCAGGCTGGACATACTGTCCGTCCACCTACGTGCAACGACTGCCGATCATCGCGCTCGGAGTGGTGGGCTTTCTTCTGTCGCGCATCCTGTCTGCCTACCAGCTGGGTCATGTCGACGGCATCTGGGAGCCATTCTTCTCCTCTCCTTCGGCTCTGAACGGCAGCGAATATATCGTCACCTCCGACGTCTCCAAGGCTTGGCCGGTGGCCGACGGGGGGCTGGGCGCCATGAGCTACATGTTCGAAATCCTGATGGGGGTGATGGGCAGTCGAAAGCGGTGGCGCACGATGCCATGGATGGTCGCGCTTTTCGGCATCGTCGTCGGTCCGTTGGGGATCGTGAGCATCTACTTCATCATCATTCAGCCGATCACGATTGGCACCTATTGCACGATCTGCCTGTTGGCGGCGGCAGCGATGCTGATCATGATCCCGTTCTCGCTCGACGAGATCGTGGCAATGATCCAGTTCATGATCTGGAATACGCGGCGCGGCCGCCCCTTCTGGCGCGCCTTCTTCCGAGGCGATGCGTTGCCGGGGTCGACAAGTGGAGGTTCGATGAGCTTCGATGCCGTGCCTACGAAGCTGCTTCGGCAAAGCGCGCGCGGTGTCACCGTCCCATGGACCCTTGGCCTCAGCGCCGCCCTCGGCGCCTTCCTGATGCTGTCACGCGCCATCTTCGGCAGCGAGATGCCCTTGGCGGGCAGTGATCATCTGGTAGGCGCGCTGGTCCTGACGACCGCCGTGATCGCGTGGGCCGAGGTCGCGCGACCGCTGCGCTTCCTCAATCTGGGGTTCGGACTGTGGCTCGTGATCGCGCCCTGGCTGCTGGGGGGCGGCACCGTCCCGGGAAGCCTCGTTGGCATCCTGGCCGGCTTGGCACTGATCGTTCTCAGCCTGCCTCGGGGTCGGCGTAGCGCGGAGCATTATGGCAGCTGGGACCGATACGTGGTCTGAAACTCGCGGCGATCCCTGCGCGCCGGACCGAGATGCGGTCGAGTTGACGAGGCGGATATCTCAGCGCTTGGGTCGGCGTTGAGTCTGTTGGCAGCCGTGTTTGTGAGGCAGCCGCGCAGGAGTAGCCGGCCCTCAGTCCAGCAGGGCGTCCAGGACAGGGCACTCCGGGACCTCGGTTCCGCTGCATTGAGCCACCGTGTCGCTCAATGCCCTTTCAATCCGTTGCAGATCGACGATCTTGTCCTGCACATCCTTGAGATGGGCCGTGGCGATCTCCTTAACCTCGGCACAAGTCTGGTTGTGGCTGTCGACGAGGCTGAGCAACCCTCTGATCTCCTCGAGAGAAAATCCGAGATCACGCGCGCGCATGACGAAGCGCAATCGGCGCACATGATCCTCACCGTAGCTGCGGTAGCCGTTCGGGTCCCGCGGCGGATCGGGCATGACGCCGACCGTCTCGTAGTAGCGAATGGTCTCAAGGTTGCATCCGGTGGCCCGGGCAAGGGCGGCTCGCTGCATCGGCTTCACGGAAGGGTGATCTTTTCCCATTCGGAAAGTCCTTGAGCCTGTATCTGCTACAGACCTTAGGCCTCCTTGCAGATGATCGCAAGGAGACCATGCATGGACACCACGGATTCTGCATTGCCGAGGGACGCGTCAGACGTCCCGGAAGGCCGCGGCTGGACGGCCACCGCGTTGGCGGCGCTCGGTGCACTGGCCATGACATCCTGCTGTATTCTGCCGCTGGTGCTTGTCAGCTTCGGGGTCAGCGGGGTTTTCATCGCCCAGATGGGCGCCCTCTATGCCTACAAGTGGTATACCTTCGGCATCGCCGCCGCGTTCCTGGGTTACGGCTTCTACAAGGCTTATCGACCTGTCCGCTGCGCCGATGGCACCTGTGCCCGCCCGATGAACCGCACCGCGATGCGCTCCGTTCTCTGGATAGCGGCGGCAGTGATCCTCATTGCCATGCTGTTTCCCTACGCCTCCCCCTACATCCTCTCGTTCTGAAAGCACATTGACATGAGAAACATCCTTTCCGGCGCCCTGGCGCTGTCCGCGCTTTTCGCCGCCCCCGCCTTTGCCGCCGAACAGGTCGTCCGCCTCGAGGTCGGGGGACTGACCTGTCCCTCGTGCTCGTTCATCGTCGGCAACTCGCTGAAATCCGTAGAGAGCGTGGTGATCGAGGACTTCGCCGAGGGCGAAGACCCGAGCGAGGGGCTTTATACGGTCCGTTTCGACGACGAAGTCACCTCCACTGACGCCCTCATCGCGGCGGTCGAAGAGAACGGCTACCCGGCGGCGCTTCTGGAAGACCCGGTGAGTGGCGAGGCTTCGTGAAGCGGGGTCTCGATCATCTCGATCAACCGAGAGAGCAGCCGGACAAGGCCGAGGCGAACCGCCTGCTGAAGGGTGGCCTCGGCGGCGCAATATTCGCGGCGATATGCTGCTTCACGCCACTCCTTGTCCTGGCGCTGGCTGGCGCAGGCCTGTCGGCGGTGACGGGGTGGCTCGACTACGCGCTGTTCCCGCTGCTGTTCGTCAGCCTCGTGGTGGTCGCTCAGGCTTTGTGGCTGCGTGCGGGACGGATTGGGCCGTCTCCCAAGATCTGGGCCGCGCTCATTGCGGTGCTGCTTTCGGTCTTGATCATCGTTCTGGAGTTTCGCGGGGCGCTGACCCTCACGCTCCTCGCCGCGGCACTGACCGGTGCCTACGCTCTCTTTCTCAACCGCAAGTCCAGGGAGGTCCGACCATGATGGCGGCTGCCTGCTGTTCTCCCATCGGCCTTTTCACGGGCCTGTTCTCGATGGCCATGCCTGTGCTGGCGATCGGCGCCATTCTCTACCTGGTCCTCGCCAAACCGAAGACCGATCCGACGACGAAAGTGACCTGAACCATGAATGACTGCTGCTCGAACGAAAACACGGCATACGACCTCATTGTCGTGGGCGCCGGTTCCGCCGGGTTCTCCGCCTCGATCACCGCCGCCGAGGCTGGCAAGCGCGTTGCCCTCGTGGGCCATGGGACGATCGGAGGGACTTGCGTCAACTTTGGCTGCGTGCCGTCGAAGGCCATGATCCGTGCGGCCGAGGCGCTACACGGCGCGAGCGCGGCTGTGCGATTTCCCGGCCTGTCAGGTGCTGCGCAGGTCGATGACTGGTCCCGGCTCGTCGCCGGCAAGGACGACCTTGTCGCGACTTTGCGCCAGAAGAAATACGCTGACCTGCTGCCCAACTATGAGGGGGTCGATTACATCGAGGAAGGCCCCGCGACGTTGGTCGAGGGCGGTGTTCAGATCGGAGATCGCACGATTACCGCGCCCAGAACGCTGATTGCTACGGGCAGCCGGTCGCTTGTCCCGGCGATCCGCGGGATCGAGGATGTCGAACCGCTCGACAGCCAATCGCTTCTGGAGTTGGAGACCCTGCCCGAGAGCCTGATCTTCGTCGGGGCTGGCTATATCGGTGCGGAGCTGGCGCAGATGATGGCGCGGATGGGGGTCAAGGTAACCCTCGTGGCACGCTCCCGCCTGCTGCCCGGCGCAGAGCCCGAGGTGTCCGACGCCCTGACCGAGGCTTTCGAAGCCGAGGGCATCACGCTGCTGACCGGTCTGCAATATGACAGCGTTGCTGCGTCGGAAGATGGCGTCACCTTGAGGATCACGCAGGAGGGCACTGCGAAGGACGTCACCGCCGAGCGGATCGTCGTGACAGCCGGTCGGCGTGCCAATTCCGAAGATCTCGGCCTCCAAGAGGCGGGTGTGCAGACCGACAGTCGCGGCGGGATCGTCGTGGGACAGGACATGCAGACCTCGCGCCCCGGCATCTATGCCGCCGGCGATGTGACTGACCGCGACCAGTTCGTCTACATGGCAGCCTACGGCGCCAAGATCGCGGCACGCAACGCCGTGGCGGATGCCGGAGAGCGATATGACAACAGCACGATGCCCTGGGTGGTCTTTTCCGATCCGCAGGTGGCGGGAGTCGGTCTGAGCGAGCAACAGGCGCGCGATGCCGGACACGATGTGAAGACGTCGGTGCTGTCGCTCGACCAGGTGCCCCGGGCCCAGGCGGCGCGCGACACGCGAGGGCTCATCAAGCTCGTGGCCGACCGGGATACGGACCGGCTGCTCGGTGGACAGATCGTGGCGCCCGAAGGGTCCGACACCATCCAGACGCTGGTGATGGCGCTGAAGGCGGGCATGACGACCAAGGAACTGGGCGAAACGATCTTTCCCTATCTGACGACCGTCGAGGGCCTGAAGCTCGCGGCGCAGACCTTCGACAAGGATGTGGCCATGCTGAGCTGCTGCGCTGGGTAAGATCTGCCTTTCGTCCGGCCCACCCTCCCTCAGTGGGCCGGATCACTCCTCCATATGCAGGTGCTGATTATCGATGCCAGCTCCTGTGGAACCTGCATTGCGTGTCTGTAGTTTGATGCAGAGTTGGAGGAGGTCCTGACGTTCCTTGGCGTTGTCGAGGAAGCCCGGGGGAGGACATCGCATCTCGCACTGGACGTCCGCGACGGGCTGTTCCCTGAACCCGGCGGCCTGACCGCCTGGCCTGATGGAGAATACCATGCAGCAGTTACCACTCGAAAACACCCGCGCGATCGTGACTGGCGCAAGCTCCGGGATCGGCGAGGGGATTGCGCAGGCCTTCGCTGCGGCGGGCGCCTCGGTCATCGTCAACTTCCGCTCCGACGAGGAGGCGGCCGATCGCATCGTCGGTGAAATCCGCAAGAACGGCGGTCGCGCCGAGGCGGTGCAGGCCGACATCTCAACGCCGGAGGGCTGCGGGACACTGTTCGAATCGGCCGATGAGCAGTTCGGCGGGGTGGACATCCTCGTGTCGAACGCCGGCATCCAGCGCGACGCCACCTTCACCGAACTGAGCCTCGAAGACTGGCGCCAGGTCCTCGACGTCAACCTGACCGGCCAGTTCCTCTGCGCCCAGGAGGCGGTGCGGCGCTTCCGCCGTCAGGGTCTCGATCCGGAACGGTCTCCGGCGCTTGGAAAGATCATCTTCACCAGCTCCGTGCACCAGGCCATACCTTGGGCGGGCCATGCGAACTACGCCACCGCCAAGGGCGGGGTGAAGCTGCTGATGGAGACGATGGCGCAAGAGCTTGCCTGCGAGAAGATCCGCGTCAACGCCATCGCGCCTGGGGCGATCAAGACGGCCATCAATCGGGACGCGTGGGAGGACGAGGAGGCCCGGAAGGAGCTTCTGAAACTCATCCCTTATGGCCGGGTTGGCGAAACCGAGGATGTGGCCGAGGCCGCGGTCTGGCTCGCGTCGGACGCGTCGGACTACGTGGTCGGGACGACGCTCTTCGTGGATGGCGGCATGATGCTCTACCCCGCCTTCCGCGAGGGGGGGTGATGGCTACCCGCAATGCCGGATACCTGCCGTTGCGGGACTACGCTCTCCTCGGCGATTGCCACGACGCGGTCTTGGACCGCCGGGACGGTGCGATGGACTGGTTCTGCCCGGTCCGCTTTGGTGCGCAGTCGGCCTGCTGGACGCTATGCCTTCCTCGGAAACTTCCCGCAGGCCTTCACACATCTGCCGCTGACCAACAGCGCCATCAACCTCGATCTCTACGAGACTGGCGGCGGCGACGCGCTTCTGGGGACCCACGCCGACAGGACAGCGCGCGCCGCACCGGAGCGGGATCGAAGCGCTCAGCCTGACTCAGGCAACGAGGCCGCAGGGCTGTCTCGCGCCACCCGGTCTCTTGGATCTCGACCTGAAACAGGAGAGTGGAAAGTGTCATCGAATGGACGGCAGGGCGTTCCGCTGAATGCAATGATGTCCGGCGAGATCCGCTCTCATGAGCTTGAAGAATGTGCCCGCTGCGGCAGCCGGTTCCCCTCTCCCGGGGTGGAGCACCAAGGCCACCACTACTGCTGCGACAGATGCGCCATGGGGCCGAGCTCCCGGATGAAAGCCCGCATGATGGTCCGTATGGCCCCGATGCTTGTTGGACTTGTCGGCGTCGGGGCTTTCGCGGGCTGGCTGGCCGCGCGTGGCAGTCGGAAAACCCGATCAAAGGAGATTTGAAATGAGCAAGACATACGACGTCATCGTCATCGGAAGCGGCACCGCCGCGACCACCGTGGCCAAACGTGTCAGCGCCGCTGGCCGAAGCGTGGCCGTGACTGATTTCCGTCCCTATGGCGGCACTTGTGCCCTGCGCGGCTGCGATCCCAAGAAGATGCTGATCGGTGGCACCTCTGCCGCCGATCATGCCCAGCGAATGCAGGGCAAGGGGGTCGAGGGCGACGTGCGGATCGACTGGCGCGAGCTGCTGGAATTCAAGCGCGGCTTCACTGACCCGGTGCCGGAGAAGAAGGAGAAGAGCTTCTCCGAAAGCGGCATCGCGACCTTCCACGGGCGGGCCCGCTTTGTCGGTCCGAATGCGGTGGAGGTCGATGGCGAGACCCTGGAGGCCAAGCACATCGTTCTGGCCACCGGCTCTGAAGCGATGAAGCTGGGGATTCCCGGTGAAGAGCATCTGATCGACAATGAGGGCTTCCTCGAAATGGAAAGCCTGCCGCGCCGCATCGTGCTGGTCGGTGGAGGCTATATCGCGGCGGAATTTTCCCACATCGCGGCGCGGACCGGGGCCGAGGTGACGATCCTCCAGCATGGGGATCGGATGCTGACGAGGTTCGATCCGGATCTGGTCGGATGGTTGATGGAGAAATACGAAGAGATCGGCGTCACCCTGCATACCGGCACCGAGGTCGAGCGCGTCGAAAAGACCGAGGATGCCTTTCGCGTAACCGCCACCGGCGAAGGGGGATCGAGAACCTTCGATGCGGATCTCGTCGTGCATGCCGCTGGCCGAAAGCCCGATTTCGCGCCGCTTGATCTTGAGGCGGCTGGCGTCGAACTGCGTGACGGCAAGCTGGTGCTCAACGAATACCTGCAAAGCACCTCAAACCCAGCCGTTTACGCCGCCGGCGACACTGCCCAGATGGGCCCGCCCCTGACTCCCGTGTCCAACCATGATGGAAAGGTGGTTGCGGCGAACCTGCTTGAGGGCAATCACAGCACGCCGAACTACAAGGGCGTGCCCTCGGTTGCCTTCACCCTGCCGCCGATTGCTCGTGTGGGGCTCGACGAGGCCGAAGCCCAGGAGCAGGGGTTGAAGTTCCGCATGCAGTGCGACCGGACGCCCGGCTGGTTCTCGACGCGCCAGCAGGCGGAATCCGTCTCCGGCTACAAGGTTCTGGTCGAGGACGGCAGCGAGCGCATTCTGGGCGCGCACCTGCTGGGACCGCATGCCGATGAGGTCATCAATGTCTTTACCCTTGCCGTGCGGCACGGGCTGACGGCCGACCAGCTCAAGGACACGATGTTCGCCTATCCCACTGGAGCGTCCGACATCTCGTCGATGTTGTGAAGGTAGGTAACGTGGGGGAACGCAGTCCCTGTCTGGCTTCTGCGGGTCACAGAGTGTGGGACTAATTTTTTAGCGCCACGGGGCGGTGATCGCGAGGAAGAAGTGCCAAGAGGGGAGACTGCGGATCTCGTCAAGAACACCGTTTGGGCTTCTACTGACGAGACAGGTGGAGCGCCGCGAGGTGCTCCGCTCGTTTTTTTGCGACGGTGAATGCCTCATCCGCCCGTGCCGAAGGGCTGCACCCAGACCACCAGAAGGACGAGGTAGAACGCGTAGACGACTGGCAGGGCGAAGACTTGCCAGAGCCGGAAGCCTTTGTGCCCCCACCAAATGAAGGCGGCGTAAAGCGCGGGCATCAGGGCCACGAAGCTCAGCGTGACCCAGAACAGCTGGAAATCATCGATCGTCATCCCGACGATCGTCAGCGGAATGAAGGCCAAGGTCATGGTCACGGCATGATCGCCGATGACGCTGGTTACGCCCGAGGTGACCTGGCCGCTGCGGGCGACATACCAGGTCGCGAAGACCTCTGGCAGCGCTGCCACGGGAGCAGTGATGAAAAGGCCGCCGATGATCTTGGACAGCCCGAACGCGGCCACGATCTTCTCGGTGGAAAAGACGGTGAAGTAGGCGCCAATGGCCAGAGACGCGACACCGGCCGCCGCCAGCCGCTTTTCCTTTGAGCTCCACTCGACCTCTTCGCTGTCGTCGCGTCCGCGCAACAGAGCCTGCGTGACATAGGCAAGATAGCCCAGCAGCAGGAGCCAGCCGTCGAGGGGCTGGAGGCCACGCCACGGCGCGGGCAGCGTCAGCAGGGCAAAGAGCGCGATGATCCCCAGATAGGGCAAGGCCTGCATCGTGACGGCCCGGCGATCCACCTCCAGGAGATGCGCCCGCCGGTGTTCGGCGTGATTGTCATGCCCCTCAATGTGCTTCCTGCGCGTTGCGGCGTAGGCCGTCACCACCATCAGGGGAATGGCGAGCACGTTCGACCCCAGCAGCGCGCCCAGGCCGATATCGCCGACACCGCGCAGGGCGCTCGTGGTGTTGATGCCGATCTCCGGAGAGGCCGCGGCGAGGCCAACGAAAGCGCCGCCGGCGGCCACCGAGAAGCCCCATTGCTTGCGCAGCTTCTTCAGAGGCTCCGCCAGATGCTCCGCGCCCCAATGGGCGGCCCAGACGGCTGCCAACAATACCGGTATCCAGATCAGAAGACTGCCGCTCATGCCATGTCCTGCGCTTTCCGGGAGGCAACGCCCTCGGGGCCGCGAGCGGTTCCGCCGGTTCTGGAGTTCTCCGGGCCGAAACGGCCTACAGTGACGCTCCCCTTGTCCGGCCGAAAGAACAGCAACCGAAGCGCATTCAGAGTCACGAGCACGGTCGCGCCCGTATCGGCGAGAATGGCGATCCACAGACCGGTGATCCCGAGGATCGTGGTCACGAGAAAGACCAGCTTCAGGCCGAGAGCGATGACGATGTTCTGACGGATGTTCGTCATGGTCGCGCGGGCGAGCCGGATCGTGCCCGCGACGTCTGTCACCCGGTTGCGCAGGATCGCAGCGTCGGCAGTCTCGAGCGCCACGTCGGTGCCGGAGCCCATGGCGACGCCCACATGCGCGGCGGCGAGCGCTGGCGCATCGTTGATGCCGTCGCCGACCATCATCACCCGCGCCTCGGAGGTCAGGCCGCGAATGGCGGCGACCTTGTCCTCGGGCATGAGGCCGGCCTGATGTGCGATGCCGAGTTGGCCCGCGATGGCCTGTGCGGTGCGGGGATTGTCACCCGTGAGCATGACTGGCTCGATCCCGAGTGCTTGAAGTTCGGCAACCGCCCGCGCGGCATCGGGCCGCGGCTGGTCGCGCAAGGCAATGATCCCCAGCGGCGTCGTATCGCCAAGCACGAGCACCACCGTCTTGCCCTCGGCCTCAAGGGCCGAGACGCGGTCGCGCACCGCGTCGCTCATCGCGCCGCGCTCTTCGGCCAGCCGGGGCGAGCCGACCGAGATCGTCCTGCCGTCAATAACGGCCTCGGCGCCTCTGCCGGGAAGCGCCTTGGCGGCGCGGACTGGTGCGGCGTCGATGCCTCGCTCCTCGGCCATGGTGCAGATCGCCCGGCCGAGTGGATGGCTGGCTCCGCTTTCGACGCCGGCCGCGCGCGCCAGCAGCTCCCTCTCGCTCCCGGACAGGGCGATCACATCCGTTACAAGGGGCCGTCCTTGCGTGAGCGTGCCGGTCTTGTCGAAGGCGACATGCGTCGTGCGTGCCACCGCCTCGATCACGGCGCCGCCCTTCATCAACAGGCCCCGGCGCGCCCCGGTCGACAGGGCCGAGGATATCGAGGCCGGCACCGAGATTACGAGGGCGCAGGGACAGCCGATGAGCAGAAGGGCCAAGGCACGGTAGATCCAGTCCTGCCACGCCGCGCCGAAGGCGAGCGGCGGCACGAGGGCGACCAGAATGGCCGCGCCCACCACGGCGGGCATGTAGACCCGGCTGAAGCGGTCGATGAAGCGCTCGGTCGGCGCCCGCGCGCTTTCGGCTTCTTCAACGAGACGCACGATACGCGCGATGGTGTTGTCCTGGGCCGCCTTCGTCACTCGCACGCGCAAGGCGGCTTCGGTGTTGATCGACCCGGCAAAGACCGCCGCGCCCGGCTCCTTGAGGCGCGGCACGCTCTCGCCGGTCACCGGGCTTTCGTCGACCCCCGAGGTCCCGTCGATCACCTCGCCGTCGCAAGGAACGCGGTCTCCTGGGCGGACCAGCACGGTCTGGCCCACCCGAAGCGCCTGAGCCGGCACCTCCCGCGTGCGCCCCCCGGTTTCGAGCAGGGCCACTTTCGGCACGAGCCGCGACAGCGCGCGAATGCCTTCTCTCGCCTTGTTGGCGGACAGACCTTCGAGCATCTCGCCCACCGCGAAGAGAAACACGACAAGCGCAGCCTCTTCCGCTTCGCCGATCACGAGGGCCCCCGTGGCGGCAATCGTCATGAGCATCTCGATGGTGAATGGCATGCCCGTCCGGAGCATGGCGATGGCCCGCCGCGCTGCTGGTGCGAGACCAAGGAGCGTCGCGAGGACGAAAGCCCACTTGGAAATGTGGGTCGGCAGGAACAGGTGTGAGGCCGCGGCAACCGCCAGCAGCGCACCGGTGCCGATCACCAGATGTCCCTTCGACGTCTGATACCAGGATGCAGGGACGGGCTCGGCCGGTTGCGCCACGGTCTCGTCGTGGAGGTCGTCCTCCTGCGTCGTGTCGGGAAACGCGCCATCCGGGAGGACAAAGCCACCTTCGGGCCTTTCCGGCGCCGCGCCCTTTGGCGCGATGCCGAAGCCGATGGCCCGCACCGCCTTCTCGACTTGCGCTGGCAGGGTCTCTCCCTCGTCGAGGGTCAAGCGCAGCCGCTCGGTCATCAGGGCGACATCGACACCCGCCACGCCCGGAAGGCGTTCCACGGCCCCGCGCACCTTTGCGGCGCAGGAGCCGCAGTCCATGCCCGTTACGCGCCACTCATGTTGCCGGATATTGCCGTCCGTCATGGCGTTATCTCCACCGTGATTCCCGTTTGGTGTCCGACATACGACCTACAGCTGCTGTAGCTTCAAGCCCCATGGCACGCTTCGTTCAGCCAAGCCAGACATCGAGAAAGAGCATGAGGACGAGCCCGATCGACAAGCCGAATGTCGCCTTCTTCTGGTGTCCTCGGCGATGGGTTTCGGGAATGATCTCGTGGCTGATGACATAGATCATCGCGCCTGCCGCGAAGGCCAGCCCCCAAGGGAGAAGCGGCTGGGACAGCGAGACCACTCCCGCGCCAAGCGCGCCACCGATCGGCTCCACGAGGCCGGTCAGCGCGGCGATGGTCCAGGCCCGGCCCTTGTCATACCCTTCGCCGAGAAGAGAGACCGCCACCGCAAGTCCTTCGGGGGCGTTCTGAAGGCCGATGCCCAAGGCGAGCGGCAGTCCACCCGAGAGACCGTCGGCCCCGAAGCCTACGCCGACTGCAAGGCCTTCCGGGACATTGTGGATCGTGATCGCGAAGATGAAGAGCCAGACCCGCCTGAGGGAGGCGGCCTCGGGACCCTCCCGTCCGCTGCTGAAATGCTCATGCGGCAGGCGCTCGTTCATCCATGCTACGGCGCCGATCCCCAGTAGGATTGCCACGCAGACGATAGCCGCCGGTGCCGCGCCGTTCTCGAAGCGGGACTCGGCTGCATCAAGCGCCGGAATGATCAGCGAGAAGAATGATGCCGCAAGCATGACGCCCGCGGCAAAGCCGAGTGCGAGATCGCGCGTGGCACGCGACGGGATCTGACCAAGCAGCACGGGGCTCGCACCGACCGCAGTCATGGCACCGGCCAGAAGACTACCCACGAAACCGAGGGCGAGCGGGGACATCTGCTCCATCATCACGATCCTTTTGCGAGCGGGAATGGAGGCGGTCAGAGGCTGCCGGTCGCAACCTGTCCAGGCTCTTGCAACAGGCGGGCTTCGAGCCGAGAGCGCGCGTTCAGGAGGCGGGTCAGCGCCTCGTCGGCATCGGTGGCCAAATCGGTCGCTTGAGCCAGGCGCTCGTCCGACAGGGGATCTGTGGGACGGCCGTTCACACGCACCTCGTAGTGCAGGTTCGGACCGGTCGCCGTGCCGGTGGCCCCCACACGACCGATGGTATCGCCTGCGGCGACGCGCTGCCCTCGTGACAATCCGTCCGGCACTTCGCTGAGATGGGCATAGCGGGTCAGGGTGTCCGAGCCATGCGCGATCTCGACGACCCGGCCGTAGCCGCCGCGCCAGCCTACATAGGCGATGCGCCCGGGGGCCGTGGCATTCACGGGTGTTCCCCGAGCAGCGGCGAAGTCGACGCCGGTGTGCATGCGCACATTGCCATAGACCGGATGGGTGCGCTTTCCGAAGACGGAAGAAAGCCGCGCACCCTGAACGGGCGGGGCGAAGACACGCAGCACCTCTCCATCAAGGTAAATGGTGGCACGGCCGCTTTCATCGTCGGGCCAGACCACCTCGTAGAGGGCGTCCCCGACATCCAGCGCCGCGAATGCCAGCCGGGGTTCGCCGATCACAGCGTCCTCCACCCTCATCTCTCGCCAGAGCAGGCGCAGGGTCTCGCCCCCACTGAGCTCACGACGGAAATCCACCGTGCCGCCGAGTATCTGCGCGAGATCGACGGCAAAACGTGCCGGGATGCCCGTCTCCGCAAGCGCCGAGGAAATCGAGGTCACGACCTTGGCTTGTCCGGCCACGATCTCGACCACGGGCTCAGGCGAGACGACACGGGTGGCCAGACGGTCGCCGAAGGTTGTTTCGATACGGGTGCCGTCATCGACCTCCAACGTGACCCGCTGCGGGGCGCCGCGATCGGTCGTGATGACGGAAACCATATGGCCGGGACGGAGCTTGCGCAGATCGTATTCGACGCCGATCGCGAGGGCGACTTCTGCCCGGTCCGCCGCCTCGAGGCCAGCGTCCATCAGAACCGTGTCCAGCGTCTCCCCCGCGGCAATCTCGCGCGACCATGCAGCACGTGACGGTGCCATCGCCGGCAGGGCGGTCTCGGCTACCAACGCCTCGGGGAGAGCCAACGGCGTGGCGGTGGGCGCAACATCGTGCTCCGCAGAAACTTCGACCGGAAGGTCCTGAGCGAGTGACGGTGACGCGATGGGGGCAGGGGCCCATGCGCCGACCATCTTCAGGGCCGGCGGCACCGCTTCCGTCGGAACCAGGGTTGGGTAGACAAGAATACCTGCCGAAACACCGATCGCCGCAATCCCCGCGGCCCAGTAGCGCAACCTCATGCCGAACCCTTGTTTGCAGCGCTCAAGGCCTCGCGGGTCTTGATCGCGATGAACTGTCCCGGCTGGGGACGGTGGGCATAAGCGACGGAAGGGTCCGTCGTCTCGGGCAGGTCGTCATTCGCAAGATGGCTGGTCATGTGATGCCTTGTGTCTACGAAGGGCCAATGCTTGGTGCTTCCGGCCCCTTGGCGGCCGATTCCGAAGTTTTCAGCGCACTGCTAAAACCTCGAGCCACTGGAGGTTCAACCCCCATTCGCGTGAACACGGCAAAGCGGCCCGTGATCTCAGGACACCATCTTGCCAAACCGCCGCTCCAAACCTACGGAAGGTGTAGGTTTGGAGGGTGAAGATG